>Ga0256832_1003663_pt1 | contig 10418 bp, 11 predicted proteins | sample 134614metaG_FD_190534 | JGI IMG/M metagenome (GOLD analysis project Ga0256832, IMG submission 190534) | Hydrothermal vent microbial communities from Lau Basin, Pacific Ocean - 134-614 | ecosystem: Environmental > Aquatic > Marine > Hydrothermal vents | place: Pacific Ocean: Lau Basin | collected...
CCACGAACCCAGGGTCCCGTCACTGCGCAACCACTGACCCGTGTCACGGTTCCGCAGTTCCACCACCACCTGGGTGACCCCCACGTTGTCGGTGGCCGTGCCCGACATGGTCACCGGTGAGGGGATGGTCGAGTCCGCCAGGGGCTGATCGATGACCGCCACCGGAGCCTCGGTGTCGGCGCCGTTGGCGGCCACCACGAACTTCCGGTTTATCTTCACCTGCTGGTTGCCGGCGGCATCGACGGCCCTCACATAGACCCGGTACCGGCCGTCGGGCATGACGGGGGTGTCGTACTGCCACGTCGTCGACGCACCGCCCGGGGTACCCAGGGTGGCGCTCAGCTCCATCCACGAACCCAGGGTCCCGTCGCTGCGGAGCCACTGACCCGTGTCACGGTTACGGACCTCGACTATCACCTGGGTGACCCCCACGTTGTCGGTGGCCGTGCCCGAGATCGACACCGGCGAGGGGATGATCGAGTCGGCGACCGGCTGATCGATGACCGACGAAGGGGCCTGGGTGTCGGGAGGGGCGCCCTCGAGGATCTGGACCTCGGAGAGGGCCAGGGCGGCGGTTCCGTCGAGCTGGACCCTGACATACCGGCCCGTGCGACCGACGGCCACCCTCGTCTCCCGACCCTGGCTGCCGGCCAGGAACCAGGTGGTGACCCCGGCCTGATTCTGGGTGACGGTGGGATCGGTGGAGGTGAACGGGTTGTCGCTGACGAACACCCAGACATCGGCCAGGTCACCGGAGGTGTTTTCCGTGGTGTTCCACAGCACCACCTCGGAGATGTCGTGGACAGCACCCAGATCGCTCTCCCACCACGGTCTGGTCTCGGGGATGGTCCGGGAGATGGTCTCGGTGAAGAACTCACCCTCGCGACCGCCGTCGGACGCCCTCTCGGCCACCAGGAGATCCTTGGTGGAGGACTGGGTGGAGGTACCGGCGAGAGCCAGGTCGGTGGGACCGGCGTCGTTCACGTCGAACAGGGCGCTCCGGCCGGTCCGGATGTCGGAGGTCCACGTCTGATCCCCTCCGATCAGCAGGCCGGCGGGAACCACCTCGATGGTGCGGATGCCGTTGTTGGCGTCCGACCACGGAACCCACTCGATGGCGTGGCCGGTGGCCGGGTCCAGGGCGGCGATGGTGTTGCGGTAGACCGCCCCGTCGGCGATCTCGGGCTTGTTGGGGCACTTGCCCGACGAGTGGGCCGGGTTGGGCCACGGGTCGGCGGCGTCGGGCCCCTCGGTCCAGCAGAAGTGCCCGCCGATGTACACGGCGTCGTCGGATATTCCCAGGGCGAAGGTGGTGTCGAAGTTCCGGGTCACCCACAGGTAGTCGGTGTTGTCACCACCGGCGACGGGGAAGGCGATGGCGGTGTCCCGCCAGGGAGGCGAGTCACCCCACCCGCCGGAAACCACCAGATAGGTGCCGTCGGGTGAGACCTCGCCGTCGGCGATGCTGACGACCGTGCCGTCCCAGAGGTGGGTACGCCAGGCTGTGACCGCGGCCGGGCTGGCGGAGATGTCGACCATGGCTACACCTCGGCGCTCCAACCCGTCGATGTACTGGGCCCGGTGCATGACGATCAGCGTGTTGCCGTCGGGAGTCACGGCGATCCGCTGTCCGATCGGGCCCCCTATCTGGCCGATGTAGGTGGTGAGAGGAAGGTCGAAGTCGGTGGCGACCACCCCGGTGGTGGCGTCCACGGCTGCCAGTCCACTGCGGGTGATCCCGTTCACGGAGTTGAAGCCACCGGTCATGTAGACCCGCCCGCCGGAGACCGCTATGTCGCGGACCACGCCGTCGGACTGGGCCACGAAGGAACTGACCACCTGACCGGTGTCGAGGTCGAGCTTGGCGATCTTCCGGCGGGTGACGCCGTCGATGGTGTTGAACTTGCCGCCGATGTAGACCTGGTCGGCCTCCGCGGCGGGGGTGATCACATACACCGGCCCGTCGAGCTGCAGCAGCAACGAGGTGTCGAGGGCCCCGGTGGTGCGGTCGTAGACGTACAGGTACGACTGGCTGATCGGGGTCTGGCCGTTCTGGGGCTCCACGGAGGTGAACGTCCCACCGACGAGGATCCGGTTGCCCACCTGGGCTCCGGCGTACACCCTGCCGTCGGTCGGCACGGGGGTGTCGTCGCGGGGAACATCGGGGAACTCGAAGCCCGACGGCTGCGCCGCCCCGCTCGTTCCGGTGGTGGCGTTGACCAGGAACATCGTCGCCAGCAGCATCACCGCTCCGGCCACGGCGACGATCCGACTCGACCTGCTGTTACGTGATGGATTCACCATCGCTCCTGTCCGCCCGGGAACACTCCCCGTGGTGATGAGGTTCCTTGGATTCGACCAATCTCGATCTTCCGAGCGCGGGCCTCCCCGCGTTCGGCTTCCGAATCGGCTGAACCAGAGCCTATTTCAAGGCTTTACGGATGACACCGCGTCCCGGTGCAACCGAGCGATGCGGCTCATCGCCCGCACCCACAGCGGTCCGTGGCCACTGTGGGTGGGATCAGGTCCCGGAGGCGAACCTCCGGTCGTGGGACCCCGGGCGACGGGACAGGGGCCCCTCGGCGTTCTCCGCCGTGTTCGACAGGTGCTCGTCGGCCGCCGGATCGGTCAGGCGGTGGATCTCCCCGGCCAGTTCGAAGGCCCGGGTTCCGATCCAGTCCCCGGGCAGCAGGTCGGCGGGCAGGAGGGGGTCGGCCAGTCGTAGGCGACGCAACAGGTGCACCATGCGGGTGTGGATCTCCCAGGCCCGGGGAGGAGGGGGTTCACCGTGGTCGAGCTCCCCCGCCCAGCGACGGGCGGTGGAGATGAACTCGGCGTACCCCTCCTCGAGCCCGTCGAGGGAGAAGGCCCGCCGCACCAGGTCGCGGGCATCGGCGCCCACCCCCGAGAGAACACCCTCGACAACCGGCACCAGACTCTCCACCCGGTGCTCACTGAGGATCTGCCCCACGACACCGGGTGGGACGGTGGGGTGACCCATCACATTGGGGGCCACCGCCCTGAACCCGGACCACCCCAGCCGCCGACGGAGATCGGCCCTCTCACCGGCGGGAAGTTCCTCCGTTCCGACCATCACCAGGGTCCACGACCCGTTCCAGTCCTCGACGGGGCGGTGGTAGATCCTCTGCTCGGCAGCCTCGAAGTCGGCCCGGGCGCCCGGTGTGGGGCGGTAGTAGCTGCGGCGTCCGCGCTGTTCCGTCTCGAACCACCCGTCGACGGACAACCGATTCATGGTGGTTCTCACCAGCCTCTCGTTGACACCCAGTTCCGCCGCCAGGCTGATGAGGCTGCCCAGCCACACCGATCCGCCTCGGGGCATGATCGAATCACCGAAGATGGTGATGAGGAGAGATCTGGTGCCCCGCTCCAGACGGGCGGGGGCCTCCGTCATCTCCCGATGAACCGGGGCGGCCTCTTGGCGTTGAACGCCTCCACCCCTTCGGAGTAGTCGTGGGTCCGCCCGCACTGCTCCTGGAGGTCTCGCTCCAGGTCGAGCTGGGTCGGGAGGTCGTTGGTCGCGGCGGCGTCGATCGCCCTCCGGGTGGCCACCAGGCCCGCCGTGGGCCCCTGGGCCAGCCTGCGGGCCACCGCCATCACCTCGGCGGAGAGCTCCTCGTCGTCGACACACCTCCAGATGAGGCCCCATTCCTCGGCCTGCTCGGCCGAGACCGGGCCGCCCAGGAGGCTCATGCCCAGGGCCCGGGCCCTCCCCACCAGTCGGGGCAGGAGCCACGAACCTCCCGCATCGGGCACGAGGCCGAGGTTGCAGAAGGGCTCGATGAACTTCGCCGACCGGGCCGCGAACACCAGGTCACAGGCCAGGGCCAGATTGGCCCCGGCCCCCGCCGCCACGCCGTTCACGGCGCAGATGACCGGCGTGGGGAAATCCACGATCCGCCTGATCAGCGGGTTGTACCGGAGCTCCAGGGTCTCGCGTAGCCCGGGGAGCCCGTCGTCGGGCCGGGTGGTGACCTCCGAGAGGTCCTGCCCGGCGCTGAAGCCCCGGCCCGCCCCGGTGAGGATCACGACCCGGACCGTGTCGTCGGCGGCGGCCCGGTCCAGGGCCTCGATCAGAGCCTCGTGCTGGGCAACGGTGAAGCTGTTCAGCGATCGGGGCTGGTTGAGGGTGATGGTCGCCACCCCCTCGTCCTGCTGGTACAGAACCGGGGATCCGGCGGATGCTTCCGGCTGCGCCTGATCGGCCATCTCTCCTCGCTTCCCCCAGCGCGAATCCGACACACCTACACGCCAGGTGCGGATCGAACGGTATCACTTGGGGACCACGGCGACCGGCCCGGATCACTCGCTCCCCGACGGTTGTCCCCTCGGGGGAGTTGGTCCTCAGGAATCAGGTGTGGCACCTCCGCCGGACCCCTTCCTCTCCTCGATCTGCCTCTCGAGGGTCAGGATGCGGTGCTCCAGTTCGGGCAGACCCCCTCCCTCCTCCACGGCGCGGTTGAGCCTCACCATCTCTATCCCGCTGAGGTCTCCCCCGTGTGATCCTCCAGCCATCACCCCGGGATTGATCCGGCGCCCCCTGACCTCCCGGGCCCGGGCCCGGAGAGACTCCAGCTCCGCCCTCAGCTCGGCCACCGGGCGACCGTCGCCGTGGGTCCGCCGGTACTCCGAGGCCAGTTCACGCAGCCTGAGCTGCTCATCACGGAGATCGGCCCGTCGCACGAACTCCGTCCGAGGCGTGGTCGCTATGGCTTCCCTGACCTCGTTGAGCCGGGCCAGTATCTCCTCGAGCGTGGGGCTCGTACCCTCCGGCTCCGCCGACGTGTCGTCTGCCATCTCTCCCCCTCGGGGTCCCCGCCGAGTCGCTAGCCTGAGCAACCGGTCCGAAGCCGAGACTACGGCCTGGCCCCGGGTTCGGCCCCGCGGCCGGCCGGGAACACCAGGGGATCACGCCATGGCCACCGAAACCGATCACCAACCGGCCCCTCTGGCGGTCACCGGTCAGGAACCGGCGGATGCTCTGCTCCGTGGGGATCCCCTGGCCCTGCTCGTGGGGATGCTGCTGGACCAGCAGATCCCGATGGAGTGGGCCTTCCTGGGTCCCTGGCGGCTGGCCGAACGGCTGCCCCGCCTGGCCGGGGTGGGGTTCGACGCCGAGTCGATAGCCGATCTCGATCCCGACCTGCTCGAGCAGGTGTTTCGCGAAAAGCCGGCGCTCCACCGCTTTCCGGCGTCGATGGCCCGGCGGACCCAGGCCCTGTGCCGCCACGTCGTGGACCACTACGGAGGGCGGGTGTCGAGAATATGGACCGAGGCCGACGACGGCGAGGCTCTGTACGGGAACCTCCGGGAGCTACCGGGCTTCGGCGATGAGAAATCGCGGATCTTCATCGCCCTGCTGGCCAAGCGTTTCGGTATCACCCCCGAGGGCTGGCGGGACGCGGCGGGGGTGTTCGCCGACGGCACCAAGAGGTCGGTGGCCGACATCGACTCCCCCGAAGCCCTCGACGAGGTCAGGGCCCACAAGAAGCTGCTCAAGGCCCAGGGGAGGGACAAGCAGGGCCGCCCCACCGGTTGACCGGCCCCACGGCCCGACTGGAACAGCCCTACAGACAGCGGGGGACGAACTGGTCGGGGTCCTCCTCGCGCCGTCCGAGCCAGCCCAGCAGCAGGGCGACGGTCCGGGGATCGTGACGCAGGCGGTGGTCACCACCGGAGATGATCCTCAACTCCGCCGAGCCGTGGGCCTCGGCCAGACGCCGGGCATCGGTGGGAGGCACCTGGAGGTCGGCACTGCCGTGGAGGATCAACAACGGCCGGTCGGCCAGCTCCGCCACCCGGTCGATCGGACGGTTCCGGCCGAGTTCGGATCGCCAGGCCTCGAGGTCGGCCGGGAAGTCGGGATCCTTGATGACCGCCACCCTGCGGGCATGGGCCAGTAGCTGATCGGGCTCGCGGTCCCAGTCGTCGAAGTCGGCCCGGGCGGCGATGGCCGCCACCCCCGAGATCTCCGGATTCCCCGCCGCCGCCAGTATCGCCAGGCTGCCCCCCGTCGTGGAGCCCGCCACCCACACCTTCTCGGTACCCAGTTCCCGGATGTGGCCGACGGCCCGGTTCACATCCTCGACCCAGCCACCGAGGGAGAAGTCCCCCGCCGACTCACCGCAACCTCTCAGGCTCACGGCCAGGACCGCCCAACCGAGCTGTTCGGTCACCCGGTCTGCGAGTTGGTGATAGGAGCGGCTGGGGGCTCCGGGCCGCTGACGCGACGGGAAGCCGTGGCAGAGTACGAGACCGTGACGTGAGACCGCTCCCTCCGGAGCCGACACATAGGCGGAGAGAACCGGTCCCCCGCTGTCGATGGTCGACTCCCGTCCCACTCCTCAGGCCTCAGCCGCGGCAGGACGGACTGAGGCGGTAGCCGCGGTTGCGGGCCTCGGCCAGGGTGTCGGGTCCGAAGGTCACGAAAGACTCGGCCGCCACCAGGTCCGCTACCTCACCGACCGCGGTCTCGGAGTCGCAGTGGTCCAGGTCGTAGACCTTCTGGGTTCGCTTGTCGCCGACGAAGCGGTGCTCGGTCAGGCCTCGGGGTCGTTCCATGTGCTCGTTCTCCTCGCGGGGTCGGTTCGACGGGCCCCCATGGTGAGCGCCGCGGCGCTAGGCGGCCCGGTCGATGGCCCCGATCAGCCTCAGGTACTCAAGATGGATTTCTAGCACCGCCTCGACCGCGTCGAGGCCCACGGGTACACCGGCGTCGACCGCCCGACGGTGCACCCCGACGACCAGGTTCTCCTCGGCCACCACGACCGGGACGTCTCCGGCCGTTTCGGGGTCGCCCGGTTCGGCGGTACCGGCGACGGGTCGGTCGAACTGGAGCCCGTTGATGTGCCAGCGGAGCATCCGGCGTACGTCATCGGGGCTCAGCACCGCGGCGTACTCGAAGGGAAGCTCCTCGGAGACGAACTCGACGGCCTCCTCGAGCCGGTACACGGGCATCTTGGGGGTGGAGCCCAGCTTGGCCGCCTCCCGGCCGATGACCGCGGCGGCGATGACGAACGCCAGGGCCGCCACCGCCACCACGGCTATCAGGACCACGGGGTCTCCACGCCGCCGGAAGTGATCGTGATCTCAGAGCCCGATGCGCTGGGCGAGGAGCTCGCGGTGGTAGGCGGGGTCGCCGAACATGAGTTCGGAACTCTTGGCCCGCTTGAAGTACAGGTGGGCCGGGTGCTCCCAGGTGAATCCGATTCCGCCATGGATCTGAATGTTCTCACCGGCACAGTGGAAGTAGGCGTCGGAGCAGTAGGCCTTGGCCAGGGAGGCCACCGACGGGAGTTCGTCGTTCATCTCCGAGGCACACCATCCGGCGTAGTAGGCGGCGGACTTGGCCGATTCCACCTCGAGCAGCATGTCGGCGCACTTGTGCTTGATGGCCTGGAATGAACCGATGGGCCGGCCGAACTGAACCCGGTCCTTGGCGTACTGGACCGCCATCTCCAGGACGATCTGGGCCCCGCCGACCTGCTCGGCCGCCAGGCCCACCGCCGCCAGGTCCAGGATCTTGGACAGGTAGGCGAAGTCGTCGGTGTCGGTGAGATGCTCCGCCGGCGTGTTCTCGAACGTGAGGCGGGCCTGCTTGCGGGTCTGGTCCATCGTGGACAGCGACTCGCGACTCAGCCCGGCGGCGTCGCCGTCCACCGTGAACAGCTCGATGCCCTTGTCGGTTCGGGCGGCGACGATGATCAGGTTGGCGATCGCCCCGTCGAGGACGTAGGTCTTCTCGCCGTTGATTCTCCAGCCGTCGCCGTCGGGGGTGGCGGTGGCGGTCACACCCTCGGCGTCCCAGCGTCCGTTGGCCTCGGTCAGGGCCAGGGTGGCGATGGTCTCACCGGAGGCGATCCCCGGGAGGTACTTGGCCTTGGCCTCCTCGTTGCCGGAGTGGATGAGGGTGTTGGCGGCCAGGACCACGGTGGAGAAGAACGGAGCGGCCATGAGGGCCCGACCCATCTCCTCGAGAACCACGATCAGCTCCACCCAGCCGTAGCCCTGGCCCCCGTACTCCTCGGGAATGATGAGGCTCTGGAGCCCGAGCTGCTCGGCCATCTGGGCCCACACGGCGGGGTCGTACCCCTCGTCGGTCTCCATGAGGCGACGGACCTCGGATTCCGGTGACTTGTCCTCCATGAAGGAACGAACGATGTTGCGGAGCTCTTCCTGCTCCTCGGTGAAGGCGAAGTTCACTGTGTCTCCCAGGGTTGACGCGAACCGACAGGCGCTGTTGTAGCACCGCCGGGGCGAGGCGGCACATCGGGGCGTGTACACACGCGTACACTCAGGCCATGTCGCTCGACGCGGACACCGGGCCCCCGCCCACCACCCCGGCTTCCGCCACGACCGGTCCGACGGGGCGGGCGGAGGCCCGGGCCGGAATCCGCAGACTCAGGGCCCAACTGGCCTCCCTGGTCCATCGGGCGGAGGTGGGAGAGCGCACGGTGGTGACCGTCGACGGCCGGCCCGTGGCCCAGCTCACCTCCCTGGGTCATCCGGGGGGCGGGCTGGACGACCTGATGGCCACGGGAGCACTGCTGGGGCCCCGCGACGGGGGTCGGCCCCGCTGGCCCGCGGGACGGCGTCTCGTCACCGACATGACCACCGACTCGGCCCTGGGGCTCGTCCGGGGCACCTCATGACTCCGGTGGCCCCCACCACCCTCCGTCCCCGCCGGGGAACCCGATGACCCTGTTCCTGGACACCTCGGCCCTGCTCGAACTCGGGGTGGAGGGGGAGCGCCGCGATCTGGTCAGCGCCACCCTGACCGGCGACGACCCGCGGTGTGCATCGGCCCTGGCCCGCACCGAGGCCATGCTGGCCCTGCGGCACCTGGCCCTGGGCCCCCACGAGCTGACGGAGCTGTGGGCGGACTTCCGCTGCACGTGGGACTCCCTCCACGTGGTACCCGTGGACGGCCCCTGCCTGGACCGGGCCGTCGAGGTGGGATCCACGTTCGGCCTGGGTGTCTCCGACGCCGTGCACCTGTCCGCCGCCGAGCGGCTGCCGGGACCGGTCCGGTTCGTCACCTTCTCCCCATCACAGATACCGGCCGCCGCCGAGCTCGGATTCGAGGTGATCTCCGAGTACAGCGGCTGATCCACTCCCCCGCACGGGTCGAGAGCCCGCCGCCTACACTCCGCACCATGGAGGGTTACCACCCGGCGGTCGAGGAGTACACCGAGGCCATATACGAGCTGCGCGAGGACTCCGTCAAGGTCATCCAGGCCCGGCTGGCCGAACGACTGGACGTGAGCCGCCCGGCCGTGTCGGAGATGATCCGACGGCTCCAGACCGACGGGCTGGTCCACATCGAGAAGGGTCGGATCCACCTGACCCCCGAGGGGGAGCACATCGCCGAGCGGACGGTTCGCCGGCACCGACTGGCCGAGAGGTTCCTCACCGACATCCTGGGACTGAGCTGGGCCCAGGCCCATGTCGAGGCCGGGCAGTGGGAACACGTCATCTCCGACGACGTGGAGCAGGCCATGCTCGTGAAGCTGGGACACCCCACCACCTGCCCCCACGGCAACCCGATACCGGGTTCGGAGTACATCGCCCCCGACACCGTCGTCCTGGCCGATCTCCCCTCCGAATCGGGATTCGTGGTCAGCCGGATACCCGAGGAGCTGGAGTTCACCCGGGGCATGCTCGAGTTCCTCGAGGAGAACAGCCTCACCCCCGGCAACTCCGGTCGGGTCGTGGCCACCTCGCCGGAGGGGACGACCACCGTGGAGGTGGGCGGCCGAACCGTCGGTATCGGTCCCTTCGCCAGTCACCGGATCCTCGTCACCACCTGATCGGGGATGCCGTCCGACCGGTGCCCGGTGCCCGGCCCCGGTGCGCCGAGCGTCCGGTGGCCCCTGTGACCCAAGTCACAGTCAACGAGGGTTGATGTTCTATGGTAGGCATGCTTAACATTGATCCATGGGAGCAAGCATTCTGATCACACTTCGCGAGGGCCTCGAGATCGCCCTGGTCCTGGCGGTCATGATCGCCTACCTCGTCAAGACCGGACGGGGCGGGTCCCTGCGGCCGGTGTGGGCCGGCACCGCCGCCGCCGCCGCCGTGTGCATCGCCGCCGGGGTGGCGTTCCATCTGGCCGTGGGTGAGTTCGTCGGCCGGACCGAGCAGTTCATCGAGGGCACCCTGGCCTTCGCCGCCGCCGCCGTCCTCACCTGGATGATCTTCTGGATGCGGGCCAACTCCCGCAACCTCGGCGGCGAGCTCAGGGGACGTATCGACACCGCCCTGGGACAGTCGGCCTGGGCCCTGGGACTGGTCGCCTTCGTGGCCGTGGCCCGCGAGGGTTTCGAGACCGTGCTGTTCCTGCTCGGGGCCGAGACCGGTACCTCCTCGGGGGGCCAGGTGATCCTGGGAGGCATCATCGG
>Ga0256832_1003664_pt1 | contig 10416 bp, 6 predicted proteins | sample 134614metaG_FD_190534 | JGI IMG/M metagenome (GOLD analysis project Ga0256832, IMG submission 190534) | Hydrothermal vent microbial communities from Lau Basin, Pacific Ocean - 134-614 | ecosystem: Environmental > Aquatic > Marine > Hydrothermal vents | place: Pacific Ocean: Lau Basin | collected...
AGCAGATTCGATTTCTACTCTTGCTCCTATTCCGTTACGGTTACTTTGCACACCAATTGTATTTACTTTTAACCAATTGTTCGAATTTCCATTATTTATGTGTAAATCACCGTTAAAATAATCTAAAAATCCATCATTGTTTATATCTCCAACAGCACCATCGCCAAAACCAACATCATAAGGCGAAAAAGTCATATCACCATTATTAAATAAAATAGCATTTCCTGCACCTAAAATATCTACATAACCATCGTTATTAAAATCAAAACATACATTTTCAATACTTGTAGGCGTAAAAGTATCGTATCCGGAACCTGCCGTAACATCTGTAAATGTTCCGTCGCCGTTATTTCTTGCCAATTTATGTGCGCCGGAACTTGCACCTACAAACACATCCATATCACCATCATTATCAAAATCAGCCCAAGCCGAAGACCACGTTTGCATTGGATCTCTAAGATTTGCAGCAGCACCAACTTCGGTAAAAGTTCCATCTCCGTTGTTTCGATATAATTGGTCGCTACTTCGTTCGTCACTACCTCCGCATTTAGCGATAAACACATCCATATCATGGTCATTATCATAATCAATCCAAACCGAACCGTAATTTCCTCCCGAAGGATAATCTGCTAAACCTAAACCTCCGGCTTCATTGGATTGATGATATTCCAAACCACCGTTTCCATCGCCATAATAATAAACACTTGGTGCTACATCGTGGCAAACAAAAGCATCTAAATTTCCGTCGTTATTAATATCTACAAAATTGGAACGCTGTGAAAAAACATAATTGTTTGAATGCCATTCGGAATAAGCAGTTCCGGTATTATTAGCAATCATAAAACTAACTCCTGTTCCATTTCCGTAAAGTAAGTCGTTATAGCCATTTCCGTCTAAATCACCTGCTGCCATACTCCAAGAAGCTTCGTAAGCAGCCGTTGGTGTGTCAATAGTTTGGTATGTTAATGTACCATTAGCATTTTGATAATGTGCACCTATTCGCGAAGCAGTTGTTGTAACCAAATCATCTAAAAAATCGCCATTCAAATCAAAAAAACCATAAGGTCTTCCTAAATCTGTAATTGTTTGTGTGCTAAAATTGACGAGACCTTCCGGAGGAGGAACCGGTGTGTATTTAATAACTTTAAAATCGAAATCATTATTTTGCCAACGTGTATCCCAAACCAAATAATAAGTTTGATTTGCTTCTACGCTAAACACCTTTACACTAAGTAATCCGGAACCGGAATCGTCATCACCTGAATAACAAATTAAATTAGCACAATCACCTGTATAAACGTAAAAATTAGTATCGTCTCCGGAATTTTGATCTAAATCTGAAGTAACCATAACATCACCATCTTCTATTGGTGTAAATTTATACCATTCGGCAAAATAACCAATACTCCCATCTGTACAAGCTTGAGAAACTGGCGTTCCATCTAAATTGTTAATATGATAAATAGTATCAAAATCAATAGTTATTGCATTTTGACAATCATTTTGTGCCTTGCTAAAAAAGATGGTAAGAATTAAGAGTATAGTTACTAAAATGTGTTTCATAGAAATTAGTTTTAGTTGTTTATTGAAAGCAAATATAGTAAAATTTATTGAATTTCAGTTAGTTGCAAGTATCCGATAAGGAATTTATCCAATTCTCAATTAATTCAACCGCTTCTTTATGGATAAGCGTTCTTCCTTTTAAAGGCATACGAACGGTTTCATCTGTAGTATTTAAACGATAATACAATACCGAACGATTTGGTACTTGAGACGTTACAATGTGTGTTAACCAAGTAGCATTTCCTATTGGTTCTTGATGTACGATGCATATTCCTAAATTATCCGGATTTGTAGTTTTGTTAAAAGCAAATCGCATGGAGCGATAATTACAGTAACCGTTATCGGAATGGCAATGTGCACAATTAATATCTAAATAAGCACGAACTCTATCGTTTAAAGATTGCGATGCATCATTCCATTTTACAACGGTTTGAATTTCGTGCGGATAATCCGGAGCTAAATAGTCAAACTCTTTCCATTTTTCCAATTGATTTTTACTTCCATCGATATAATTATAATTCCAATTTATATTTTGCGGTTTTGGTCCTATTGGTATTGGTTCATCATTAGATTGGTGACAAGCAAGGCAATCCAAGCCTGGTGGAATTCGATATTCTACATGTTTTATTTCGTTATTTTCATCTTGCCAATCTACCGGAATATCGACTCCGGACATAATATACGATGCTTCGGTTTGTGCATCATTCCATTGATATGTAGCAAAAACCCAATGGTTTTCTTTTTTAATCATCAAGCGTGTTTCTACAATTTTTGTATCGTGATTTGGAAGTACATTTTCATAAAAGAAATTTTTAATTAAAATGGTGCCTACTGGGAAATCAAAAGGTTCAAAATCGGATACATAGTTTGCTTTTGCATCTTTTGGCATCCAGATAAACCTTTTTTTATGTGCGTAATCAGTAAATAATTTGTTGATTAAATTATAAGGTAAAACACCATAAACCGGTTGTAGATTTGCTAAATCGCCTTCAAAAAAATTATAATCGGATAAATGTGCGTACGGCATTTGCTCCAAATTATAATTTACCGGTGAAATTTGTTCTTTTGGAGCATCTTCTTGTTTGCAAGAAAGGAAAAGAATAATTGTGATTAAAAGTGTAAACTGTTTCATGAACATTATATTAGGTGTTTTCAAAGGTACGAAAAGTTGCTTAAAATAAACTTGGTTGCTTTTTTTAGTGTGTTGGTATGAGCAAGACGCTCGCACCAACTAAGAGTCTTACTGAAAAATCATTAGGATAACAAAAGACAAAAATCTTATCATTTATCAATAACTATGTAAAGAAAATTTGATTTTCTTTACATAAGGCAGATGTTAAAAACGTTAATTAAATGATATCGCATTTATACCAAGCACGCTTTTTTCGAGAGAAAAAAACTAGTAGCTTCAATGCTGTTAATTTAAAAAAGCCATCTTGTTTTAAGATGACTTTTAAATGAATTTTCCCCTCAAAAAATTCAGATTTTAAGCTACTTTTTCTTTGGCAATGTTTACATCTGCTTTAATGTGGTTTTTATTTGCTCTACCACTTGGATCGGTATTTTCTTGCCATTTTGGTATCCATTTTAATACGGTTTTAGCAGCAGATTCTTGCGGAAAATGTTTATGGAATATCTCGCGAATATAATATGCCTCTTTAGTACTTGGCGTATTATGCGGATATTTAATATGTGCTTGAGCCATTTGTTCATCGGATATTTGTTCGGCACAATAATCAATTAAAGTGTCAATCCAACTGTATCCTACGCCATCGGAAAATTGTTCTTTTTGTCGCCATAAAACTTCATCAGGTAAAAACGGATCTTCTTTGGTGTCAAAAGCTTTTCTTAAAATATATTTTTCTACTCCATCATAAGTATCGTGCATTTTATGAACCGGTTTTGTTTTCATAATAACATCCAAAAACTCTTTATCTAAAAACGGCACTCTTGCCTCTAACCCGTGTGCCATTGTAGATTTATCTGCTCTTAAACAATCGCTTGTAGACAATAATTGTACTCTACGAATGGTTTCTTTTTGAAATTCTTTTGTAGAAGGTGCATCACCAAAATACAAATAACCTCCAAGCATTTCATCAGCTCCTTCGCCACTTAAAACTACTTTTACACCTAAATCGGTAATGTATTTACTCATAATATACATTGGTGTAGAGGCTCTAATTGAAGTAACATCGTAAGTTTCGAGATGCCAAATTAGTTTATCGATTACCTCTAAACCTTCTTCAATAGAAAAAGTAATAGCGTGGTGTTTAGTGCCTAAAAAATCGGCTACTTTTTGAGCTGCTTTTAAATCCGGAGAATCGCTATCCAATCCAATGGAAAATGAATGTAATTCTTTACCTTCTTTTTTTAATAATCTGCTGGCAATCGACGAAGTTAAAGATGAGTCTAAACCTCCTGATAGTAATACTCCTAACGGCACATCGGTCATTAATCGTTTTTTGGTCGCTTTGATTAAAGTTTCGCGTATTTTCTTTAAATCCAATTCTTCAGTTGCAACGGTATCTTTAAACCAGTCCGGTTTATAATAACGTACAAATCCAGTTTTTGGTGTGTAATAATGTCCGGGAGGAAAAGCCTCGAAAGTTTCACATTGATCGGCAATTGCTTTCATTTCGGAAGCAAAATACATTCTGCCTTCTTTATCTTTTCCGTAGTACAAAGGTTTTATTCCTATTGGATCACGTCCTGCAATAAAATCATCGCCATCAATTACCACAAAAGCAAAAACACCATCTAATTTATGTAAAAAATCGTATCCGTATTTTTCGTAAAGATGCACAATTACTTCCGAATCGGATTTGGTACGAAATGTATGTTCTTTTAATTCGGTTACTCTTAATTCTTTATGGTTATATATTTCGCCATTATGCACCATATATGCTGTATCACATCCTTGTATTGGCTGCTTTCCGGTATGTAAATCGATAATGGATAAACGTTCGTGTGTTAAAATATGACCTTTTTCCGTAATATGTATATCGTGTTCGTTTGGACCACGATGATTCATTCTATTTGAAAGTTCTCTTGCTTTTTGTAATTCCACTCCTTTTCCGATGATTGCTAAAATTCCACACATAATTTTTTTGTTTTAAATTATATGCAAATAAAGAATAAATATAACATACTGAAAACTATACTACTTATTTTGATTGCATTTTAAACGTAAAACTCTTATATTTATTATAATATGTAATTTTTATTTGTAAATATAGAATGGAATGTTTAAAATTATAAATCCAACTACAAGATGAAAATAAGTATCTTTGTTTAAAATACGCTTTTATGTTTCAAAACGATGTTGTCCAAGTTTTTCTTTATGCCTTAATCACGGCTGTTGCTACGGGTTTTGGTGCTATCCCTTTTGCTTTTATAAAAAAAATCACGCCAAAAGTAATGGGTATTTCTAATGCTATTGCCGCCGGATTAATGGTTGGTGCTTCCATAATGCTAATTATAGAAGGAAATCAAGAGAATTTTATAAAAACTATTATAGGAATGGCAATTGGTTTAATTTTTATATTAGGAGTGGAAGTTCTTTTAGATAAATTTGAACATAAACACCAAGATTCTCCCTCGTTTTTAGTAAATAAACACGGTTTTTTTAAAAATTTTAAAAAAGCAATTATCATTATTATTGTAATGACAGCACATTCTGCCGCCGAAGGTATTGGCTTAGGAACTTCGTTTGGTGGTAATTTAAAATTTGGCATTATGATGACCATAGCTATTGCCGTACATAACATTCCGGAAGGTTTGGCTATTAGTGCAAGCTTGGTTTCCAAAGGTGTTTCTTGGTGGAAAGCTGCTTTATGGAGTATTTTTACTTCCTTACCGCAACCTATATTTGCGGTTCCTGCTTATTTATTCATTTCTTATTTTAAGCAATATTTACCTGTGGGATTGGGTTTTGCTGCCGGAGCAATGCTTTGGGTAGTATTTAGTGATATTGTACCGGAATCACAAGAGAATTTAGATGAGAAAAAATCTGCTACCATAATTAGCATTGCCATTATTTTAATGTTGTTATTTCAGTTTTATTTGGATTAAACTCGCGGTGAATCGTGTGTTTATGACACCAAAGGTGCTTTGCAGGATACCTGAAAGATGTTTAGCAAGACACGCGATGATGCTTGGCAAGACACGCGATGATTGACAAGACACGCGATGAATCGCGTGTTTACGAGTTCCATTTTTCCGGATTATTTATAATGTAATTTCTAATACGGTTTAATTATTCATTTTCATCTCTTATTATTCTATCGTGAAAACGAGATTGCCATCCGAACTTTTGTGTTTCTAATGTTTTGGATGCTTTATTTATTTCAAATGTGCATCTCCCTTTAAACCATCGAATTACTCGTGAAATATTATCGTGAAACATTGGATTGTATTCGCCTGTTATTCCTCCTTTTTTTTCTGTGGAAACGCGATTAATCTTTGTAGTGGAAACGCGATTAATCGAGTTTCCACTACCAATCCATAAAATTCCGTGGATATGATTTGGCATTATTACCATCTCATCTAACCGAATGAATGGAAAATGTTCCGGGATTTCATTCCAATATTTTTGAGCTATTTTTCCGGTTTTGGATAATAAAATGCGATTAATCGCATCGTCTGTTGAAACGTTTTTTGTTTCATCATCCATTGAAACGTGATTAATCGCGTTTTTACGGGAGATTTTTCCGAAAAAATGTTCGCGGTTTTTTGTTACAATCGTAATAAAATATGCTCCATTTGACGAATAATCATAATTTTTCTTTCGTATCGATCCAATACGGTATTTGTTTTGATACTTTTTGGAGGCCATTTTTCATATTTTTTATCAAATGTAATGAAAAAATTGTTGATACGCGATGAATCGAATGATTGATACGCGATGAATCGTATGATTGATACGCGATGAATCGCGTATCTACGTTATTTTATATTGAATTTTTCTTTAATATTATCCACAACGGCATAAACAACTGGCACCAAATAAACGGTTAATATTAATGATGATGTTAATCCTCCAATAATAATCCACGCTAAGATGAACGTATGATTGATACGCGATGAATCGCGTATCTACGTTATTTTATATTGAATTTTTCTTTAATACTATCCACAACGGCATAAACAACCGGCACCAAATAAACGGTTAATATTAATGATGAGGTTAAACCACCTATAATTACCCAAGCTAATCCGTTTTTCCATTCACTAGCAGATCCTTTTGCAAGTGCAATAGGAAGCATTCCTACTATCATTGAGATGGTTGTCATTAAAATTGGACGCATACGTCCTTTACCTGCTACCACAAGTGCTTTGGAATAATGCATTCCTTTTGCTTTTAATTGGTTTGTAAAATCTACTATTAAAATGGCATTTTTTACTACCATTCCCATAAGCATAATTAAGCCTAATAAAGCAAATAAGCTTAAATGACTTAATGATAGATTTAATGCTAAAAGTGCTCCTATTATTGCCGCCGGAATAGAAAATAATACAACAAACGGATAGATAAAACTATCATAAAGAGCAACCATTATTAAATAAATAAGAATAAAAGAAATTAATAGCACGGAGCCTAATGCTCCAAAACTATCATTTTGACGCTTAATATCAGAACCCCAAGTCATTTGCATTCCTTCCGGTAATGGATTATTATTAATATACTTAACCACATTATCTGCAACTGTACCGGAAGGAACTCCTAATGCTTCTGCCGTTAAAGTTACCGCTGGCTGTCTATCTTTACGTTCTAATAAAGATGGTGATTCACTTTGAATAATATCTGCAATTTGCGATAATTTAATAGGCATTCCTTTTGGATTAACAATGGTTATGTTTTTTAAACTTTCGTAATTCTTACGGTTTATATCATCAAACCAAACTCTAATTGGATATTCTACTCCATTTTCAGTCATTGTTGCATCATCATTTCCTGTTAAAGCAGTTCTAATTGCCATTCCTACATACGCAGTGTTTAATCCTAAACGTTGCATTTTGTCTTGGTTTGGAATTATTCTATATTCCGGACTACCTTCTTGTACTGACAATTCCACATTATCCGCTCCTGGTATGGTTTCAACAACCTCTTTTAATTTACGTGCTGTTTGCATTACTTGTTTTAAATTACTACCACTAAGGGTTAATTCTATCGGTGCTGTTCTTGGTATTAACCCAAGTGCTGCCATAGAATATTTTGCTTGAGGATATTTTTTTTGTAATGTCTCACGAAGATCTTTCATATATTCTTCAGTAGGTTGGTTATTTCTCTCTTCGGATGGTTTTAATTGAATTGTAAATTCGGTTTTATTCGGAGAGCCTAATCCTACACTTCCTATTCCCGTACTTGGCCCTCCTATATTAGAAAACACAGTGGACACGTCTGGTTGTTCTAAAATAAAGTCTTCTACTTTTTTAGATAGAATATTGTTTTCTTTAATAGATACTGACTTATCGTATTCTAAATTTAATCTAAATTTACCTTGATCTCCTGTGGCAATTAGTTCTTTTCCGATAATACCTTGTTTCATAATAACTCCTGTTAGGATTATTAATACTAGAATTATTCCTCCAAAAGCTAATTTATGGTTCAAAACCCATTCTAATTGTTTTCCATACCAGTTAATAAAACTTTCCAATTGTTTTTCAAACCATAATAAAAATTTGTTGAAAAAATTGGTTGGTTTTAGGTCTTCTTTTTTGCCAATTCTAGATGCCAACCACGGGGTAAGTGTAAAACCAACTAATAAAGATGTAAGTGTAGATACAATTACTACTACCGAAAATTGTTTTAACATATCGGCAACAAACACTTGCAGAAAAAGTATTGGTAAAAAAACCACCACATCTACTAAAGTAATGGAAATTGCCGAAAACCCTATTTCCATTCTTCCTTCCAATGATGCTTGTTCTTTTGGTTTACCCATATCTAAGTGACGTTGAATATTCTCTAATACTACCGTTGCATCATCTACTAAAATTCCGATAATAAGTGACATTGCTAAAAGTGTCATTAGATTTAAAGTATAACCTAATATCCACATTGCTCCAAAAGCCGTAACAAGAGAAGTAGGAATTGCAATTAATACAATTAATGAATTTCTAAAGCTTCGTAAAAATAAAAGCATAATAATAGAAACCAATATCACTGCTAAAATTAAATCGTGTACTACACTATCTACTGCTGCAATGGTGTTATCTGTACTATCATCTGCAATTACAAATTCTACTTTATCTTTTTGATTATTTTTTTTAATTAAATCAAATCGTTCTCTTACCTTTTTGGAAACATCCACCGCATTAGCATCTCCTTGTTTTTTTAACAGGAGACCTACGCCATTTTTACCATTATACCTACTTACCGATTCAATTTCTTTAATGCCATCTACAACTGCTGCAACATCTTTAACATAAATTGGACTTCCTGGTTGTTTCATTCCTACTTGCACGTTTTCGATATCCTGAATGGTTTTAAATTTACCAATAATTCTAACCGAGTTGCTTTCTTTATCGGATTGGATTTTCCCGGCAGGAATATCTTTACCGGACATATTAATTGCTTGTACTACTTGTGTGATAGTTAAACCATTCATTTTTAATTTTTCTTGGTCTAATTTAACTTGTATTTCTCGTTCTTCTCCTCCGAGAATTGTAATTTCTGCAACTCCTTTTATTTGTTGGATTTGTGGCAAATAATCATCTATCATTTTTTGATAAAACTCTGTTGCCGGCATATCTGCCGTTGCACTAATAGACATTATAGGCAAATCATTGGGCGATACTTTACTCATTACAGGCGATAAAATCTCATCTGGTAAATCTTTTTTGATATTATCGATATAGCGTTGTGCTTCTTGCATTGCTTTATCTAGATCTGTGCCATAATCTAAGTTAGCAATAATTACCGATGCGTTAGGTAATGATTTTGTTACTAGATAGTCTACACCTTCCAGATTAGACAAAGCGTCTTCAATTTTTCTAGACACCGAAGTTTCCACTTCTTGTGGTTCAGCTCCCGGATAAATGGTTTTAATCACAACTACCGGTTGGTTAAAGTCCGGCATTAGCTCATAACTTAAATTTTTATAACCTATATATCCGAATAATGTTAATACACTAAACAAAACAATGATTAGTGATGGTCTTTCTATGGAAATTTTTGTTAAATTCATCTTTTTTTTTAGTTTTGAATTATGAGTTATGAATTATGAGTTATGAGAGAAACTCATCACTTATAATCATAACTATTTATTTTTGTTTTTTGATGTTATTATAGCACTTTTAAGCATTTTAATGAGTTCAGTAGCATCGCTATGTAAACTTTCCGTTTCTTTTTTAGTTAAAAAAGAGGTTTCCTTTAAAAGTTCTAACCAATACAAAGTTTCATCACATTCTTTTTGTGAAATGGATAATTTATGAATAAAGTCCTTAACACTTTGTGCATTTTGTGCTTCACGAATATTTGCTCCAACAGAAGTTCCACTACGTAGTAATTGTTTGCTTATTACATACTCTTTTTGCTCTGAAACTAAATATTTGTAAACATTAATTATTCGAACAGCAAACAGAAAACTTTTATCTTTTAGAATACTTTTACTCATAATTTTAAATTATTAATTAAAAACTACTAACTCATCACTCAACAACATTTGCTCCATCAAAAAGATTTATAAATCCGCTTGTAACTATTAAATCCCCTGGTTTCAGTCCTTTTGCTACAACAACTTTATCGTCAAAGCGACTTTTAATTACAATTGGTGTTAGTTTAGCTTTACCATTAACTATTCCGTAAATTTTAGGCTCAATTTCGGAACCAACAATTGCTCTTGCAGGAAT
>Ga0256832_1003665_pt1 | contig 10415 bp, 8 predicted proteins | sample 134614metaG_FD_190534 | JGI IMG/M metagenome (GOLD analysis project Ga0256832, IMG submission 190534) | Hydrothermal vent microbial communities from Lau Basin, Pacific Ocean - 134-614 | ecosystem: Environmental > Aquatic > Marine > Hydrothermal vents | place: Pacific Ocean: Lau Basin | collected...
GGCCCCATTCTTTCCGGAGCGCAGCAGGCGCCCACCGCCGAGGCCCTGATGCGAGCGCGCTATTCCGCCTATCAGACCGGCGACATCGCCTTTCTCGGCGAAAGTCTCCATCCCGATTTCCGATTCGACTGGGACGAAGCGGCCACCCGCCGCTGGTCGGAGCAGGCCACCTGGCACGGCTTGGAGATCATCGCCAGCGACCGCGGCGGACCGGACGACGACACCGGAATGGTTGAATTTGTGGCCAGCTACACGGAAAAGGGTCAGCTCAAAAGGCATCATGAAAGAAGCCTGTTCAGGAAGGAAGGCGGCACTTGGTACTATGTGGAAGGCAAGATGCCCAAGCCGAAAACGGTCAAGCGGGAGGCGCCCAAGGTGGGGCGCAACGATCCCTGCCCCTGCGGGAGCGGCAAGAAATACAAAAAATGTTGTGGCGCGGCCTGAGTGGCTTGCGCCGGTCTTGCTGGCCGTGCTTTGGCTGAGCCACTCCCCGGCAACAGCCGACGTTTACAAATTCCGGGACGCCAACGGCCAGATCCTGCTCACCGACAATCCCCGTCTGGGGCGGGGCATGGCCCTGCTCAAACGCTTCCGGTTCAGTTACGAACACCCCCGCAGCGGCGGTCATGCTCCTGCCCTCAAGGAACTCAAAAAGCGCATCCGACAATACGAGCCCCTGATCCGCGAAGCCGCCCGGCAATTTCGTCTGGCGCCCGACCTGATTCATGCCGTGATCCTGGCCGAATCGGCCTACCGGCCCCAGGCCCGCTCGCCCAAGGGCGCCATGGGGCTGATGCAGCTGATGCCCGCCACCGCCAAGCGCCTGGGCGTGGAAGATCCCTGGGATCCCCGGCAGAACATACTCGGCGGCGCCGCCTATCTGCGCTGGCTGCTCGACCGCTACCAAGGAGATCTGGACCTCGCCGTGGCCGCCTACAACGCTGGCGAGGGGGCGGTGGACCGCCACGGGCGGCAGATCCCGCCCTACAAAGAAACCCGCGCCTATGTGGAAAAGGTGAAGGACTTCATGAGCAAGGGGCTGGTGGCCTTTCGCTGACCGGGCGGTGGATGGGAAAGCTTGGCCTGCCAGGCTGCCAAAAAACTGCTTTTTTCAATAATTCTACTTTGTCAGATTATCCCCATACCGGCGCAAGGGAAAGTCTGAAAAATTCAGACTTTCCCCCGGCACAGGGATGTGCCGGCAAAATCGATCGCTGTAAGCGATTGATTTTGTAGCAAGCCGCAAACCGCGTTTGCGGCGCAGCGCGCTCTGATAAAGCCAGGGATGGCTTTTATCAGAGCTTCCTTTAAGACGAAGCCCTGGATTTTTCAGGCCTTCCTCGAGACCGGCGTCTGTCGGTCGGTGCTTTGTGCGATAATACCCTATCGATCGCCGCGGGTGGGAAGGCCTGGGTATCCGAGGGTGATGGAGGCCACATTTTGAAGCATCGAGCCAGTCGCCTTCGCAGGGTGGCTTATCCTGACCGGGCGAGAGGCGCTGACCGGGAACTTTCCCACCCAAAGCCGGCCCCTAAAACCAGGAACGCTGTAGCGGTGTTTTCGACAGCCTGTGCGCGGCACATGGATGTGCCGCCATTTTCAATGGCTGCAAGCCGTTGAAAATGAAGGAAGCGGAAAACTGCGTTTTCCGCTTCTCCTTGAGATCAATAACTTTTGGTGCACGCCCCATGGCCAAACTCGAGATTCTCACTTTTCCCGATCCCCGCTTGCGTAAACAGGCCCGCCCGGTGCGCGAGGTGGACGCGCGCATCCGCAAGCTGGCCGACGACATGCTCGAAACCATGTACGACGCGCCCGGCATCGGTCTGGCAGCCACCCAGGTGGGGGTGGATCTCCAGGTGATCGTGGTGGACGTGTCCGAAGAGCGCAACCAGCCCCTGGTGCTCATCAACCCCGAGGTGGTGGCGGCCGAGGGGGAAGAAGAGAGCGAAGAGGGCTGTCTCTCGGTGCCGGGTTTCTACGAAAAGGTGAAACGCGCCGAGCGGGTCAAGGTCAAGGCCCTGGATCGTGACGGCCAGCCCCTGGAGCTGGAACTCGACGGCCTGCTGGCGGTGTGCGTGCAGCACGAGATCGACCATCTCCAGGGCAAGCTGTTCGTGGATTATCTGTCGCGCCTCAAGCGCGAGCGGATCCGCAAGAAGCTGGAGAAAGAGGCCCGCGCGCGTCAGGCCGCCCGGCGCAAGGCGGAGCCCGTGGCCCTCTGATGAGTAGCGAGCCGTTACGGATTCTTTTCGCCGGCACGCCCGATTTCTCGGTGCCGCCCCTGCGCGCCCTGCTCGAATCGGAACACCAGGTGGTGGGAGTGCACACCCAGCCCGACCGTCCGGCGGGCCGCGGGCGCAAGCTCCAGCCCAGCCCGGTGAAGCAGGTGGCCCAGGAGGCCGGGGTGCCGGTGCATCAGCCGGTCACCCTGCGCCAGGCCGAAGCGGTGGAGACCATCGCCGCCCTGGCGCCCGATCTGATGGTGGTGGTGGCCTACGGGCTGATCCTGCCGCCGGAGGTGCTGGCCATTCCGCGCCTGGGCTGCGTCAACATCCACGCCTCCCTGCTGCCGCGCTGGCGCGGCGCCGCGCCCATCCAGCGGGCCATCGAAGCGGGCGACCGGGTCACCGGGGTGAGCATCATGCAGATGGACGAAGGGCTCGACACCGGGCCGGTCTATCTGATGCGCGAGACGCCCATCGAGCGTGAAGACACCGCCGCCACCCTTCACGACCGTCTCGCCCGTCTGGGCGCCGAGGCGCTCATGGAAGCCCTGCCCGGGATCGCCGCCGGCACCCTCCAACCCAGGCCCCAGGACGAGTCCGGCGCCACCTACGCCCCCAAGCTGGAAAAGAAGGAAGCCTTCATCGACTGGACCCAGCCGGCCTGGCGCATCGAGCGCAAGGTCCAGGCCTTCAACCCCTGGCCGGTGGCCCAGACCCGTTACGAACAGGCCAACCTGCGCATCTGGGAAGCCCACGCCATCGAAGGGATGGCGGCCGCCCCGGGCACCGTGATGGCCGCCGGCCGCGAAGGGGTGGACGTGGCCACCGGTGACGGCCTGCTGCGCATCACCCGCTTGCAGATGCCCGGCAAGAAGCCGGTGACGGCCCAGGATTTCATCAACGCCCATGCCATCCAGGGCGTGGTGCTCGGCTGAAGGTGGCGGCTGGAGGCGAGGGAGCCGCGGTTCGGGCCGCCGCCGCCCGCGCGCTGCTGAAGGTGCTCGACGGCAAGGCCCTCGACGACGCCCTGGCCGGCGTGCGCGAGGGGGTGGCGCCCCGCGACCGGCCCTTGCTGGCCGAGCTGGCCTACGGCGGCTGCCGCTGGTATCACCGCCTGGACTGGGTGCTCGACCAGCTGCTGACGCGGCCGCTCAAGGCGCGTGACTGCGATCTGCGGGCGCTCTGCCTGGTGGGGCTCTACCAGCTCACCGAAGGCGGCTTTCCGGCCCATGCCGCGGTGGCCGCCACCGCCGGTGCGACGGCCCGGCTCGGCAAGCGTTGGGCCACCGGCCTGGTGAACGCCGTATTGCGCAACGCCCAGCGCCGCAGCGCCGAACTGGCGGCGCAGGTCGCCCGGGTGCCGGAAGCGCGCTGGAGTCAACCGGCCTGGCTGCGCGCAGCGATCCAGGACGCCTGGCCGGAGCAGGCCGAAGCGGTGTTTGCGGGGCTGCTGGAGCGGCCGCCCATGACCCTGCGGGTCAACCTGGCCCGCACCACCCTGGCCCAACAGGCGGCGCGGCTGGCCGCCGTCGGGATCACCGCCCGACCGGTGGCGGGGGTGCCCTCGGCGTTGATGCTCGACCGCCCGCGGCCGGTGAGCGAGCTGCCGGGCTTCGCCGAAGGTTTGGTCTCGGTGCAGGACGCCGGCGCCCAGCTCGCCGCCGGCCTGCTCGATCTCCAACCGGGGATGAGGGTGCTCGATGCCTGCGCCGCCCCCGGCGGCAAGAGCGGCCATCTGCTGGAGACGGTACCGGAGATCCGGCTCACGGCGCTGGACGTGGACGCCCGACGCCTGGAAAAGGTGGCGGAAAATCTCGATCGGCTGGGTTACGAGGCCGAACGGGTGGTCGGCGACGCCGCCGCGGAAGGCCCCTGGAGCCGGCACGCCTACGACCGCATCCTCGCCGACGTGCCCTGCACCGCCACCGGGGTGATCCGCCGCCATCCCGACATCAAGCTGCTGCGCCGCCCGGAGGATCTGGCGCCGCTGGCGGCCCGCCAGCAGGCGATTCTGGAAAGGCTCTGGCGGTCCCTGCGGCCGGGCGGTAAGCTGCTCTATGCCACCTGCTCGCTGTTGCCCGAAGAGAACGAAGCCCAGGTGGCGCGCTTTCTGCAGGGACACGCAGAGGCTCGTGCCTGCACGCCCGCCCTGCCTCGGGGCCGGGTCACCGGGCACGGGGTGCAACTGTTGCCCGAGGACCGGGAGACCGATGGATTCTATTACGCAGTGCTTGAAAAGCTTTGAGAGGGTGTTCAATAGGATGTTGAAAAAGTCCCTCCATGGACTTTTTCAACGACGGAAGCGGAAAACTCGGATTTCCGCTTCCCTCATTTTCAATGGCTTACAGCCATCGAACATGGCGGTATCGCCCTGTGCCGCGCACCGGCTGCCGAAAAACCGCGTTTTTCGACAGCCTGCTGAGAACCCCTTTTCGTGGCGTATGCAACGCCCCGGCCGGCGGCTCGGCCCGATGCTGTGGTTGTTGCTGGCCGCCACGGCGGTGGCGGCGGCCGGGATCGAGTACAAGGCCGTGGCCATCGGCGAGGAAAAGGGCTGGATCGTCATCGACATCGTCGAACAGTACCAACTCAGCGACACCATGATCGAGGCCCTGGAGAACGGCGTGCCCTTGAGCTTCGTCACCGAGGCCGCCATCGAGCCCGAAGACGCCTGGTTCTGGCAAAAGCCCCTGGCCAGCAAGCATCTGCGTCGCACTCTGCGCTATCACCCCCTGGCGGAGAGTTACGAGGTGCGCGATTCCATCACCCGCAAGAGCCGCTTTTTCGCCACCCGCGAAGCGGCCCTCACCGCCCTGGGCGACATCCAAGGTTGGAAGCTGGTGCGTGCCGATCGCCTGAAAAAGAACCGCTATTACCGGGTGACCGTGGAGAGCTGGCACGACATCGGCCGTCTGCCCCTGCCGCTGCGGCCGCGGGCCTGGCTCACCCCCAGCTGGCATCTCAGTTCCAAGGTGTACGAGTGGCGCCTCCAGCCCTGAAATCCTGGCGCGCCGGCCTGTGGGCCGTCTTTCTGCTGCTGTTGATTCTGCTGCTCGCCCTCCATCTGTTGGTGGGGGCGGTCTCCGGCTCCGAACGTCTCAGCCGCTGGTTCATTCCCCTGCTGCTGGTGAGCGTGAGCGGTCTGCTGGTGCTCACCGGGGTGGTGGGGCTCAACCTGTTCCGTTTGCTGCGCGACTACCGGCGCGCCCGCCCCGGCGCCCGCTTCATGGCGCGGCTGGTGCTTTTGTTCGTGGTGTTGGGGATCATTCCGGCGGGGATCGTCTATTACTACTCGCTGCGCTTTCTCGTCCAGGGGATCGACAGCTGGTTCGACGTTCAGATCGACACCGCCATGGAAGACGCCCTGGAGCTGAACCAGGCCACCCTCGATCTCACCAAACGTTTGCTGTTGCGCTACAGCCGCCAACTGTTGGCCGGTATCGAAGACAGCTCGCGGGCCGGCATGGCCCTCACGCTCAGCGATCTGCGGGCCGCTTCCGGCGCCGTGGAACTGGCCCTGGCCACGCCCGAAGGCCAGGTGCTGGCGGTGAGCAACGTCGATCCGGCCACCCTGGTGCCGGCCACGCCCGATCCCCTGGTGCTCCAGCAGGTGGTCGCCGGCAAACCCTATGTGGAGTTCATGAAATACGGCGAGGCCGGCGATCTCCATGTGCGGGTGCTGGTGGCCGATCGCGCCCGCGGGTTGGTGCTCCAGGCCATATTTCCCACATCGATGCGCATCGGCGAGTTGAGCGAGCGGGTGCAGAAAGCCTATGTGGCCTACCGCGAACGGGCCTATCTGCGCCGCTCGATCAAGTTCAGCTTCATTCTCGCCCTCTCCTTGGTGCTGTTGGTGAGCGTGCTGGCGGCGGTGTGGGCGGCCTTCTACACCGCCCGGCGGCTGGTGGCGCCGATCCAGGCCATCGCTCAGGGTACCCGGGCCATCGCCGAGGGGGAGTACGACGGGCGCATTCCGGTGCCCCGTTATCATGACGAACTGGCTTTTCTGGTGGCCTCTTTCAACGCCATGACCCGCCGTCTGGCGCTGGCCCGCGATCAAGCCGAACGCAGCCAGCAGCAGCTCGAATCCCAGCGCCAGTATCTCCAGGCGCTGCTCCACCATCTCTCCAGCGGCGTGGTGGCGCTCGACGCCGCCGGCCACATCCGTACCGCCAACCGCGCCGCCAGCCAGATCCTGGGGGTGGACCTGGAAGCCTATCTGGGCCGCCCCCTGGCCGAGCTGGCGCGCGATCATCCGCGTCTGGGGCCTTTCGTGGAACGCCTCGATTGCCACCGCCACGGCAACCAAGGGGAATGGCGGGGCGAGATCCAGCTCGAAGGTCCCGGTGGACGCCAGCACCTGATGGGAGGGCGGACCCGGCTGCAGGTGTCGGCGCAGAGCGAGATCGGCTGCGTGCTGGTCTTCGACGACGTCACCCGCCTGGTGCAGGCCCAGCGCGACGCCGCCTGGAGCGAAGTGGCGCGCCGCCTCGCCCATGAGATCAAGAACCCGCTCACCCCCATCCAGCTCTCCGCCGAGCGGTTGCGGCGCAAATACCTCAAGCGCCTGCCCGAACACGACCGCCAGGTGCTCGACAGCTCCACCCGCACCATCGTCAACCAGGTGGAGGCGATGAAGGACATGGTCAACGCCTTCTCCGACTACGCCCGTCCCTCGCGCATCGAACCCCAGGCGGTGGCGATCGACGACTTTCTCGCCGAGGTGCTGGCGCTCTACGGGCGCGCGGTGCGCTTCGAGCCCGGCGCGCCGGGGGTGGTGGTGGACGCCGATCCGGTGCGTCTGCGCCAGGTGGTACACAATCTGGTCAAAAACGCCCAAGAAGCGGTCGAGCAGACGGCGGCGCCCGAAATTCGGGTCACCACCGCAGTCGAGCGCCCGCCGGGCCGGGGACGCCTTTTCGTTGTCCTGACCATCGAAGATAATGGCGTGGGTCTGGACGAAGACCAGATCGGCCGGCTCTTCGAGCCCTATGTGACCACCAAGGAGAAGGGCACCGGCCTGGGGCTGGCCATCGTCAAAAAGATCGTCGAAGAACACGGCGGCTCGATCCGCGCCGGGAATCGTCCCGGCGGGGGTGCCCGCATCGAGGTGCGCCTGCCGGCCGGCGCGCCCACAGAGGAGAATCGATCATGAGCGCGCCCTACATTCTGGTGGTGGACGACGAACCCGACATTCGCGAGCTGGTCCGCGACATTCTCGAGGACGAAGGCTATGCCGTGGCCACCGCCGAGAACGGCGAGGCGGCCCGGGCGGCCCTGCGCGAGCGCCGTCCCGATCTGATCCTGCTCGACATCTGGATGCCCGACATCGACGGCATCAGCCTGCTCAAGGAGTGGCACGAAGGCGACGGCCTGCCCTGCCCGGTGATCATCATGTCCGGCCACGGCACCGTGGAGACCGCCGTGGAGGCCACCCGCCTGGGCGCCTACGACTTCCTCGAAAAACCCCTCTCCCTGGCCAAGCTGCTGATCACCGTGGAACGGGCCCTGGAGAGCGACCGTCTGGCGCGCGAGAACCTGGGGCTCAAGCGCCATGCCCAGCCGGTGATCGAGCCGGTGGGCCACAGCCCGGTGATGCAACGCCTGCGCGAGCAGGTCAAGCGCATCGCCCAGCACGACACCTGGGTGCTGGTCTCGGGCGAGCCGGGCAGCGGGCGCGAGACCTTCGCCCGCTATCTGCACGCCCACTCCAATCGCCGCGAGCGGCCCTTCGTGGAGGTGAGCGTGGGCGCCACCCCACCGGGCAACTTCGCCTTGGAGTTCTTCGGCAGCGAAAGCGAGGGGCAGATCCACTACGGCCGCCTGGAGCAGGCCAACGGCGGCACCCTGTTTCTCTCCGAAGTGGCCGACATGGACCTCGAAGCCCAGGCCCAGCTCGCCGGCGCCTTCGAAACCGGCGAATTCCTGCGGGTGGGCGGCTCCGAGCCGGTGAAGATCGACATCCGGGTGGTGGCGGCCACCAAGAAGGATCTCCAGGCCGAAGTGAGCGCCGGCAACTTCCGCGAGGATCTGTTCTACCACCTCAACGTGGTGCCCCTGGAGGTGCCGCCGTTGCGCGAGCACCGCGAAGACGTGCCCGAGCTGCTCAATTTCTACGTCGATTATTTCGTCACCCACGAAAAGCTCCCCTACCGCCATTTCAGCGTGGGCGCCCAGAACCTGCTGCGCAACTACGACTGGCCGGGCAACATCCTCGAACTGCGCAACCTGGTGCAACGGGTGCTGATCCTCGGCGCCGGCGACGAGATCACCGTGGAAGACGTGGAGAGCGCCATGGGCGGCATGAAGAAAGAGGCGGTCCAGGCGGGCCTGCCCGGGATCTCCTTCGACCAGCCCCTGCGCAAGGCGCGCGAAGACTTCGAACGGGTCTATCTCGAATATCATCTCGACAAATACGGCGGCAACGTGAGCAAGATGGCCCAGGAAGTGGGCATGGAACGCACCCACCTCTACCGCAAGCTGCGCGCCGTGGGGATCGAAATCAAAGACCGCCGCTGACATGAAGATCATCATTCTGGGCGCCGGCCAGGTGGGCACCTCGGTGGCCGCCAACCTTGCTTCCGAAGCCAACGACATCACCGTGGTGGACCAGGATGCCGAGCTGCTCCAGGCCCTCCAGGACCGCTTCGACCTGCGCACCATCCGAGGCTACGCCGCCCATCCCGAGGTGCTCGAGCAGGCCGGCTGCGACGACGCCGAGATGCTCATCGCCGTCACCAACAACGACGAGACCAACATGGTGGCCTGCCAGGTGGCCTGGACCCTCTTTCACACCCCGCGCAAGATCGCCCGGGTGCGCGCCCACCAGTATCACCGTCATCCCGAGCTGTTCAATCAGGGCGGCCTGCCCATCGACGTGCTGATCAGTCCCGAACAGCTGGTCACCGAATACATCGAGCGGCTGATCTACCACCCGGGCGCCCTCCAGGTGCTCGACTTCGCCGGCGGCCGGGCGCGCCTGGTGGCTCTGCGCGCCTACCGCGGCGGGCCGCTTGTCGATCATCCCCTGCGCGAACTCAACGAGCACCTGCCCACCGGCGAGGCGCGGGTGGCGGCCATCTACCGCCAGGGGCGGGCCATCCTGCCCAAAGGCGACACCATCATCGAGCCGGGCGACGAAGTCTTCTTCATCGCCGCCAGCGACCAGATCCACCAGGTGATGGACGAGCTGCGACGCGCCCAGCAGCCCTACCGGCGCCTGATCTTCGCCGGGGGCGGCAACATCGGCCGGCGCCTGGCCCGGCGGCTGGAGGAGAAGTTCCGGGTCAAGATCATCGAGCGCGATCCCGAGCGCGCCCGCCTGGTGGCCGAGGAACTCAGCCACACCATCGTCCTGCAGGGCGACGCCGCCGACGAAGAACTGTTGCTGGAGGAGGGCATCGAGGAGACTGACGTCTTCTGCGCCGTGACCAACGACGACGAGGCCAACATCCTCTCGGCGATGCTCGCCAAGCGCCTCGGCGCGCGCACCGTGATGGCGCTGATCAACCGGGCCGCCTATGTGGATCTGGTGGAGTCGAGCACCATCGACGTGGCCATCTCCCCCCAGCAGGCCACCATCGGCACCCTGCTCACCCATGTGCGCAAGGGCGACGTGGTGATGGTCCACGCCCTGCGCCGGGGCGCCGCCGAGGCGATCGAGGCGGTGGCCCATGGCGACCGCAACTCCTCGGGCGTGGTGGGGCGCCGCATCGACGAACTCAAGCTGCCCGAAGGGACTTCGGTGGCGGCCATCGTGCGCGGCGACGAGGTGATCATCGCCCACCACGACACCCGCATCGAGCCCGAAGACCATGTGATCCTCTTTCTGGTGGACAAGCGCCGCATCGGCGAGGTGGAGCGGCTCTTCGAAGTGGAGCCCATCTATCTGTGATCGGACCGGGGGCTTTCGGAGGCTCACCGGGTATGGTCTAATCCGGTCCGTCGGCGCGTGCCGACGTCTCTTCCGGCAGGAACCAGGGAAGGGATAGGGATTTCCGATTCAAACAGGGAGACAATGGAATGAGTTTGAGCAAGAAATTGGGTGCCGAATTCCTCGGCACCTTCTGGCTGGTTCTGGGTGGCTGCGGCAGCGCGGTACTGGCGGCGGCCTTTCCCGAGCTGGGCATCGGATTCCATGGCGTGGCGCTGGCTTTCGGCCTCACCGTGCTCACCGGCGCCTATGCC
>Ga0256832_1003666_pt1 | contig 10413 bp, 5 predicted proteins | sample 134614metaG_FD_190534 | JGI IMG/M metagenome (GOLD analysis project Ga0256832, IMG submission 190534) | Hydrothermal vent microbial communities from Lau Basin, Pacific Ocean - 134-614 | ecosystem: Environmental > Aquatic > Marine > Hydrothermal vents | place: Pacific Ocean: Lau Basin | collected...
ATCAAACCAAAACCACCGGCCCGCGCATAGACCCCCAAAAACGGGCCATCCAAAGCATCCGCCGGCTGACAGCCTCCGACTTCCCGGATACGCCTCTGTACATTACGGAAGATGGAGTGATTGTTAAGAAAGAGTAGGACAACATCAATGACGCCCTCCTGACACTACCATTCCCGCCCAAAGCCCTACCTTTGGCAAAAACTCATAAGTCCATGAAACAACTGTTACTCTCTGCCCTCATCGCTCTGTTCACCCTGCCTGCCTTCGCCCAGGTCGAAGAAGCCGAACTCCTCTTCCACTGGGAAGACAACTCCCTGCCCGAAAACGGCTGGCTGCACAGCCGCTACAACGAAGTCTGGGGCTTCGTCCAAAACAATCGCGAATATGCCGTCATCGGCTCTACCAATGGCACTCATATCTTTGACGTTACCGATACCGAAAACGCTTACGAAGCGGCTTACATCCCCGGAAAATACCAGGGCAGCGGCATCGTCCATCGCGATTTTCACGACTACAACGGCTACCTCTATGCCGTATCTGACGAAGGCGCCAGCAGCCTCCAAATCATAGACATCAGTCAGTTGCCCGATGCGGCCCCCGTGGTCTATGACAGCGACGAACTCATCGTGCGCGCACACAACATCTTCATAGACTCTGCCGAAGCTAAACTCTATGCCCTTGGCGTTACCACGCCGCTGGCGCTTTTCTCCGTCTGCGTTTATTCCCTCGATGACCCCGTCAATCCCATACCCTTGGGCTGCTATCCCAATGCTTCGGTATCCATCCCCTACGCACACGACGCCTTCATCCGCAACGACACCGCCTGGCTCAACTGTGGCGGCTACGGCCTCTACATGGTGGATTTCAGCACAGCCGGCGCTCCCGTCATCCTCGGCACCATGGACGGCTACCCGCAGGAAGGCTACAACCACTCCGGCTGGATGCACGAAACCCTGCCCTACTACTACATGGCCGATGAAACCCTCGGCTCCGACCTCAAAGTGGTGGACGTCAGCGACCCCCAAGACATGCAGGTCGTCAACACCTTCGACAGCGAACCCGCCGACGGCGGCCTGGTCATCCCCCACAACCTCATCGTGCGGGGCCACTACCTCTACGTCTCCTACTACTACGAAGGCCTGCAGGTCTATGACATCAGCGAGCCCGTCAACCCCCAGCGCGTGCTCTACTACGACACCTATCCCGATGACGTCAATGTCAATCAACTGTTCTTCCAGGGAGCCTGGGGCGTTTACCCCTTCCTCCCCTCCGGCCACATCCTCGTCTCCGACCTCAACAACGGCCTCTTCGTCACCAGTGGTGTGGAAAGCCCCGTGAGCGCACCCCTTACATTCCTTCCCGACCTCACCGAGCCCGTCATCAAGGCAGGCCCCAATCCCGTACAGGGAGAGTTTTCCGTTTACCTGCGCAACAAACAGGGCAATCAAGGCGTCGCGCTAAATCTCCTCAACATGCAGGGGCAATTGATACAGCCTTTCGGCAAATTTGAACTCAATACAAACGGAGAGCACTATGGCTTCCTTCAGCTTTCGCCAAACGTGCCCGCCGGCATTTACCTCCTCCAAGCCGTCTTTGACAACGGAGAAGTGCATGCGGAGAAGTTGATTGTTGGGGAGTGAAGATTCTATAAGTTGGTGGAATCGGTGAAATCGGTGGAATCGGTGAAATTGGGATGTTTGGTTCCACAGAGCCGAAGGGCGCTGCCCTGAGCAAAGCCGAAGGGCGCTGCCCTGAGCAGAGCCGAAGGGCGCTGAGTCTTGGACACAACTTAAACCCCGTTAGGGAGCCGGCTGAGCAGGGAGGCATGGAGGGAGGGAGACGAAGCCTGACATTTTGGCAGCCCGGGGCGTAAGCCCCGGGTTTCATTATTATTTTATATTTTGTTACAATGGTTCATTAAGTTTTTGGTTACCTGTCTCCATCAGAAACCAAGCTATCAAGTTGAACCAGCTAAAAAATCCGCGAAAACCCGCGTCATCCGCGTTATCCGCGTTCTATCACGCCCCTATTGGCTGCCTCCCGAGCCGGCCCCATAGGATAAGCGAATCTTCAAAACCCGCTCCCCGATCTTCCGCATTGGCTCCAGCTCGGGGATCGGAGATGGGCTCTTACAAAGGTTCAATTGTCAGATGGTGCCATTTATTTTATGCAACTTTGAAATCAACCTGAGTTGAGAGAAAATAAAAGATGCATTGGATATTTGCTGAACCCTGGGCATATTGCCATCTCAAAACTTAATGAACCATTGTGTTAGCAAATCGCAATTTATTGTTTTATAAACTTTTGGGAGACAGTATTGCCTTCTATTATTAATTCAACAATGTAAATTCCATTTGTTAAATCGCCTACATAAATAGTGTTTGATTTAGGTTCAATAATTTTCACAATCTTTCCTGTGATATCAATTATGGCCACTTCTGCTTCTCGAATATTTACAGGAAAAATTAAAGATAAATAATCAGCAACCGGATTAGGGTAAAGAATAAAATTTTCATTTTTCACCTCATCCCCAACTCCAAGTGTTTTCGGCTTGAGATTGGCGATAAATATATCACAAGTATAACCACCACTGAAAGAATTTGTTAAGGTGGTCATATCAAAAGTGATTACAGGGCTGAAATAGCCCCCTGTTATTAACAATTCTCCTGACGCATTAAGAGTTAAGGATAAACCATAATCATCTCCTGGCCCACCTATTTGTTTAGCCCAAATAAAATTTCCTGCATTGTCTAACTTGGAAATAAAAATGTCATCATTTTCAATGGAAGTTAAATTAAAGATTGCGGATGGGTCGGGATCAAAGTCACAAATTCCTCTAAAATAGCCGGTGGTATAAATATTGCCAAAAGAATCAAGTTCTATGGAAAAACCATATTGATAACTTGAACCTCCCATTGATTTTGCCCAAACAAAGTTTCCTGCACTGTTTAACTTGGAAATAAAAATGTCAAAATCACCGGCTGAATGCAATTCGAACACTCCAGGTCCCGGGTCAAAATCAACAGTGCTTTGAAATGCACCCGTCAGGTAAATGTCTCCGTTACCTGAGGGAGCAATAGCTATAGACATTCCTTTATTGAAACCATCTCCTCCTAATTGTTTTACCCAAACAAAATCTCCTGAACTGTTTAATTTGGAAATAAAAATGTCATAATTTGCTATTGCCGTCAAGTTGTAATTATTTGTCGAATCCGGATCAAAATCAACAGTTCCCTGGAACCAACCTACGGTATAGACATCCCCATTTCCATTTGAGTCAATAATTATTTGGCGGCTCTTTTTCAAATCCGTCCCTCCTAATTGTTTTGCCCAAATAAAAGAACCTAAACTATCTAACTTGCAAATAAATATATCCGTGTTTTCTCCGATTGAAGTCAAATTAAAGACCCCGGCACCAGGGTCAAAATCAACAGTTTCAATAAAACTTCCTGTAAAATAAACACTCCCACTTCCTGATGGGCCAAGTGCAATAGAGTTCCCACTACAATAACCTTCACCACCAATTTGCTTCGCCCAAACAAAATTTCCTGAAGTATCTAATCTGCAAATAAAAGCATCATCGTTTCCTCCAATTGAAGTTAAATTAAACACTCCGGAGCCCGGGTCAAAATCAACTGTACCATTAAATCTTCCTGTAAAATAAACACTTCCACTTCCTGATGGGTCAAGTGCAATAGAGCTCGCACTACAATGTCCTGTGCCGGTAATTGATTTTGCCCAAACAAAATTTCCCAAAACATCTAACTTGGCAATGAAAATGCCTCTTCCGGAAGAAGTTAAATTATATACACCTGAACCCGGATCAAAGTCAACTATTCCCTGAAAATAACCAGTAATATAAACATTACCTGAATCATCAACAGCTACATCGTAACTATAATCGTAATTTATTGCACCTATTGACTTTGCCCATCCAAAAGAGGGATTTTGGGCTAAAGAATTAAAAATAAAACTTAAAATAAAGCCTGTAAAAAGTATTTTTTTCATCACAATTAACTTGCTTTTTATATTAAACAAACCTCCCCCACACCAAAAGTCCGCTTTTGCACGTCAGGCCGTCAAAATGGCCACTTCGCGCAAAAACAAAGAACGTATGAGCAATGACCTTGCCATCAACTACAAAGATACAGTGCTTATTTGACTTTTACAACTTTTCTCCCGTTTTTTTGAAATTTTTTCTCCCAAGGCATCGGCTTGCTCAAGCTAAAAGATTTAACCGGTTTAACGGGAGTGTTCTAAAGGCAAAAGGGCCTCACCCCATTGCCTGAAGTCCACCCAACAGGCCTATGTGTAAGAGTGCAAAGTCGTAGCGGATGGGGTCGTTTTCATCGAAGCTTCGCAAGGTACGCGTCAATGCGAGGGCGCTTTTCCAGTCGGCCTGTTTGCGGGCGATGAGCCCGAGTTCGAGCGCTACGCGCTGCACGTGCGTGTCATAGGGAATGACCAATTGCCGGGGAGCGATGCGTCTCCACAGGCCGAAGTCCACCCCCCTATCATCGCGGCGCACCATCCAGCGGAGAAACAAATTGATGCGTTTGCAGGCCGAATTGCGCTCGGGCGTAGGCAGGTGCTTGCGCGTGCGTGCAGGAGCCGAAGGCAGAGAGAAAAAATCGCGGTGAAAACCGCGCAGGGCCGGCTCCACCGTTTCGTCTTCGTCGTGCAGGTATTTGGCGAAAGCCTCTTCCAGACTCTCATGCTCGCGATAGTAATGTTGCAGGTATTCCAAAAAATACAGCGCATCCGCCGGCTGAAAAGTGCGGTGATAGTATTTGGCAAAGCGCTTTCGCTCCTGCGCACTGTGGTGCAAAACAAACTCATGCGGAGAAAACTCCATCAACTCCATGGCCCACATAGCGCTCTTGATGATGGTCTTGCGCAAACCCCAGGCTATGGTGCATGCCCAAAAACCGGCGATCTCTATATCCTGCAACTTCTCAAAACGATGCGGCACGCGGATAGGGTCCGAAGGTATAAAATCGGGACGATTGCAGAGATCGGCATGCTCTTCTAAGAGGTTGTGGATGTCAGAGCGAGTCATAGTAACAAAGGTTCATTAAGTTTTGAAATGGCAATACACCCGAAATTCAGTGAATATCCAATGCATCTTTTATTTTTTCTTAACTCAGGCTTGATTGCAAAGTGGCATAAAATAAATGACACCATTTCACAATTGAACCGTCCTTAAAACCCGCGAAAATCCGCCGCACCCGCGAAAATCCGCGTTCTATTACGGCATTGTTGCTTGCCGTCAATAGTGACATAATAGAACCTGCCTGCAGCAGGCAGGCGCGGATGACGCAGATTGTGCGGGTTTTCGCGGATTTCGGCAGGCTCAATCTAAAAGGTTTAAGCTGGTTCAACTTGATAGCTTGGCTTCTGATGGAGACAGGCAGCCAAAAACTTAATGAACCATTTAAAAACAAAAGCGCTCATGAAATGCCGGCTTTTTTCTTGCGCTGAATCTCTGCTTTCATCTGCCGATAAATTTCTTCAAAAGGGTCTCCAAAAAATCCCTCAGGCCAATTGACGATGTGCCCAAAAGCATCCGTTTGTAAAGCCCGAATTTGCGAGAGGCCGGACTCCACGTCCGTTGTGCAAAAATACAGAGCTGCTTCACTGGAGTTTAACGCTTCCTCAGCCATTCGTCTCTGCAAGCGTTTTAGCAAATACTCACTGTGGCTTTCCAAAACGATTTGAATGTTTCTTTCATTGATTGCATGAATAAACACGTCTGCCAAACCTGCCTGGACTGTCGGATGCAGATGAATTTCCGGTTGCTCCAAAATAACCACAGAGCCCTTGGGCACGTAATAGCAAAGAGCAATCACGGGCAAAATTTGCGAAATGCCAAAACCCACATCAGTGAGCAAGACCTCTGCAGAACGCTCCGAACGCCTCACCCATACTTGAAATATCTTATTGCTTTTGCTGCGGGAAACCGGCCTGACTTTAAAAGAATGAATTAAACCAAGCTCTTTCAACCAGGATGCAATCAACTCCTCTAAATCTAATTTCTTGTTCTTTCTCCTGAAAAAATAACGATCTCCCTTTTCTTTTGAAGCCAAAATAGCTCTGATTACAAACTCCCCCCGCTTTCCCATATCTGCAGGATCAGCGCCCGCCCAGTTATATTGACGCTTAGGATACTCCCGCAAAGGGCCGAGGTAAAAGACTCGTTGAAACAAACGTTCAAAAGCCAGTTCAAAGTCAGACAAAAATCCTGCATTTCTATAGTAAGCCCGCACCTCATCGGGAAATCCATAGCATTTGGCCGGAGGCGGTAAAGGCCAAACCCTTCCCGGCTTCGCACGTTTAAAGGCAAAACTGTTCTGCGGCTCTGCAAACAGCCGGTATCCTTCTTTGTGCTCATTGCTGTAGTCCCGCTTCATTCCAAAAGCCAGATGACCCAACCCGTATTTCATTTCTTCTACATACATTTTTCTGCCCTCCGGCATCTCTGCTATCTTTGCACTAAACGTAAGTTTAGCACCTTCTGCAACGAGCTGAGCAGCATTGACATCGCTTACAATCATCTGCTCCACCTGCATACTGTCTATGTCTTCAACAAACATTTCTTCAGGCAAACGCCAGGACAAAGTCCATCCCAGACGTTCCTCAGAGGCCTTGCCCTCCTGCTCTGAGCCCGGCTGCTCATCAGTTTTTTCTCTCGTCAAAATTTCTGAAAAAGAGCCCAGGTCAACCAGGCTGCGTTCGTCTCCGAGATCAAGCGGCAAACGCCTGTCCGGAGAATCCGTAGTCTGCTTGAGCATCAAAAGAAACTGTAAAAGTCCGGACTTCCCCGAGCTGTTAGGCCCAAAGAAAACCGTAATCGGAGCCAGGTTAAGCGGCCCCGTAGAACGCCAGGATTTAAAGTTCTCTATGTTGAGCTGCAGAATCATGGCCACAAGATAAGCAATTATCCCAAGCCCTGCAAACTTTCCTCCAGAATCTGTATCTTCTTCAGCCCGTCGGCCAGCTTGGCGCGCTCGCGCTCCACCACGGCAGCTGGAGCATTGTTTACAAAGCGCTCGTTGGCCAGCTTTTTCTCGATGGAGGCGACGAAGCCCCGATAGTAGGACAACTCTTTTTCCAACTTGGCGCGCTCGGCTTCCGTATCTGTTTTTTGCTCGAATTTGGCAAAAAACTTGTCCCTGCCGGAAAGAAAAGCGCGGGCGCCTTCCACATCCGAATCGGTCAGTTCAAAGGATTTAATGTGCGCCAGCTTGGAAATCATTTGGCGAAAGCCGGACAAAGAAAACAGTTCCTCTACATAAGGGCTCTTTTGAGCGTACAGCTCGATGGGGTCTTTGCTCTTCAGTCCCCAGGAAGTGCGTTGGTCGCGAATTTTGCTGACGAGCTCGCGGGCGCTGTCCACCTGAGCGATGAGCTGCTCATCGAAAGTGCCCGCCTCGGGATAAGGACTGACGACACAATCCTCACCTTCGGCCCGTTCGCGCAGCTGCTGCCAAATCTCTTCCGTAACGAAGGGCATGAAGGGATGCAAAACGCTCATCATGCGCTCAAAAAGGGAGAGGGTGTGTTCGTATATTTTGGCGGATATGGGTTTGCCGTAGAAGGGTTTGATCATTTCGAGGTACCATGAACAGAAGTCGTTCCAGATAAAACTGTACAAATCCATAATGGCATCCGAAAGGCGGTACTGGCTGTAGTAGCCCTCCAATTTGCTGAGCAGCTGATTGAATTTGTTTTCCAGCCACTGCACGGCCAGTTGCTGTACGGCCAGCAAATCGGCATCGTCCTCCTCATCTGCAACTTCCCAGCTCTTGACGAGGCGCAGGGCGTTCCACATTTTGTTGCAGAAATTGCGGCCCTGCTCGCAAAGTGCGCTCTCATTCAGCACCTTGCCCGTCTTAGGGTCTATGGGCGCATCAAAAATGATGTCATTTCCTGCGGAAGTACTGCTCAACAAGCCAAAGCGCACGCTGTCGGCCCCATAGCGGCTGATGAGCTCCAGGGCATCCGGCGAGTTGCCCAGCGACTTGCTCATCTTGCGGCGCTTGTTGTCGCGAACCATGCCCGTGAAGAAAACATCGCGGAAAGGCATGCGGCCGTGTTCTTTGACCCAATCCTCGCCCAACAGTTCTCCTGAATATTCATAGCCCGACATGATCATGCGCGCCACCCAGAAGAACATGATGTCCCAGCCCGTTACCAACGCATTGGTCGGGTAATAATAACGCAATTCATCCTGGCGCTCAAAGCCGTCAAAGACCGTGATGGGCCACAGCCAGGAAGAAAACCAGGTATCCACCACATCTTCCTCCTGCTGTAAGTCTTCCATTTGCAAATCGGGCTTGCCGAGTTTTTCACGGGCCTGCTGCAGGGCCTCTTCGGGCGTTTCGGCCACAAAGACTTCCTCGCCGTAATACCAGGCGGGGATGCGCTGCCCCCACCACAATTGACGGGAGATACACCAGTCGCGCACGTTTTCCTCGCGCAACCAGGAGTAGTACATGTTCCAGAAGTGTTCGGGGAAGAAACGCACTTCCTTTTTTTTCACGGCCTCCAGCGCCATTTTGGCAAAGTCCTCCATTTTGAGGAACCACTGTAAGCTCAGGCGCGGCTCCACCACGGCTTGGGTGCGCTCGCTGCGGCCCACCTTGTTGGTGTAGTCTTCGATTTTTACCAGATGGCCCTGGCGCTGCAGCTCTTCGGCTATGAGCTCGCGTACTTCGAAGCGGTCTTTTCCGATGTAGCGTTGGGCGGCTTCGCTCATGGTGCCGTCTTCGTTGAAGACATCTATCACCTCCAGTTGGTGGCGTTGTCCGATTTCGTAGTCGTTGGTATCGTGAGCGGGGGTTACTTTGAGGGCGCCGGTACCGAATTCGCGCTCTACATAAGTATCAAAAATGATGGGCACGGAGCGGCCAATCAGGGGCACCAGGGCCCGCTTGCCCTTGAGATGCGCATAGCGCTCGTCTTCGGGATGCACGGCCACGGCGGTATCTCCCAAAATCGTCTCGGGACGGGTGGTGGCGATGGTAATCCACTCGTCTTCGCTGCCCTCTATGCGGTAACGGACGTGGTACAGCTTCGAGGCTTCTTCGCTATAAATGACCTCTTCGTTGGAGAGGACTGTTTTGGCGACGGGGTCCCAGTTGGTCATGCGCAGGCCGCGGTAGAGGCGGCCTTTGCGATATTGGTCCACAAAGACTTTGATGACGGCCCGCGAGAGCGAAGGCTCCATGGTGAAGCGGGTGCGCTGCCAGTCGCAGGAAGCACCGAGGCGCTTGAGCTGCTCGAGGATGATGCCCCCGTATTTTTCCTTCCACTCAAAGGCGTATTTGAGAAATTCCTCCCTGCCGATTTCGGATTTTTTGAGGCCCTTTTCTCGCAGTAATTTTACAACTTTAGCTTCCGTGGCTATGGAAGCGTGGTCCGTACCCGGCACCCAGCAGGCGTTCTTCCCCTCTTTGCGCGCCTTGCGGATGAGGATGTCCTGGATGGTGTTGTTGAGCATGTGCCCCATGTGCAGCACGCCGGTTACATTGGGCGGCGGAATGACGATGGTGTAAGGCTCCCGCTCATCGGGCTCGGAGTGGAAGTAATTCTTCTCCAACCAGTGGGCGTACCACTTATCTTCAACTTCGGCAGGCGTATATCGCTTCGGCAGGTTCATCTAAGGCTGTTTTTCGTTCGCTGAATGAGAGGCAAAGATACGAAGAATTGCGAGAGCAAAACGGCCTGCCCCGCCGCTCAGTACCGAAACTCATGCACTTCCGCTTCTCCCTTTCTGCGGGCAAAAACCACAAACAGGCGGTCATAGACCTCCTCGGGCAGGGTCTCGTATTTGTCGCTGCCGCTGAGTGCATTCAGCAACTGCGGGATGGTGTTGGAATGCCCCACGATGAAGACTTTTGCGCCCGGGTCTTTCACAAAGATCGTATCCAGCAACTGCTCCTGTTTATCCGGTTCGTAGCCGGCGACGGGCACCTTGTAGCGCATATTCAACGGCTGCAGGGTGCCCATCGTGCGGCGATAGGGTGTGGTAAAGCCGATGTCCAATCCACAATCTCCGACAATGGTCGCCAGGCGATGGGCGCGCCAGCGGCCGTCATCCGTCAGGCCCGGGTCTTTGCCCCCCTCCGCCTTCTCGGCATGGCGCACGAGGAAGAAGATGGTCACGGCGCTGTCTTCGGGAAAGAGTATGCTGTCTCCAATCGTCGTTATCAGGCCTTTTTCTGTGGCTTTCGCCAAATAAGGCAGGCCCTCACCTGCCCGATCGCCTGCGGTAGTACACTGCTGCAGCGCCACCGCCAGCGCTATGAGGATGAAGAGGTGTTTCATGCGTTTGGATTTTAGGCCTGCAAAATACGTAAATGAATGGAGAATGGTGGAATCGGGGGAATCGGGGGAATCGGGGGAATCGGG
>Ga0256832_1003667_pt1 | contig 10412 bp, 6 predicted proteins | sample 134614metaG_FD_190534 | JGI IMG/M metagenome (GOLD analysis project Ga0256832, IMG submission 190534) | Hydrothermal vent microbial communities from Lau Basin, Pacific Ocean - 134-614 | ecosystem: Environmental > Aquatic > Marine > Hydrothermal vents | place: Pacific Ocean: Lau Basin | collected...
ACCGGCGGCCTGCCCGCGGCCTACGACATGCGGCACCTGCTGGGCAAGAAACACCAGATCACCGTGATCTCCAACACCGACACCTTCCAGTTCGTGCCGTCGAATCCCTGGGTGGCGGTGGGTTGGCGCACCCGTGAGGACACCACCTTCAAGCTGGCACCCTATCTGAAGAAAAAGGACATCAACTTCATTCCGGTCGCGGCCGACGAGATCAAGCCCGACGAGAACAAGGTGATCCTGGCCGACGGCCAGGTCGTGGACTACGACTACCTGGTGATTGCCACCGGCCCGAAGCTGGCCTTCGAGGAAGTGGAGGGGCTCGGCCCGATCGATGGCCACACCCAGTCCATCTGCACCGTGGACCACGCCGAGAAGGCCTGGGCGCAATGGCAGGAATTCGTGAAGGATCCCGGCCCCATCGTGGTCGGCGCGGTCCAGATGGCTTCCTGTTTCGGTCCGGCCTACGAGTTCGCCTTCATCATGGACGCCGATCTGCGCAAGCGAAAGCTCCGTGACAAGGTGCCCATGACCTTCGTCACCTCCGAGCCCTACATCGGCCATCTGGGCCTGGGCGGCGTGGGCGATTCCAAGGGCATGCTCGAATCGGAGCTGCGAAACAAGCACATCAACTGGATCACCAATGCCAAGGTCACGAAGGTCGAGGAAGGCAAGATGTACGTGACCGAGCACAACGAACAGGGCGAGCCCATCAAGGAACACGAGCTGCCCTTCAAGTTCTCCATGATGCTGCCGGCCTTCAAGGGCGTGGATGCCGTGGCCAAGGTGGGCGAGGATCTGGTCAACCCGCGCGGTTTCGTCAAGGTGGACAAGTTCCAGCGCAACCCCAAGTGGCACAACATCTATTCGGTCGGCGTCTGCATCGCCATCCCCCCGGTGGAGGCCACGCCCATCCCCACCGGAACACCCAAGACCGGTTACATGATCGAGTCGATGGTCTGCGCCACCGCCCACAACATCAAGAACGACATCGAAGGCAAGGAACCCGAGACGGAAGCCACCTGGAATGCCATCTGTCTGGCCGACATGGGGGACACGGGCATCGCCTTCGTGGCCATGCCGCAGATCCCGCCGCGCAACGTGGCCTGGATGAAGAAGGGCAAGTGGGTCCATCTGGCCAAGGTGGCCTTCGAGAAATACTTCATCAAGAAGATGAAGAAGGGCACCACCGAGAACCTCTACGAGAAGTACATTCTCAAGGCGCTCGGCATCGAAAAACTGCGCTGAAACGCCCGCAACGGAACCCGCGTCACTGGCCAGTGGCGCGGGTTTGATCTAGACTCATTATGTCAGATCAGGCATGACTTTCATGACATTCATGACACCGGAGTGAACCATGGACAACGAGACCGACCTCAAGAATCTGGTCAAACCCAGCTGTGAACAGCTCATCGACATCATGCCGGATCCTTTCGTGGTCATCGACAAGGACTACCGGATCGTCGCGGCCAACACCGCCTACCAGCGCCACTACGACGTCCAGCCCGGCGACCTGATTGGCCGCCACTGCTACGAGGTGTCCCACCATTCCGACGTGCCCTGCAGCCAGCACGGCGAGCAGTGTCCCCTGGAAGCCGTCTTCCAGAGCGGCAAGCCGACCCGGGTGATGCACATTCACTATCACCACGGCAACGATGAGGAATACGTTCAGCTCCAGGCCTCGCCCATTCTCGGCGAGGATGGCGAGGTGCGCTACATGGGCGAATACGTCCATGTGCTCAATCAGCCCGACAAGGAAGAATCCCTGCTGGTCGGCCGCTCGCCGGCCTTCCTGCGCATGGCCAGCCTGCTGCAGCGCGTGGCGCCGACCCAGTCCACGGTCCTGTTGCTGGGCGAGAGCGGGGTGGGCAAGGAAAAGGTGGCCGAGTACATTCACCACTACTCGGATCGGCGCGACAAGCCCTTCGTGGTGGTGGATTGCGGCACCCTCGGCGAACACCTGATCGAGAGCGAGCTGTTCGGTTACGAAAAGGGCGCCTTCACCGGGGCCACCAGCCGCAAGCACGGCCTGTTCGAGGCCGCCAATGGCGGCACCCTGTTCATCGACGAGATTTGCGAACTGCCGCTGCCCCTGCAGACCAAGCTCCTGCGCGCGCTGGAGTCGGGCACCATCCGTCGCATCGGCGGCAACGAATACATCAAGGTGGACGTACGCATCATCGCGGCCACCAATCGCAACATGCAGAAGATGGTGGAGGAGGGGGCCTTCCGCCAGGACCTCTACTATCGTCTGTCGGCCTTTCCGATCAAGATCCCGCCCCTGCGCCAGCGCAAGGACGACATCGTGGCCCTGGCCGAGCATTTCCTGGCCCACATGCCGGACGGGGAGCGCCACATTCCGCTCTCCAGCGAGGTCATCGAGAAGCTCCTGGGTTACGACTATCCGGGCAACGTGCGCGAACTGCGCAACATCATCGAACGGGCCATGATCCTGGCCTGCGACGACATCCTGCGGCCGGATCACATCGTGCTGGAGGATCGGGCACTGTTGCGGGAGCAGGAAGCCCGGGCGTATTCGCCCGAGCTGGCCGAGCAACTCGTGCGACGGCGCGGCCGGCTCACCGACGAGCTGGTGCTCGAGGCCCTGGAGAAGACGTCCGGCCACCGGTCGCGGGCCGCGCAACTGCTCGGCGTCAGCGAGCGGACCCTGTATCGGCACATCAAGCGCCTGCGCGATCCGGAAAACCGGACCGGCCTCTAGGCGGTTCAAGTCCTCTCCGCACGGGCCGATACCCCGAAGGCAGGGCTTCACCGACCTCCCCACCTGCCCGGACCACCGCCCATGGACGAAACCGCACCGCAGGCCATCCAGGCGCTTCTCGAACAGCTCCGCCAGGAGTTCCTCGAGGAACTGCCGACCCGCATCGATACCATCGAGCGGCTGATTCTCGCGCCCGGCGCCGACGAGAACGAGCTCTGCCGCCAGGTCCACAGCCTCAAGGGCCTTGGCGGCACCCACGGCATCGACATCCTCTCCTTTGCCTGCCACCAGTTCGAGGAGGCCCTCGCCGCGACCGAAGGGTCCGCCCCCGAGGCGCGACGCGACACCCTGCTGGCCCATGTGGACATCCTGCGCAGGATTCAGTCCCTGGGCGGGCAGGCCGACCGGCAGGCCGAAGCCGTCCGCCAGGCACTGCGCAACCTGCGCGAGAGCGGGCGAGGGCGCCGTACGGAGATCCTGCTGGTGGAACCCTCGGCCGCCATGGCCGCGCTGCTGCAGGAACGGCTCGGTTCGCTGCCGGTCCGCATCGACGTGACCGACGATGGCCTCGCCGCTCTCGAGCTGTATCTGCATCGCCGGCACGATATCGTGATCACGGCCGGCGAACCGCGCCGTCTTCATGGCCCCGCTCTCATCGCCGCCATCCGCCAGATGCGCGATCCCGCCCTGTGCCTGCTGATCACCGCCGATGCGACAATCTCGAAGGCGGCCAGCGGCGGCGCCGATCACGTCTTGCAGCGGGATCGGGAATTGCCGGACCGGCTCGGTTACCTGATCAGCCGCCACATCGAAGCCGTGTCCCCAATACCATCCGGACCCTGACGACGACCTGTTACCCCGGCTTCGGAAACGCTATCATCGGCACCATGTTCGACTACGTGTTCTTCAATCCGGCCGTCCGCGATCGTTTCCTCGAACGGCTGCGGGATCTGGACGTGACCTGCGAATCCCGCGACACCGAAGGCGAACTGGTGGTGAGCGTGGACGAGGATCTCGCCGATGACGTGCTCGAGCGGATCGATGATCTCCACGAACGACTGCTGGACGAGGAACAGGCACTGATCGAACAGGTCGAGGCGCCCGAGCGGCACGCGGCCGGGATCACCATTCAGCTCCAGGACGGTCGCAGTGTACAGGCCGCGGTCGATCCGGAACTGCTCAATCGTCTCCTGCAGGCCGTCACCATCGAGGAACTGGGTTCCTTCGTGCAGACCATTGCCGAGGCCGTCGAAAACCCGGACGACATTCCCTTCTGTCACAAGGCGGCTCGGGAATGAGCAGGACGACAGCTCGCCGGCTGGCTGGAATCGCCCTGTTCCTTGTTACCGCCAGTCTCCCCGCGGCCGAAATCGGGCAGTCACTGGCCATCGGCGGCGAACTGCTGTGGTTCGACTACCGGGAGTTCGACGAGAACGACGTCCTGCTGGACAAGGAGACCGGCCCGCTGCCCGGTTTCGCAGCCAACTGGGAACTGAAGAGTCCCCGCTGGTTCATGGCTGCCGAGGCGGAGATTGCGCCGGGCATCGTGGACTACGACGGCCAGACCCAGACCGGCACGCCCACCCGCACCGACACCCGCACCCTTCTGTTCGATGCCCGGCTGCTTGGCGGCTACCGCTTCGGCCCCGCCGCCGGTCACCGGCATCGTCTCTATGCCGGGGTGGGTTACCACTACTGGTATCGCGACATTCTCTCCGGCACCGCCAGCGATGGAACCCCGGTCGCCGGCCTGCTGGAAACCTATCAATGGGCCTACCTGCTGTTCGGCACGCGACTGACCCTGTGGCAGAACCCCACCCACGCGCTGCAGCTCGACGCCCGCTATCGCTGGATGCTGGCTGGCACCATGGGCGTGGACTTCAAGGGCTATGCAGGTTACGACAATACCTCCCTGGCACTGGCCACCGAGGATGGATGGCGCCTCGGTCTGACCTGGACATGGTCACTGCAACCGGATCGCATACTGTCCGTCGAACCCTATTTCAGCGCCTGGAATCTCGGGCGCAGCGATCTGGCCGCCCTGACGCGCAATGGCGCATCCACCGGCGATCTCATTCTCGAACCCCGCAGCGAGACCCGCAACGTGGGCGTGCGCGTGCTCTATCATTACCGGTTTTGAGCGCTCACAGCCGACAGGAAGAAGGCAAACCCTGTATTGAAAGGCGCGCAGCAGGCGTATGCCAACCCTTACGGCACCACGGTGTTGGGGTAGATCCGTGCGCCGGTGGTTGCGGTATTGAGCTGACCGACGGTGACCAGCTCCGGCGCACCGTCGCCGTCGAGATCGATCAGCAAGGCGTCATTGATCGTGGTGGCGCTGTCGGTGTCGGGAACGCGGATCTCTCCGGCGTCATGAAAGCTTGCAGTGCCGTCATTGACCCAAGCATGCATGGGGCTGCCGTTGCCGGGAATGGTGACGAGATCGGGATCGCCGTCTCCGTCCAGGTCGCCGGCAACGAGCGCGGCGATGTTACCGCCGCCCAGTTGTTGCCCGCTGTCGGTGAAACGCCCGTTGCCGTTGTTGAGCCAGATGCGGGCGCCGCCCCCGTTGGGGTAGCCCGTGGTCAGATCCGGCGTGCCGTCGCCGTCGAAGTCGGCGATTCGCACGCAGACCGGTTCCGCGGACTGGCTCGGACTCGGGAGATAGCGTTGTTCGCTGACGAACCGTCCGTCACCGACATTCTTTGCCAGGAAGACCGCCGTGCCGCTACTGTCGACAGTGATGACATCGACATCGCCGTCGCCATCCACATCGGCCGTGACGGCGCGCTGGGGGCCGGCGCCGGTGTCGTAGGTGCCGCTCAGGGTGAGCGAGGTCTTCAGGCTGAACCGGCCCTGGCCGTCGTTGATCCAGGTGTTGAGTTTGCTGGGCTGGTTGTTGGCGGCCGAGCCCGTGATCTCCAGCAGATCGAGGTCACCGTCGCCATCGGCATCGGCGAAGATCATGTTTTGCGTGTCCGCTGCGCTCAGACTCTGCCCGATGGTGAAGCCGGCGGCGCCGTGGTTGACGATGATCGCACTGGCGTCTGTGGGAGACTGGACACCAAGGGCCAGGTCCGGATCGCCGTCGCCGTCGATGTCGCCCAGGGCGAGCCCACCGTCGCTGCGCCCGGTGTTTATCGCATACCATAAAGCGCCCTGACCACTGTTATGCCATATCACGGAAAAAGTGCTGCCACCTGTCACCAGGTCGGCGTCGCCGTCGCCGTCGATGTCGCCTGTGGCAATGGACAGGCCGATGTCATTCCGTGAACTGATGGATACCACTGGCTCATGGAAGCGGCCGGCGCCGTCGTTGAGCCAGATCCGGTTGCGCGAGGGGGAAGAGCAGCCGTAACCGGAACAGCCGTTGGCGACGGCGATGTCCAGGTCACCGTCGCGGTCGAGGTCGGCCAGGATCAGGTCGCGGGTGATGTCGGCCTCCAGAGCCTGCCTGGTGCGGAAACCTCTGGTGCCGTCGTTGCGCCATATCTGGTTGTAACCGCCGGCAACCGGATTGCCGATGACCAGGTCCAGATCGCCGTCCCCGTCGAGATCCCCCAGGGCGAGGCCGCCATCGCCCCGGGGCAGCGGCGTGGATGGGGAGGCGGCGAAAAAGGCGCCGTTTCGGTTGTTGATCCAGAGCTGGGCGCTATCGTCCTGGAGTCCGAATATCAGGTCGGAATAACCGTCGCCGTCCACATCGCCGGCGGCGACACGGGCGATATTGCCGGTAATCGAAGGCGCCTGCGTACTGGCGGTAAAACCACCCCGACCGTCGTTGAACCAGATGCTTACCGGACGGATGTATCCGACACCGACGGAGACCAGGTCCAGGTCACCGTCACGGTCGAGATCGGCGAGGAGGAACCGGGTTCCCCCGGCACCGTCGAGCGCCCCCAGATCCAGCGCCGGGCTGAAATGCCCCTTGCCGTCGTTGAGCCACACGTCGGCCACGCCGGGACCGGTGGCCATCACCAGGTCGGGATCCCCGTCGCCATCGAGATCGCCCGCTACCGGAATCGCTGCACCCGTCCTGGGCGGGGTGGTCCCGAAGGCATCGGCCACCGGCTGCATCCGGCCGGTGCCGTCGTTGCGATAGAGCATGGCGTATGGCTCCAGCGTCAGCACGTCGTCGTCGCCGTCGCCGTCGGCATCTACCGGGATCATGATCATTCCCGGCTGATACGGGATCATGAACGCAGCACGGAATCCGCCCCGCCCGTTGTTGACCCAGACCCGGTCGGCGAGCAGATCGTCGGCATGGCCGTCGCCGTCGAAGTCGGCCGCGGCGATGGTGCTGGTATCGAGACGCTCGATCATCCGATCCACGAAGGGATGGCGCACCACGAAGCGGGCGGTGAGGTGGCGGTCGGCTTGGGCGGTGAAGCTGTAGCGGGGCGTGGTGGCGACGGTAGCGCTGTTTTCCTCCCAGCCGACGAAGGCGAAGCCGGGGGCGGGAACGGCCGAGAGGGTCACGGTGGCGCCGTCGGGATAGGTGCCGGTGCCGGCTACCTGCCCGCCCGTCATGGGTGCGTTGGTGCCGGGCAGGGCGGTGGCCGTGGCGGAAATGGACCAGCCGTTCCCGGCGCTGCCTGCGGAACCGCCGCCCCCGCCGCCGCAGCCGGCGAGCAGGAGCAGCGCCGCCGGGACGACCAGGCGGCGGATGGAAAGGCGAGGGAAAGTGGCGAACCTGTGCATGACGAACACTCCATGAACCCGGCCCCCAAGGGGCGCACACCGGCGGCCAGGGGCGCGCCGGACCCTGTTTCCCCGATGATGCCATGGGGGTGGTAACACGCGGGTAACATGGCAGGGAATCAAGGGATACCGGCGCTGGCGAAGCCCGGCCAGGGGGGATCACTTGTCCTTTATTTGTCCTTTCTGATGCCGCTTCGGCGGGCGGTCTTCAGCAATCTTGCACGGAAATAGCGTGAACTCCATTCGAGATCCGGGTATTGTTCGGGCAAAACCTCATAGCAGGCGAATCTTCCGATCAGGCCACACAGCCAATCGGCGCATTGCAGGGTCTGATAAAGATGGCTCTCCACTTGCAGCGGGGGTTCGATCAGCCGATCACGGTTGCCGTCGCCGAACATCTGGATCGACGCTTCTTCCACAATCTCGGTCCTGAAGGCATGTTCGTCCAGAATCATCATGAAGTGGGTGTCGTTCTCATAGGCGTGCTGGTTCAACCGCTTGATGGTTTCACGGATGAGGGCCCGGTAGATGCGTTTGGAATTGTGCCTGTCCGGCGGGTGGGTCTTCTGGATCCCGACATAGAACACCATCCCGCCGATGCGCTCGATATGATTGAGGATGCGGAAAGTCGCCTGCCTCAATTCACGGTACCGGGTGACGTTTTTCGTGGTGTAGAGTGCGGATCCTTTCTTTTCCCATCGATAGGGTTCTTCGCCGGAACGGTCGATCTCGAACCTGAGCAGGCGGCATTTCAGCTGGTAGAACCATGTGGCAAAGGAGCGGATCTGATCGCTGGGCAGGACGAAGCCGCCCAATCCAAAGACCGGGCTGGTTCTGTACCGTGGGTCATTCCGGGACACGAATGGGCCGGCATGGCCGAATTCGTCGAGATAGGCGACGTACAGTGTGTTCATGGTCACCAGACACACGAAAGCCCATGCGGAGTCGCATGGGCCTCGGAATCGGGGCTGCCCTGAGGGACAGCAGCCACACGACAAATTGTAAGGCGCCGGGCTTGAAAGTCAACCCCGGGGTAGCGTTCGCAATGGGGGCGGAAAACGACGAACCTGCGCATGATGGACACTCCATGAACCTGGTCACGGGGCGCACACGGGCAGCCCTGGGCTGCCGGCCCCTGTTTTCCCCGATGATGCCATGGGGAGGTAACTCACGGGTAACATGGCGGAGAAGGCTGACCCACAATTGCGATCACCAGGGTCCGGGCCGGCCCGCGATGAAATCCGGTGCCGATGGATGACAGCACCCGCTTTTTGCGTCGGTTCCCGTTGCCGCCAGATGACAAGGCGGACGACGCCTCCAGGCTCGATGCATCCATGCCCGTAGTACCCCCGCGTCGGCACCAGCCTGCGACCCGGGAAGGGGCGATGAGCGCCCCTTGCGTGCGGTCTGGAAACGGCATGTCGGTTTCGCCGGGAGAGTGATGGATCAGTACAGGAATACCGCGCCGGAGTTGGTGGCCGAAGTATCAGTGGGATCACCGGGTTTGCCGCTGGGTTCGTTCGGGCTGCCGGCCGCGGTGATGCCCGTCGCGGCGGCGACGGTGATGCCGAAATAGCCCGTGTTGGTGGTGACCGGCGGCTTCAGGTAGGCGATCTGGCGCCAGCCGGAGGCATCGCGGTGGAACTGGTAGGCGGCGCCGGCATTGCTCACGCTGTTGTCGGTGCCGTCGCCGTCGAAGCCGGTGGCCTGGCTGTCCTCGTCGTAGGCGCCGACGATGAGGGTGTCGCCGTCGGGCGAGAGGGCGACGGCGACGCCGAAATAGTCGAGGGCCTGGGTGTTGGCGGCCTTGACGAAGGCGGTCTGGCTCCAGGTGCCGCCCACCGCTTCGAAGAGGTACACCGCGCCCGAGTCGTTCGCATTGTTGTTGTAAGCGCCGTCGATGCCGGTGGTGTCGCTGTCTTCGTAGACGGCGCCGACGGCCAGGGTCTTGCCGTCGGCCGAGAGGGCGACCGCATTGCCGAAGTTGTCGTTCACGCCGGCATTGGCGGCCTTGAGGCGGGCCTGCTGGCTCCAGCCGGTATTGGTGTCGTAGTCGAAGATGAACACCGCACCGGAATCGTTGGCGCTTTCGCCTATGGCGCCCACGGCGAGGCGGTTGCCGTCGGCGGAGAGGGCGACGGCGGCGCCGAAGTAGTCGTAGTCCTGCGGGTTGTCGCTCTTGATGTAGGCCTCCTGCGTCCAGCCGCTGGCGTTGCGGAAAAGGTAGACCGCGCCGGTATCGTTGGCCGCGTTGTCGGGGGTGGCGTTCACGCCGCTGTCGCTGCCGTCTTCCCTTCTGGCGCCCACGGCGAGGAGGCTGCCGTCGGCGGAGAGGGCCAGGCTCGTTCCGAATATGTCGTCGTTGTCGGCGTTGCCGGCCTGGATCTGCGCCTCCAGGGCCCAGCCGCCCTGGTTGCGCCGGTAGAGGAACACGACGCCCTGGGCGTTGTTCTGCCCCACCGCGCCCACGGTGAGCACGCTGCCATCGGCGGACAGGGCCACGGCGCCGCCGAAGTAGGCCCCGGCGGTCGGCGTGGGGGGCTCGATCAGGGGCATGTCGCTCCAGCGGCCCGTGCCGTCATGGATGAAGATCCGCACCCCGCCGGAGAGCGGGATGGTTGGGCTGTTGTTGTGATAAGGCGCGCCGGCGGCCAGGGTGCTGCCGTCGGCCGACAGGGCCAGGGCATAACCCAGCCCTTCGGATGCCACCGGCGTGGTGGCCTTGAGGTAGCCGATCGCGTCTTTCAGGCCGGCCGGGTCCACGAAGGTTTCGCTCGAGCCGGTGCAGTTGGCGCCCGAGCAGGCCTCGAGCCGGTAGCCGGCCTGCAGCCGGTCGGGCAGGCTGGCCTCCAGGTCGTAGCCGGTGGCGGTGGCGGGCAGGGTGGCCACGACGGCATAGCCGCTGCTGCCGTCCGGGTTCTCCAGCAGGCGGTAGCTGTCGGCGCCGGGTACCGTATTCCAGGAAAAGCGCAGGATCCGGTCGCGGGCGTAG
>Ga0256832_1003668_pt1 | contig 10411 bp, 6 predicted proteins | sample 134614metaG_FD_190534 | JGI IMG/M metagenome (GOLD analysis project Ga0256832, IMG submission 190534) | Hydrothermal vent microbial communities from Lau Basin, Pacific Ocean - 134-614 | ecosystem: Environmental > Aquatic > Marine > Hydrothermal vents | place: Pacific Ocean: Lau Basin | collected...
CGTCAACTACGGCTTCCGGCTTGCCCGAGGTCCTGAGCTCAAGCCAGCCCAGCCAGGAGGAGCCGGCGCGGCATCGGGTCAGCCAGAGCGAGGGACGAGCGAGGCAGACCCGATGCCACGCCGGCGAAGGTAAAGCGTAGGGCGTAGGCGCGGTTGCGCGGCGCCGCCGCAGCCGGTTCCGCTGCGCTTGAACCGGCCTACAGCGGTTTATTGCCATGCGGGCGTAGGCCCGATCAAGCGCGGCGGATCGGGCAGCGGCGCAATTGCGCGGCCGCGTCGCAGCCGGTTCCGCTGCGCTTGAACCGGCCTACAGCGGTTTTTCGCAAAGCGGCGCAGGCCCGATCAAGCGCGGCGGATCGGGCAGCGGCGCGATTGCGCGGCCTCGCCGCAGCCGGTTCCGCTGCGCTTGAACCGGCCTACAGCGGTTTTTCGCCATGCGGGCGCGGCCCGATCAAGCGCGCCGGATCGGGCAGCGGCGCTGAAACCAAGAGAGGGGCGATGCCACGGGCATGGTTTACGCTGGGGCGGGTTTTGGTTATATTCTGATTTCCTTGTTGATGGGGTGGTGACGTGGCAGCCAGCAACACCGCGAGATCGTTCGACACGCGGGTCGACGATTGTGTCGAGCAGATCTGTGAGAAGGGTTGTCGTCGGGTCGGTGAGGACATTCGCGCGCTCGAGCGCGGTCGGGTTCCGCCTGAGGCGCGTCACCTGGACGCCGAGGAACGAGCCTGCGTGTTGCTCGAGTTGAAGGCCATCATGGCCGTTTATGGAGCGGCTTGTCCGATGGATCGGTCGCGCTGACTCCGGGTCGTTTCCCCTTTTCCGCATCCGCCAGTCTTACCGGAATCCCGATGATCGAAGAACAGATAGCCGCCGAACTCGGCGTGGCGCCGGCGCGTGTGCGCGCGGCGATCGGTTTGCTCGACGATGGCGCCACGGTGCCCTTTATCGCGCGTTATCGCAAGGAGGCCACCGAAGGGCTCGATGATGTTCAGTTGCGCCGCCTGGAAGCGCGTCTGATCTATCTGCGTGAGTTGGCCGAGCGGCGCGAGGCGGTGATCAACCGCATCCGTGAGCAGGGCAAGCTGACCCCGGATCTGGAGAGGGCCTTGCGCGAGGCCGATACCAAGGCGCGCCTGGAGGATCTTTATCTGCCCTATAAGCCGAAGCGCCGCACCCGGGCCCAGATCGCGCGCGAGGCCGGTCTGGAGCCTTTGGCGATGGCGTTGCTCGATGATCCGGAACAGGCGCCAGAGGCGCTCGCCGGGGCGTATGTGAATCACGATCGGGGGATCGCGGATGTCGGCGCGGCGCTCGAAGGCGCGCGCCAGATCCTGATCGAACATTTCGCCGAGGATGCCGGTCTGCTCGGCGAGTTGCGGGAGTATCTTTGGAACAAGGGCGTATTGCATTCCCGCCTGGTGGAAGGCAAGGAGTCGGAAGGACGCAAGTTTTCCGATTACTTCGATTATCAGGAGCCGGTTGCCCGAATCCCGTCGCATCGGGCGCTGGCGTTGTTTCGTGGCCGTGCCGATGGGGTGTTGGCGCTGGAACTGCAAGTCGATGAAGACGCGCCCGATCCGAAGCCGGCCGAGCGCCGCATCGCCGCGCGTTTCGGCATCGCCGGGCGGGGGCGCGCGGCCGATGCCTGGTTGCTCGAGACGGTGCGCCGGGCCTGGCGGGTGAAGTTGTTCACCCATCTCGACCTGGATCTGAAGATGCGTTTGCGTGAACAAGCCGAGGCCGCCGCGATCGAGGTGTTCGCCGCCAATCTGAAGGATTTGCTGCTGGCCGCGCCGGCCGGCCATCATCGCATCATCGGCCTGGACCCGGGGTTGCGCACCGGGGTGAAGGTCGCGGTGGTCGATGAGACCGGCAAGGTGTTGGCCAGCGAGACCATTCACCCTCATCCCCCGCGCCGCCAGTGGGATGCCGCGATCGCGGCCCTGGCCACGCTGGCGCGGCGTCATGGCGCGACTCTGCTGTCGATCGGCAATGGCACCGCCTCGCGCGAGACCGAGCGTCTTGCGCGCGATCTGGCGCGGCGCCATCCCGGGCTGGGGTTGCGTTTCGTCGTGGTTTCCGAGGCCGGCGCTTCGGTTTACTCGGCCTCCGAGCTGGCCTCGCAAGAGTTGCCGGCGATGGATGTCTCGCTGCGTGGGGCGGTGTCGATTGCGCGCCGTCTGCAGGATCCGCTCGCCGAGCTGGTGAAGATCGAGCCGAAGGCGATCGGCGTCGGCCAGTACCAGCACGATGTCGATCAGGCCCGCCTGGCGCGCAGTCTCGAGAACGTTGTAGAGGATTGCGTGAACGCGGTCGGGGTTGATGTCAACACCGCCTCGCCGGCGTTGTTGCGCCAGGTATCGGGCCTGAATCGTTCACTTGCCGACAAGTTGGTGGCTTACCGCGACGCCGTCGGCGCGTTCCGCAGCCGGCGCGAGCTGTTGAAGGTGCCGCGCCTTGGCGCCAAGACCTTCGAACAGGCCGCGGGCTTCCTGCGCATCCCCGACGCGGACGATCCGCTCGACGCCTCGGCGGTGCATCCCGAGGCCTATGGCGTGGCCCGGCGCATCGCCGAGCGCCACGGTCGCGAGGTCGGCGAGTTGATCGGTGACCGGGATTTTCTGCGCGGCCTGAATCCGGCCGATTACACCGACGAGCGGTTCGGCGTGCCCACGGTGCGCGATATCATCGCCGAGCTGGAGAAGCCCGGGCGTGATCCGCGCCCTGAATTCAAGAGCGCCCGGTTTCGCGAAGGGATCGAAAAACCGGCCGATCTCGAACCCGGCATGGTGCTCGAGGGCGTGGTCACCAACGTTACCGATTTCGGCGCTTTCGTCGATATCGGTGTGCACCAGGACGGCCTGGTGCATGTCTCCGCGATGGCCGGGCGCTTTGTTCGCAATCCGCGCGAGGTGGCGCGCGCTGGCGATGTGGTCAGGGTCAAGGTGATGTCGGTCGATCTGGAACGCCAGCGCATCGGGCTGAGCATGCGGCTGGAAGACACGCCCGGAGAACAGCCCGCCGCGCGCAAGCCCGCGGCGCCGGCCAGGCCGCGCAAGGGAGGGAAGCCCCGGCGCGGGGAGGCGAAAAAGGCCGGGAACGCCTCGGCCAAGCCGCAAGGCGCAATGGCCAATGCGCTGGCGGGCGCGTTGCGCAAGGGTTCCCGCTGAGGCCGCTTACGGGCCCTTTATCGCGCGCTGTGCGTTGGTCCGATCAAGCGTGGGTGGCATCGGGCCGCGGGCTCACAAGCCCTGCATCGCGCGCCAACTCTGTAGATCGGGGTAGCTCTTGTAGGCGCCGCTGGTGATGAACTTCAGCACGTTCGACAGCCGGATCAGGCGCACTACCGAGTCGACGCGCAGGATTTCCTTTCCCTGTTCATCAAAGAAGATCAGCGTGGGGGCATAGAACAGGCCCAGTTTTTTGGCCCAGGCGCGCGCCGTGGTGCGTTCGCCGGAGGGCGTGACCACCGGCGTATCCGACCACATGTCGAGCTGTACGCTCTCTATCGAGGAGAGCCGCTTCTGCACCGATGCCTTGCGCAACGGGCCGCTGTGCAAGACATCGCAGGCGTGGCAATCCCCCTGCTCGAAGAATACCGCCAGCGGCTTGTCGGCCGGGAAATGGCTTCGGTCCAGCATATACGGAGGTCGTTCGAAGAAATCCTCTTCGTTCAGATCGCCGGGTTCGAAGATCCGTGTATGGTCGCCGCGTTCGAGGTAGGTGGCGAAGGATTCGTGGCGGTAGAAACCATCGACGACATACTCCAGCGCGGCGCGAAACTGGTAGGGCGGATAGTAGCCCCGCAGGCGGAATACCAGCTTGCCGTGGGCGTTGTAGAACAACAGCGAGGGCGTGAAGTTGGTGTGCATCGCGATCGCGTACTCGCGTTGGGTCATCGTCTTGCCGTCCGGCGTGGTGACCTCTTCCACGCTCCAGATATCGATCGGGATGACATCGAAATGGGCGCGTGTGTAGCCGACGATATCCTCCAGGCCGAAATCGATCTGCATCAGTTTCAGGCAGTAGGGACAGCGTTGTTGGCCGAAGTAGACGATGATCCCGGTTTTGCCCGCCTCGACGGCTTCCGCGAGATCGTCGCCCAGGTCCAGAAAGCTCTCCTTGAACCAGTCCGGATGTTGCACGGTGTTTTCCAGCGGCACATCGCTGAATTCGTAGATCTCCGCGTCATCCGGTTCGGACGCGGGCAATGACAGGCTGCCTACGAGCAACAGCAGCAACAACAGCTTCTTCAATGCAGGTCCAGATGATGGTTGACGAGGAACAGGGCGGCCAGGCTGCGCGCCTCGGTGAATTCCGGATGATCGAGCAGACCGGCCAGATCGTTTCTCGGCCAGGGAATCACCTCGGGCGGCTCCGGTTCGTCGCCCGGAAGCGGGGCCGGATCCAAGCCCGTGGCCAGCACCACATGGGTGCGATGATCGATGTAGCCGGGCGAAACGCTCAGGGTGCGCAGCAAAACAGGGTGCTGGGCCGAGAAACCGGTTTCTTCCCGTAACTCGCGGTTCGCGGCGTGGATCGGCTCCTCGCCGTCCTCCAGCACCCCTTTCGGGAAGCCCAGTTCATAACGTTGGGATCCGGCGCCGAATTCCCGCACCAGCAGGAAGCGATTTGCCTCGTCCACCGCCACCACCAGGACCGATTGGTCGAAGTCTCCGAAGATCCGTTCATAGACCCGCCGCTCGCCGTTCGAGAAACTCAGTCGCAACTCTTCTATATTGAACAGGCGCGAACGGGCGACGATTTTCCGGCTCTCTATGCGTGGCGGCTTTCTGGACATAGAATGCGTCGATCTCAACCCCGGGGAAGCTCCGATGTTCCCCGCGATGCGGAACTCTGTCAATGGCCGATCGACAAGCAACTGACTGGCGTCAGATCGATACCATCCTGCTGGATATGGATGGCACCCTGCTGGACCTGCATTTCGACAACCATTTCTGGTTGGAGCATGTGCCCAGGCGTTATGCCGAGGCGCGCGGCATCGACGTGGAAGAGGCCCGGAAAGCGCTGAAAGCCCAATACCGGGCGATCGAAGGGACGTTGGACTGGTACTGCCTCGATCACTGGTCCGGGGTTCTCGGCCTGGATATCGCGATGCTGAAGCAAGAGGTCGACCACCTGATCCAGGTACACCCCTATGTGCCGGCCTTTCTGGCGCGGGCGCGCGGCCTGGGCAAGCGCTTGGTGTTGCTGACCAACGCGCATCAGAAATCGCTGGCGTTGAAGATGGAGAAAACCCGCCTCGCGGGGTGTTTCGATGCCGTCATCAGCGCGCACGACCTCGGCCTGCCGAAAGAGGATCCCGCCTTCTGGGAGCGACTGGCCCGGATCGAGCCATACGACCGGCAACGCACCCTGTTCATCGATGACAGTCCGGCGGTGCTGGAGTCCGCGCGCGGCGCCGGGATCGCCCATCTGATCGCGATTCAGCGTCCCGATTCCCGCCAGCCCCCGCGTGAGATTGCGGATTTTCCGGCGATCGACGATTTTTCCGCGTTGTTGGAGACGATGCCCCCGTCATTTCGTTGATATATAGGATATTACTTCCTTTTTTCGTTTCGTTGGTGGTCTTTGGGTTGGTTTATAACAGGTTGTTTTATAAGGAATCGATCCGAGACGGGGGCAATCTTTACATGATCTGGGTCAATTGTTATGTTTTTTTTCAATTAGGGGCTTGCAAAAAGATTAGAACATACTAATATAGTAATCATCTTGAAGCAGACAACAGAGGAGCAGTAACCATGTTTGCAGCAATCTTTGCAGTAGCTCTGGCCTTGGGTGGAACCTTGGTCGCAACCGACGCCGATCACGACGCCCTGGTCGCGGCTCAGATGAAGCAGGCGCAGCAGGTCCAGATGGATGTGGCCGCCAGCCGCCAGGACATCGATACCGGTGAGCTTGGCTGGTAAATAGCGCAGGCATTTCTTTCGGAATGCCGTAGGTCAAGAAATCCTTCGCTTCCCGTCTCATCGACGGGCAAAAGGGAGAAAGCCCGACAGCTGACAAGCTGTCGGGCTTTTTTTTGTGCTTCTTGTGGGGATTCTCATTTTTTCCTCGGAAAGGATGAAAAAAAGTGTACTCCGCCTCGATTTCGGCACAATGTGATGTGGTTTGCCTTATTTGGGGCTATCCTAGGTGGAAAGGGGCCTCTCGTTTTTATTACGCTTTGGCTTCAATGGAATCATGCATTGGATTCAAGGTCATTTTTGAGATGAGATTAGCTTGGTTGTCCTTGATGATCGTGGCGGTCGGTGTGCTGCTGTTCTGGCGCGCGTCGCACGTTTCGCACCCGGTCGCGCCGAAATCGCGTGCCGGGGTGGTCGTGTCGAAGGATACTGGCTCCGGCGTCGATACAGAGCGTGGGCAAGGCGAATCGCGCGCCTCGTCGCGGGCGCCGGCCCGCTGGGATCCTCAGCCATCGTCGGAAGACTATTTGGCCTGGCGGCCGGTCGATGGGCCGATGGAGATACCCGATTCGTTGCCGCCGGATGTCGAGGCCGCCTTCGTCGATGCCAGTGATCTGGATGTGGAGTCCCTGTCGCCGGGCATGCGGCTTGCGTTCCCGATTCCGCAAGAGTCGCGTGTCTACTCCGGTCAGGTGAAGGAGACGCACCGGCGATTCGGGAATCGGGTGGCGGTGGTCACCGGCCAGCTCGCGGGCGAGCGGCCGTTCGCCAGTTTTTCGATCGTCGATGACGGTTCGATCGCGTTGGCGACGGTGGCCACCGGGCAGAACGTCTATCAGATCGAAATCGACCGGCGGACCGGCATCGGCACGGTGCTCGACGATCGTCAGTTCGACCGTTTCCGGCGCGTGGACGATGGCTTGTTGCCTCCGCAACGAAATTGACGGTGCGCGGGGGCGTGGCGTTTCCGAAAAAACAGATACAGATACCAGAGGAAGATTAGGGTGAGAATGCGTTTCCAGACAATCCTGGCCGCGTGGGCCTTGCTGTTCGCCTTCATCGGCGTGGCCCATGCCGTTACTACCATCGATGTGTTGGTGCTTTACGCGCCGTCGATCACCTCCGCCGAGACGCGGGCGGCGTCGATGGAGACCTATGCCAACCAGGCGTTGGCGAACAGCGGCTCTGACATCCGTTTTCGCGTGGTCCATGTGCAGCCGTTCGATATCCCGAACGCCAAGACGGACGAGACCACGCTCAACGCGGTGCTCAATAATGCCCAGGTCAACACCTTGCGCAGTCAATGGGGCGCCGATCTGGTCAGTTATATGACGCCGACCGGTCCCTGGTGCGGCTTGGCCTATCTGTCACCGGGCGATCCGACGAGCGGGAATCTCTATTCCTATGCCAAGACCTTGGGCTTCAGCGTCGTCGGGCATAGCTGCATCTCCAGTTTCGCCCATGAGTTGGGGCACAATCTCAGTCTTGGCCATTCCCTTCGTCAGAATTCTCCCGGCAGCGTTTTCGCGTGGGGGCGGGGCTATGGGGTGGACCGTCAGTTCGTCACTGTCATGGCCTATACCTCGGCATTCAGCGCGGGCCGCGTGCAGTACTTCTCCACCCCCGCGGTCAACGAGTGTCGCGGCCTGCCTTGCGGCGTCGATCGCTCGCGCAGCGATGGGGCCGATGGCGCCGGGGCGATCGCAATCACCGGGCCGCAGATCGCGGCCTGGTTCCAGCCGTCGACGCCGCCGCCCGTGAATTCACCCCCTGTCGCGGCCGACGATACCGTCGTTACGCCGGCGGATCGCCCATGGGATATCGATGTCTTGGGGAACGATTCCGACCCCGATGACGATCCCTTGTCATTGCAATCGGTGACCCAGCCCGGGCATGGCAGTCTGAGCGTGAGCGGTAATATCCCGGTCTATACGCCGGATTCCGGTTTCATCGGCGAGGATGCCTTCGACTATGTCGTGGCCGATGTGTTCGGCGCCACGGCGACCGGCAGCGCCCGAGTCCTCGTCGGGCTTGGTTTGGAGTATGAGTATTTCGAGGGTAACTGGTCGTCGTTGCCCGATTTCGATGTGCTGATCCCTGCGAGCAGCGGCCTGGCGGCGAACTTCGATCTCGGACTTGCGCGTCGGAATGACGGTTTCGGTTTTCGGTTCCGTGGTCTGCTGGATATCGCCACGGCGGGGTCCTATACCTTTTTCGTGAACTCCGATGACGGCGCGCAGCTGTTGATCGATGGTGATCTGATCGTCGACAACGATGGTATACATGGCCTGACCGAGGTCTCGGGTGGGCGTTTTTTGTCGGCGGGGGCGCATGATATCGAGGTGCGCTATTTCAACGCGACGGGCAGCCGGATGCTGAACGTCTCGTGGCAGGGGCCGGGTATCGCCAGGCAGTTGATGCCCGGCAGCGTGCTGCGTCAGGGATTTGGTTCCTCGAGCGGGCCGTCGAACGCCGCGCCGGTGGCGAATCCGGATATCGTGTATATCGACACGCCGACGCCGATCGACATCGACGTGCTGGCCAATGACAGCGATCCGGAAAACGCGCCATTGAGTCTGGTCTCCGTTACCCCGCCGATGCTCGGTACGGCCCAGGTAGTCGATGGCATGGTGCGTTATACCCCCCGCGCCGACGCGGAGGGCAGCGACCTGTTCGCGTATACCATCGATGATGGCGCCGGGGGCACGGCGAACGGTTCGGTGATGGTCGGCATCGGCCAGGGCCTGCGGTACGCCTATTACGAGCTGCCCGAACTCACCTCGTTGCCGTCGTTCTCCTCGTTGACCCCGGTCCGCCAGGGAAGCGCGCTGGACTTCTCGCTGTCCGAGGCGGCGCGCGCCAGCAATTTTGCGATGCGCTATACCGGCTCGATCGTGATTCCGGCCGCGGGAAGCTATACCTTCTACCTGGGTTCGGACGATGGCAGCCGCCTGCTCATCGATGGCCGGATCGTGGTCGACAACGATGGCGTGCATGCCTATGCCGAATCGTCCGGCAGCCTTACCCTTGGGGAAGGTCCGCACGATATCGAGATTCAGTTCTTCCAGAATACCGGCGCGAGTCGTCTGACTTTTCAGTGGAGCGGTCCATCCTTCACCAAGCGAGGCGTGATCGCGCAAGACCTGCTGCAACGGATCGCGGGCACCACGCCGACGAACGCCGCGCCCGTTGCTGTCGACGATACAGCGGTCGTCGACCGGGACGGTAGCGTCGACATCGACGTATTGTCGAACGACAGCGATCCGGACGGCGATGCCCTGACGTTGGTCTCGGTGACATCGCCGTCGCATGGCGTGGCGAGCCTGGTTGGCGACCAGATCCGCTACACGCCGGCGGCGGGCTATACCGGCGGAGATACCTTCGACTACCGGATCAGCGATGGCCGGGGCGGGGAATCGAGCGCGCGGGTTACGGTCACGGTTTCGGCGCCGCCGACGGTTCCGGTCGAAGTTACATTGCAGGAAGGGGTGAACGGATACCATGGAATGGTGGACGCATGGTTCTATGTTTTCCGGCCGGGCATCAACAATGGACAGACGGCGTTTGCCCTGGCAGGCGCGGGAAGATTCCGGATGCTAATACGCTATCCGATTTTCGCATCCGAGGGAGGTCCCGTTCCTGATGGGGCGACGATCGAATCGGCGAAGCTGAGCCTCTATACCAGGGGAGCCAGGACCTATACCACGACGTTCCAGGCTTGGCGGATCACCTCGGCTTGGTCCGAAAACCAGGTAAATTGGAACGAGCGGCTGTCGGGCGTATCCTGGAATCAGGCGGGAGGCGATGTGGCCTCGGCACCCGACGGGGAAGGCGAGCTGGCGGCGGGTGAGCAACAGGTGGATCTGGACGTGACCTCGGGCGTGCGGGCGATGAGCGCGGGAGAGTCGAACGCGGGTTGGCTGATAGACAGCAGCGCTGCCATACGGGATTTTTATACGCGTGAGGCCTCGACGCCGGAGGTGCGCCCGAGACTGGTGATCCGTTACCGGCTGGATGGCGTCGTCAATTCCGCTCCGATCGCCAATCCCGATGCGGCATCCACGCTGAAGGATCAAGCCGTTTCCATCGATGTGTTGGCCAATGACAGCGACCCGGATGGTGATCTTCTGACGATTGCCTCGGTGAGCGCACCGAATCATGGTGTGGCGACGATCGCTGGAAACCGGGTCGAATATGCGCCGGCTGTTGGGTATGTGGGCAATGACAGCTTCCGTTACACGATCAGCGACGGTCACGGCCACAACGTCAGTGCGACGGTGAACCTGAGCGTGATCCGGCCGAACCATCCACCGGCGGCGAATGCCGATAGCGCGACCACCGATCAGGATCAGGCTGTCGACATCGACGTATTGTCGAACGACAGTGATCCGGACGGCGATGCCCTGACGTTGCTTTCGGTGACATCGCCGTCGCATGGCGTGGCGAGCCTGGTTGGCGACCAGATCCGCTACACGCCG
>Ga0256832_1003669_pt1 | contig 10411 bp, 12 predicted proteins | sample 134614metaG_FD_190534 | JGI IMG/M metagenome (GOLD analysis project Ga0256832, IMG submission 190534) | Hydrothermal vent microbial communities from Lau Basin, Pacific Ocean - 134-614 | ecosystem: Environmental > Aquatic > Marine > Hydrothermal vents | place: Pacific Ocean: Lau Basin | collected...
GCGATTTCGTTATCGACAGTGACATGCTGGCTGAGTTCCAGGCCGAAGCCGAAGCCCTGCTCACCGCCTTTGATCAGGACATCATCGCACTGGAGTTCGGCCCGGAATCACTCGACGGCCTCACACTCGACTGGCTGCATATGGGGTAGGAGAGATTGGCTGACATGGGCATAAAGGCGGCCAATTCACTGGCCGCCTTTATATCTCCCGTACCAAAGAAATACTTGATACTGTCTATATTAACATGACCAAACGCTCGCCCACCTAACCGATAATTTTAGCGGTTTTGTTCAGCCAGGCATCACTTCCTGCGATTTTTTGGGCGGCTTTTATATCAAAACGGGCTTGCGCATATTTGCTGTCTCGCCAGTTGACGCTGGCCCGGTTTGCATAAGCCTGCCAGTTCTCTGGATTCAGTTTTAGAGCCTTATCGCAGGCACTTCGCGCTTCTTTATACCGGTGTTCCGTACCCAATGCGGCACAGAGATTGCTGTAAGCTACAGACTTGTCCTTGAGCCGCAAACCCTGAATAAGCGCATTTTTGCTATAGGCGATTGACGCATGAATTTTGCCTTTATTATAGGCCGTCACGGCCAGGTTGACAGATCTCTTACCTGTCATCTGCAGGCGGAAATCCGGAACTGGCTGAGCCGTTGCCTCGCGGCTATGAGCAGGCCCTGTAAAAACGGCTCCGGCCAGAAGGCTGACGGCACATCCGGATATGAATGTTTTTATAGCTGGGGGGAAGCTAAATGTGTTCATAATCATCTCCTTTTATTGAACTCAATAAACATGTTTATCTTCATTAAAGAATGTAATTGACTTAAATTGCACATGTGTTATACATATTTGTATGAACAACTGGTCTGACTATCCAATATTCCTTGCTGTGGCCGAAACTGGCAGCCTGACAGCGGCTGGTGAAAAACTTGAGGTCAGCCAGCCGACCGTAGGCCGCCGCATAAAAGCGATGGAAGAGCGCTTTGGGGCACCTTTGCTTACGCGTGAAGAGGGGCGTTTGGTGCCCACTGAATTTGGCTATCTTGTTTTGGATCACGCCAGGCGTATGCAGGCCGAAGCGGATGCGATTAACCGCTCTTCGGCAACACTGGAGCATTCTCTGGTCGGCCCTGTCACCATCACCGCCACAGAAGGCATTGGCGATTTCTGGTTACCCGCCGTCATGCAGGCCTTCAGACAGTCCCACCCGGATATTATTGTTGATATCAATGTGGACATGCGCGCGCTTAATCTGGCCCAGCGCGAAGCTGATATCGCCTTGCGCTGGATGGGCCCGGGGACACAGAATTCCCTTATTGGCAGGCGGGTGACCTCATCCGGTTTTGGCCTCTATGCGTCTTCTGAATACATCCGGCGCAAAGGCAAACCGCAAAGCCCTGAAGATCTTCTGGATCACGATGGCGTTCGCCTGGTCATGGGGCCGGAAAACTTCTGGCCACTTGCCCCGGACGGCAAATCCCTGCCTATGCCGCGAACCGTTTTTCGTACCAATAATCACATGGCTTATTTTAATGCGGTTATGGCCGGTTACGGTATTGGCATGCTCGCCTTTGCCAGCATTCACCCTGACCTGAACCTGGTCCGTGTTCTGCCTGAAATCGAGCGGGTTGAAGATTTATGGGTTGTTGCTCATGAGGATTTGAAAAAAAGCGCCCGCGTCAGAGCCGCATTTGATTTCATTGTCGACGCTTTGCTTAAAGATAGCGATCATTGCCGCTATGGGGCCCCGTCCTGCTTTGATGATTACATTATCGTACCAACAGGCCTCTCCTCCCAAAGGGGAAAATCAGACGCCAAATCCCGGCAGCGTATTCCGCAAACTGCCGCTTGATTTCCCCTTTTGGCTCCGCTATAGAGCCGCGCAAGAGCGGGGGACCCGACAAAGTATAAACCCGTGAACAGCACAGGAATAAGACATGAAAAAAGACATCCACCCGGATTATCACATGATCAAAGTGGTCATGACCGACGGGACTGAATATATGACGCGCTCCACATGGGGCAAAGAAGGCGATACCATGACACTGGATATTGATGCCAGCTCTCATCCGGCCTGGACCGGGGGTGGCACCAAAATTCTCGATCGCGGTGGTCGCGTCTCCCGCTTCAAGGACAAATTCAAGGGCTTTGCCTAACCGCCTCGTTTTATTGCAGGGCGGCACGCGCTGCCGCGCAATCGCGGTTTTTATCAAGCAGATCACGGGCAATATGCCGGTAGCGGCTGGCGCTTGTCTGAAAGGCATTGTCAGCAGCCCGGTATTGGCTCAGCATTTGCTGATAGCGGCTGTATTTGGCCTTACGGGTTTTTATCATGCCGTTTAAGCGTTCAAGCTCACCGGAATCCAGCCATTTGGATTTATATTTGGCATAGGATTTTGCACTTTTTTGCGATTTGCGGGACGCTTTCTGGTGCTTGTCTCTTAAGGGCTTAATCTGCTTGTCCAGGCTCAGGATTTCGTCTTTAAGCGGTTCAAGCTGCGCCCTTAAATCTGTACGAATTTTCTTTTGCTGTGCGATATGTGCAGCCAGAGACTGTATCTTCTGCTTCAAGACAGACAGGTCTGCATCCGAACCCGTCTTGCAATAGGAGTTATCCTGGGCAAAGGATGACTGTGCAGCCAACAACAGGCCGAAACCGACGCATGTGAGAATTTTTTTCATGCGCCCCTTATAGCCGGACTGGCCGGGTATCACAATATGCTCTTGCAGTCGCCCCTGTCTTTCAGGCCGCTTTCGCCTTTGGAGCCGGTTGCTGGCGGGTAAAGACCAGCAGGTCTTCCAAACTTGCCGATTTGTCAAACGCATAGTTTTCAATATTGAACCCACGCAAATCCGTGTGGGTGTCAATCTGATTGTCCATGATCCAGCGAGCCATCTGGCCTCGTGCCTTTTTGGCATAATACATAAGATTGCGGGCCTGCCCATCTTTGATATTGAGGAATCTGGCTTCAATCATCGGTGCGTCCAGTGCCTTGCGATCAACCGCTTTGACATATTCATTTGAAGCCAGATTGACCACGGTTTTATCCTTATGCCCGGCCATCTGCTCCCGCAGTTTATCAGCAATGATCCGCCCCCAAAACTGATAAAGATTGTGACCGCGTTCTGTCTCAAGCCTTGTGCCCATCTCCAGACGGTAGGGCTGTATGAGATCAAGCGGACGTAACACGCCATAAAGACCGGAAAGGATACGCAAATGTTCCTGGGCGAAGGCCAGGGCGTCCGTGCTCATGCCGGGCGCATCCAGCCCCTCATACACATTGCCGTTAAACGCAAAGGCGGCTGGTTTGGCACTATTGGCCCGTCCGTCCGTCCGAAAACTCTGAAAACGCTCATAATTCAGCTCCGCCAGCTTGTCAGAGAGTTTCATCAGGGATTTCAAATCCTGCGCCGAAAGCCTGCGTACTGTCTGCATCAGGATTTTTGTTTGCTCCAACAGCTCCGGCTGTGTGACAGGCAGAGAGAGATCTACAGGCTCCATATTGAGTTTTTTGGCGGGAGAGAGAAGTGTCAACATAGCAAATCCTTGTTTTAGAGCTATTCTAATACAGTTTTATCCTTAAAGCAAGACGCGCGGATTAAAGAGACCTGCCGGATCAAGCGCCTGTTTAACCCGGCGCATTGCGGCCAGACGGTCAGAATCACCATAGCGCTGAAGTGCGGCTTTCTTCAAAATGCCAATACCGTGTTCGGCTGAAATTGAACCGCCAAAACGCGTAACCAGATCATAAACCGCCGCATTGATGTCAGCTTCGCAAGCCATGAAATCCCGCGCTTCCATCACTTCCGGCTGGACGATATTATAATGAAGATTCCCATCGCCCAAATGACCAAAAGGCAAAGGTCGGGCACCGGGGACGATCTGTTGCACAACAGGGGCCGCCTGCGCAATAAAATCATCAATATGCTTCAGTGGCAGCGAAATATCATGCTTGATGCAGGCCCCTTCAGGTTTTTGTGCCGCTGAAAGATTTTCCCGCAAGGCCAAAAATGCGTCCTTTTGCGCCTCGCTCTGGGCAATAACAGCATTTTCAATCATGAATTCATTCATTTCATCTTCTATGGCATATTCAAGATTATCTTTGCATGAAGGAGCATAAGCCGTTTCCACCTCCATCACCACATACCAGGCGGATGGCGCGTCAAACGGGGCCCGCATCCCTGGAATATGTTTCAAGACCAGCTCCAGCCCGAAATGCGGCATAAGCTCAAACATGGAGATGGAGAAAACTTCCTGAAACCATGACAGTGTCGCCAATGGTTTGGAAACATCATCAAATCCGAGAATAGCGCGTACCACTGCTTTGGGCGCAGGTACGCATTTCAAGCGCGCAGCCGTGATAACCCCCAATGTCCCTTCTGATCCGATCAGCAGATCAGAGAGGTGATAACCGGTATTGTCCTTCAGCAGGGCAGACGTTTCATCGATCAGAGAGCCATCCGCCAGTACCGCCTCCACCCCGAAAGTGAGCTTGCGCATGGTGCCATATTTGATGACATGCACGCCGCCTGCATTGGTGGCCAGATTACCGCCAATCGTACAACTGTCCTGCGAGGCCAGAGACAGCGGGAACTTCATCCGTGCGGCCAAAGCCGCGTCCTGGGCCTGTTTCAGCGTGACGCCAGCCTCACACAATATAGACGAGCCGGCCCTGTCCATCTCGCGGACGGCGTTCAGTCGGTGGGTTGAGAGCAGGATTTCACCCTGGGGAATCTGGCCGCCGACCAGGCCGGTATTACCGCCCTGGATGGTCAGCGGTGTTCCTGCCCGGTTGCAGATTCTCACAATCTCAACAACCTCTCTCGTGCTTGAGGGCATCAGCAAAAGAGGTGTTTGCCCGACCCAGCGATCCCGCCATTCGTGCAAATGCGGAGAGATTTTATCACTATCATCAGTCCAGCTTGCCCCAGGCAGCCTGGCTTTTAGGCGCGTCACGGTCTCTTTCACACTCATAGACCCGCTCCCGTGATCGAATAAGGGGCCAAAGCCTCACCGGGTAACGCCCCGGCCCGCAGAAGTTCCAACTTCCTCCCACTGACCCGCAGAATGGTTGAAGCGCGTGTGTTGGGACAAAGACCGCCGTCTATAATCATGCCAAGCCCCGCCACGATTTCCGGGCTTATGTTTTGCACAGAAAGAGGTGGCGGTGTCCCGGAAATGTTGGCACTGCTTAGCACCAAAGGCCTGTCAAATCCGGCGCTTGCAAAAGCACTGACCCAGGCCGCATCCGGCAGGCGCAGGGCCAGACTGCCTGCCCCCCTACGCTTGGGTAAAACAAGCGTAAGCGGACCAGGCCAAAATTTGTCCATCAGCGAGCGGGCCAGCGCATTGACCTGGCAATAGTCCCACGCCTGTTCACGTCGCGTCAGACAAATTGGCAGAGGCTTGTCAAAGGGTCGTTTTTTCAAATGATAGATTTTCTCAACAGCTTGTGAGGCGTCTGCGCGGGCCGCCAACCCGTAAACCGTCTCGGTCGGCAAAACGACAATCGCACCTGTCGCCAGCAAATCAGCCGCCTTCCGGTAGGTGTCTAGTCCTGGAGGAAAGATGGTACTCATGGCTTTTCGTTAAACTCGGCTTCAATTTCAAAACTGACCTGATCGCCAATGCCGAATCGCAAGTATTTGGTCAGTCCAAAATCGGAACGATTGAGACTCCCCGTGGCATGGAAGCCGAGCGTAGCACCTTTATGGCTAAAAGACTTGCCTGCGCCGTTATACGTCACCGCAAGTATAACAGGGTGGGTCTGACCACGCAGGGTCAAATCGCCCTTGAGTATACCGTGTGTGGCGTCGATTTTATCAATCTCTGTCGAGACAAACCGGATCTCGGGCCATTTTTCTGCCCCCAGCCAGCCTGGCGCGGCTATGATCTTTTTGTCAAAATCCGGATTAACCGTACTGAAGCTGGCCGGATCAATCTTCACGTCCACTTTGCTGTTTTCGGGATTGACCGCATCAAAAAACAATGTGCCCGAAATTTTATCAAAACGCCCCGTATATTGCGACAGGCCGACATGCGAGACCTGCCAGACCAGGCTGGTATGGGCTGAATCCAGCACATAATTCCCATCCAGCACGGCACGGATTTGTGTTTGCGGGGGGCTAAAACAGGCCGCAATCAGCACGACTGGTAAAAGGCGCAAAGCCGGAAAGGGGCGCATGAGGGCTCTCCGATAAAATAATTCCTTCAGATTACAACAAATATATTTGATTGTATTGTAAAAATTTATCAGAGATAACAGGCCACAAATCCAGTTTGGGAACATCACAATGCATAAAGTCAAATCTGAAGCGGTCGCAGAGCCTGAAGTAAAAAAAACAGGCAAACAGATCATCCGTGAAGAAATCGGATTCTGGGTCGGCCTACTCCTGTTTTTAGGTGTCTTTTTCAACTTTGTCTTCGGGCATTTCAAAATCCCTTCAGAGAGCATGTTGCCGACACTGGAAGTGGGCGACCACCTGTATGTCTCCAAACTGACCTATGGTGCATCACGTGAAAGCCTGATCTGGCCGTTTCGCAAACTGCCTTTGCCGGATGGACGGGTGTTTGGACGGGAGTTCAGACGCGGCGATGTCATTGTATTTCGTAATCCGCGCTCCGGCATGATCATGATAAAACGCCTGATTGGAATACCCGGAGATATTGTTGAGACCCGGCATGGCCAGCTCTATATCAACAATAAACTGGTTAAACGGACACCTGTTGATGAATTTTCCTACCGGCAACATAGGGGGCCGGTCGCCCATGTCACAGAATATGAACAACAACTGCCCGGTCAAAAACGCCCCTTTCATATTTTTGAGCGTGGGGACGCCTATCCGCTCGACAATACCGGCCCTTATGCCATCCCGCCCGGCAAATTGTTTTTTATGGGTGATAACCGGGACAACTCTGAAGACAGCCGCGCTCCCGGAGGCCCCGGTTTTGTGCCGGAAACCTATGTCATCGGGCAGGCTAAAATGATCATGTATTCCTTCCACCACTGTAAAAAGGAAAAAGGTCTGCGCTGTCCGAAAGGCAGACGTTTCTTTATCAAGCTGTAATGACAAAAGATGTCATCATTCTGGCCCGGCACGGCGAACCGGCATTATCACGTGATAAACGGTTTAACTGGCACGGCTATAAATTCTGGTGGAAACTTTATGATGAGGGCGGTCTGGTGCCCGGACAGGACGCACCCAATATTGTCAAGCACTGGGCCAGACAGGCGGATATTGTCCTTGCCAGCCCCCTAAGGCGGGCTGTGGAAACGGCAACCCTGGCTGCCGGGCGACCACCGGACCGCCTGGAGCCCTTGCTGGTTGAGGCCGCCCTGCCCCCGCCCAATCTTGGCTATTTCAGGTTTGGGCCGCGAATGTGGGGGGTCATTTCCCGTATAAGCTGGTTAATGGGGTTTTCTGGCGGACAGGAGAGTGCCAGGGAGGCGCGCAAGCGTGCTGATGCGGCAGCGGAAATGCTCAGTGAAACCGCTTCCGGGGGAAAAATGGTGTTTGTTGCCGCCCATGGCTGGTTTAACCGCATGATCAGGCCGGGGTTAAAGCGGCGCGGTTTTGTTTGCGTTGAAGACAATGGTGATTTACACTGGGCCTATCGGCGTTTTGAAAGAGAGAACGGACACAATGACCAAAACCGATAAAAACCAAATGGGCGACATTGAAGCTCTGAGCTTTGAGCAGGCCTTAAGCGAGCTTGAAAACATAGTTGAACGCCTGGAACGCGGTGATGCCCCTTTGGAAGAAAGCATTGATTTATATACACGCGGCGCAGCCTTAAAAGCCCATTGTGACAACAAGCTGAAAGCGGCAAAACTCAAGGTCGATAAAATTGTCATGGGCCCGGACGGGACGCTCGCCACAGAGCCGCTTGACGCTGAGACTTAAGCCAATCGCCTCCCTATGACTGAACAGGAATTTGAAATATATCTGGCCGCGATCGCGGACAAGATGGAGGATGTTCTCCATCGTCTCTTACCCGAACCCGCCGGGCCGCAGGCCGAGATCATGAACGCCATGCGCTATGCTGCTTTGGGTGGCGGCAAGAGATTGCGACCTTTCCTGCTGATCGAAGCGGCAAAAATGCTGGGCTGTGAACAAGACGGCGTCTGGCTGGCCGCCGGGGCCCTCGAATGTGTGCATGTCTATTCACTGGTTCATGATGATTTGCCGTGCATGGATGATGATGATCTCAGACGCGGCAAGCCGACCGTCCATAAAGCCTGGGATGAGGCCATGGCTGTGCTTACCGGCGACGCCCTGCTCACTTTGGCCTTTGAAACACTCTCCGATAAAACAGTCCACAATAGTGCAAGAATCAGATTGGCGCTCATCAGCAAGCTGGCCCGGGCCTCCGGGACACACGGCATGATTGGCGGGCAGGTCATTGATATCACAGCCGATCAGCAAGAACAGGACGACGCCCTGATCGCCCAGCTTCAGACCTTAAAAACCGGTGCCCTTATCCATTATGCCGTCGAGGCCGGCGGCCTTCTGGCGGGCGCAGGGGACAAAGACATGGCTAATCTGTCCGCCTTTGCCAGTGCGCTCGGCCTGGCCTTTCAAATCCGTGACGACATTTTAGACATTGAAGGCGACAGCCGGATGATGGGGAAAAACACAAAAAAAGATGCCGGTCTTGGAAAGGCCACATTCGTTGCTATACACGGTCTGAACGCGGCCCGACAGCGGGCCAATACACTGGGCGAGCAAGCCAGACAGGCTCTCTCACCCTATGGACGAAAGGCTGAAAATTTGATGGCGTGTGTAGATTTTGTTCTGAATCGACAGAAATAGATGAAACGCTGGCCAAACTACAATAGGCTAAGGCTATGAACAAAAAAACTCCAAATTCAGATACACCAATATCCGGCAAAATACTGGATCATGTGCGCATTCCAGCGGATATGAAAACGCTCACACCGGATCAACTCAAACAGCTGGCTGACGAAGTGCGTGCGGAAGTTATTGATGCCGTCTCTGTCACCGGCGGACATTTGGGGGCGGGTCTGGGCGTGGTGGAATTGACCGTGGCCTTACACCATGTGTTTGATACACCGGAGGATATTCTGATCTGGGATGTGGGCCATCAGTGCTATCCGCACAAACTTCTTACCGACCGCAAAGACCGTATTCGCTCATTAAGACAGGGCGGCGGCCTGTCAGGATTTACCAAACGCGCCGAGAGCGAATATGATGATTTTGGGGCCGGGCATGCCGGAACCTCAATCTCGGCGGCGCTGGGGTTTGCTGTCTCCGGCGAATTGCAAGGCAAGGGCAAGCGGAATGTCATTGCCGTCATCGGCGATGGGTCCATGTCGGCAGGCATGGCCTATGAGGCGATGAATAATGCCGGAGCCATGGATGCGCGCCTGATTGTCATCCTTAATGATAATGACATGTCCATCGCCCCGCCAGTCGGAGCCATGTCGGCGCTTCTTGCCCGCATGGTATCTTCTCGGGGCTACCGCAAATTCCGCTCTCTGGCCAAAGGCATGGTTGAGAATATGCCGCGCCCTTTGAAGAATACAGCCCGCAAGGCGGAAGAATATACGCGCGGCATGGTCACGGGTGGGACCTGGTTTGAAGAGCTCGGCTTTTACTATGTCGGCCCGGTGGACGGGCATGATCTGGATCATCTCCTGCCAGTTTTGAAAAATGCCAAGGCGATGGAAAACGGCCCCATTCTCATTCATGTCGTTACCCAAAAAGGCAAAGGCTATAAACCGGCCGAAGAGGCGGCGGACAAATATCATGGTGTCTCAAAGTTTAATGTCATCACCGGTGAGCAAACAAAATCCCCGACCAAAGCACCAAGCTATACCAAAGTCTTCTCACAAAGCCTCATTCGTGAAGCTGAACAGGATGAGAGAATCGTTGGCATTACCGCCGCCATGCCAAGCGGCACCGGTCTGGATGCGTTTGCAAAGCGCTTTCCGGAACGCTGCTTTGATGTCGGCATTGCCGAGCAACACGCCGTCACCTTTGCCGCCGGGCTGGCAGCTGATGGGATGAAGCCGTTTTGTGCTTTGTATTCCACATTTCTGCAGCGCGGTTATGATCAGCTTGTCCATGATGTTGCCATCCAGAAATTACCCGTGCGCTTTGCCATTGACCGGGCTGGTCTTGTTGGGGCGGACGGGCCAACCCATGCCGGCAGCTATGATATCGGCTATATCGGTGCCCTGCCCGGTATTGTGTTTATGGCTGCTGCCAATGAGGTTGAACTGGCGCGCATGGTCAAGACCAGCGCATTGATCAATGACGCACCGAGTGCGTTTCGGTTCCCGCGCGGCGAAGCGACCGGCATGGACTGGCCGGATGAAATCCTCCCGCTTGAGATTGGCAAGGGCCGCATTGTCAAACAGGGCGCAAAAATCGCCCTGCTCTCTCT
>Ga0256832_1003670_pt1 | contig 10410 bp, 12 predicted proteins | sample 134614metaG_FD_190534 | JGI IMG/M metagenome (GOLD analysis project Ga0256832, IMG submission 190534) | Hydrothermal vent microbial communities from Lau Basin, Pacific Ocean - 134-614 | ecosystem: Environmental > Aquatic > Marine > Hydrothermal vents | place: Pacific Ocean: Lau Basin | collected...
CACAAACTGGGCGATGAGAGAGGTAATCCAGTAGGCCGGGCCATAGCCTTCCCGGGTGTTGAATACGGTACGGTCCACGATATGCCCGATGATGCGGGAGAAGAACACCACAAAGGTGTTCACCACTCCTTGAATCAGGGTCAGGGTCACCATGTCGCCATTGGCCACGTGGCTGATTTCATGGCCCAGCACCGCCTCGATTTCATCATGGTTCATGTTCTGCAGCAGCCCCATGCTGACGGCCACCAGGGCATCATTCCTGTTCCATCCCGTGGCGAAGGCGTTGGGTGATGGGCTGGGGAAGATGCCCACTTCAGGCATCTCGATACCGGCCTGTTGCGCGAGGCGGGCTACGGTTTGCACCAGCCAGCGCTCTGTGGGGTTGACCGGATTCTCGATAGTCTTGACGCCCATGCTCGATTTCGCCATCCATTTGGAGGCGAACAGGGAAATGAAAGACCCGGTAAAACCGATGACGGTGGACACAATGAGCAGGGTGTCGAGATTCAGCCCGCCACCACTCTGGGTGAGCATTTCATCCACCCCCAGGATGCGCATGGTTACGCTGAGCACTGCCAGAATGGCCAGGTTGGTGCCGAGGAACAATAATATTCTAAGCATGGTTGATTTCCGTGTGTTGGCGCCACTTTGGCGTTATTCTATGGAATTCTCAGTAAAATTGGGTCTGAACCCGAAAATTCAACAGGAGCATTGTTTTGGCTATTCCTCTGGTTGCAGACACCAAGCCTGCCATAGTTACTCTTAAAAAAGGCGATACCGTTTACTGGTGCAGTTGTGGCCGCAGCCAAAAGCAACCTTTCTGTGACGGCTCTCACGCCGATACGGAATTTGAACCTGTAGCTTTCACCGCCCCCAAGGATGACGACTATTATTTCTGTACCTGCAAGCGTACCAAGAAGCCGCCATTCTGTGATGGTTCTCACAAGCAGCTGTTGGAAGATGACTGACTTCAAGCCGGACAAGATCAACCCGCCAACCTGTTCTGTTCCTCAGGAGCCAGACTACTCCGGCGTAAGCGTCGTCGAGCTGTCTCCCCAGCCATCGCCTGCGGATTATCTTGAAGCCACGAAGCTGGCCAATGCCGTGGCGGACGAACGTCTGGGGGATCACATGCTCCTGTCCTGGTATGACCGGGACCGGGATTTCGAATCTCCGCAGCACGCCAGCGAGTGCCATATGAACAGCGCTGTCCCCGGTTATGTGGACTATGGCCTTTACCATGGCGCCAGGCTGAAAGTGGATATCGAAGATGGCCGCTTCGTGTTTTTCTACATGCCGGTGGACATGTAATGTCAATCGCTCAGTAACTTCTTGCGGCCCGCGCTGCCCTGGGGAATTTGCCTGTTACCCCCTCTCCCTCTGAGGGTGTCGCAAAAGGCGACAGCCTTCGCGATGCAGGGATGCATCGCCATTTTCGATGGCTGTAAGCCATTGAAAATGGAGGAATCGGAAAATCGCACTTTTCCGATTCCGAGTCGTGAAAGCCCAGGGAGGGGCTTTTACGACATCCTCCCTCGAGGACGAGGGCTGCGGTGAGGGTGATGTTTAGCGTTCAGGATCGGTGTAACTGATTTCCAGTACAAACAGCTGTTTCACGCCGGTGGGGGTTTGCACTCGTACTTCTTCGTCCGGCGATTTGCCCAACAGTGCCTTGGCCATGGGAGAGTCGACGCTGATCCAGTTCTCTGCGGGCCGGAACTCATCGGCGCCCACGATCCGGTAAGTGATTTCCTCGCCCTGGGGCGTCTCCAGGGTAACCCAGGCGCCGAAAAACACCTTGTCCGGGTTGCCAGGAGCCTGATCGACCACTTTCAGTTCAGGGAGGCGTTTCTGCAGGTAGCGGATTCGCCTGTCCATCTCCCGCAGCTGCTTCTTGCGATACTGGTATTCGGCATTTTCCGAACGGTCGCCTTCAGCAGCGGCTGCCGCCAGTATCTTTACCACCCGGCGGCGCTTTTTCCATAGGCCGGCTTCTTCCCGGCGCAGTGCTTCGTGCCCCTCGCGGGTGATGTAAGGGGATTTTCCCGCCATGTTTCAGAATTGTCCCGTGCGCAGCAATACCAGAGTGCAGGCTTCTTCCCAGGGAATCCCCGCCTGGTCGAGGGCGTCCTGCAATGCCCGCGATTCAGTGCCTGGATTGAAAATGACCCTGTTTGGCTTCAGACGGATGATGTCTTCGATCATGGGTTCCAGGCGGGCGGGACCGACATACAGGGTAAGGGTGTCCACCGGCTCAGGGACATCCGACAGCCGGTTGATCACCGGTATGCCCTCGCTTTCACTCAGTTTGGGATGCACGGGTGTGATGCGGCTGTAGCCCTTCTCCCTCAGCAGGCGGATGGCCTGGTTGGCATAGCGGTCGGGTTTGGCGGTGGCGCCCAGCACCACCACATGATGTTCGGCAGGATTCATGGCGTATTCCCGGGAAAGACGAATGACGATGATACGGTAGAATACCTGCAGTTCTGTCGTCAAAGGAAATCTTTCACATGAGTTTTGGTATGAATTTCGCTGTTCCCTTGCATGTCCTGTCCGTGGTGATCTGGGTGGGAGGTATGTTTTTTGCCCATATGGTGCTGCGCCCCAGCGCTGTGGAGAAACTGGAACCGCCCCTGCGCCTTCAGCTGTGGCGAGCGGTGTTCGGCCGTTTCTTTCCCTGGGTGTGGGTGTGCATCCTGCTGATCCTTGCCAGTGGATTCTGGATGATCTTTGGCGTGTACGGTGGCATGGGTGGCCTGGCCCTGCATGTACATCTGATGTTTGGCATGGGCCTGCTGATGATGCTGGTGTTCTTTTATATATTTTTTGTGCCCTATGCGGCGCTTAAAAAAGCGGTAGCTGCTGAGAACTGGCCCGCGGGAGGGCAGGCCCTGGCGGGCATCCGGCGCTTGGTGACCTTCAATCTGGTGCTGGGGATATTGACGGTGATTGTTGCCACGGGCGGAGTGTACTGGAGCCTGCCCATGTAGGTCGGACTTCAGTCTGACAGATGCACACGGGCAGTCTGGTTGTCGGGCTGAAGCCCGACCTACGGTCATCCCTGGCCTTTCGAGGCATACGACCGCCAGGGACGGTGGAAGTGCCGGTAATGCAGGGAGCGATTGCCGACCAGTCCATCCTTGGACATGCGCCGCTACGGCCATCCCTGGCCTTTCGCGGCATACAGTCCATCCCTGGACATAAAAAAGCCCGCCAAAAGAGGTGGCGGGCTAAATCTGACAACAGTCAGGAGGAGTGAGAACATTCTGGATAACGTTAATTTACCCATAAGGTATTGTTTCCAATGCCTTGAAAGGCAGTTTACTCTTTCCTGGCGGCGCCGTATTGATCTGGCTCAACTAAATCATCATATTCTTATGAATCGCTGCTCTTGAACCGGGATTTGGGTGCATCGGGGTCAAATTGCTTCAATGTACCCCGTACCGCTCTCGGTAGGCACTGACGGATGCGAGTTCCTCCTGGTTGTCTCCTTTATCCCTGAGGTAGGTGATCAGATCTTCCAGCTTGACGATACCTGCTACGGGAATACCATAGTCGCGCTCGACTTCCTGGATGGCGGACAGCTCGCCCTGACCTTTTTCCTGGCGGTCCAGGGCTATGACCACTCCCGCTGCTTTGGCGCCCTGTTGCTCGATGATGTCCATGGATTCCCGCACCGAGGTGCCGGCCGAGATCACGTCATCGATGATGAGTATTTTTCCTTCCAGAGGATGCCCGACGATAACCCCGCCCTCGCCATGATCCTTGGCCTCCTTGCGATTGAAGGCGTAGGCAACATCACGGCCGTGCTGGTCATACAGGGCGGCGGCAGTCACAGCGGCCAGTGGGATGCCCTTGTAGGCCGGGCCGTACAGCACATCGAATTCGATATCGGCGTCCATGATGGCCTGGGCATAGTAGCGGCCCAGCCGGGCCAGGGCGGCGCCGGTGTTGAACAGTCCGGCATTGAAGAAATAGGGGCTGAGGCGCCCTGATTTGAGGGTGAATTCGCCAAAGCGCAGTACGCCCACGTCCAGGGCGAAATCGAGAAATTCTTTTTTGTATTCCTGCATGGTGATCTCGGGAGTTGGAAAATGATGGCGCCATGGTATCAGGAGTATAATCTGCGGTCATGCGTGTCATTACTATCAATGTCAATGGTATCCGTGCCGCCGCCCGCAAGGGCTTCTTCCATTGGCTGAGGCGGCAGAAAGCGGACATAGTCTGTCTGCAGGAACTCAAGGCTCAGGCAGACCAGATCACCGACCGCCAGTTCTGGCCGCCAAGCTTCCACTGCTTCTATCACCCTGCCGAGCGTAAAGGCTACAGTGGTGTAGGCATCTATTGCAGAAAGGAGCCGGATGCTGTGGTGCAGGGCATCGGTTGGGACTGGTTCGATGCGGAAGGGCGCTGGATCGAAGCAAGATACAAGAATCTGAGTGTTGTCTCCCTGTATATGCCATCCGGCTCTCACAGTGAAGAACGCCAGGCCATCAAGTTCAGGGTCATGAAGAAGCTGCTGCCCTACCTGATCGAACTGCGCAAGAGTGGCCGTGACTACATCATCTGCGGTGACTGGAATATTGCCCATAAGGCAATCGATCTGAAAAACTGGCGCTCCAATCAGAAGAATTCCGGCTTCCTGCCCGAGGAGCGCGCCTGGATGGATGAATTGTTCGGCCCCGCGGGCTTCGTGGATGCTTTTCGCGTAGTGAATCAGGAACCGGAGCAGTACACCTGGTGGTCCAACCGGGGGCGGGCCTGGGAAAAGAACGTGGGCTGGCGTATCGACTACCAGGTGATCACGCCGGGTTTGAAGGACAAGGTGCTGGGCGCTTCCATCTACAAGCGCAAGCGTTTTTCCGATCATGCGCCCCTGATCATGGACTACGACATCGGGACAGAATCTTGAACCGCCTGGCGCCCCAACACGGCTGGGCCGAATCCTTCCTCGTCTATCGCAATCCCAAGGTTGTCTCCATGCTGTTTCTGGGATTCTCTGCGGGCCTGCCCATACTGCTGGTGTTCGGCACTTTGTCGGCCTGGCTGCGGGTGGAAGGCGTGGACAAGACGACCATTGGGTTCGTCAGCTGGGTGGCCCTGGCCTATGGCTTCAAGTTTTTCTGGTCGCCCCTTATCGACCGGGCGCCGGTGCCAGTGCTGACTAAAGCGCTGGGACAACGCCGGGGCTGGATGTTGTTGGCCCAGATCGGCGTGATTTACGGACTGGTGAGCATGGCTTCCAGCGATCCCGTGGGGCATTTGCAGGCCACAGTGCTGTTTGCATTGGTGACCGCTTTTTCCTCGGCCACCCAGGACATCAGCATCGATGCCTGGCGTATCGAGGCTATTGGTGAGGACTACCAGGGTGCCATGGCAGGCGCCTATCAGCTGGGTTACCGCCTGGGCATGATCGTGGCTGGCGGGGGCGCTTTCAGCCTGGCCTACTACTATTCCTGGCCAGTGGCCTATCTGTTCATGGCGGCTTTCATGCTCATCGGCCCCATCATGGTGATGATCATAGCGGAACCGGAACATCCCCAGGCAGCGGGTGATCCGGCCAATGCAAAACGGCCACTCCTGGTGCGCCTCAAGCGCTGGTTCATCGGAGCTGTGGTGGATCCTTTTCGGGAATTTTTTGTCCGCCAGGGGCTGTTTGCCATCGTGATACTGGGGTTCATCATGGTCTACCGCATCAGTGATATCACCCTGGGGGTGATGGCCAACCCGTTTTATATCGACATGGGTTATACAGAGCTGGAGATTGGCCTGGTGACCAAGACCGTTGGGCCTTTCGTGACCATTGCCGGAGCGCTGGTGGGCGGCGTGCTGGTCATGCGTTACGGTAGGATGCGCATGCTGCTGGTGGGAGCCGTGCTGGTGGTGCTGACCAATCTGCTGTTTGCCTGGCTGGCCACTCAGGAGGCCCGGCTGCTGTGGCTGATCCTGGTGGTGGGGGCCGACAATCTGGCGGCGGGAATTGCCACCACGACTTTTGTCGCCTATTTGTCATCGCTTACCAACAAGGCGTATACCGCTACCCAGTATGCCCTGTTCAGTTCCATCATGTTGCTGCTGGCGAAATTCGTTGCGGGCTTTTCCGGCCTGGTGGTGGACAAGACCAGCTACCCGTTCTTCTTTGTCTATGCTGCTGCACTGGGTATCCCTTCCGTATTGCTCATTCTGGTGCTCATGAAGCGGGAGCAGCGGCTGGAGCAGGAGGTGGCAGCCTGATGGATATGGGGTTGCCAGGGGCCTTTATCGTAGGTCTTCTCGGGGGTGTGCATTGCCTGGGCATGTGCGGTGGCATCGTGGGTGCCCTTACCCTGGGGTTGCCCGGGCAGGATGCCACCAGCTCCCGGTTCTGGGTTCTGCAATTCTCTTACAACCTGGGACGTATTGTCAGTTACATGGCAGCGGGCATGGTTGCCGGTGGCCTTGGGCTGTTGCTTGCCCAAGCCGGACCCCTGCAGGTCACCCAGCAGCTACTCAGCGTCATTGCTGGCTTGTTCATGATTATGATGGGCCTTTATCTGGGCGGCTGGTGGATGGGTCTGGCGCGGGTGGAAAGGGCAGGTTCTGTGGTTTGGAAGCGTATAGAGCCCCTGGGTCGGAAGCTGTTGCCGGTGCGATCGCCTGTTCAGGCGTTTCTGCTCGGCATGGTATGGGGATGGTTGCCCTGTGGGTTGGTGTACAGTGTGCTGATCTGGTCTTTGTCGGCTGGCGGTGTTCTGTCCGGCGCCCTGCTCATGGGAGCCTTTGGCCTTGGCACCCTGCCGAATCTGCTGCTCATGGGGGCAGCAGCCGGCTGGATGGGAGGCTTTCTGCGCAAACCCCTGGCGCGGAAGATGGCCGGGGGCCTGGTGATCCTCTTTGGCCTGATGATGCTGTTGCAGCTCAGACCTGGCAACCTGATCAGCGGGTGAAGAATTGCTGTTTCAGTGAAGCATGCAGAACCTTGCTTGTTCCGCTGGGGATGGCTTCTATGGTGAAAGTTACCGATTCCTGGTTTTCCACCAGAAACTCGCCGATATAATAGACTGCATTTTGTTCCTTGATCTCCCGCACAGGGATGTTGCGCACCTGGCCACGCAGGTTGTGAGACATGACTTTGACCTGGGCGGTCACCGCTTTGCCGGTTGTATTTGGCACGTCCTTGATGATGCTGATATTGATGACAGCCCGGTTCGGGCTGCGCCGTATGTTATAGCGGCTGGCCATGTCGGGTGCCAGTTCGCTGCTCAAGAAGGCGTTGTGGTGAATGGTGTAGCCATCAGCCTTGGTGCTGTTCTCTGCCACGGCAGAGCCACTGGTGAGCAACATGACAGCCAGGGACAGGAAGATAAGTTTCATTTTTTGCATGATGTTCTCCTTGGTGTTCTACTCAGGGGTGCTTGGAATGCCGCTCGACGGGGGATAAACCCGCATTCGGTGCCCGGTATGTATTTCAGAGTCTGTTGTGGCGGTTTTATGGCAGCGAGTCGATATGCACCTTGATTCTGAATGAGGATGGGCGCAATCGACGAGTTACAGACTCTACCTGTGCTTTCCTATGTGACCGGCAGAGCAGCAAAAACTTTGCCGGTTTTTTTGGATAAGCGTCTATGGTGTAAGTATAGAACACCACCGTTGTTCTGCTGGCACAGCAAAAAACAGAGGAAAATCAAGCAGTTTTCTTTATTGCTTCTTCCCGGGTTTCCGTGACGTCAGTCTGATTGTTGCCGGGGAAGGGACTTTCCAGGGCGGCAATGACTTTTTGCAGGGTGCCAAGCTGGGTTTTCTGCTGTGCGGTGTCCTGCTGCAAGGCCCTGAGGCGCTGGCGCACGGTAGTGCGTGAGCGGCCGGTGAGCTTGAGATCAGACAGTTGTTGCGAAAGTACTGCGCGATGTTCATGCACCTGGGCGGTAAGAGGATCGAGAGCGGTTTCCAGCCAGTCCTTGGCATCGTTGTGCGCGTTGCGGAAGGTAAGTTCCACGCGCCGTACCACAGTGTGAAAATAGCGCTTGATGGCAAAATGTTTTTCCGTCAGGGCTGTGCGGGGACTTTTGCGGAAAATCTCGGCCTCCTGGTAGATGAGGTTGAGTTCAACCTGGTGACTGATGAGGGACAGCATGCGTGGATCCCCAAGGTTCATACCGTGACGTGTCTGGAACCGGCGATAGATGGTGCGGATGAGACGGCGCATTTCCTGGGACTGGTTGGCCGCGATCTCCATCTGGCTGTTGATGTCATCGAACAGCTGGCGCATGGCCTCCTTCAGGCCGATAGTGGTCCAGGCGCCGGACATGTGATTCCGAGCCTTGTCGATGATATGGTGCAGTGTCTGGGGAGAAAGGGCGTCCAGCAGCACCTTCCCGTGAGTGGTGAAGTCTGCGCGGGATTGTTTGTAAGCGTTGATGCTGGCCTGGTAGCGGGCCTTGTCCGCCTGGGCCTGCTTGAGCAGCTTGTCGATGGCGGCTTCACTTTTGGTGCTCAGGTCCTTGAGTTCCTGGGCCTGCTTTTTCATGCGTTTGAGGCGTGAAGTCACCAGTGCCTGGATGTTGTCCAGGGCACTGTGCACCAGCTCGGTCGATTGTTCCACGATCAGTTCCTGGCGGTTGTGCACCAGGGTTTCGGCCAGGTGTTTCTCCAGGTTGGGGATGCCGGAACGTTCTTCGAGCGCCTTGTCTTTCTTGATACGCCCAAGTAGCCCCTTGTGTGCCGATACGGCAAATATCTGTTTGTGTTTGACTTCGAGGATCTGCGCCACTTCGAGACGCTGGCGTTCAATGGTCAGGTTGACTTCATCATCGCTGCGTAACTCGTCCCACAGGGTGTCGGTCTTGTTGAGCACCACAATGGCCCCCAGTCTCTTGCGTGTACCTGGCTGCTGAATGAGCTGCTGCCACATATCCATGTCTGATTTGGTTACGCCAGTATCGGCGCCGAGTACGAACAGGCGCGCCTGGGCGCTGGGCAGTATCTCGTAAGTCAGCTCCGGCTCTGCGCTCACAGCGTTCAGACCCGGGGTATCGAGAATACGCAGCCCCTGGGCCAGAAGGGGGTGGCGATAATTGAGGTGCGCCAAGCGCCAGGCCGGGATGGATACCAGCCGTTCCAGGTCATCTTCTCCTTCATTCAGATCGTCCAGCCCCATTTGCGCTGCGGTATCCCTGGGCACCATTTTGTTTTCCTTGATCTTCAACAGCTTGTTGTACATGTCCTCGCTGTCGTCGATGTTCAGGGGTATGTGCTCCCATTTTTCCGGCTGGGACTGCAGGTCATAGAGGCTGGTTTCTTCCATGCGGGTTTCTATGGGCAACAGGCGCAGATAGGGTTCTTCCTGGTTGTCCTGGAAGATTTCCGTGGGGCACATGGTGGTACGGCCGGCATCCGTGGGCAGCAGCCGGAAAGCGTGATCGCCAAAGAACAGTGAATTGATCAGCTCGGTCTTGCCACGGGAAAACTCTCCTACGATGGCAACGGTGACGTATTCCTGGCGCAGGGTGATACTTGCATGCTGAATGGCCTGCTGCGCCTGGGAAGTAAAAAGGCCCTGTTGTTTGAGCCAGCCTTCCAGTTGCTCCATCGTATGCAGCTGGCGCATTTTCCAACGGGCAAACCCCTGCAGCTGGTCCTTAAGTTCTCCTGTCCCCATGATCCTGTTCATGCCCCCTAGTACCAAGTCCTCAAAATATACTCCTCTGTGTATAGGTTTATCAACAGGTAATCGTTCAGCTCAGATCGCCGGGAAGCCGGTGTAACCCTTTTATCCGAATGCGTTTGTTGCGGCTGCTGTGGCCGGTTTCCACCAGAATGCGGGATTTGGGGATACCCAGGCGTTTGGACAGATAACGGATCAGATGGGCGTTGGCCTTGCCATCCACAGGCGCGGCCTTGATGCGCAGCTTGCGAACGCTCTCCATGATCTCGGCAAAACCATCTTTGCTTGATCTGGGTTGAACCCGGATGAACAACAACAAATCATCACCATCTCTTCGATACCAGCTTTCACTCATGAGAGCAGGGCGACGACCAGTTGCTGCAAAGGCGGGATGAGCAGCATTTTCAGGAGGATGAGGCCCAGTATGGCGGCCATGGGTGACAGATCCAGGCCCCCGACAGGAGGAATGAAACGCTGTACCGGTCGCAGCACAGGCGCGGTGAAGCTGTACAGCAGGGAAGCGGCGGGGTTGTAGGTCCCTGGATTCACCCAGCTCAGTATGGCCTGGATGATGATGGCGTACAGGAAGATGTTGATGCAAAGCTCCACCAGTCCCGGGATGGCGCCGAGAATGGCGAACAAGGGATGCAGTCCCGCGCCGGACAAGGCTGTCACGATGAGCAGTTCCAGAGCTTTCAGCGCCCAGGCCAATACCAGGGCGGCGGTGTCCATGCCCGCCATTCCCGGTATCACCCGGCGCAGGGGAA
>Ga0256832_1003671_pt1 | contig 10405 bp, 7 predicted proteins | sample 134614metaG_FD_190534 | JGI IMG/M metagenome (GOLD analysis project Ga0256832, IMG submission 190534) | Hydrothermal vent microbial communities from Lau Basin, Pacific Ocean - 134-614 | ecosystem: Environmental > Aquatic > Marine > Hydrothermal vents | place: Pacific Ocean: Lau Basin | collected...
CGATATCGTCACGGTCACGGAGATGGACTTCGACCGGGAAGTGCTGGAATATTCGCGGCAGCGGCCGGTGGTGGTGGATTTCTGGGCCCCCTGGTGCGGGCCGTGCCGCATCATCGGCCCGATTTTAGAGCGCCTGGCCGTGGAAGCCGCGGGCGCGTTTCGCCTGGCCAAGGTCAATGTGGACGAAAACCCCAATTTGGCCTTGCGTTACGGGGTGCGAGGCATTCCCACGGTCAAAGGATTCCTCAACGGCCAGGTGGTGGGCGAATTCGTGGGCGCGCTGCCCGAAGCCCGCATTCGGGACTTCTTGCGCAAACTCGCGCCTTCGCCCACGGATTTGGCCCTGGAGAAAGCCGACAGCCTGCTGGAGATGAACGACTGGCGAGGAGCGGAAACCGTGTATCGGGAAGTATTGCTGCAACGGCCCGAACTGGCGCACGCGCGGCTGGGCCTGGCCAAGGCTTTGCTCATGCAGGGCCGGGCCCGCGAGGCGCTGAACCTGCTGCGGGACTTCCCGGCCAGCCGCGAATACCGGGCGGCGCAAATGATGCTGCCCCTGGCCGAAGCCCTGGTGTGGGCCGAGGAGCATCCCGCGGGGGAGAGCGACGACCCGCTGGAGGCCATGTATCGCCGCGCGCTGGACCTGCTGCGCCGGGGCAATGTCGAGGCCGCGATGGACGGCCTGCTGGAAATCATCCGCCGCGACAAGCACTATCGGGACGACATGCCCCGCAAGATTTTGCTGGGCATCTTCGAGGTGCTGGGACAGCAGCATCCCCTCACCAAGCAATACCGGCGGGAACTGTCCATGGCTCTGTTCTGAGGCCCCGCCGTCGTCCGAAAGCCCGCCGGGCCGCGCGTGGTCGCGCGGCCCGGTTTGTGTTTATGCCCGCGTGAGGGGAGAGCCACGCGCGGCACCGCGCGGCGCTCAGGCCGCGTCCGCGTCCAGCGCCTCCAGGGCCTGCACCCACTGGGCCAGCAAGTCGTAGCCCCGCTGCCAAAAGGCCGGGTCGCGCGGGTCGACCCCGGCTTCGGCCAGAATGGCCTCGGGCGCGCGATTGCCACCGGCTTCCAGCAGACGGAAGTACACGGGCTTGAAGGCCGGGCCCTCTTCTTGATAACGCTGGTACAGCGCCAGCACCAGCAACTGCCCGAACGCGTACGCATACACATAGAAGGGCACCCGGTAGAAGTGCGGAATCATCAGCCATTCCCACGCGAACTCGTCGCTCACTTCCACCGCGTCGCCGAATTGCTCGCGCAGCAGGTCGGCATACCCGGCCGCGATGTCCTCGGCCCGCGCGCCCTGGGGGAAGCGTTCGTGGGCCATGATTTCGAACAGCGCGAAGTAGGCCTGGCGCATGATGGTGGCGTAGTTGTCGTCCAGGCGTTTGAACAGGATGTCTTGCCGCACCGCGGGGTCGTCTTCGCGCGCCAGCAGGTCGTCCAGCAGCAGCATCTCCGCGAAGGTGGACGCGGTCTCGGCCAGGGGCAGGGGCGCGTGGAAGGTGAACACGCTGTGATGCCCCGCGAGCAGCCCGTGGATGGCGTGGCCCAGTTCGTGGGCCATGGTGGCCACATCCTCCAGCCGGCCCTGGTAGTTGAGCAGCACCCAGGGCGTCGCGCCGGGGTAAGGCGTGGCACAGAACGCGCCGCTGCTCTTGCCCGGCTGCACCTGGCTGTGCACATGCTGCCGCTCCAGCACCTGGCGGGCCAGGTCCGCGAAGCGGGGGTCGAACTTGGCGAAGGCCTCCAGCACCATGTGCGCGGCCGTGTCGAAGTCGTAGTGGCGTTCCGACTGGCTTACGGGCGCGTAGATGTCATAGCGCCGCAACTTGTCCATGCCCAGACGGCGGGCCTTGAGCCGGAAGAAGCGCTGGAAGACCGACGCGTTGCGGCGGCTGACCTCCAGCAACGCGTCCACGGCCTCGTCGGGCAGGTGATTGTGCAGGTTGCGGGCCGAGATGGGCCGCGCGTAGCCTCGGGTGAGCACCTTTTCGTTGTACCAGTCCTGGGTCACGGCCTGGTAGATGGGCGCGATGAGGGCCTGGTCGCGGCGATACACCTCGTACAGCACCCGATAGGCGCGCTCGCGCAGGTCGGCCCGGGGGCTGCGGGCGTAGGTCATCAACTCGCCCCGGGTGAGTTCCTTGACCTCGCCGTCCACCTCCAGGCGGAAAGTGTAACGGTTGGTAAGGGTGCTGTAGGTGCTCAGCAAGGCCCGAATGCCCGAGACATCCTTCAAGTTGATGATTTTCTCTTCGGCCTCGCTCAGGGTGTAGGGCCGATACAACCGCTGCTTCTCCAGGAAGTAGCGGTACCGGTCGCCCACCGCGTCCAGCAAGCGCCGGGCCGCGTCGTCGTCCAGGTTGCGCCACCACAGGGTGAGGAACAGGGTGCGGTTGCCCAGTTGGGCCATGATTTGGCGCATCTTGCCCAGCATGGCCTGGGCCTGAGGGTCCTGGGTGTTCTCCGCGAAGCGCAAATGGGCATACGCGCCGATGCGCGCGGCCAGCGTGTGCACTTCCTCCAGTTCTTGCAGCCAGGCCACGAAGGTCTCGGCCGGCAAGTCGGGGCGCAACGCGTCACGATGCGCCTCGAAGGCCGCGACTTTGGCGTCCAGTTCCTGCAGGGCGGCCTCCCAGGCCTCGGCCGAAGGGAACAGGTCCTCCAAGGACCAGGCGCCGGTGGTGTAAGGGGTCATGGAACACTACCTCCCGTGGTTACATGGGATGAAAAGCGGGGGAAGATGCGTCTTGCCGCGGCCCGCGGGGTCGGCGGGATGCGGTGGTGTCACCGCGGCGCGGCGTCGGAGGTGGTCGCACCCTCGGCGTCGGCTTCGTCGCGCGCCTGACGGAAGTCTACGAAGCGATAGCCCACGCCGTGCTCGGTGAGGATGTACTTGGGATGCGAGGGGTCTTCTTCGATTTTCTGCCGCAGATAGTTGATGTACAACCGCACATAGTGGTGCTCGTCGCGATATTCGTAGCCCCACACCTTGCGCAGCAGTTGCTCGTAAGTCAACACCCAGCCCGCGTTCTTGACCAGATGATACAGCAGGCGATACTCCGTGGGCCGCAATTTGATGGGCTTGCCATCCACCCACACCTGACGGCGGGCGAAGTCGATCTTCAGGCGCTGGTCGACTTCCACCACATCGCCCATGTGGCCCCGCACGGTCTCATAGCGACGCAACACGGCCCGAATGCGGCTGACCAGTTCGCGCGGGCTGAAGGGCTTGGTAATGTAGTCGTCCGCGCCCAGTTCCAGGCCCCGCACGATGTCTTCCTCTTCGCCCTTGGCGGTGACCATGATGACGGGCACATCGCTGACCTCACGGATGAGCCGCAAGACCTCGAAGCCGTCCATGTCGGGCAGCATGACATCCAACAGCACCAGGTCGGGCAGGTCTTCGCGCACCCGCTTGAGCGCCTCGGTGCCGTCGTACGCGGCCAACACCTCGAAACCGTCGTGCTCCAGATTCAGGCGAATGAAGTGCACGATGCGCTTCTCGTCGTCTACCACCAAAATCTTGTAGCGTTTCTTGCGTGACTCCGGCATAGGGTGTGCTCCTGACTCAATCCCGGATGAAGCCCAGCAGTTCCTCTTCTTCGCCGGGGAGCACCTCGATGATGGTGACGCGCGCCAGGGGGATGATGACCTTGGTCACATCGGCCTCGAGGTAGTGGACATCTTTGCCCGATTTGCGGCGGGGGTTCTCGACGATGAGGATGGTGTCTTGGGGGCCGGGCAGGCTTTCGATTTCGCCCATGATGGACTCTTCGTTGGGAATGTGAATCAACACCGTGATCGCGCTCATGATGCGTCATCCTCCGTAGCATCGGGGGAGCCGGGTGTGGGCAGCACGATTTGCACTTCCAGGTCGGCCCAACGCACCCAATCGCCGTCGTGGAGCCGCTTGGGCTCGTGGGGCGTCAGCCGCCGGCCGTTGACCCAGGTGCCGTTGGTGGAATCGAGGTCCACGATGTACAGGCCGCCGTGGCGCCACTCCAGGCGGGCATGGCGCCGCGAGACATGCCGTGCCCCCCAGGCTTGCGCGTTCAGATCGGGCTGGACATCCGACGACGGACGACCCACAAGCCAGGGGCCCGACCCGGTGAGGGCGACCTCGATGCCGTTGGGCAGGCGCAGACGCACACGCTCGGTGGTAGCGCCCGCGTCCGGCGTTTGGCCAGAGGTGGACGTGTCGGCCGCGCGGCTGACCTCTTTCCACACGGGATACCCGCAGTGTCGGCAGAACAGCGCACCGACCATTTCGCGATGTTTGCACGCAGGACAGACGATGGGCATGATGCGCTCCCCCTATGCTCTGTTGCCGCGCGGGCGGGCTTTCTTACGCGCCTCGTACACATTGGCAGGCAGCATCAGCATACGCGTGCCGAATTCCAAAGCCTTTTCCACCTCCGGCTCCAGACGTTGTTCTTGCAGCAAGGTGGTGGCGTGGTGTTGGATGTGGCGGGCCAGGCGATTCAAACCGCGGCGGGCCAGGCTTTGCGCCAGGTGTGAGAACATCTCCTGGGCTTCCTCGATGCGGCCATCGCGCCAGGCCGTGCGCCCGGCCATTTGCAGCCGATACCAGGTCAGCCGTTCCACCGCGTGCCGCACCACCGTAGGGGGTGGCTGCAAGGGGGCTTCTTCCACATGCACTTCCAGGCGGAAGGGCGCGGTGTGGGCCGTGCCCCGGAAGGGCAAGAATTCCAACCGCCCTTCCATGACCTTCCACCGCTCGCCGGGCATGGCTCGATACAAGGGCGGAAGTTCCAGTTCGGCCAGCACCAGCCAGCGTTCTTGCGGCCCCACCGTGCCCATAGGAATGGGAGCGTCGAGGCCGAGATGGGCCACCTCGGGGCTCATGCGATACAGCGTGTGCAATCGCACGCCGGGGGTCAGGTCAAAATGCAGGTAGAGTTGACGCACTCGCGCGTGATGATAGCGGCGCAGATGGTCGCGTATCACCGCCTGGGCGCCATCCAGGTTGTCCAAATAGTGGGTAGTCCCGCCGGTGATGCCCGTCAACCGGTCCAGAAAAGCCTCGTTCCAGGCCTTGCCCATACCGAAGGCATCGCAAATCACCCCCTGCCGGGCCCACTGGCGGGCCAGGCGCAGGGCCGCGCCTTCGTCGCCATAAGTGCGGCCGTCGGTGAAAATCCAGACCAGGGTATGCCCCTGCCCGCGGCGGCGGGTCTTGCCCAAAGAAGCATCCACGGCCCGCAGCGCGTGTGCGATTTCGGTGGCGCCGCGCGGCTTGAGTTGCTCCAGCGCGTGCATGAAGATGGCCCGCTTATGCACCGGCGTGGGCCGCAAGAGCAATTCCGCCCGGTCGTCGAAGGCCACCAACCCCAGGCGGTCGGTAGGGCGCAACTGGGCCACGATATCACGCACCACGCTTTTGAGCAGGCTGATTTTGCCGTCCCGCAGCATGGAGGACGAACGGTCCAGCAGCAGCCACAGTTCCAGGGGCCGGGGTTGCCGGGGCGGGCTCCACGGCGGGCGAATCATCAGAAAGGCATACCACAATTGCGGCTCATCCAGGGGATTCACCAGCGCGTAACTCACCCGCACGCGCAACAAAGGCGCGCGGCCGGCCACGGGCGCGGTGCCGCCCATCTCTTGGGTTTCGCCACTTTGGTCCAGGGTTTGGTCATAGGCCTGCCGCTTCTCGGGGTTGGACAGCACTTCATAGGCCTGCCGGATAAGCAGGAAGTGTTCGCGCGCCTCGGGCGCGGGGTTGATATCGGGATGCCAGCGGCGCACGGCCTCTCGATAGGCGGCGCGAATCTCCTCGGGCGAGGCGGTACGCGCCACCCCCAAGATGTCATAATAATTGACCGAGTCGAACGCGAACCTTTGTGCTGCCACGCCCTTCGCTCCTTGGGGCCTCGGCTTACGGTGAAGCGGACATGCGCTTGGTGGGGCGATAGGCCACGACCAGCACCGAGATGTTGTCCGGCCCGCCGGCATCGTTGGCCATGCGCACCAGCCGCTGGGCCGCCGCGGATGGCCCCGGGGCCCAGGCCAGGACCTCCTGGATGGCCGCGTCGTCCACCACATCCCACAAGCCGTCGCTGCACAACAGCAGCACCATGCCCGGCGCCCAGCGTTCCATGGTGATGTCCGCCTCGAACGAGGCGTCGTTCCCCTGGCCTAAGGATTTGTACAACACATTGCGATGCGGGTGCCGCGCGGCTTCTTCGGGGGTCAGTTCCCCCATGGCCTGCAGCCGATGCACCCAGGTGTGGTCTTCGGTCAGCAGGCGCAATTCCTGGGTGAGGGGATTGTACAGGTAGGCCCGACTGTCGCCAATATGCGTGATGAACAAGCGCTGTTCCAGGGCCAGCACCGCGGTCAAGGTCGTGCCGCCGCCGGGGGCTTCTTCGATGACCTTGTCTTGCGCCTGGGCCACCGCGTAGTGCAACACAGGATAAATCTCGGTAGGCGGCGTGCTGTCCACACTCCAATGCAAATGGGCCAGCAAATGGTTCCATACATGGCGGGTGAAGGCCGCGATGGCGACCTTGCTGGCGATTTCGCCGTGCAGGTGGCCGCCCATACCGTCGGCAACCACGAACAAGCCCAGGGCCCGGCTGCGATAGGTGCCCGTGGCGACCACCGTATGGGCCGCGTAGAGTGCGTCTTCGTTGTGTTCGCGTTGCAAGCCCACCGACTGGGCCGCGCCCACCCACAATTGCGGCGGAAAGCCCAGGGCTTCATTGGGCCACGGCGCCGGCGCGCCAGCGTGATTGGTGCGGGCACGCACCCGCGGCGTCGCGCTCGCGGCCTCCCGCGGTGCCGCGTTCGTGCTCGATGGCGAGGGGGTGAGCAACTGTCGGGCGCGTTGCAAGGCTTCTTGAGCCCGATCGAAGAATTTTTTCATAATGCCCTCTTTATACCCATTCCCGCGTCTTATGTCAACGGTAACGCGTACAAGCGGCCGTCGAACGCGCCGATGTAGAGCAAGGAGCCCTGGGGGTTGCGCGCTGGCGTACCGGTGATGGCGCCGCCGACGCGGAATTTCCAACGGACCCGGCCGTCTTGACGCTGCAGGCTGTACACGAATTGGTCGGTGGCGCCGAAATACACCGCCTGACCGTGCACGAGCGCGCCGCCGTTGACCTGATGGCCGGTACGGAACTCCCACACGCCTTTGAAGCGCCGGGTGCGCAGTGCGTAGAAGATGCCGTTGGCCGCGCCCACATAGACGACGCCTTCCGCGACCACGGGCCAGGCGATGGAAGGACGGCCGAAGCGGTGAGTCTGCAAAACCCAGCCGGTTTCCAGGTCGACCGCGTAAAGATGGCCGTCCACCGAGGTGAAGTACACCGCGCCCTCGCCCACCGCGGGGCGGCAATAGATGCCCCGGCGGGCCCGGGCGCGCCACTTCTCTTTGCCGTTCATACCGACGGCATAAAAATCGCCGTCTTCCGAGCCGAACAGCACGCGCATATCGGCCACGATGGGCGAAGAGCGCACCGGCGCGCCCGCGGCGAACCGCCACATGACCTGTCCGCGGTCGGCCCGAATGGCATACAGATAACCGTCGTCCGAACCCACGAACAGCATGCGCTCCGCCAGCCACGGCGACGAGTTCACCGGCCCACCGGTGGGAATCTTCCAGACCAGGGAGGCATCACGCAGGCGCACGGCGTAAATGTGCCCGTCCTGCGACCCAAAGAACACCAGCCGGCCGTCGGAAGCAGGCTGGCTCACCACACCGCCTTGAGTGGGGAACTTCCAGCGCAGGGTCCCCTTCTGCGCGTCTAAGGCATACACATTGTGGTCGTAGGAGCCGATGAGCACGACATCGCCCACCACGCGCGCGCTGCTGCGAATTTCGTCCTCGGTCTCGAAAACCCACGCCGGCCGCACCGTATCGGCCGACGCGGCCCTGGGCGCGCCGCCCGGGCCCATCAGGCGCGTCGCATCCCCCGGCGAGGGGGACATCTGGCGGGTGGCTTCGGGGTCGCCCGGCGGCATGACCTGGGTGGCTTCGGACCAGGCCTGAGTGGCCGTGTCCGCGTCGGCTACGACCTGGGTGGCATCGCCCCCCCAGGTGATGTCCTCGATGTCCATCGCCAGGGTCTCGTCCCAGGCGGCCGTCCCTTCGGTCTGGGGCCCGGCCGAAAGCCGGCTCGTGGCCTCGTCCGCGACTGCGGGAGCGTCAGGGGGATGCGCCTGGCCTTTCCAGCGTTGCAAGAAGGCCTCCAACGCGACTTTCATCGCCTGCGCGCTCTGAAAGCGCTCTTCGGGTTTGTAGGCCAGGGCCTTGTACACGATGCGTTCCAATTCGGGCGGCACCTGCGGGTTGTATTGGCGAATGGGGCGCTCGTGAAACGAAAACGGCGGCTCTTTGCGCGGGTCGTGCTTGGTAAGCACATGGTGCAGCGTGGCGCCCAGGGCATAGATGTCCACCAGCGGCGACAAAGCCCCTCGATACTGCTCCGGCGGCGCATACCCTTCGGTGCCGATCATGGTGCCTTTATGGCTGGGCATGAAAATGCGCGCGATGCCGAAGTCAATCAGTTTGACCTGCTCCTGGGGGGTAATCATCACATTCGAGGGCTTGACATCCCGGAAGATGATAGGACGCTGGCTGTGGGTATGCAGATAATGCAGCACATCGGCCAGCGCGATGGCCCATTGCACCACCTTCTCGATGGGCAGGTAGTCGGGCGAAGTGCGCACCAGGTGTTCCAGGGTGTGGCCGCGGATATATTCCAACACCAGATACGCGCGGTCGCCCTCCGAGAAGTAGTCATACACCGCGGGAATGGCCGGATGCGACAACTGGGCCAGCAGGTGGGCTTCCCGCTCGAACGCGCGCAACACATGCTCTTTGAGCCGGGGGTTGGCGATGGTCATCTCTTTGACCGCGACCAGGCGCTCGATGCGCGGAAAGTGCAAGTCGCGCGCCAGATAGACGGTGCTCATGCCGCCCGCGCCCAATACCCGGCGGATTTCGTAACGGTTGAGCAACCGAGTGCCCGAGGCCAGGGTCGGCCGTCGGTTCATCTTGGGGTCCGAGGGCGGTTTCGCGGCGCTCAGCGGGGCCTCCTCGTTTCGCAGCAGGTTGCGCCCAGGCCGCGGGGGCGTTTCATACGCACGGGGCGATGAGGGAACACGCGCACCCCCTGAAGCCGATAGCCCGGTTAGCCCGGTGTCGGGCCTGAGCGAGTGTTCCTTATTATACTCCCTTTCGCAGCCCATCCGGGCCCAAAATCTGCGTCGAGCGCGTGCAAATGGGGCCGAAATCGGCCACGGGCGGCTTTGGCGTGCGGCACCTTGGCGACGCTTTGGAACTACGGGCACGCGGGGGCCCTGCGTGAGGCACAAACAGAGCCCCATAGGCGTCATGCCGAGAAGCCCCGCGCGAGGCAGGCTCCGGCGGCGTGGTCGTCTCCGCCGTGGGCGCGACAAGGGCCGGGACGTCCCGCGAGACGGCAAAGTCCACCTTTTGGCCACGCCGCGAGCGGGTACGCCGTACGTCCCTACCGGGGACTGCGCGCCCTCGCCATGACCCACGCGCGGACGCGCCCTGCGGCCACGCACCGCGCCTCCTATGCCCTCCGGCGGCTTCTGCACGCGTCCTCCGCATCGGGGTCACGCTCGGCCCTGGTATAATCCCCGCGGCAACTGGCCCTCGAGGGAGAACATGGACAACGCGCCCGTTTATCGCACACGCCTGGACAACGGCCTGCTGGTCGTGCTCAAAGAGGTGCACACCGCGCCGGTCATCAGCCATTGGGTGTGGTATCGCGTCGGCTCGCGCGACGAGGTGCCCGGCCGCACGGGCATTTCCCATTGGGTCGAGCACATGCTGTTCAAAGGCACGCCGCGCTTCCCCGCGGGGGTGCTCGACAAAGCCATCTCGCGGGTGGGCGGCACCTGGAACGCCTTCACCTACCTGGACTGGACCACCTTTTTCGAGACCTTGCCCGCCGCGGAGATTGACCTGGCCCTGGAGTTGGAAGCCGACCGCATGGTGCACGCCCAATTCGACCCCGCGGAGGTGGAATCGGAGCGCACGGTGGTCATCTCAGAGCGGCAGGGCGACGAGAACGAGCCGCTTTTCGTGCTGGGGGAAGAGGTCCAGGCCGCGGCCTTTCGCGTGCATTCCTACCATCACGAAGTCATCGGCGACATGGCCGACCTGCGCACCATGACGCGCGCCGACCTGTATCGCCATTATCGCACTTACTATGTGCCCAACAACGCAGTGCTGGCCGTGGCCGGCGATTTCGCCATTGCGGATTTGCTGCCCCGCATCGAGCGCTTCTACGGCGCGCTGAAGGCCGGCCCCGAACCCCCGCGGCTGGCCCGCCCCGAGCCGCCGCAACGGGGCGAACGGCGGGTGGTGGTCGAGGGCCCCGGCGAAACTACCTTCGTG
>Ga0256832_1003672_pt1 | contig 10404 bp, 4 predicted proteins | sample 134614metaG_FD_190534 | JGI IMG/M metagenome (GOLD analysis project Ga0256832, IMG submission 190534) | Hydrothermal vent microbial communities from Lau Basin, Pacific Ocean - 134-614 | ecosystem: Environmental > Aquatic > Marine > Hydrothermal vents | place: Pacific Ocean: Lau Basin | collected...
CAGTCTGTGTTTCTTCGCCTTTCAGAAATGGATCAAAAGGTGGCCTTATTGGGCAGGGTCGTCGGGCTTCCGGTGCCAAGTTCAAAGGGGTCAAGGGTGCGGGTCTTTGTAGAAAGGGCCAGGTTGGGAACAAAATGGATTTCAGTGAACGAAAAGGTTCTGGCAAGCTTCAGGTCTATCCCGTGGCAGGAGATAAGGCCAGGCCAGGTACTTCTTTTTTCCGCAAGGATCAATAAGATCAAGAATTTTGGAACGCCAGGGACCTTTGACTTTGAAAACTTCTGGGCACTCAGGGGCATAATGACAAGGGCCAGCTGCTCAAGCCCCCTGGAAGTGGTTTTTCTTAAAGGTTCAGCCACCAGACCGCCTGGCCTTTGGCAGCGTTTTTACATGGCCATTTCAAGGTTGAGACAGGACGTGATAGAGACCATTTTTTCCCACGTGCCCTCCAGGGATGTTGGGGCAGTTGCCGTGGCCCTGGTGACAGGTTCAAGGGCCTGGCTTTCAAAGGATTTGAGGCAGCTTTTTTCTGCCTCAGGCCTTGGACATCTTTTTGCCGTTTCAGGCCTTCACATGGCCATAGTTGCAGCCTTCTCCTTCTTTCTTTTGAAATGTTTGGGAAGGCTCATGCCCTGGCTCCTTTTGAGGGTGGATATTGCCAAGGTTTCATGGCCTTTGGCCGTTGTCTCGTGCGGCTTCTACTGCCTGCTTTCAGGGCTGTCCCCGTCAAGTCTTAGGGCCTTTGTAATGATTTCATCCATTGCCCTTTGCATGATGCTTGAAAGGAAAACAAGCATCGAGTCAGGGCTCGTGGTGGCTGCATGGCTTCTCCTTTTCATGAGCCCCTTTTACCTTTTTGACATCTCCTTTCAGCTCTCGTTTCTGATGGTTTTCTTTCTGATCCATATTGGAAGGGCAATTGAAATGAAAGTTCCTGCCATAAAAACAAGGCCGGCAGTGCGCTTTCTAATGGTGTGTCTCCTTGCCTTTGTGGTCTCTAGCCCTCTTGTGGCTTTTTATTTTCAAAGACTAAATCCCTGGGCCGTGCCTTTAAATATCCTTTGCATTCCAGTGGTGGAATTTGTGGCCCTGCCTGCGCTCTTTACAGCCATTTTATGCTCATTTCTTTGCCCCTGGTTGGCAAAGGCCTTCCTGGTGCTTTCAGCTAAGGTGATCAACTTAATGCTTATTCTTGTAAAATGTATTTCAGGCCAGTTTTGGTTGAGCCACTTTGTCATCCCTCCTGCCCCCTGGGAGCTTGCTATTATTATAATGATACTCCTGGTTTTACCGCTTTCATTGTTCAGAAGGAGATGCGTCTTTTTGGCCCTTTCGCTTTTCATGATCCTGGTTTCAGGACATCTTCTTAAAAGTTATTTAAAGGAACACAGGAGCAGTCTTTTGCTGCATGTGGTGGACGTTGGCCAGGGGCTTTGCCAGGTGCTTGAGCTTCCCCGAGGCGGCTACATGGTGGTTGATACGGGTGGATTTCGAAATTCAGACTTCGACGTTGGAAGCAGGGTTGTGGCTCCATATCTAAGAAGGCTTGGAATAGAAAAGATAGACATCCTTGCCATATCCCATCCAGATACCGACCACATCGGCGGGGCTGCTTCAATCCTGAAAGAATTTCAGGTGGGCCGGATATGGCTTAACAGTGATAAAAACCCGGACAACGAGCATTACAGGCGGTTTATGCAGGAGGCGCTGAAAAAGGCCGTGCCAATAAGGAGGTTTTCTGGTCCTAATAACCACTGCTTTCAAAGCGGTCTATGCATGGAGTGTCTTTTGCCCAAACATCCTGAGGTTTTTTGTCGAAATGACAGGGGATTGGTAATAAGGCTTCTTTATAATGGAAGGGGTTTGCTCCTTCCTGGTGACATCGAGGAGAAAAGGGAATCCTTAATCCTTGCCAAAGGCCTGGATATCGGGGCGGACGTTATTGTGGTACCTCACCATGGGGCAAGGCGTTCAAGCAGCCTTTCTTTTTTAAGAAAGGTTTCTCCCAGGGTTGCAGTTTGCAGCTGCGGTTACAAAAACCCCTTTCACCACCCTGAAAGGCAGGTTGTTGAGCGCTACAGGACACTTGGCATCGCCTTTCTACGCACCGACAAGTCAGGGACTGTGGACATAAAAATAGCCGGAGACGGAACAATTACCGCGTCCGGCTATTACATGAAAGACAAAATGGTCTTTTAATTAATCGAGAAAGTATTTGAGTTTTTCGCGCCTGCTCGAATGTCTGAGCCTGTTAAGGGCCTTTTTCTCAATCTGCCTGATTCTTTCCCTTGATACGTTAAAACGCTTTCCAATCTCTTCCAGGGTGTACTCGGAGTCTTCTCCAATGCCAAAGCGGAGCCTTATTATCTTTTCCTCCCTTGGGCTAAGGGTGGCCAATATGCTCTTTATCCGTTCAGTAAGCTCCCTTTCTCTAACACTTTCATAGGGAGAGACCGCATCCTTGTTCTCAATGAAGTCACCAAGGGTGCTGTCCTCATCCCCTACCGGTGTTTCAAGGGAAACAGGCTCCCTTGATGCCTCAAGGATGGAGAGGATTTTTTCCATGGGAAGACCTGTGCGCTCAGATATTTCAGCCGGGGTGGGCTCCCTTCCAAGTTCCTTGAGCATGGCGTAAAAGGCCTTGAAGAACTGGCTCCTGAGCTCCAGGAAATGCACCGGCAGCCTGATGGTCCTTGTCTTGTCAAGTATGGCCCTGGTGATGGCCTGCCTGATCCACCAGCTTGCGTAGGTGGAGAACTTGTTTCCCTTAGTGTAATCAAAGCGGAAGACCGCTCTCATAAGCCCAAGGTTGCCCTCCTGAATGAGGTCCGCAAGGGAAAGGCCCTGATGCATATAGCGCTTGGCTATGCTTACCACCAGGCGCAGGTTGGCGTTTATCATCTCATCCTTGGCCTTTTCCACCTCTTTCTGATGAATGCTCACCAGCTTCCATAGCTCCTGGATGGATTCGTCCTCGGGATAGGCCCTTGAAATGCTCTTGACCGTCTCTGCAAGGTGGTTCAGGTGCTGCTTTTTGGGTTTTAGTGTCGGATCCCTTCTTTTCCACAGCCGAATCTGTTCCCTCAGGGCCTCCATCTCCGGAAAGGTGGCAGGATGTTCCATTACGGCCGCAATAATGCTGTTAAAACCAGTGCGGATTATCTTGCTGAGTTCTTCCTCCCTTTCAGGAGTAAGGAGGTCGTACCTGCCCATCTCCCTGAGATAGGTGGTGGTGATTTCTTCGGAATCGGTATATTCCCCCGAATCAATAACCACCTGCTGCTTGGGTTCGGAGGAATCCTTGGGCGTTATCTTGCTCTGCGGAGCGCTGTTGACGTCTTCTGTCCTTGACTGGCCTTTAAAGGCGATGGCATCGCTCAGATTGCCACCGATTACCTCGATATTATTCTGACATAACACATCAAAGATCTCTTCAAGTTTTTCCGGGTCCTTGATGTCGTCAGGTATAATTTCATTGAGTGTTTCGTAAGACAGGGAACCACCGTGTCCAGCCTCCAAGAGCTGGTCCATATACCCGGTAGATTCTCCACTGCTTTCCTTTTTCATGGTCTTAGGGGCCATATTGGCAAAACCTCGCCTCAAAAAGTTTGGATTTACGTTGGCTCGAAGCGGAAACATCCTATTATAAAAAAATATTTTCTAAAAAGCAAGCAATTTTGGTGTCTGGGTAGGTGCCACTTTTTTCCAAAAAAAGAAATTAGACATTAATTCCAAAAAGGCAAGATGGTCCTTGAAGTCGTCATCTTTGATAGACCTTTTGGGGTTGGTCCTTGACTTTTTGGGTGTTCCTTTTATTATTGGCTGACTACTGAATAGAAAGGGGGGATACCCTTGGCCATTGTCGTTGAAGTCCAGGACAACCTGGAGAAGGCGCTCAAGCTGCTCAAAAAGAAGATGCAACTTGATGGGCTTCAGCGTGAGCTTAAAAACAGGCGTTTTTACGAAAAACCAAGCGTAAAAAGGCGTAGAAAGGCTCAGGAAGCTGAACGCAGGCGCAGAAAGGCAAGCAGAAGAAGAAAAAGATACTAGGTCTCGATTTTCATTTGATCCGAGGAAAAGGGATGGGCTACGTGGTCCATCCCTTATTCTTTTGCAATCTCTTTGTAGTTCTTTCTAAGATATTTTTCAGAAAATTCCCTCACCCTCTCAAGGGCGTCATCATAAAATTCCCCGGCCATCTTTTCCCCAAGAGTATTTCTCTCATGGATGTTTCCGCAAAGGGCATCAAATATGTGTCTGTTTGTTATATGATCTCGTGAAATGGCAGGCAGGAACTCCTCATATTTTTCCGTTCGAACAAGAAGACGGGCCTCTAGAAGGCGTTCTACCACATCATCCACCTCGGGAAGGGGATACTTTAGCTCGTCCGAGAGGATCTTGGCGGTAATGGCGCGCCCGTTATCAAAATATTCATAGGCAACAAAGAGGATGTCAATGGCAAGGGCGAGTTTCCCCAAGGGATCGAGGGGTTTTACAAGGGGGTTTAGCCTCCTGAAATTTTGCACTGCGTATGAGGTTTCCGCACCTATGAGAAATATGATCCACCCCACATAGACCCAGAAAATGAAAAGGGGCAGGGTGGCAAAGGAACCATATATGGCATTGTATCTTGCCACTCCGATCTGCATTTTTACATATAGGGTCTGGGCGGCTATCCAGCCAACACCACCGATTATGCCACCAATGGTTGCAGGCCACCACTTCACAAAGGTGTTTGGCATGAACCTGTAAAGGATGGTGAAGGTCCCTATTATCATGAAAAAGGGAAGGAACTTGAAGATTATGGGAAGAAGCCATGAGACCTTGAGAAGAGAGGTCATCTTTTCAATGAAGGCCTTGCTCTGATTTGCCGTTATGGCCCAAAATGCAATGTTTATGGAAAGGGGCATAAGCACTATCAGCCCTATGTAATCTATGAGCTTTCTTCCAATATCCCTTGATTTTTTTGTCTCCCATATGGTGTTCATGGCCTCTTCTATATGGGTCATGAGGGTCACCACGGTGAGAAGAGACAAAAAGATACCCAGCCAGCCAAGGGCAGCGAAGTTTGTCTTGTCCACATAGTCGAATATCTTGTCTATGGCCAGTTTGAGGTGTCTTGTGGACTTGAGGTAGATTTTTGGAGCAGCCTCATTCAGCTCCGTGGTGTTAGCCCTTGTGGTATTTGAGTCTGTAAGCCCCTGGGCCTCTGAAAGGGCCTCCACCTCTGCAAGCATCCTGTATGCGGCCTGTTTGAGGTAGTTGTCGGCCCCAAGGCCTTTAACAAGGGCTGTACCCATGGCAAGAACCGGAACTATGGAAAGAATTACCATGTATGTGAGGGCACTTGCCCTTAGCTCAAGGCCATGTTTGCCAAATCCCGATATAACAAGGCAAAGGACCTTGAAGACGCCTCTAACAAAGGCCTCTATCCCCTCCTGTTCATCAGGGGGAACCTCTCTCCATACCCACTGTCTGAAGTTGTTTATCCATCCCATGGCACTTACCAGGTTTTGCAACAAAGGCCGGTGCAGAATTTTTGTGTTATCATACTCCTCATGTCTGTTTATAGTGACTTCGTGTTCAGAGGGCAAGAATCTTACACGGTTATTCAAGTGGTCATTCAAAGGGTCATTAAGGCAATCAAATGAAAACCGCTCGCTTTCTCCACTGCTCTGACTTGCATCTTGGCACCCCTTTTAAGGGGCTTAGAAGGACTGACGAGGAAGTGGCCCTTGCCCTTTCAGAATCCACTTACAGGGCCTTGGACAACCTGTTGGCAATTGCCATAGAGAAGGAAGTGGATTTCGTGCTTCTTTGTGGAGACCTTTTTGATCTTGAGGACAGGAATCTGAGGCCCCTTCTTCATTTGCAAAGGGGTTTCAGGCGCCTTTTCGAGCACGGAATAGGGGTATTTTTGATCTGTGGAAACCACGACCCCCTTGGAAGTATTTCAGAAATGGCAAGGTTTCCGGAAAACGTCCTGGTGTTTCCAGCAGATACCAGAAAATGGCACCTCAAAAAGATGAAAAGCGGGATGGAGGTTGCCCTTTGGGGAATGAGTTTTCTAAAAAGGGCGGAATACAGGAACCTGGCAAGGCTTGTTCCAGATTGTCCTGAAAACCTTTTAAGGATAGCTCTGCTCCACTGCACAGTGGGTTCCCAGGAGGGGCATGAACCCTATGCCCCTTGCCAGCTTTCCGATCTTAAAAAGGCCCCTGTGGACTACTGGGCCCTTGGCCATATTCACAAAAGGGCACATCTTCTGGATGAGCCCGTGGCCATCTATTCCGGGAATATCCAGGGCAGAAGCTTCAAAGAGACAGGGCCAAGGGGATGCTACCTTGTGGAGGTGGATGAGGATTTTCACATAAGGCCCTCCTTTGTGGAAACAGATGTCATAAGGTGGGAAGAGATAGAGTTTGATGTAACGGGTGTGCCAGACATCGCCTCTTTTCAGGAAATCCTTTACGAAGAAACCAGAAAGACCATAAATAAGGTCTCTTCACGCGGCCTTATCTGCAGGATCAGGCTATCGGGGATCTGTGAATTTTACGAAAGCATCTGTCAGCAAGAGGCCCTTGATGAAATTGTAGAGGAGCTGAACTCGGCCCTTTTTACTGACGGGTCCGTCCTTCTCATAGAGGGCATGGTCAACCAGGCAATACCTGCCTTGGACATGGAAAGGCGTAAAGAGGCAGGGGATCTTGCAGCCTTTGTATTAAGGGAGGCAGAAAGGCTTGATCTTGATAAAGACTTTCTTACTCGTCCAGGTGGCCCCCTTTCTCTCCTTTTTCAAAACAGGAGGTTTAAGAGGCTTGGCATTGGCCTAAAGGAAGACGAGTTGGAGGGCATTGTACGTCAGGCAAAGCATCTTTTGATCCACCTTTTGGATAATCCCCAAAAATGAGAATCAGGGAAATAGAAATAGAGGCCTTTGGGGCCATAAAAAATCTGCGCCTTGGCCCTGTTGGATCGGGGCTTACCGTCTTTCTGGGGGCAAACGAGGCGGGAAAGTCAACCATACTGGCCTTTATACGCACCATGTTCTTCGGGTTTCCTGACAGGAGGAAAAGGCAAAAAAGTTTTGAGCCTGCCGTACCCTGCACCTACGGCGGTAAAATCAGGCTCCAGTCAGACAGTGGAAAGATCATCACGGTTGAGCGTAAAAGGTACTTTGACGGCAAGAAGGGAAGGCCGGCAGTGACCCGTATCCTTGGAGACGAAGGTGAGCTGCTTTCCGAATCCGTTCTCCAGACACTTTTTGGAAGCATAAACAGGACTCTTTATGAAAACGTCTTTGGATTCAGCCTTGATGAGCTCCAGGGCCTTGAAAGCCTTGAGAGTACCGAGATAAAGGATGCCATTTACGGGGCAGGCTTTGGCACGGCTCTCCTTGCAGTACCCAAGGCCAGGAAGAAACTTGAACAGGAGCTAAAGGCCCTTTTTACGCCCTCTGGCAAGAAACAGGAGATAAACAGGCTGCTCAGGGAGATAGAGGAGGTAAGGTCCAGGCTTGCCGCGGCAAAACGGGATATTGAGCACTACCAGGCCCTGAATCAGGCCATAAGTGAGGCAGACACGGGGATTTCAGAGATTGAGATTGCCATAAAGGAGACAGAGAAAGAACTTCAGAAACTAAGGCTCATACGCTCCTCCTGGGATGAATACCTTGGGCTTTGTGCTCTAAGGGAAAAGGTGAAGTCTACTGGTAAATCCTTGGGAGAAAGGCTGCCTTCAAGGCAGGATCTTTGGCAGGCAAACCAGCTATCAAAGAGGGCAAGGGCCATAGAAAAGGAGCTTTCAGAAAAAAAGGCAGAGCTGGAAGCCCTCCAGTTGAAAATGGATGAAAACAGGGCCGATCACAGGGTCCTTGAGAAGAAAAGGCAGATACAGGGGATTTTAGCCAAAAGGGCACATTTCGCCTCCCTTGAAAAGGAAATGGAAAAAAGGAGGCAGGAGCTTCAAGACCTTGGCCAGCAGGTGCTTTCAGGGCTCAAGGCTCTCGGAGAGGGCTGGAGCGAGGAGCGCCTTTTGGAAATAAATATTGGCTTTGGTGAAAGGGGAACACTTTCCCGCTTTGAGGAACAATTTCAAAGGATAGATCAGGAAGTTACCCTCCTTAAAAAGGAACAGAGGTTGAGGGAAGGTGATTTGGAGGAGCTAAAGGGGGAAAGGGAGCGAACAGCCAGTGAGGTTGCCAAGCTAGAAGAGGGTCTTTTGGTAGAGGATGAAGGGGAGCTTGCGCAGCTAAAGGACGTGACAGAGCGCCTTCAGATGCTTGTATCCCGCCTTAAAAGGATAGGCGAGAAAAAGAGGGATCTTTTAAGGCTAATTTTTTTAAAGGCAGAAGCCCTTAACATAAATAACGAGGCAGAGGATATCCTTTCCATTGATCTTGATGGTTTCTACAGGGAGGCAGTGGCAATTCAAGATGAGTTTACGGATGTTGTAAGGGCTATTGAGCTTCTTTCCAGGCAGTACAGTCACGCTCAAAACGGGCTTCGTCAGCTGGATGAGGCCATTAGCAGGCGGAAGAAGGCCATCTTACGCCTTGATGAGGAACTTGGGCCCATAGAAGAGAGCGTTTTCGAGATTTCATCCCTTGTTAAGGCCCTTTCTGGAAGCCTTCCTGTAAGAGCTCAGCTTGAATCTTCCCGTTCTTCCCTCGGTATCGAAAAAAAGAGGCTTCAGCAAGAATCAAGGCGTCTTTTTAAGGCAACAGTTCGTTTAAAACGGCTTAAATATGTTGGGTATCTTTGTTCTCTAACTGGCCTTTTGGGCGTGCTTTTCTATCTCTTTTCTTCCAGCAACCCCGTAATTAGAGATGGTGCAGGCATACTGGGCGCGCTTTTTCTCCTTTCAGGCCCCCTTTTCCCTGTATATGCAAGCAGGAAGGACAGGCGGCTAAACGAAGAGAGAAAAGAGAAGGAAAGGTCCCTTGAGGAGTTAATCATGAGGGAAAAGTCCCTGGATGGAGAGCTCAAAAAGATGCAAGAGGATGTGAAAAGGCTATCACTGCTCTTAAACGTAGATGAGGGGGAGATCCAAGGAAGTTTCAATAAGGTCATAAAAAAAAGTGATTACTATCTTTCCAGGTGGGAGGAAAAAAGTGCCCTTACTAATGAAATAGAGCGCCTGGTCCAGGACAGAAATGAAAAGGAACAAGAAGTCTTGCGCATAAAAGGCGAAATGGGGGCACAGGAGAAAAGGCGCCAGGAACTAAAAGAGGGGTGGGAAAGGCTTAAGGCTGAGAAGGGTGTTGAGGCAGGGCCTGACATAGGCGAGCTTTCTTCTTCCATGAAGGATCTTCTTGAACTTTGTACCAAGGCCCTTGAGCTTAGGGAGGTAATTTCCAAGGAGGCAGAAACAGAGGATGCCATAGAGGTGGAGATGGACAGGGTGGTTCCTGCCATTTCATTAACCACAGATGACTCCCAAAAGGACTATGAAAAATCCCTTTTAAGGGTAAAAAAAAGGCTTCATCAGGAAGAAGAGCGGCTTGATGAGCTGAGGCTAAAGAAAAATCGTCTTGAAGAAATTGATGAGGCAATCAGACAATGCGAAAGGAAAAAAGAAAGGATAGATGAGGCCCTGGAAGGGGTCCTAGTGGAACGGAGGAGGCAGGAGGATAAGTGGAAGGCCTTTTTAAGGTACATGGGGCTACAGGAATATGACAGCCAGGGAGTAAAGGCCATATCTGAGCTTTTTTCACGCATTGAAGATTTGAGAGGGCTTTTAGAAAAAAGGGATGCGGCAGGAGAGGAGATACAGAGGCTTTTTGGTGAAATAAGCCAGGCCCAAGGCCTGCTTAAGGGCCTTTTGCAGGATATTGGCAAACAAGAAGGCGAACTCGACTCCCTGGTTTCTGCCGTTGATCTTCTTTCAAGGCGTCTTGATGAAGAGTCGACAAAAGATGTGCGTTTCAGGTCGTTAAGCCAAAGGGCCCTTTTGCTAAAGGAGCAGATGGAAAAATTGAAAGGCGAGCTTCAAAAAAAGGAAAGTGAGCTCGATGCCATTTTTGAAAGGTTTTCGGTTTCCAGTCTTGAAGGGCTTGAGGAGAAGTGTCAGCAGGCTGAGGGCCTATCAAATCTTAAAGAAGAATTTAACAGGAGCCTTCTTGAGCTTTCATCCAGGTTTGGCCTGCCCAAAAAGATGGAGGGGCTTTTAGGGCTCTTTTCCAGATGGTCCCTTCATGAGCTCGATGCATCAATTAGTGAACTTACCAGAAAGGAGCAGGAGCTTTTACAAAGGCGCGACAGCCTTTACAAAGAGCGGGCAGAGGCGAAAGAGGCCCTTAAGAGGCTTAAGGATTCCAGGGAGCATCAGGAGCTTCTTCAAAAATACGAAACGCTTCTTGCCAAAATAAAAGGGCTTTCTTCAAGATGGGCAGTTCTCAGTATT
>Ga0256832_1003673_pt1 | contig 10403 bp, 5 predicted proteins | sample 134614metaG_FD_190534 | JGI IMG/M metagenome (GOLD analysis project Ga0256832, IMG submission 190534) | Hydrothermal vent microbial communities from Lau Basin, Pacific Ocean - 134-614 | ecosystem: Environmental > Aquatic > Marine > Hydrothermal vents | place: Pacific Ocean: Lau Basin | collected...
GATTTGGCAAATTTGTTTTTAATATCTTGCAAAATAATTCATTTTTACTAAAACCGCCATCTATGTATATTGTGTCAATGCCTTGGTTTGAACCAATTGCTAAATTAAGGGAATGGATTTGCCTATCTACCAATTCTATAATAAGTTGATGATAAGCTTCGGCGTAATCGATAGAATTTTCGATGTCAAAATTTCTATTGTCAACAGCTTCCCAATTTTTGAAGAAGAATGCTTTAGTCTGATTATTCTTCAACTTAGTAAAAGTATCTTTGTTAAATTTTATTTTTTTGAAATAATCATAGTCTTTAGCAAATAGTTTATTCAGCTTCATGACTTGAATATGATGTTCGTGCCCAAGAAATAATCTCGAAGCTTTGACAGGACCTCCGTCGGTTTGCATGAAATTAAGACAGTCATTTTGCAAATCGTTTTCTGTTAAATCTTCCGTACTGAACGGATTCAGACAAATAGACCAGGTTCCTGTGGAGATCAAAACAAATTTATTATTAGATCCTATTAAGTAGGGGATAAGAGCAGCTGAACTATCGTGGATTCCAATGCCAATGTTTGTATTATTGCGCTTAAAAACGGTACCTGGATTTGCTATTTTAGGAAATTTTGTATCAATACCCTCAGCTTTTACCCAATCGGAATAAGATTTTTCTTTAAAGTTCCACAATCCGGTATGACAACCGATGCTTGTGTATTCACTTATGAGATTATTTGAAAACAAAAAACTGCAATATTGTGGTAAATGCAGCGATTTATCGATTTTTAAATAGCTTTTGCTCTTCTTGTACTTTAACCAAAATAATTGGATGCCTGAATTGAGCATGCCGAGGTATGGTGATGATGTTTTTAATGAAAAATCCATTTTGTCATTGAATTTTGATAAAAACTTATCTTCAATGTCTGCAGGTAATGCTTTAAGGTAATTATAAAGAGGAGTGACGGGCAAATTGTCTTTATCTAAATGAACAAAAGATGCTCCATACGTAGAAAAATTTACATGAGTGATATCAAATTCTTTTTTTACCTTATCAAATGTTTCCTTTAGCCATTTTGTCAACAAATCAAGACTGTCACAGGCAAAACCATCATCGTCAATTGTCTCAGGAAAAACAGTTTCGTTTTGGTATAGAACATTGAAGTCTTCATCAAAAATGAAAAATTTCTTATTGGTTTTGCCTATGTCAAAAATCAAGGTCAACATAACATATTCTTTTTTTCTGTTACAAACCTGTGGCAGTTGTTTCTAAGCCTCTCTCATCAATAAGATTTTTTCTTATATCAAAATCTCTGAATGCTGCTATTGGATTTATAGAAGCATTATTGCTAAGTCTGGCTTGAGCTAATATGGGTTGAACATCTGTATTGAATGCACTCTGCAAAATATTTTGACACTGTACAACATCATTTCTCATTTGTGCTTCCTGCAATGCTTTTTGGTCAACTAATAATGCTTTGGCATAGGCAGTCTCAATTGCGTTTATAGACTGAATAATATCTTCGAGCGGGTCTTTGACATTGTGACTAGCATCAATCATCCAGGCAGGAACGGGATTATTTGCAGGATTATTTTGCATTCCATACACCAGTTCATTGAAAATCAAAAACAATTGGTATGGTTTGATAGCTCCTACGGTCAAATCATCATCGCCATATTTGCTGTCGTTGAAATGGAATCCTCCAAGCATGCCATCCATCATCAGTGTGGCAACTATTTGTTCGATATTGGTATTGGGCAAATGATGTCCCAAATCAACCAATGTAAATGCTTTTTTGCCCAGTTTGTTTGCCAAAAAATGAGATGTTCCCCAATCTTGGATTACCATAGAGTAGAAGTTAGGCTCATAAGGTTTGTATTCTATGAACATTTTCCAATCATCAGGTAGATAGTCGTATATTTCTTGCAGGCTTTCGAGAGTATTGTTCAATGCTCTTCTGAAATTTATTTGTCCCGGGAAATTTGAACCGTCCGCAAGCCATACTGTCAATGATTTTGAACCTAAAGCTATTCCATGGTCTATCACCTCCTTATTGTGTTGTACTGCTTGATGTCTTACATTCTTATCAACATGGCATAGTGAGCCGTACTTATAACTGTATTTTTGATTCTTTTGGTCTTGAAATGTATTAGAGTTCATCGCATCGAATACTATACCCAATTGCTCCGCATGTTCTCTTATTTTTTGGGGATTATCAGGAATGTCCCAAGGAATATGAAGGGAAATGGCCCCTGCAGATTTTGTCAAAGCATGGATGATACCTATATCTGATAATTTTTCAAAAAGATTAGAAGGTTCACCCCCAAAGCCAAATCTTCCGAATCTTGTTCCTCCTGCCCCTAAGGCCCAACTTGGAACAGCGACATTGTATGCGGCGATTTGACTGGTGATTTCATCCAAGTTTTCAATTTCGCTTTTGAGGAAATCGTACTTTTTTTTATGATTTTTATAAAGCGAATCATTGTGTTTTGTGATATCAGATTTTGACAATTTCATATTTCAATATTTTATTATAATTATTATCTGGGAAATGCAGCCGCTATTCCTCCGTCAACATTGATGATATTGCCTGTGCTTTTTTTCAAATCAATCAAAAATGCAGATACGGCTAAAGCGATATCCGAAGGCAATATTATTTCGTTCAAAAGTGTGCGTTTGGCGTAAAAAGCCGGTAGTTCCGATACTTTTATTCCATAAGCTTTGGCTCTTCCTTCCGCCCATTTGCCCTCCCAAATTTTGCTGCCGATTATTACAGCATCCGGATTGACGACATTGACCCTTACTTTGTCTGCTCCTAACTCTGCAGCTAATAGTCTGGACATATGTAGTTGAGCTCCTTTGGATGTTCCATACCCAATATTGTTTGGCCCGGAGACAAGGGCATTTTTACTAACGATATTGATTATATCTCCTCCGAAACCTTGTTTTTTCATTACTATAGCCGCATTTTTAGCCAAAAGGAATTGACCTTTAACCAAAATGTCTTGAAGTAAATCCCAGTCTTTCTCTTCCGTATCTTCCAATTTTTTCGATATTGCAATACCGGCACTATTGACCAGGATATCAACTCCTCCAAAAGTGATAGATGCTGCTCTAAAAACTTTTTTTATTGATTTGGATTTAGTGATATCGCTTACAATATAAGTATGATTATCTTTACCAAATCCGCTTGCTGCCTCTTTTAGATTTTTTTTATTAATATCGGTCATTACGACCACTGCACCTTCAGCAATGAGCTTTTCCGCTACAGCTTTACCGATTCCTCCACCTGCTCCTGTGACTACTGCAACTCTTCTTGATAGTGGTTTTTCTTTGGGTTGTCTTTTTAGTTTGGCCTCTTCGAGTAACCAATATTCGATATCAAATGCCTCTTGGAGCGGTAAGGCTTTGTATTTGGAAACAGCTTCTGCACCTTTCATCACATTAATGGCATTGATATAAAACTCGGAAGCAACTCTTGCTGTTTGTTTGTTTTTAGCAAAAGTAAACATCCCGACTCCCGGATACAGGATAACTACCGGATTGGGGTCTCTCATATCAGGACTATTATCACGTTTATGATTATTGTAATAGTCAGTATAGTCATTCCTGTATTTCTCAAATAATGCAGTTATTTTTTTCTTTATATATTCAGTGTCATTAAACTTCTCATCCGGTTTTAAATTTAGAACCAGAGGCTTTATTTTCGTTCTTAAAAAATGATCGGGACAGGAAGTCCCCATTGGAGCGAGAACCTCAACTCTCTCGCTATTAATAAATTCCAAAACCCGTTTGTCATCGGTAAAATGCCCAACCATTAATTGTTCGCTTGAGCACAATCCTCTTAAGATAGGTGCTGCTTTTGCTGCTTGATCAAGCCTTTTTTTCTTTGGTAAGCTTTTGATTTTAGTATTGCCAAAACTTTTCTTTGTTTTATAGGCTTTTTCTAAAAATATACCTGCTTTTTCTATTGCATTCAAGCTATTTATATAACATTCATATGAAGTATCTCCCCAAGTGAATAAACCGTGTCCTTCGAGGATTATTCCATTCAAGCCGGGATTTTTTTCAACCAATTGTGATAGTTTTATACCAAGATCAAATCCCGGTCTTTGCCAAGGTAGCCAGCCCATTTTATCTCCCCAAATTTCCTTTGTGAGTTTTTTGCTGTTCTCAGTTGCAGCTATGGCAATGACAGCATCAGGGTGTAAATGGTCGATATGTTTAAAAGGTAAAAAAGCGTGAAGCGCAGTATCTATAGATGGTGCCTTTGAATCGAGATCAAATAAGCATCTTGTATAAAGACCAACCATTTCATCCTCATAATTGAGCCCCTTGTAAATAGTACGCATATGATTTAATCTGTCCATGTATAGAGCGGCAAAACCATCCCTTTTTATGGTGCCTATATCACCTCCCGAGCCTTTGACATACATTACATCTGTTTCCTTTTTGGTCAATGGATCAATCTCAGTAGTTTTGCAACTTGTATTTCCACCCCCGAAATTGGTTATTCTCAAATCAGCCCCTAAGAGATTGGAACGATATATCAATAACTCAACTTCATCGTTTTCTATTTGTTTTTCGTATTTCTTATCCCATAGATAATCAACGTGCTTGTACTTTTTCATTTTAATGCTTTAGATTTATGTCCTTTTTATTCACTTTAACCCGTATTATTCACAAGTATTTCTATTACGAGCTCAAACTACCTGCAATTAAAGCCAATGCTTAAAAATTTTATGCCTCAAAAATGGGTGTCCATTTACTCGCTAAAAATTTCTTGCGCTTCCCTTTACTACCCGCCTGCCAAAGTGCTTTGTACGGCGGGCAGGTTGGTATTTTGAACTCTCACTACGAAAACCCGTGAATAATGCGGGTTAATAAATGCTAAGGTAGCTAAAAAATTAATATTTCCGCAAACGTTTGTTTAAAATATTTGAATTAGTATTAAATAAGCTTGTTTTTGTAATAAATAGTATAAAAAATCCTTGATATTTGTTTTATAATTTAATTGTATTACCTTTGGTTTTTGTAATTAGAAAATATAGTATATTATGGCTTCTACAGTTGCCTTAAATGGCATGGTTTTCAGAAAAATGATAGACAAAGATTTGCTTGAAGAGAAAGTAAAAGCGTTAGCTGAGCAAATAAATAAGGAGTATAAAGGCAAATTTGTAGATGTGATTGTGGTATTGAAAGGGGCTTATATATTTGCTGCTGACTTGGTAAGACATTTTGACATTGAACACGCTGTACATTTTGTGAGATTCTCTTCTTATGTAGGAATGAATTCTCAGAATGAAATCAAGGTAAAAATTCCTCTTGATCTCAATATCTCAGGGAAGCATATATTGATTGTAGAGGATATCATAGATACGGGCAATACTTTAAAGTTTTTCATCGAAGATCTTAAAGGCAAGGCTCCGGAATCTGTTGAGATTGCCTCTCTTTTGTTTAAGCCTGCTGCATTTAAGCACGATTACCCGATTAAATTCAAGGCTTTTGATATAGACAATCTTTTTGTTATTGGGTATGGGTTGGACTTGGATGAGAAAGCCAGAAGTCTAAAGCATATTTATCAGTTGGAGAAATAATGCTTGTGATAGTGCCTACAAGTAAACACATAATTTGGAGGCTAATCTTATGATTTGTACTGTGAAATTATTTACTGTGATATAAGAATAGCCCCTAACTTTAGTTATGGGGGCAACATAAATTCTGAGCAGAGTGCGCTTTAGCGTACTTCTCTATTGAAAAAAATGAATGTATAGAATATTAAAAAACTATTTTTTCTTTGAAAAATATTAAGGTTATGATTTTTCTCATTAACTTTACTCGCATTATCTTGCATTAAAAAATTCTAATTAAATGAAAAGACTTTTAGTTTTTATCGTAATGGTTGTGTCTTTTATTGATTTAAAAGCAAAATCAATAGACACTATTCCTGAAAATATATATTCAGGTTTGAAGTTTAGAAATATTTCACCTGCATTTATTTCAGGTAGAATTTCGGATATTGTGGTTAATCCCGGCAATAAATCCGAGTATTTTGTATCAATAGCTGCCGGAGGAATTTGGAAGACTTCAAACAATGGGACTACATTTAAGCCTGTATTTGATAATTATCCTGTTTATTCCATTGGGTGTTTAGCAATGGATAGTCATAATCACAATGTATTGTGGGCGGGAAGTGGTGAGAATAATCATCAGAGATCTGTTAGTTATGGTGATGGAGTGTATAAAAGTGTTGATGGTGGTAAATCATGGAAAAATATGGGATTGAAAGATTCTTATCATATTGGACGTATAGTGATTCATCCCCAAAATAGCAATATAGTGTTTGTTGCTGCTGAAGGTTCTGTGTGGGGCCCCGGTGGAGATAGAGGACTTTTTAAGACAACTGATGGTGGCAAGACTTGGAAAAAAGTCCTCGACATAAGTGAAGATACGGGAGTGAATAATGTGGAGATAGATACTAAAAATCCTGATATAATGTATGCAACTTCAGAACAAAGAAGAAGAAGAACGCAAACAAGAATCGGGGGAGGACCGGAATCAGCGGTATGGAAGAGTGTTGATGGTGGGGAAACATGGAGGAAGCTGACAAATGGTATTCCCTCAGTTGATAAAGGGGGAATGGAAATTCACATATCACCTTTGGATGATAATGTGGTCTATCTGATGGTTGAGGCGGCAATGGATAAAGGAGGCTTCTTTAGGTCAAATGATATGGGTGAAAGTTGGCAGAAGATGAGCAATTATAATACAAGTGGACAATATTTTGGTGAATTTTACCTAAGTCCATTTGATATAAATACCATATATTCTATGGAAACAAGATCAAAATATTCTGTAGATGGGGGAAAAACATGGAAGAACATTGGTAACAATAAAAGACATGTTGATGATCACGCTTTTTGGATTGATGAGACGAATCAAAATCATTTTATGATAGGAGGGGATGGAGGATTGTATGAAACCTTTGATAATGGAAAGACATTTATACACAAATTGATTCCGGTAACACAATTTTACAGGGTAGCTGTCGATAATGCAAAACCATTTTATTGGATCTATGGGGGGACTCAGGATAATTCATCATTGGGAGTTCAGTCCAATACGCTATATACTGATGGAATTTCAAGAGCCGAATGGGATATAACTCTCGGAGGAGACGGGTTTTGGCAAGCGGTGGATCCGGAAAATCACAATATAGTTTATTCGGAATACCAGTATGGAAATATTTACAGATATGACAAGCAGAGCGGTCAAAAAATAGCTATCAAACCAAGAGAAGCGGAGGGGGACAGTTTGTACAAATGGAATTGGAATACTCCGTTTATTCTCAGTAATCACGATAATAAAACTCTTTATATCGCTGCAAATTATTTGTTCAAATCGGAAGATAGAGGAAATTCTTGGAAAAAGATAAGTGGAGACCTTACAGCAGATGTCGATAGAAACCGGTGGAAAGTGATGGGAAGATATTGGGGAGTAGATGGTGTAGCTAAGGATGTGTCCACTTCACTGTATGGGACTGCTGTTTCTATTGCAGAATCTCCGGTAAAGAAAGGTGTGATATTTGTAGGCACTGATGATGGCGTGTTGAATATCTCCGATGATGATGGTGATACCTGGAAAAAAATCAAATCATTTCCCGGAGTTCCGGAATATACATATATAAGTGATATCGAACCCTCCCGGTTTGACGAGAATACTGTTTATGTGACATTTGATAATAGAAAACATTTTGATTTTAAATCCTATATTTTGAAAAGCGCCGATTTGGGTAAAACATGGCAAAGTATTTCGACTAATCTTCCTGATAAATTACCGGTACACAGTATAAAGCAAGATTTTGTTGATGAAAAATTGTTTTTTATAGGAACAGAGTTTGGTATATATTTTAGCAATGATGGGGGAAATCAATGGATTAAATTGAAGTCCGGTTTGCCGACTATTTCAGTAAGGGATATTGCCCTGCACAAAGGAGAAGAAGATTTGGTTATTGCTACTTTTGGTAGAGGGTTTTATGTATTGGATGATTATAGCCCCTTGCGAAATATTAGTGATGATATAGTGAAAAATGATTTTTATTTATTTGATATTAAAGATGCATTATTATATGTTCCCAGAAGCAGAGGTGGATACGGATTTGGCTCTCTGGAATACAAGGATAAAAATCAGGAATTTGGCGCAGTATTTACCTATTATATGAAGGATGTGCCTAAGAAATTGAAATCAATACGTAGAGAAAAAGAGAAAGAGCTAATAAAAGAAAGTGCAAAAATACCTTATCCTACATTGGAAGAGTTAAGAAAAGAAAATGAAGAAGTTTCTCCTTTCCTTTTGTTTACCATAAAAGATAAAGATGGTTCCCCGGTAAGAAATTTAACCAAAAGTATATCAAAAGGGATAAATAGAATCACTTGGGACTTAAAATATGCAATGCCGTCTCCATTGAAATTGGATAAGCCGGTATTTGAGCCTTTAAAGAAATCAGGAAACGGATATTTTGTATTACCAGGAACATATTCAATTGATGTATATAGATATGTTAGAGGGGAGATAGATACCCTTGTTGCGGGAAGAAAGTTTACTGTGAATTTGCTTGATAATACCTCAATACCTGTAGCTTCAAGTAGTGAATTGGCTACATTTTACAAGGAAGCACTTGATGTTTACAAAGAAACTACTAAGGCTCAATCGGAGTTGAGAGAATTATTGTTAAAGATAAAGAATCTTAAGCAGCAGGCAATTCAGACGCCTGGTATAGATGTTGCATTATTCAAGAAAATTGAGAATTTGGAATCCATACTATTGGATATCGACTGGAAGTTTCGAGGGCAAAAGCCACCGGCTAGTCCTGAAGAAAGGTGGAAACAACCGGTTCCGTTAAATGACAGGTTTTATTTTTTGGTATATTCACACTTCAACACTATGTTTAAAGTCACGCAAGCTGAAAGAGATGCATTGCGGATTTTGAAGAAAGAGATACCCGGTATTTTGAATGATTTAAATGATATAAAAGAGATTAAACTACCTGAATTGAATAAGGAGTTACAGCAGAATGGAGCAGGTTGGATTCCCGAAATAAAAAAAGATTGATTTTTATTTGTTATATGCAAATTAGCTAATAAAATTTATTATCTTTGCATCTGGTATTTATTGAACAGTTAGTTTAAATAGATATTCTGGAATTAACCATACCAAATTATTTTGATTAGTTTATTAATATTATTTATAAAAAAGAAATATTAATAGTATTAGTTAAGGTATTTAGTATGGTTTTTTTAATAACTGAGTTGTATTTTTTTTGATGAATTTTTTAAAGGAAGATAATAGTATCATAAGCGTTGAAACAAAAACTGATAAAAAAAATAATCTTAAAAATTGGTACGCTATTTATACCAAATCCAGAGCTGAGAAAAGAGTGTTTGAGCGAATGACAGAAGAGGGGATTGAGGCTTTTTTGCCTTTGGAGACAGTATATAGCAAGTGGAGTGACAGGAAGAAGAAGGTGAAAGTTCCATATATAAAATCATACGTTTTTGTTAGAGTTAACCCAAAGGAAATTTATACCAAAGTATTAAAGGTATATGGCACTGTAAGAGTGCTTAAGTATTTGGGGAAACCGGCTATTGTGAGAGATTATGAGATAAAAAATTTAAGAATATTATCAGAAAATGAAGCGAAATCAATAGAATTAACATCTGATATAAAAATTGAGGTAGGGGAAGATGTTGAAATTGATAAAGGATCGTTTAGGGGACTGAAAGGGAAGTGCGTCAAAGTGAATGGGCGAAGGAGTATAATGATAGAATTTGAAATGTTTGGTAGCATTAGGATTATTGAGGTGTTTGCTAAGTATTTGGATTGTTAAAAATTTTTATTTAACATTTCAGTAAGTGACTTTGATTAATTATTAAGGTCAAAGTGAAGGAATTAAAATTGAACTCTGAGTTAAATAATTGTGAGAGTTCATTGGTGAAGAAAGGTATTTATTTATCGTATTGGCGTTAGTCTTGAATGTGACTGACGACGGCGAAGCCGTGTTGGGTGATGGGTGAGGGTTGCGACTTTTGCGATAGTTGCGAAGGGTTGCGATGGTTGCGAAGGTTGCGAGGGGTTGCGAAGGTTGCGATGGGTTGCGAAGGGTGCGAAGATTGCGAGGGGTTGCGAAGGTTGCGAGACTTGCGATGGGTGCGACTTTTGCGAAACTTGCGATGGTTGCGATGGGTGCGATACTTGCGACTTTTGCGATGGGTGCGAGACTTGCGCGACTTGCGACTTTTGCGATAGTTGCGATGGGTGCGAGACTTGCGAAGATTGCGAGGGGTTGCGAAGGTTGCGAGGGGTTGCGAGGGGTTGCGAAGGTTGCGAAGGTTGCGATGGGTGCGAAACTTGCGAAGG
>Ga0256832_1003674_pt1 | contig 10398 bp, 11 predicted proteins | sample 134614metaG_FD_190534 | JGI IMG/M metagenome (GOLD analysis project Ga0256832, IMG submission 190534) | Hydrothermal vent microbial communities from Lau Basin, Pacific Ocean - 134-614 | ecosystem: Environmental > Aquatic > Marine > Hydrothermal vents | place: Pacific Ocean: Lau Basin | collected...
TTGTCAACGGCTTACCCCCTGATATTTATCAACCGGAAGATTATTTTAATCTGGGGGTTTTGGGTGATGTCAATGAAAACCTTTTACGAACCGCCCTAGACTATATCAATAGCGGCAGTTCTACGCGTACCCATCAAACGGGTCATTTTTTTAATGAAATTTATTATAAAGAAACCCCGTTATCAGACGAAATGTATTTGCAATCCGGCATTTTACAAAATCTTTTAAAAAAATGAAATCGAAAAAAGACAAGAAAGATTGTGTCAATAAATGATTATGCTATATGCGTCATTTTTTAATACATAGAAATTTTCGATTAGAAGGTCAATCTTTTGCATCAACTTCGGATTTGATTGACTATGTCAGAACAATATTTCCTGAGCATTATGCATTTTTATCAGAATTGTTTAATGATAAAGGATTTATTACAGCCAAAACTTCCGGTTCTACCGGAACACCTAAAATCATTAAAATCGAAAAAAAATATTTATCAAATTCGGCTCAAAAAACCATTGATTTTTTCAACTTGAAGCCTCAAACCAAAGCTTTACTTAACCTTTCTTCTGATTTTATTGCGGGCAAATTAATGTGGATAAGAGCGCTATCCGGAGGTTGGCATCTGGATATTTGCGCCCCCGACCATAAAAGTATTGCACAAAAATTAGAAAATAAATCATACGATTTTGGCGCTATGGTGCCTTTGCAAGTTGCTCAAAATCTACCCCTAATTCATAAAATTAAACAACTCATTATTGGCGGTGGACAGACCCCGGAAAGTCTTAAAACACAACTCAAAAATTTATCTAATCATATTTATGCCACTTACGGTATGACCGAAACATTGACCCATATAGCCGTTATGCCGCTTAATGACCGAGCCAAACAAAAATTCATCAAAGAAAATCATCCAATTGATGCTTATTCTATTCTTAACGGGATAAAAATTTCAACCGATGAAAGACATTGTTTAATCATTGAAGCGCCTGATATTTTTAAAGGTATTGTAAAGACAAATGATGTTGTAGCATTAATCGACTCCAAACATTTTCGCTGGTTAGGGCGCTACGACAATATTATCAACAGCGGCGGTATCAAACTAATTCCGGAACAAATTGAGAATACCTTAAAAAACATATTGGACTTTGAGTTTTTCATAGCCGGCTTACCCGACGACAAACTAGGACAAAAAGTCGTTATGGTAATAGAATCGGACTACATACCTGATGATTTGCAAGAAAAAATGAAGAAACTATTATCAAAATATGAAACCCCTAAAAAGATTTATGCCATCCAAACATTTGAACGCACATCAACCGGTAAAATACAACGACAAAAAACTTTGTCAAAACTGACATTTTAATCATAATCAAAACAAATGCAAGTAAATGATACACAAATTTTACTTGCATTTGTCTCAAATAAAAGAATTAAGCTTGTTTTTCCGCTTTGTTTTTCTTTTTGGGGCGTGGTCTGGTTTTACCATAAGTACCACGAAAAATTTTTCCCCTTCTGGTTTTGATATCACCTTTACCCATAGTTAACATTTTTTTTAAATTGTTACTACAAAGTTATAATTTTTCCGGCAATTTAAAAAGTTAAAAAATAAAAAATAAGACTTATTTATAATTAATTTAAAACTAATAAAATAATTCTATCTTAAAAAAATAAAAATATTTCAATAATGTTATATTTTTGCATTCAAATTTTAAAAGTAACAAAATGACAAAAGCAGAAGCATTAGAACAAATAAGAAAAGCCAAGCTCGGACATAAAAAATGGATATCTTATGCCAAAGCCATGCATATGGGTATTGGTGTTGACAAAGATGCTGTTCCTATGATGGAAACGGATTGTAACTTTGGAAAATGGTACTACGGCGAAGGGCAAGTTTTTTCAGATATGGAGTCATTTCAAGCCATTGAAGCCCCTCATAGTTTATTGCATCAAACTTATATGAAACTTTATAAAGCTCGTAGAAAACCGGTTAAATCGGGATTGTTTGTTTCAAAATCGAAGGCACAAAATGAGAAACAAGCTAATTTAGATAACATCATGAATCAATTATTGCAAGTATCCCAAATTTTGATGGATAATTTGCAAGAATTTGAAAACGATATCAAAAATATGAATGAGTTTGAATTCAGTAAACTGATTTAGTTGTTTTTACCACTTTTTAATTATAATAAAACCGGCTTTATTTGCCGGTTTTTTTTATAATTATTGATTGAATTTTAACAACTTAAATTTATCATAATCACGGATATAATCCGATTCTGCAAATTTATCTGAGTTTAAAACCAGACAAACACTGCCTTGTGAAAAATCCATAAGTTCACGCCAAATACCGGTTGGAATTAACAAACCTTGATCGGGGCGGTTAAGCATCACGTTTTTCTTTTGTTGTCCGTCGTCTAAAATCACTTGAAAACTACCACTGATGGCAATTAAAAATTCCATTTGTTCCTTGTGTGCATGTCCGCCTCTGTAGGCACCGGCAGGCACATCAAATAAATAATAAACGCGTTGTATTTTAAAAGGTAAGATCCCATTTTCGACCACCGCTAAATTACCACGATGATCCTTTATTTTAGGTATTTCTACTAATCGGCAATGATGAATCCGGTTATCTGTAAAATGCAATTGTAAAGTGTTAGGTTTATTCATAACGTAAAGCTTGAATCGGGTCTAATTTTGAAGCTTTAAAAGCCGGATAAAGTCCCGAAATTATCGCTACGACAAATATAACAAAAAAAGCGACACTAATAGCATTCCAAGGCATGCTAAAAGGGATATGCATCAATCTGGACACCCCGAAACCTATCAGAATACCAAAAATAATCCCCACAACACCGCCTAAAAAGGTAATGGTCAAAGTCTCGATAAAAAATTGTAACATAATTAAAATTCTATTGGCTCCCAAAGCTTTACGAACGCCAATTTCTCGGGTGCGCTCGGTAACCGAAACCAGCATAATATTCATCAATGCGATAGACGAACCCAATATGGTTATCAATCCGATGATAAAAGCAAACATGGTCAAACTTTGACTGACTTTTTTAAGTTCGGCAGCCAGTTTATCGCTTCTGTTTACACCAAAATTATTAGGTTGAACCGGCTTGAGTTTTCTGATATTCCGCATGACGGCAATAGCTTTTGACACCAAAATATCATATTTATTTTTATCGGTAACGGCAACATTGATAGTGTAATTTGGTTGTATTTTAGCAAACATACTCCGGGCTAAATTAAAGGGAATTAATATCCGGTTATTTTCGCTTCCGCCAAAAGTGGCTTGTTTGTTTTTCAAAACCCCGATGATTTTAAACCGGTTACCATTAATAATAATTTCTTTTTGGAGCGGTGTCGTTTTTTTAAACAATTCTTTTACCAAATCGGTGCCGATAATTGCAAAATGATGGTTGTCTTCGATATCATTTTCTGTAAAAGCTCTTCCCTCATTTATTTCAAAAGCATTAACCGGTAGAAAATTTGCATCGACACCTACAATAGTATATTTTGGGTCTGATTTTTTTGTGTCCGTTTTGACTTCCGTATTGCGGGCGGCAACAAAAGATAAAGCTACAATGGCATCGGGTTCTTTAAAACGTTTTTTAAACTCAACCGCTTGGCGATAACTGATTTTCGGATTGATTTTTTTCCGTCCGCGCGGATGTCGCCGACCTTGTAAAAAGTTGTTTTCATAACGTCTGAAACTGAATTTGTTAGAACCCAAACTTTGCAAACCGGAAGAAAAATTATTGTCAATGCCTTTAACTACGGTCAAGGTGCCGACCAAAGCCATGATGCCGAAGGCGATAATCAATAAAGTAATCAACGCCCTTATTTTTTGACTTTTAATTGACGCAAAAGCCATACGTATATTTTCAAAAATGATTTTAATCATAATAACCGGTTTGAATGCCTTAAATTTATAATAAAATACGATTCAAATCGTTTCTTATTACAAAATAATTTTATAATTTTACCAAAAACAAAAAAATTAGCGGCTTATGAAAAGATTAATTGTGTTAGGAATCGTAATGAGTTTATTTTTAACCTCTTGTGTCAGCAAGAAAAAATATGAAATGCTCAAAAAAGGTAAAGCGGAGACCGAACAATATCTGCGCGAATACAAAGATAAGTATTACAAATGCACCAGTGAAAAAGAAAATTTGAATACACGGATTCAGGCCTTACAAGATAATAACAAAACCTTGCAAGATGCCTTGGACAGATGTGTCAATTTAAACCAACAAGGTAATGTCAATATCAGCAAATTGTTGGACGAAATCAACAAGTCAAACAAATATATCAGAATGTTGATTATCGAAAACAAAAAGAAAGACTCTTTAAATAAGGTGTTGAGTAGCCGCATTACCCGTTCTTTGAAAAATGTCGATACCAAAGATTTGGATGTTAAAGTTAAAAAAGGCGTGGTATTTATTTCTTTGTCTGATAAAATGATGTTCAAATCCGGCAAAACCGAAATCAGTCAAAAAGCTGATAGTGTGTTGTTTAAACTGGCTAAAATCATCAATGATTATAAAGACTACGAAGTTTTGATAGAAGGACACACTGATAATGTGCCTATTCATACCAAATGCATCAAAGACAATTGGGATTTGAGTGCGCTGAGAGCTACTGCTATTGCGCGTAAGTTGCAAAATGATTTTGGCGTTGATCCTGCACGTTTGACAGCAGGCGGTCATGGCGAGTGGCGTCCAAAAGCTTCTAACGACACGCCGGAAGGCCGTAGCGAAAACCGACGTACCGAGGTTATTTTAATGCCTAAATTAGATCAGTTTAACAAATTGATGGAACAAGGGACCAATAATCAAGGAAATTAACCAAACGCTATACAATCATAAAAAGCGGCAAATTGATGCCGCTTTTTTTTAAGGTTTTAAACTTATTTTATATTCCGGATGAACTTGAAACCGCCAAGGTATATCCGCCCATTCTTTGGCATAATCTATGCCTATTCTTTTACCGGAAATTATTTGTTTTTTGGGTATTGTAATCTGTTCGTCAACTACCCAAAGTCCGGTATCGGGATGCAATGTTAAAGCATTAAGACTTTTATCAATATGTAAATGTTTGGTTAATTTGCCGGGACCATCGGTTTTTATATTGAGATTTTGAAATGTTTGTCCGTTTTCACTGACTTGTAAATTGGAAATGCCTCTAATCAATACGGCTGCCGGAAAATCTTTGGGCATGGTCACAAAATTGAGCATATAATACATGCCGTAAATCAAGTATACATAAATATGTCCGGGCGCATCATACATCACACCGGTTCTGTTCGTTTTACCTTTACTGCAATGACATGCCAAATCGGTTTCACCATGATAAGCTTCCGTTTCGGTTATAATACCTCGATAAACTTGTTGTCCTATTTGACGATAAAGCACTTTGCCTAATAAATCTTTGGCAACTTCTATGGTATCTCTTGCAAAAAAATCAGGTTTAAGAGTTCTCGAAAATTTTCCCATTTTTAAACTTTTGCGATAAAAATAACAGCTATAATACCAATAAGCATCCAAAATTTATACAATTTGGTAAGCCATTCATACTGTTTTTTGTACAACAGCCAGAAACTTACTATCACAAATATTATACTTAGCAACAACAAAATACCATAGCTATGGCTATTGAATGTTGTCTTAAAATAGCACATCAAAACAAGCATTCCAACCGATAATAACCCTAATAAAACACGACTAAAGTCTTCATTAATCACCGGTAGTGTTTGATAACCGGCTTGACGGTCAAAAGGCATGTCTTCCAAATCCTTAGCAAGTTCGCGTAACAAAGTTAATGCAAATGACATCGTTAATAAAAAAATGAAAATATTTGGCGCAATATGAATATCTTTGCTAAAAAATAAAGGGATATAAATAGCTAGTGCCGTTAAAAAAGCAATGATTATATTTCCGGCTAATGCTATCTTTTTTAAATAATAATTGTAGAAACTCAATAACACCGGAACACTTACAACTACATATAACAAGTTGGGCTTAAAACTCATATAAAATCCGGTAAAAGCAAACAAAAATGCCAAAACCAAAAAAATCAGCATCCAAATCAAATATATAGTTTGATTAAAAGGCACAAATTCTTTTTTATGACGGTCAACTTGATAGTCAGTCAAATTATTTTGAATATTACCGAAAATTCCGAAAAAAGTCATGGCAAACACCAGAAAAAACCAACCATCCGTCCAATTAAAATCTTTTTTGATTATAACAAAATACAGGGTAAATTGTAGAAATAAATAGATCAGAACATTTTTCCAACGGATAATTTTCAGAAAATTAATTAGCGGCTGTATCATTATCAATAAAATTAAAAGACCAATTACCTTGCACCCTTAACACTTGCTCAATAATATCTCGAACACAGGTTTTGCCACCCTTTTTGTGTGAAATATAATCGACCATGTGAAGAACTTCCGGAACGGCATCGCGTGGCGCAGCAGACAACCCAACCCTTTGCAACAAAGGAATATCGGGGATATCATCACCCATATATAAAACTTCTAAAGGCGATAAATGGTGTTTAGAAATATAGGCTTCAAAAACGGGCAATTTGTTTTCCACTTCAATAAAAACATCTTGAATACCCAGATAAGACAATCTTGTAATTACATTTTTGTCTCTTGCGCCCGATATTATAGCCACTCTGTAACCTTTTTTTAAAGCTGTTTTAATGGCAAAACCGTCTTTGGTATGCATGCTGCGCATCAATTCTCCAGTGTTGGTAATATGCACTCTGCCGTCGGTCAAAACACCGTCAATATCAAATATAAAAGTGGTAATATGATTGAGTTTTTTCTTATAAGAATTTTCAAGGTTATTTTTCATAGAGTTTTATTTATTGGCAAGGCAAGTTACAAAATTTTGATTTTATTAAGAAAGATATATCTTTTACTTTCAAAAATAGTTTATTCTTACTGTTAAAAATCATTTGCTCATATCAAAAAAAGGCTTTAATTTAGGCTTCGAAATATAGAAATCATGATAGGACAAATTATTTTTATTTTATTATTATCAGCCGGTGTTGGCTATTTTGTTGTTAATATAAAAAAAGCCGTTAGAAATATCAAACTAGGCAAGCCGTCACATCGTGATGACCGTAAGGACGAACGCCTCAAAAACATGATTCTTAAAGCTTTTGGACAACAAAAAATGTTTAAACGTCCTATTCCCGCCTTACTTCACTTGGCGGTTTACCTTGGTTTTATCATTATCAATATTGAAGTGCTCGAAATCGTGATTGACGGTATCTTCGGCACCCATCGTGTGTTTGCACCATTGGGCAGTTTTTACAACTTTTTGATTGGCAGTTTCGAGTTTTTGGCTATTTTGGTAATTGTGGCCGTGATAATCTTTTGGATTAGAAGAAATGTTTTGAAATTGTTACGATTTAACCAAGCCGAAATGAAAGGTTGGCCTAAAAAAGATGCCAATCTTATTTTATATTTTGAAATGGTACTGATGTCGGCTTTTTTAACCATGAATGCCGCTGATTATAAATTACAGTTGCTCAAATACGGACATTATTATTTTAAAGAAGGTATAGCAGGAAGTTTTCCCATAAGTCATTATTTACTCAATATTTTACCGGACAACCCGCAAACTTTGGTTATGATTGAGCGTGGCGCTTGGTGGTTTCATATTATTGGAATTTTAGTTTTTTTAAACTATCTGTATTTTTCAAAACATTTACATATATTATTAGCTTTCCCAAATACGTATTATGCCAAATTGCCGCCATTAGCCAAAATTGAAAATTTGGAAAGTGTCAAAAAAGAAGTCGCATTGATGATGGACCCCAATGCCGACCCTTATGCTGCTCCTGCCGATGATGCTGAAGAACCCGAACGCTTTGGTGCCAAAGATGTGTTTGATTTGCAATGGATTTACTTGCTCAATGCCTATACATGCACCGAATGTGGACGCTGCACCGATGTCTGTCCGGCAAACCAAACCGGTAAAAAATTGTCGCCCCGAAAAATTATGATGGATGTGCGTGACCGCTTGGAAGAAGTCGGAAAAAATATTGACAAAAATGGCGAATTTATGGATGATGGCAAATCCTTATTGGATTATATCAGCAAAGAAGAATTATGGGCTTGCACCACTTGTAATGCTTGCGTTGAGGAATGTCCGGTTGAAAACGACCCGATGGATATTATCATCTCAATCAGACAATATTTGGTGATGGAAGAATCGGCTGCCCCCAGCGAACTCAATATGATGTTTACCAATATCGAAAACAATGGCGCTCCTTGGCAATACAGCCAAATGGACCGGTTAAATTGGGCTGATGAAGATTAATAAATGGTAATAAAAAAACAAAAAACTGCTGATGGTTCAGCAGTTTTTTGTTTTTTAGCAAAAGTTTACTTATCAAAAATCACCCCATATTCTTTGGCAATTCGCTTAGCTTCAGGTGCCCATTTCCGCAAATTACTCATACGACGCTCATGAGACGGGTGTGTGCTGAGAATTTCAGGCGGTTGTTGCCCCCCCAGTTTACTCATTTTAACCCAAACTTCTGCTGCCGCATCCGGATTATAACCGGCTATTGCCATAAGAATTTGTCCTATTTTATCGGCTTCTGCTTCATGTTTACGGCTAAAAGGCAGCATAACGCCCAACTGTGAACCGTAACCGTAAATTGCCATCCATTTTTTTTGATCTTCGGGTTTAGATTTGCTGGTTGCTAACATGGTTAAAACTGCACCTAGTTGTTGTCCGTAAGCCATACTCATACGCTCGGCGCCGTGATTGGCCAAGGCATGAGCTATTTCATGCCCCATTACCGCGGCTATTTCGGCATCGGTTGTGGTTACTTTGAGCAAGCCTGTGTAATAAACAATCTTACCTCCGGGCATACAAAAAGCATTCATTTGCGGATCATCTACCAAATTTACTTCCCATTGATAACCCTTCAAATCTTGTTCCCAACCATTGCGCTTATAATATTTTTCAACAGCTTTAATCAATCTGTTACCGATGCGTTTTATACGTTCCGATTGAGTTTTATCTTGTGATATTTTATGTTCTTTTAAAAAACCGTTATACTGCGCAAATGATGCCGGAAAAATTTGGGAATTTGGCACCATATTAAACTGTTTTCTTCCGGTCATCTTAACTGTAGAACAAGACAAAATGCCGGCTAAAACAAATAATACAAATACAATTTCTTTAATTTTTTTCATTTTTTTCAATATTTTAAGAAAGTTACACAAAAGTATAAAATTAAGAATAAATTACCAATCTTTTTTTGACGGCATCGGAAATAATTTTCACACCTTTTTCAATATCTTTTTTATCCATATTAGAAAATGCCAATCTGATATAATTATTACGCATGGCTTCCGGATCAAAAGTTTTACCGGTGACAAATACCGCGCCTTTTTCGACACTTTTTTTTAAAATATCGGTAGCATCTAAATTTTCGGGCAAATGCAACCAAAAATAAAAGCCACCTTCGGGTTCTGTCCAAGTGATTTCGGCAGGCATATATTTTGTCAAGGCTTGTTGCATCATGTGTTTGCGTTCGGCATATGCTTTTCTGATTTTGTTCAAATATTGTTCCAGATATCCTCTTTTCATAAATTCATTGGCAATGACTTGTGTAAAATTAGGACTACAAGCATCAATTCCTTGCTTAATAATTTGGGCTTTTTCATAAATTTCAGGCGGTGCCAACATCCAACCCAAGCGGAATCCCGGACCTAAAATTTTTGAAAATGAGCCTGTGTAAACCATTGGAACACCTTGACGATTCATCGCCATAACAGGTCTTGTTAACTGACGGGCTTTTTCTGAAAAATACAATTCGTTGTAGGCATCATCTTCCAACAACAAAATATTTTTATCTTTGAGCAATTCCAATAATTTAAGGCGTTTTTCTTTACTGTAAATAGTACCGGCAGGATTATGAAAGTTAGGAATAATGTAGAGCAATTTAGGCTGTTCGGTTTCTAATATCTGTTCTAATATTTCCAAATTTATACCATCCGGTTGCAACGGAATACCTTTAATTTTAGCTTGAAAAGCTTTGAAAACGGCAATGCCGCCAATAAAACTCGGATTTTCGGTCAAAACCAAATCGCCCGGATCAATAAATTCCATACCCAAAATATTGATAGCTTGCAAGGAACCGGTGGTAATCATCAACCGATGAGTATCTACCGGTAAGCCTTTGTTTTTTAGGTATCGTTTTAAAGTTTCCAAAAGCGGCGGATAACCGGATGTGGGTCCGTACTGAAAGGCTACTTTTTTGATTTTTGGAGGCAACTTTAAGATAATATCATCAACTTCCGCTATCGGAAACAAATCATTGTTAGGCATACCGCCAGCAAATGATATAATGTCGGGCCGC
>Ga0256832_1003675_pt1 | contig 10397 bp, 9 predicted proteins | sample 134614metaG_FD_190534 | JGI IMG/M metagenome (GOLD analysis project Ga0256832, IMG submission 190534) | Hydrothermal vent microbial communities from Lau Basin, Pacific Ocean - 134-614 | ecosystem: Environmental > Aquatic > Marine > Hydrothermal vents | place: Pacific Ocean: Lau Basin | collected...
GCGACGACCTCCCGCTCGTGCGAGCGAAGCGGCTGGTTCATCGTCTGCCGGATCTCGGCCGGGGGCCGGGCGCGCGGCCAGAAGCGCAGCTCGTCGATCATGCCGGTGAACGGGCGCATCGTCGCCCCGGCCTCCGCGCCCGGCACGCGCCCGCCGAGCGCCACCGGCGTGCGCACGTCGATGGCGGGCATCGTCTCGAAGAAGAGCGAGTCCGAGGCCGCGCCGTCGACGAACAGGCGCGACCATCCGTCCGCCGGCTCGTGCGTGACGGCCACGTGATGCCACTGCCCGTCGGCGATAGGCTGCCGGGTCATCATGGAGAGGTGCTGCCCCGGACGACCGTGATAGACGAACAGCCGCCCGCTCACGTCGACGACGATCTCGAGCGGATAGGAGGTCTGCTCGTCGCCGTCCCACGTGGAGAGCACCACCTCGTCGAGGTCCACCGTGTTCAGCCAGAACTCGACCGTGTACGGGGCGCGCATGCCCAGGTCGGGCAACGCCTCGCGGCGCAGAAGCACGGGGCCGCCGTCTCCCGCCTCGAAGGCAAGCACCCGGTTGTCGCCCGTGCGCGCCGGGTTGACGTAGACGTGCTCCGTCACGCGGAAGATGTCGCGGCGCTCGTCGTAGACGCGCCCCCGCCGGGCACCGCGCGTGAAGGGCGTCAGCGCCCACGAGGCCGTGCCCGCGAAGTCGCCCGTCTTCACCTCGAAGATCATCTCGCACGCGCCCTTGAAGGCTGCCGGGAAAGAGACGACGTAGACGCCCTCCCGTGCGCCGGCGGGTCGCATCTCCACCGGCATCGGCTCATAGCCGTTGCGCAAGACGCGAACGCCGCGCAAGGTCCAGCCGAGCGGCAGTTCCAGGTACACCCCGTCGAGAGCCGTGCGCCCCTCCCACACGGCGAAGAGGTTGGCGGCCTGTCCGGCTTCGAGATGCTCGGGAGTGTGCACCTGCCGGAATTGCCCGAACGCAGGTCCCGTCGAGACCAGCGCCGCCAGCAGAATGCCGGTCCACCAGCGCGCTCGCTTCCGCCAGAGTGCCACGTGCCCCATGAAGTCAACCGGGTTGAGGTTGCACCATACGCCGCCCGAAGCGGCCTTGCGCGTCCGGGAAAAGATGGGTGGCCGGAACGCGCCCGTGCATGGAGAGGCTTGTAAAGATAGGCGCGCGCCCTCTGCCTGTCAAACCACGCCGCCATTTTCGCGGACGCCGCCCCTCTCACCCGGTCAAAACCTGAAGCCGAAGCCGACGGCGAAGTCGAGGACGGGAAACTCGGCGGCTTCGTGATCCGAGCCCATGAGCGAGAGCCCGTTGACGAGACGATAGCGCCCCCGCGCCAGCATGAAGAGGCGGCGACCGAGGTTCGTGCGGAGCCCCAGCGTCGCCTGCGCGCCGTAGCCGACGCCGTAGCGCTTGACGTACCTCGCGCCGCCGGCGTCGAGCCGTTTCATCCGGCTGAAATACGCCGACACCCCGAAACCGATGACCGGCACGAAACGCCGGCTTTCGTCCGCGAGGGTATACGCATAACCGACCGTGATCGGGACGGCGTAAAACTTCCAGTCGGTCTTCTCCTCGAAGTTCACCGTCTTGATGAAGAACGAGGACAGCCGGGCATACTCCGCGCTGATCCGGAGCGACTGCCGGTCGGCCAGCGGCAGGTTGAACGACAGGACCTTCGAGAAGGACGCCGACGAGGCGCTGAGGGTATAGGCGCCCTTCGGATGCGCGCCGAAGACGTTCGCCCGTGGGGACGCCGGTCGCGGGCTCGCGCCGAGCCGAACGCCGGAAACGCGCGACTGCGCACGCGCGCCGGGCCAACCGGCAAAGAGGGTCAGGAGAAGACAGGCAAGGCCGCAACGGCAGAGAGTCGCTCGCATGAGGGATTGCTTTCGGATGAGAGAAGAAGCTCGGAGGGAGGTCGGTATCGATCTTCTCGTAAGCGTCCGGAAAGCAGGTGCGAGGGGTTTTCGGAAAAGCCAGACCTAATATACACAGGCGCTTATAAAAAAGCGACCGGGACACGCACGACCGTCCGGGCCGGCTCGCCGCATGGACGGACCGGCCCGGACGGATTCGGCGCGCGGCGGCGTCAGGGCGTCTGCATCGCCGCCAGCCGGGCCGCCTCCGGCCAGTGTTTGAGCGCTTCGTTGAACTCCGGCTCGATCCGGTTGAAGAGCGGATAGCCCGCCTCGCTGCGATAGAGGCGCTGGGCCAGGCGCGCCTTCAGGAGCGTCCCCAGCACGTCGCGGTACTTCTCGGCGTCCGCCCGGTCGAAGTAGCCCTCCTCCGCGCGCGCCGAATCCGCATCGACGAGGTGAAGCTCGCCCTCTTTTTCGGCGTACGCCCAGAAGGCGTCCCACATCTCGGGACCGACGGTGAAGGACGCCATGAAAGCATCTCTCCGGTCCTTCCACCGGTCGCGGAGCGAGCGTTCGTGGCGGTTGAACCAGTCGCGCACGAAGAGGATGTCGAGGTTGCGCTCGCGGACGGCGCTCACGAGCGGGGCGTAGAACGAGAGCGTGGTGTCGCGCGTGATGACGACGTCCGGCATGATGCCGCCTCCGCCGATGACGATGCGCCCGTGGTCCGTCCGGAATTTGAGCGAGTCGGGGACGTGGTCGAGGTCGAGCTTCCGCGTCTCCATCTTTTGCTCGAAATAGCTTTCGAGGTCGCCGTCTTTGTACGGCGTCTGAATGAGGCGGCCGGCGGGGGTGAAGTACCGCGAGACGGTGATCTGGAGCACGCTGCCGTCGGAGAGCGGGAAAGGACGTTGCACGAGCGCCTTGCCGAAGGTGCGTTGCCCCACGAGCAGGGCGCGGTCGTGATCCTGCAGCGCGCCGGCCACGATCTCACTGCCCGAGGCCGAGCCGCCGTTGACGAGCACGATGACGGGGTTCTCTTCGAAAAGGCCGCCCGGCGTGGACCGGTCCACTTCGTTCTCCTCCGGGTTCCGGCCCCGCGTGTACACGATGGTCTTGCCCCCCTTGAGCAACTCGTCCGCCACGTTGACCGCCGCGCTTTTGATGCCGCCGGGGTTCGAGCGCAGGTCGAGGATGAGGCGTTGCATCCCCTGCTCTTTCAGTTCCCGCAGGCGAGAGACGAACTCCTGATGCGTGGTCATCGCGAAGCGTCCGATGCGGATGTACCCGGTCTCGTCGTCCACCATGTACGCGCTGTCGATGCTGTAGAGCGGGATACGGTCGCGCGTGATGACGAACTCGAGCGGCTGCCGCACGCCGGGCCGCTTCACGGTCATCTTGACCTTCGTGCCGACGGGACCCTTGAGGCGCTTCTGAATGGCGTTCGAGTTCATCCCGATGGCGCTCGAATCGTTGATGGCGATGATGCGGTCGCCGGCCATCACGCCGAGGGTCTCGCTCGGCCCGTCGGGGATCGTCGAGGTCACCTTCGCGGTGTCCTTTTCCGTGGCGGCGGGCTCGAACCAGATGCCGATGCCGCCGAAGGAGCCGCGATAGCCTTCCTGCACCTCGGCCACCTCTTCCGCCGAGATGAAGACGGAGTGCGGATCGAGCGCCTTGAGCATCCCGGCGATGGCGCTCTCGGACAAATGTTTCGGATCGACCTTCTCCACGTAATGCCGGTCGACGACGAGGAACGCGTCTTCGAGTTTCTTCAACTGCTCGAAGGTGTCGTTGCCGGAGAGGAGAGACTCGATCTTCATCCCCAGCACGGTCCCCACGATCAGGAGCAGCAACGCAGGAATGAGGTACAGTTTTTTGCTTTTGAATCGCATAGACGTCTGTCGGCGTGAGGGCCCTCTCGGCCCGTTATCGGGAAACGCGTGGTGCGCCGGAGCCGGCGGCGATGCGAGTACATACCCCGCGTAGGCCCGTTTTGATTCGTCGCGGCGGCGCGTTTGTTGCGCCCGGCATCGGGAAGCTCCGGGGTTGGGTGGCGGAAAGCGCCCCGCCGTTTCGATGTAACCTTTTTGCGGCCCGATGCGTCCTTCGATGCGACGATGACACGAAACACACGCCGCACGCGGCCCCGGACGCCAGGGTGAATCTGCTCCAGTACGAACGACAGGTCCGTCAGCACCAGCACCGGGTCTACGGCCTCGCCGTCTATCTTCTGGGCGACCGGGAGGCGGCCGAGGACGTGACCCAGGAGGTATGGCTGCGCCTGTGGCATCACCGGCACGAGGTGGACGAAGCGCACCTGCCGGGCTGGCTGCTCCGCGTCACGCGCAACGCCTGCATCGACGCGCTGCGGCGACGGAAAGCCTACCGCGCCCACGTCCGTACGGACTCCGACGGCATCCTCGAGGCCGCCGACCCCGGCCGGACACCCGACGCCGAAGCCGCTTCGGTCCTTTTTCGGGAAAGGCTGGAACGCGCCCTGCGGCAACTGAAAGAGCCGCACCGAAGCATCGTGATCCTCCGGGAGATCCATGACATGAAATACGAAGAGATCAGCGAGGCGCTCGGGCTGCCGCTCAACACGGTGAAGGTGTACCTCCACCGCGCCCGCCGAACACTACGCAAGCTCTTGAGTGAGGTATCGGAACGTGCAACCGTTTGACCCCGCCCCCCCCCGCGACTGGATGGACGAGCGCCTCGAAGGCTACCTCGACGGCGACCTCACGCCCGAGGAAACGGCGCGCTTCGAGCGCGGGCTGCGCCGGGACGACTGGGCGGCGGAGCTGCGCCGGGCCGCGAGCATCCGCGACGGCCTCCGCGCACTGCCGCTCCCGGAGTGCCCGCCCCACGTGACGCGCGCCGTGCTCCGGGAGGCCCGCCGCCGGGCGCGCGCCGAATGGCTCCACCGCACCCGCGAGGGCCTCACGCACGCGTGGCGCCTCACGGCCCGTCCCGCCCTCGCGATGGCCGTCCTCGTCGCCCTCGTGGTCGTGGCGGCGCTCGTGACGCGCCCGCCTCGCCCCGCGCCCGCCCGCGCCGAGGTCGAACACGCGCTCGCCGAGGTGAAGTGGACGCTCGCCTACCTCTCCGAGGTCGGGCGGCAGACGGGCGCTTCGGTGCACCGCGACGTGCTCGACGCGCACGTCTTCGGCCCCATGCACGAGGCGCTCGGCGCGTTCGCCCACGACCCTCCCGAATAGCTCCCCGGCTCTGCTCTCCTTAACGCAAGAAGCATCATGCGCATCCGAACCCTCTTCCTCGCGCTCATCCTCCTCGGCCCGACCGGCGCGGTCCACGCCCAGGACCGGCTCGAAGACGCCCCCGGCTACGTGGACCTCCGCACCTTCGAGGCCTGGTTCGATGCTTCGCCCACCCTCGAAGTGAGCGTAAAAGGGCCGCTCCTCCGCCTCGTGGCCGAAGCCTCCCGCTATGACGACCCCGACCTCGCCGAGATGCTCGCCGGGCTCCGGGCCATTCAGGTGCGCGGCTTCCCGCTCCGCCGCTCCGACTTCGACGAGGTGGCCCGCCGCGCCTCCGAGATGGCCGACCGCCTCGAAGCCCGGGGATGGGACACCGTCATCCGCGTGCGCAAGGACGATGAGCAGGTGGACATGCACGTGAAGGTCCAGGACGGCCGGATCGCGGGCATGGTCGTCATGGTCGTACAGCCGGGTTATGACGAGACCGTCTTCCTCAACATCGTCGGAGAGATCGACCCCGAGCAGATCGGACGCCTCGGGCGCAAGTTCAACATCGGTCGCCTCGAAGACTGGTGAGTCCCGCGCCCGGCGCATTCGGCCCCTCTTCGCCGCCGGGCGGTTCGTTCGTGTTCGAGAAACTCCGCGCATGGCCGCCCGTATGCCGCCATGGCGATTCGTGCGTATATTCCCGGACGCTTTTCCGCCCCGCTTCCACGAACCCTGATCCCCGACCTCTATGCGAAGCAAAGGAACTCTCACGCTTCTGATCGTCCTCCTGCTCGTCGGCTTTGCCGGATGCGCCGGATGCAGCACGTACAACAGCCTCGTCGATGCCGAAGAGCGCGTCGAGCAGGCCTGGGCAAACGTCGAGACCCAGTACCAGCGCCGCGCCGATCTCATCCCGAACCTGGTCAACACGGTGAAGGGCGCCGCCGACTTCGAGCGCGGCACCCTCGAAGCCGTCACGAACGCCCGCGCCCGCGCCACGTCGATCAACCTCACGGCGGACGACCTCACGGACCCCGCCAAGGTACAGGCGTTCATGGAAGCGCAAAACCAGCTCGGAAGCGCGCTCGGGCGGCTGCTCGTGGTGGCCGAAAACTATCCCCAGCTTCGCGCCACCGAAGCCTTCCGCGACCTCCAGGCGCAGCTCGAAGGCACGGAAAACCGCATCAACATCGCGCGGCGGGACTACAACGAAGCCGTGCGCGCCTACAACACCAAGGTTCGGCGTTTCCCGGCGTCGATCATCGCGGGCATCTTCGGCTTCGAGCGCCGGACGCCCTTCGAGGCCGCGCCCGGATCGGAAAAAGCTCCCACCGTCGATTTCAACTGATGAGGAAGGCCCACGTGCGCTGGATAAAAACCGGATGGATCGGATGTTTGCTCGCGCTGAGCCTCGCGGCGGCGGCGCGGGGACAGCGCATCGACGTGCTCCCGCCGTCGGGCCAGTGGGTGACCGACGCGGGAGACCTCCTCTCCCCCTCCGAAGAACGCCTCCTCACCCGGAAGCTGGCCGGCTATGCGGACACGACCTCCACCCAGATCGTCGTCGTGACCGTGCCGAGCCTCGACGGCGTCCCGGCTTCCGACTATGCCGTCGAACTCGGGCGGAAGTGGGGGGTGGGGCAAAAAGGCAAAGACAACGGCGTCGTGATCCTCGTCTCCCGCGATGACCGGAAGGTGTTCATCGCCACCGGCTTCGGCCTCGAAGGCGCCATCCCCGACGCCGTCGCGAGCCGGATCGTGCGCAACATTCTCATCCCGAACTTTCGGCAGGGCCGCTATTACGACGGCCTCTCCGCCGCCGTGGACGCGCTCATGCGGGCGGCGCGGGGCGAGTATACGGCCGAGCGCACCCCGCGCGGCTCCCGCGACGGCGGCCCCAACGTCACGCTCATCTTCATCCTCGTCATCATCCTTTTCTTCGTCATCTCCGCCATGCGGGACAAAGGAGGCAAGGGAGGGAAAGGCGGGAGACGGCGCACCTACCGACGGCACGGCGGACCGCCCATCATCATCTGGGGCGGCGGCTTCGGCGGAAGGCACGGAGGCGGCTTCGGCGGCGGGGGCTTCGGAGGCGGAGGCTTCGGCGGGGGCGGCTTCGGAGGAGGCGGCGGCAGCTTCGGAGGCGGCGGCGCGGGCGGCGGCTGGTGAGCGCCGTCAAAACGTATACCGGTGGCGAAGGATGACGTACCGGTCGGTATACTCGGCATCCCCGCGATACGTGTCGTAGCCGAATTGAAGTTCCACTTCCATGTTTCCTCGCACGCGATAGACGCCGCGCAGAAAGACGGAGGAGCGATCCGAGGAAGGAATGAGCACCGCGCTCTCGGCCGCCAGCAGCAAAAGCTCCGTCTCGGCCGTATGGGTGTTCTGGAATCCGAACGAGACGTTGAGTTCGGGTTTCGGCAGCCGATAACCGAGCCGCCCCGAGAGCGTCGTCAGGTCCTGAAGCGTCTCGTCCTCTCCCGAACGCACCCGCAGCCGGTTGACCTGAAGGTTGACGTAAAGCGGGAAGGGAAACTGCTCGTTGAGCCCCACCGTGAGGGCCTGCGTCGTATTGTCGAGCGCCGGCAGGACGCGGTCGCTCCGATCGGTGTACGTGTACGAGAGGTTGAGGCCGTGCTGAAAGCCGCCGGTGCGCGCGAGGTGATAGCCCCCCGCTGAATACGAAACCACACGCGTGTCGGTGCGCTGCTCGCCCGTACCGTCGGCGGTGGTGCCCCGGTTGTGCACGCGCACGCCCACGTAGAGCCACGTCGGCCCGCGCCACGGCGAGAGGGCCAGTTGTCCCGAGAAAAGATCGGCCGTGAGCGTAGCCAGCAGCGGGTTGTTGCGGGGCGGCGTGCCGTAGTGGCGATACCGCAGCGTGCCGGAGAGGCGGTCGCCGAGGACCTTGAAGCGATCCGTGACGGTAAACGTGCGCCGGTCGTTCAAAAGGAACGGATTGCCGAACGACGAATAGGCCTCGCCCACCTCCTGAAACTCCGCCGTGAGCGTGTGTCCATAGGTCGAAACGCGGCTCCGCACGTACCACGCCAGCGACGACAGCTTATCGACGCGGAGCGGCACGGTGGAAGCATTGATGGTGATGAGCCAGTCATACGAAGCCGGATCGAGCGGCAGGTTCACGTCGAAGAGCGAATCGATCTCGGCTTTCGTGGCCGCGCCGCGCGAGAGGTCCTCCGTGGTGATGCTGAGCGCCGCGCCGCCTTCGAGGCGAAAACGCCCGCGAAAAAGGCGGAGCGCCAGATCGCTTCCGACCACGAGGTTTTCCATCGGAGTGATGCCGAGCTCGAGCGCGTCGGTGAGTGAGATGGAGGCGGGGTCGTCCCGGGCATGCGCCACGTTGAGGTTCCACAGCACGGACCGCTCGCTGCCGATGCCCAGGCGAAACGCCGTGAGCGTCCGCTCGAACGTGCCGGGCAAGAACGTCGAGTCCGGCTGAAAAAGCGGGGTGATGCCGCGCCTCAGTTGCCCGCGAACGGCGGAGAGGCGGATCGGGTTGAACTTGACTTCGCCCCGCAGCCCGCGCGTGCGCGCGCCGTCGAGCATGAGCGGGTTATACAGCGGCGTAGTGTCCCCGAAAAGCAGGGTCAGATGCTCGGAGCGCAGCCCGAAGAGAAAGCGGTTGCGCGGTTGCGTCCGTCCGTCTTCGTCCGTGGTCAGATAGACCCGCACGGGAAACGTGAACGCGCCGTACTGCCCCTCGGCATCAGCCTGAAAGACGTAGGTCCGGAGCGGCTCCTGACGCAGATCGCGGCGGCCCGAAAAGTCGGAGGTGCGCGTGTCGATGATCGTATTGCCGGAGAACGCGAACCGGCGACCGGCGGAGAGACGGGCGGCGGGCTCCAACGGCGGCCCCTCCACGTCGAAGGTCCACCGCAGCTCCGGCATCGGATCTCCCCGCTGGTTTTGCGCGGTGATCCGCACTTCGTGCCGCCCCCCGCCGATGGATCGGTTATACAGGAGGCGGATGGACGTCTCCGAGATCTTCGCCTGCCGCGTGAGTTCGACCCCATCGACGGCGAGCGCGACCGACTCGGGATCGAGCCGCTCGCCGCCTCGCACGGAGACGACGACGAACAGGCTGCCGTCCCGTATCAGGGTGTCGGGAGCGGGGCTGTGGATGCGCCAGGGACCTTCCAGGCTTTGCGCCTTCAGAAGGCCGGGAGCGAGCGCGCCCCATGCCAGCAGGACCCCGGCAACCCAGGGCGCGTAACGGCTAACGTTCAGCCTCATGGCTCCTTTTCCTCGAACAGATTCCGGGCAAAGACGACTTTTTGTCCCCCTGCGAGATCGACTTGAAGAAACAAAATACCGCGTAAACAACAAACCCCCGACGCGATTAAGCATCGGGGGCGGGTACTAAAACTTAAGCATGCGCGCGCGCCCTCAGGCGGCGACGGCCTGCATGACTTCCGGCATCGCCGGGGCGCGATGCAAGGTTTGAATGGCGTTCCCGTCGATGGCGAATTTCCAGCGTCCCGCGCCTTCCACCCAGATCCCGAACGTCTTGCCGCCCTCCAGGCAAAACTCCAGGTTGCACAGCATCGAGCCCGTCCACCACTCTACCCGTTCGATGGCGCGAAGCGGAATGTTTTTCACAAAACGCCCCCGCAGGCCCCATCCCTTGAACTCCACCCGATCCGCATACAACCGCGCCCGTCCGTAAAAGAACCATTGTCCGGGAAAGCGGAACCGGTTCGAAAAGATGGGCTTGCCGACTTTCCGCGTCCGGCGGCTCGTCAGGTGGGTGTGGGGGAGCGCTACGGCATTGCTCATGATCGTACGATGGATGCGGCGTCTCTCGAAGAGAATCGGCCCGATACAACAAACATGACGCTCGAAAAAATCGCCCTTCTGCGAACGTCACTGAACGTGACCTTTGTATCGGCAGAAATCCCTGTTTTTTAAATCGCGTTCGACGTGCCCCCGTCGGGACGGCGCGGGACATCCGGGAAACGGTTTTTCCCCGAAAGCACGCCGCCTCCGCCCTCAGAGAAGGACGGAGGCGAACACGACCGTTTCGGCCTGCGAATGGCGGAAAAGCGCTGCTTCACACTCCAAAGAAGCCGGAGGGGCTATTCGACGCGCTCAATCTTTTGCCCGCGGATGACCGGGCGAACCCCGCCGCCTTCGTAAAACGCGACGACGTTGATCGTATAGCGTTCTCCGGGCACGAAAGTCGTCGTGGGAATCTCCCATTGCGTTCCCTTCACATCCTTCTCCAGGACCAACCGGTTGTCTCCGTCATACACGCCCACGCGATAGTTCGACACGGGCCGTTCTTTCACGGCGGGCCAGG
>Ga0256832_1003676_pt1 | contig 10396 bp, 7 predicted proteins | sample 134614metaG_FD_190534 | JGI IMG/M metagenome (GOLD analysis project Ga0256832, IMG submission 190534) | Hydrothermal vent microbial communities from Lau Basin, Pacific Ocean - 134-614 | ecosystem: Environmental > Aquatic > Marine > Hydrothermal vents | place: Pacific Ocean: Lau Basin | collected...
GATCTTTTAATGCACTTTCCAAGAGTTCAGAGAAAGTGTCTACGTCAACACCATTAAGATGAATATAGAGATCACGAAATGTTTTCATATCTTCTCTTTGTTTTTACGCATAACAGTTTATTAGACTGATTCTGGAAATATTACGCTAGACAGAATCCGCCTAGCACTCTATAGTCGCTTCCCATGAGCCGAGACACTACCACACGCCCATGGGCTTCTCAACAGGAGGGTGATGCCTATACACCCTCTAATGTTGAGAAATATATTGATATTTTGTCACAAGCCGGTGTATTACCACGCTATCACAAGTGGTATTTGAAGCATTTGAGGGATTTTGTTCTTGATTTTCCGGGTGTTCGTCTAAGCGAATTACGAAGGGAGGCCGTTGAGGATTGGTTGAAATCTCTTTTACGTGAGCCGGATCGTCCCGGTTGGTTATTGCGTCAACGGGTGGATGCCGTTCGTCTTGCTTTGGTGGAGGGCGCGGACAATCGGGCGGCTTTGGAGGTCGATTGGGATTTTTGGCTGGATGCCTGTTTGAATCGCAGTGATGTTGGTTCGCCTACCGCACCTGCCCCGCTCGTCAAGCCTTCCAAAGGATTGGCGGCGTGCATCTCTTCTGAGGCTTTGGAGAGTGTGGAGCGTTTGGTGCGTATTCTCCGTTCGCGCCGGTATTCGTTTCGAACCGAGGAGGCGTATCGGGACTGGGTCTTGCGGTTCCTGGCTTTTTGCGGTGCCGAGCCGGACGTCGTCTCGGATGGCCAGGTCGGTGGGTTTCTTTCCCATTTGGCCGTGGAGCGGCAGGTGTCTGCCAGCACGCAGAAACAGGCGCTGAATGCGTTGGCGTTCTATTTCAAGGAAGTCTTGGAACGCCCGCTGGCTGTCGAGGGTTTTCGCTCAGCCAGGCGTGTTCGCAAGTTGCCGGTGGTGCTCTCCCGTAGCGAGGTGCAACGCCTGTTGGATTCCATGGAGGGGGTGCATGCCCTGTTGGCGCGCTTGATGTACGGCACCGGGATGCGGCTCATGGAGGCGGTGCGCCTGCGGGTGCAGGATGTGGATTTCGAGCGGGGGATGATCCTGGTGCGTGATGGGAAGGGGCGCAAGGATCGGGTGGTGCCGCTACCAAAGCGCTGCCGTCATCCCCTCGAGGCCCATATGGAGTCGCGTCGCCGTCAATTCGACCGGGATCAGGAAAACGGAGGCGTGCATGTCTATCTACCGGATGCCCTGGTGCGGAAGTACCCGCGTGCCTCGCAGGACTGGCGTTGGCAGTATGTGTTCGCTTCGGGTCGCATTTCCCGGGATCCCCGTTCGGGTCAGCGGCGGCGTCACCATCTACACGAAACGGGGCTGCAGAAGGCCATCCAGCGGGGTGCCCGGCAGGCCGGTCTGGCCAAACGGGTGAACAGTCACGCCTTGCGCCATTCCTTCGCCACCCATCTGCTGGAAGCCGGCTATGACATCCGCACCGTGCAGGAGTTGCTGGGGCATGCGGATGTCTCCACTACCATGATCTACACGCACGTGTTGAACCGCCCCGGCCTGCCGCCGGTGGTCAGCCCGGCGGATTTCGACTGACGGCCGTCTCTACTCAAGCTTTTTTCCCAGGCGAAGAAGGCATGCCCGGACACTCGTGGCGACCGAATGACCAAACCGGGGACGGCGCTCAGCGGAATCGGTTACGAAGATTGCAGGGAAGTCGGTGGAGAGGGTGGGATTGCTCGGCGCGGCCTCACCCCTGCGAGGCCGCCGTTGGCATCGTCGATGCCGCCGGCGTTCTGCGCTGCCTTCGGTGGCTTGTCGAACCCGCCCGTTCGATACCGTGGGTTCGAATCCCCTGTTCGAGATTTTATGAAGCAAGGGCTGCGGGCCCTCGCTTCGTAAAACTCTGGCGGAGAGGGTGGGATTCGAACCCACGGGCCCGTGAGGGCCAACGGTTTTCAAGACCGCCGCTTTCGACCGCTCAGCCACCTCTCCGGTGTCGGGTGGGAGGATAGCGAAAGCCGCGGGGCGGTGCCAGCGGTCTTGCTTGTGCGCGCCGCTCGGGTATTCTGTTTCCCCCATCCCCATGTGAAAAGGTGAATCCATGTCGGTACGTCCCATTCCGATGCAGGCGCCGGCGCGCGATGCGGCGCAGGTCAACAAGCTGATCCGCAACACGTATCTGCTGTTGTCCCTGACCTTGCTCTTCAGCGCCCTGACGGCGACGGTGTCGGTGGTGCTGAATCTGCCCCACCCGGGCCTCATCCTCACCCTGGTGGGTTATTTTGGCCTGCTGTTCCTCACCTACAAGCTGAAGAACAGCGTCTGGGGCCTGGCGGCGGTGTTCGCCCTCACCGGCTTCATGGGCCTGACCCTGGGGCCCATCATCAGCGCCTATCTCGGCCTGCCCAACGGCGGGCAGGTGGTGGCCATGGCCTTCGGCGGCACGGCGGCCATCTTCCTGGGCCTTTCCGCCTATGCCCTCACCTCGCGCAAGGACTTCAGCTTCCTCGGCGGCTTCCTGTTCGCCGGCGTGCTGGTGGCCTTCCTCGCCGGGCTGGCGGCGGTGTTCTTCGAGATGCCGGGGCTTTCCCTGGCCGTCTCCGCCATGTTCGTGCTCCTCATGTCGGGCATGATCCTGTTCGAAACCAGCCAGCTGGTGCACGGCGGGGAGACCAATTACATCATCGCCACCGTGGGCCTGTACGTGGCCATCTACAACCTGTTCGTCAGCCTCTTGCAGCTCATCGGCGCCTTCTCCGGCGACGACTGACCCTGCCGTCCCGGCGCGCTGTTCAAGGCCCCCTCGCGGGGCCTTTTGCGTTCCGGTATCCTGAGCGCGACCATGGACAGGCACCCACCCAGCGGCCGTACCCGCACCCGCCTTCTGATGGCCCTCACCGTGGCCCTTTCCCTCGTCGTCGGCCTGACGGCGGCGGAAGGGATCCTCCGCTGGCAGCGCTCGCAGATCGAACACAGCGACCACATGGACCCCGGCCTCGTCCGCTACGACCCGCTCCTGGGTTGGCGCCTCACGCCGGGCTGGGAGGGGGAGCACCGCCACCACGATTTCCGCGTCCGCTACCGCATCAACGACGACGGCTTCCGCGGCCTGGGCCTGCCTGCCCCGGGGGAGGCCGTCACCCTCCTGGGGGACAGTTTCACCTTCGGCCTGGGGGTGGACGAGGGCGAGACCTTCACCGACCGCCTGAACGCCGACCTGCCCCGCACCCGCTTCTTCAACCGCGGGGTGCCCGGCTACAGCACCGACCAGGAGCGCCTGTTGCTGGACGAGCTGCCCGCCGAATTGCGCCGGCGCGTGCTCCTGGTGGTCTATCTGGGCAACGATCTCATCGACAATCTGCGCACCTACCCCTTGCAGGCGGACCAGGCCAAGCCCCGCTTCGTCCTCCGGGACGGGCGCCTGCGTCTGGAGGGCATCCCCGTGCCGCGGGCCCCCAAGCCGGCCGCCGCCCGCCGGGAGAGCCTGGCCACCCTCGTCCTCGGCCCCGACGCGCCCCGAGCCGGCTGGCTCGGGCGTCTGGAACTGAGCCGGCGCCTGGGCCTGTTCCAGGTGCGGGTCGAGCTGGACGAGGCCACACTGGCGCAGCGCCTGGCCCCGTCGCTCACCCTGTTCCGCGCCCTGGTGGCGGACATGCGCCGCGCCCTGGCACGCGAGGGCGGACAGATGGCCGTGGCCCTCCTCTCCGGTCGCTCGCACGTGGAGGAACCGGGCAGCGCCTCCGCCCAGTACCAGGACTTCCTGCGCCGGGCCCTGCGCGCCGATCTGGCCGACCTGGGCCTGCCGGTGGTCGATCTGGCCGGCGCCCTGCGCGACCACGCCCAGCGCACCGGCGAGGCCCTCTACCACCCCTTCGAGGGGCACCTGAATCGCGCCGGCCACCGGCAGGTGGCGGCACACCTGAGCAAGGCCCTGGCGGACTGGGGGTGGCTGCGGTGAGCATCGTCCTCGGCATCTCCGCCTTCTACCACGACAGCGCCGCCGCCCTCCTGCGCGATGGGGAGATCGTCGCCGCCGCCCAGGAGGAGCGCTTCACCCGCCGCAAGAACGACCCCGCCTTCCCCATCCACGCGGTGCGCCACTGCCTGGAGGCGGCCGGCCTCCACCCCGACCAGGTGGACCACCTGGCCTTCTACGACAAGCCCCTGCTCAAATTCGAGCGCCTGCTGGAGACGCACCTGGCCTGCGCCCCCCGCGGCCTGCCCGCCTTCGTCCAGGCCATGCCCGTGTGGCTGAAGGAAAAATTGTTCCTGAAGCGCCTCTTGCGCGACCACTGGCGTGAGCTGGGAGGGACACGCATCCCCACCCTCTCCTTTCCCGCCCACCACCAGTCCCACGCCGCCTCCGCCTTCTACCCCAGCCCCTTCGAACGGGCGGCGGTGCTGTGCCTGGACGGCGTCGGCGAATGGGCCACCACCTCTGCCTGGCGCGGTGCGGGGCCATCGCTCGAACCCCTCTGGCAACAGGACTTCCCCCACTCCCTCGGCCTCCTCTACTCCGCCTTCACCGCCTACTGCGGCTTCCGCGTCAACTCCGGCGAATACAAGCTCATGGGGCTGGCCCCCTACGGCGAGCCCCGCTACCGCGACCGCATCCTGGAAGAACTCCTGGACCTCAAGGACGACGGCAGCTTTCGCCTCGATCTGCGCTACTTCGACTTCGCCTGCGGACGGCGCATGACCAGCGAACGCTTCCACCGCCTGTTTGGCGGCCCGCCCCGCCGCCCCGAAGGCGAACTGGAGACCCGCCACATGGACCTGGCCGCCTCCATCCAGGCGGTGACCGAGGAGATCGTCCTGCGCCTGGCGCGCACCCTGCGCGAGGAGACCGGGGAACGGCACCTGTGCCTGGCCGGCGGCGTCGCCCTCAACTGCGTGGCCAACGGCAAGCTGCGCGCGACGGGGCTGTTCGACGAGATCTGGGTGCAGCCGGCGGCGGGCGATGCCGGCGGCGCCCTCGGTGCCGCCCTCGCCGTCCACCACGCCCGGCTCGGGGCGCCGCGCACGCCCCGGCGCCCCGACGCCATGGCCGGCGCCCTCCTCGGCCCGGCCTACGACGAGACGGCCATGGAGAAGGCCCTGCGCCGCGCCGGCGCCGCCTTCGAGCGGCTCACGGACGACGAGCTGGACCGCCGCGTGGCAGAGGCCCTGGCGGCGGGCAAGGTGGTGGGCTGGTTCCAGGGGCGGGCCGAGTTCGGCCCCCGCGCCCTGGGCGACCGCTCCATCCTCGGCGACCCCCGTCCTGCGGGGATGCAGTCGCGCATCAACCAGAAGATCAAATTCCGCGAATCTTTCCGCCCCTTCGCCCCCGCCGTCCTCGCCGAACACCAGGGCGACTGGTTCGAGATGACCGAGGACAGCCCCTACATGCTGTTCGTCACCCGCCTGCGGGCCGACCGGCTGCGCGAGATTCCGAAAGGGGTTCAGGGGCTGGAACGCCTGCGCCACCCCCGCTCCGAGGTCCCCGCCGTCACCCACGTGGACGGCAGCGCCCGGGTGCAGACGGTGCGTCCCGACCTCCATCCCCGCTTCCACCGTCTGCTCACCGCCTTCCACGCCCGCACCGGCTGCCCGATGGTGGTGAACACCTCGTTCAACGTCCGCGGCGAGCCCATCGTCCTCACGCCGGAAGACGCCCTGCGCTGCTTCTTCAAGACGGACATGGACCTCCTCGCCCTCGGTTCCTTCCTGCTGGACAAGACCAGACAACCCAACGGCGTGACCATCCCGCCGCCCCCGGAGGCCGATCCGCCCTCCCCCATCCCCGAGGCCACCCCCAAGCGCCTGCGCCAGTTCGCCGTCTCCACCGGTGTGGTGGCGGCGGCCCTGTTCGCCTTCTTCTTTCCCTGGCTGGCCGGAAAGGGGCCGGCCTGGGGCGTGGCCGTCGGCTGCGCCGCCTGGGGGCTCTGGGGGCTGGCCCTGCCCCGCACCCTCACCCGCCCCTACCGTGCCTGGATGGCCTTCGGGCACGGGATGGGGCGCATCACCACGCCCGTGATCCTCGGGCTCGTCTATTTCGTTCTGATCACCCCCATGGGCCTGGCCCTGCGCCTGGGCGGCCGCGACCCCCTGCAACGCCGCCTCACCCCCGGCGCCGGGAGTTACCGACGTCCCAGCGACCCCAGCCTCAACGCACGCCTGGAGAAACCCTTCTGATGTGGGAATTGCTGCGCGATTTGTGGGATTTCATGAAGACCCGCAAGAAGTTCTGGCTCCTGCCCCTGATCCTGGTCATGGTCCTCCTGGGCATCCTCCTGGTGCTGGGACCGGGCTCGGCGGTGGCGCCCTTCGTCTATACCCTGTTCTGAAATGGCGGCCGGGAGGCCCCCCGGCCAGCCACCACAAACGAAAACGGCGCCGGACCCGCCAAAGGCCCGGCGCCGCTTGCGTGGTGGTCTGTCGATCAGAGGCTGGACAGGTAATCGGCCACCGCGTCGATCTCGCTGTCGGACAGACGCTTGGCGATGTCACCCATCATGCCGGCGGGATCGTTCTTGCGCTGGCCGGACTTGAAGTCCTGCAGCTGCTTGACCAGGTATTCCTTCATCTGCCCGCCGATGACCGGGAAGATGTGGTTGTTGGGGTCACGGCCCTTGCCGTTCTTGCCGTGGCAGTTGACGCAGGCGTACAGGCCCTTCTCGGGCAGCCCCTTGTAGTAGATCTCCTTGCCCTTGGCGATCTTCTTCTTGTCGCCGGAGGACTGGCCGAACATGGCCCGCTTGGAGGACATGCTCTTCTGGCTCTGGAAATAGGCGGCGATGTCCTTCAGGTCCTGCATGTCGGTGACCATGGCCGCCATGGGGCTCATGGTGGGGTTGTCACGATGCCCTTTCTGGAAATCCAGGACCTGTTTGACGATGTACCCGCCGCGCTGGCCGGCGAGATTGGGACACTCGGGATTGACGCTCATGCCGTCGGCCCCGTGGCAGCCCTGGCAGAGCTCGGACTTGGCCTGCCCGGCCTTGGGATCGCCGGCGGCCCACACCCCCCCTGAAACCAACATCGCGCCCATCACGAGGGCACCGAACACGCGCTTCATCATGGCTTTCGTCCTTCTGGATTATATTTGTGATTCAGTCGATTAGCGCGCGAAAACCGGGGCTTTCGCGCGCCGATACAGCGTTGCCAACCTATTTTATCCAGTGGGCGGGGGTTGTAAACCCTGGCTCAGCGGCTCGCCATGACGGCCTCCAGGCGTTTCGCCAGGTCCTCGGCGCCGGCCTCGCGCAACTCGTCCAGATAGCGCTGGGCGGCGGGCAGATCCCCGGCCAGGGCGAGCCCGTGGGCGAGGTGGTATTTGATCTCGTTGGCCTGCGCCCCGGGCGCCACCTTGGGCAACACGCTCTTGAGGATGTTCACCCCCTTGTCCACTTCGCCGGTGCGGATCAGGGCCCAGGCGTAGGTGTCGGCCACCCCGGGGTTGTCGGGGTTCTTCTCGTGGGCCTTGGCGGCCAATTCCAGGCCGCGGGGGTCGTCCCGCTCGATGTAGATCCAGGCCAGGTTGTTCATGGCCACCAGATCGTCGCTCGCTGCGAGGACCTTGCGGTACTGCTCGGCGGCCGCGTCTTCGTCCCCCTTGTGCTGCAGGAGGATGGCGTAACGGCGCCGCGTACGGACGTCGTCCGGATGGGCCTTCAGGTAGGCGGCGTAGTGCTTGGCGGCGCGCGCCAGGGCCTTGGCCTGGGCAGCGCTGGCGTCGTACTTGCGCCACAGGTTGGGGGTCACCTTGCCCTCGTCGATGAGGCGCTCGTACTTCGCCATGGCCTCCTTGGGGCGACCGGCGGCGAGGGCCCAGTCGCCCTCCAGTTCGGTGACCAGGTCTTCGGTGCCCTTGATTTTGCGGATCCGGGCGAGGCGCTCGCGGTAGCGCTTCTCGTCCTGGGCGGCGATGGCCAGACGGGTGGAGGCGAGCAGGGCCGGGAGGTAGTCCGCCTTGGCCTTCAGGGCGCGCTCGAAGGCCCTCTCCGCCTCGCCGCGGTCGCCCTGGGCGAGGGCCAGCCGAGCCAGGAGGGCGTGTTTGGCCGCTCCTTCGGGCAGCTTGCGGGCCACCGCCACGGCCTCGTCCAGCTTGCCGAGGCGCGCGAGGGCATCCACCCGCAGGCGCAGGGCCGCGGGCTGCTCGTGCCCTTCGAGGACCTTCACCGCCTCCTCGGCACGACCGGCATCCAGATAGAACCGGGCCAGGTAGATGACCGCCCCGGGATTCAGTTCAACGGCCTGTTTCAGGTAACGCTCGGCGGCGGCCTCGTCGCCCCGCTTGCGCGCCACGTTGGCGAGGCCTACGTAGGCCGAGGGGGTCGGTTTGATCTTGATCACCGCCTCGTATTGGCGTTCGGCCTGGTCCAGATCGCCCAGGAGGTCGTAGGCGCGCGCGAGGTTGAAGCGAGCGGTGGTGTATTCGGGGTCGGCCTTCACCGCCGCCTCGAAGGCGCGGATGGCCTCCTTGGGTCGTTCCCGCCCGAGGAGGGCCAGGCCGAGCATGTTGTGATAGACGGGGTTGTCGGCCTTCTCGGCGATCAGTTCCCGGGCGATCTTCTCCGCCTCGTCGTAGGCCCGCTCGCGCATCTTGACGACGAACAGCAGCTCGCCCATTTCCTTGCGCTCTTTGAAGAGGGACTCGGCGACGCTGGGGTCGCCCAGGTTCAGTCGGGCGAGGGCCAGTTCACGCTCGGCGACGGTGGACCCGGGGGCCAGTTCCAGGGCCTTTTCGAAGGCCTTGGAGGCCTCGTCGAAGCGCTTGAGGCCCATGAGGGCGATGCCCCGCAGGACCTGGCCGCTGGCCCGTTTGTCGGCGTTGCCGAAGCGGTCCAATACTTTGAGGGCCCCTTCGAAATCACCGGTGCGGTTGCGGGCGTAGGCCAGCCATTCGGCCACTTGCGTGTTGTCCGGGTGGGACTGGATGTAGAGGGTCAGGTAGCGGTCGGCCTGCTCGAATTTCTTCTCGTTGAGGAGGATGGCGCCCTTCACCAACAGGGCCGGCTGGTAGTCGGGCAACACCTGGAGGACGTAGTCGATCCTCTTTTCGGCGTCTTCCAGGCGCCCTTCCTGCAGGTCCACGAGCGCAGAGAGGTAGGTGGCGAACAGGTGGTTGGGGACCAGTTCCAGGACCTTGGCCAGCTGCTTCTTGGCCTCGTCGTAGTCCTTGCGGGCGATGGCCAGGGTGGCCAGGCCGATGCGGGCGGAGAGGTTGTTGGGGTCCAGGCGGATGGCGGTCTCGAATTCCTCGCGCGCCTTGTCGTTGTCCTTCTGGGCCTTGGCGGTGGCCCCCAGGAGGGCGTGCGCCTCGGCGTAGTCGGGCACGTCTCGCACCAGGGCCTCTAGGAGCTTGCGCGCCTCGTCGGTCTTACCCTCGGCCAGGCGCAGGCGCGCCTCGCTCAGCCGCAGGGCGGGCTCGTCCGCCTTGCGCGCGCGCCCCTTCTCGATCTCAGCACGGGCGGCGTCCTGATTTTCCAGGGCCAGGTAGGCATCGGCCCGCAGGGCGGCCAGTTGGGCGTAGGCCTGCGGGCTCAGGCCCTCGTCCAGGGGCAGGGAGTCCACCAGTTCCTGGTTCTTGCCCTGGTAGTAATAGGCGCGTGCCAGGCCCACCATCCAGTCGTCCGGGGCGGCGCCGAGCTGGCGCAGGCGAAGGAACTCTTTCTCCGCGTCGGCCCCCTTGTAGAGGGCCAGGTAGGCCTCGCCCAACAGGCGGCGGGCCTCCTGGTCGGAGGGATTTTGCTGCAGGGCGTTCTTGGCCTCGATGATGGCGGCTTTGTAGTCCCCGCGTTGGAAATACTGGCGGGCCTCGTCCAATGCGCCGGCGAATGCCACGGCACACCAGCCGACCACCCCCAGGATGATCAGTGCGATCCGTTTTTTCATGGTGTGAGCGCCTCGGTTCAGTCGGTCGTTATATTGAGTTTTTTCATGAGGTCGTAGAGCGTGGGGCGACTGATCCCCAACACTTCGGCGGCACGGGCGATGTTCCGGTCCGTATAGGCCAGGGCCCGCAGAATGGCTGTGCGTTCGGCATTGGCTCTCACCTCCCTGAGATTGAAGGGCAGATCGATCCTGCCCCGGTCCAGCTCCAGGTCGTCCACGTCGATGATGCCGGAGTCGCTCATGATGACCGCACGCTTGATCTTGTTCTCCAGTTCGCGCACGTTCCCCGGCCAGGGGTAGGCCTCGATGGACTCGATGGCTTCCTTGCTGAAACCGCCGATCTTCTTCTTGTATTCGTGGCTGTATTTCTGCAGGAAATACTTGGCCAGGAGGATGGCGTCGCCGCGACGCTCGCGCAGCGGCGGGATGTCGATGACCACCTCACTGAGGCGGTAGTAGAGGTCTTCGCGGAATTCGCCCGTCTTGATGAGCTCACGCAGGTTGCGGTGGGTGGCGCACACCAGGCGGATGTCCA
>Ga0256832_1003677_pt1 | contig 10395 bp, 10 predicted proteins | sample 134614metaG_FD_190534 | JGI IMG/M metagenome (GOLD analysis project Ga0256832, IMG submission 190534) | Hydrothermal vent microbial communities from Lau Basin, Pacific Ocean - 134-614 | ecosystem: Environmental > Aquatic > Marine > Hydrothermal vents | place: Pacific Ocean: Lau Basin | collected...
ACTTCGCTTGGGACAACCGCGGCCGGCGCAGCTTCGCCCAGCGCTTCACCGACTACCTGGCCATGCTCCTCATCGGCCCGCTGCTGCTGTTCGCCCTGTTCGGCATCGTCTCCGGGGCCATGGAGTCGTCGCTGGTCCACCGCCTGGCCCAGTACCCACTGCTGGGGGCGCTGCTGCAGGCGGTGCAGCGCTGGATGCCCACCGCGGTGCTCATGTTGACGCTGGGCTTTCTGTACTGGTTCCTGCCCAACGTGCGGGTACGCTGGTGGAGCGCCCTGGCGGGCGGGGTGTTCGCCGGCCTGCTGTGGAAGGTGATCGGCCTGCTGTTCGCCCTGTTCGTGGTCAACTCCACGCGCTACACGGCCATCTACTCGGCCTTTGCCACCATCCTCCTGTTCATGATCTGGCTCTACCTGTCATGGTTGTCCTTCCTGCTCGGCGCGCGGCTGGCCTATTATCTGCAGTATCCCGAGGCCATGCGGCCCGGCTGGGCCGAGGCGGCCGGGGCGCGCCAGCTGGTGGCGGGGCTGCGCCTGTTGCAGCACATCGTGCAGCGCTTCTACGCCGGGCAGCCGCCGCTCGCCCTGCCGGAGCTGGCGCGCGCCGTGGGCCAGCCGGCGCCCTGGCTGGAGGCGGTGCTGGCGCGCCTGGAGGCGGCCGGCATCCTGATCGGGGACGGGGCGGACGACCCGCACTACCTGCCGGCGCGCGCGCCCGAGCAGGTGCCGCTGGGCGAGGTGGTGGCCGTGCTGGAGGGGCCACTGGCGGTGGACGGCGCGGCGGCGGGCGATGCGGTGGCGGCCGTGCTGGAACGGCTGGCGGCGGCGCGCGACGAGGCCCTGGCCGGGCTCACCCTGCGCGACCTGGCCGGGACGGTGGAGGGAGGCGCACCGGCGGCATGAGCTTTGTCGCGCCGATGCGGCGTTTCGTCGGCCGCCACGGGCGCGGGTGACGGCGCTGAACTACACGAAAAGACTGATTTGCCCAGAGGAAGGCATCCGACATGGGGACCACGAGCGAGAGGGAACGGACCCGGCCGGCCGCTGCCGCGCGGGGACGGGGGGCGAATCGCCGGGCGGCGCCGGCGGGCGTGGCGCTGGGGCGCATCCACGCCTATCTGCAGCACCTGTGCCGGCGGCTGGGCGAGACGGCACGCACGGTGCGCGCCGACATGCCCATCCGCGGCCACGGCATCCTGCGCGATCTGACCCAGACCGACTACCGCGTCACCCGCGGCCGGGTGGGCGACTGCCGCCGCGTGCGCCTGCAGATGATGTTGCGCCGCGCCGAGCCGCAGCAGTTCCAGGTGCCCTGTCCGCGCGGCAACCGCGATTTCCTGCGCGGCCTGAAGGAGGACGGCCTGCGCATCCTCGGCTCGCGCGTGGCGGGCCTCAACTCCGACACCCCGCGCGTGCTGTTCGAGGTGGCCGGCGAGGTGCCGGTGGAGCTGGAGTTCGAGGCCTGCGCCGCCGATCCCGAGCGGGTGGACCTGCTGGTGGTCAACTTCGACCGCCTGGGCGTGGCCCGCTACGAGTTCGGCGCCGAGGAGTTCGACGGCGAGCTGCTGCGCCAGCTGGGCCTGTTCATCCTGCGTCGCCCCAATCACCTGCTGCGCGACCGCCCCGGCGAGCGCGAGGCGGGCCGCTTCCACCAGCGCCTGACGCGCGCCGAGACGCTGCAGGAGATCGGCCCGCCGCCCACCCGGGCCGAGGTGCTGGACTTCCAGCGCGCGGCGCGGCGCGCCCGACGCCTGCTGCTGCGCTACGGCGGCGAGGAGCTGGTGCTGGACGCGCGGCGCAGCGTGTGCCGCATCGGCCGCAAGTTTCCCTCCGACATCCTCGTGCGCTCCCGCTTCGCCTCGCGCGATCACGCCAGCATCGTCCTGCACGAGGGCGAGTTCCTGCTGCATGACCACAGCAACAACGGCACCTTCGTGCGCCCCGACGGCGGCCCCGAGCTGCTCGTCCACAACGGCGCCCACCGCCTGCGCGGCAGCGGCGTCATCAGCCCCGGCGAGTACATTCAGGACGGCGTGGACCTCATCCACTACCGCGTGGAGTGATCACGGCTCGTCGCTCACCGCCTCCGGGCTGCTGGTCCAGCGCACCTGGGCCAGGGCGATGCCGCCCAGGATCAGCCCCAGCGCCAGCAGCGTGCGCGGCGTGACCGGCTCGTCCAGCACCACCGCCCCCAGGGCCAGCGCCCACACCGGAATCAGGTAGTTGATCTGCGACAGGAAGCTGGGCCCGGCCGAGCGCAGCAGGCGGAAGTACACCACCGTGGCCAGCCCGGTGGCGATCACCCCCAGAAAGCCCGCCGCCAGCAGGGCCGGCCAGCCCGGCGCCGCCGGCCACGGCGCGGGGCTGGCCAGGTCCAGGGGCAGCATGAGGCCGCTGGCCAGGATCAGCACCATGGTGGAGGTGAGCAGGTCGTCGCTCTCCGGGCGCAGGCGGGCGATGATGCTGCCCGCCGAGTAGCACAGCGCGCCGCCCAGCACGGCCAGCTCCGCCAGCAGCACGCCGCGCGTCTCCGGCCGGTCCAGCAGCAGGGCCGGTCCCATCAGCACCACGATGCCCACGAAGCCCAGGGCGAAGCCGGCCAGGCGGCGCGCGGTGAGCGTCTCGCCGGGGATGAGGAAGTGCGCCAGCAGCAGGGTGGCCAGCGGGTTGACCGCCATGAGGATGCCGGCCAGGCCGGAGTCGATGGTCTCCTGCCCCCAGGCGATGAGCCAGAAGGGCAGGGCGTTGCCGACCAGGGCCATGGCCAGGAACCAGGGCCACAGCGCGCGGCGCAGGCCGCGCCAGCCGGGCCGGCTGAGGCTGGTGGCCACGGCCAGCACCGCCGCCCCCACCAGCAGGCGCAGGGTGACCAGGCTGACGGGGGTGAAGCGCTCCAGGGCGATGCGGTTGAACAGGAAGGCGCTGCCCCACATGGCCACCAGGGCGAACAGCAGCAGCCAGTCGCGGGGCCGGTGGCGCAGCCGCAGGGGCATGGCTCAGCCGGTCAGGCGGTCGAAGATGCGGAAGCCCGCCACATAGGTGCCGACGGCCGAGCCCAGGGTGCTGAAGAAGAACACCAGCAGCACGCGCGAGACGTGGTTGCGCCACCAGCCCTTCCAGTGCGTCAGGTCGTGGCGCAGGGAGGAGAAGTCGGCCACCGTGGGCTTGCGCAGCAGCACCTCGATGAGCGCCGTCACCATGCCCGCGCCGATGGTGGGGTTGAGGGAGGTGAGCGGCGCGGCCAGGAAGGCGCCGATCACCGTCAGCGGGTGGCCGCCGGCGATGGCCGCCCCCAGCGCCGCCAGGCCGCCGTTGATGACCACCCAGTCCGCCACCAGCGCCCAGCCCAGGGCCGGGCTGCGCGCGAAGCCGATGGCGAAGCCGGCCAGGATCACCGCCACGATCAGCCACGGCAGCCAGCGCCACAGGTTCACCCGCGGCGGCAGGGCCTCCAGCTCGGCCAGGCGGGCGGCCACGGTGGCCGCGTCGGGCCGCTCCGCCGCCAGCGCGCGCAGGTGCTGCTCGATGCCCTTGAGGTGCCCGGCGCCCACCACGGCCAGCAGGTGGCGGGGCCGCTCGCGCTGCACGGCCTGGTAGATCTTCAGGGCCATGTAGCGGTCGCGCTCCTCGATGAGCGGCCGGTACAGCTGCTCCGAGCGCTGGGCGAACTCGCTGAAGGCGGCGTCCAGCATGTCGCCCTCCTTGAGCCGCTCGATGTCCGCCTCCTCCACCTCCTCCCGCGTCAGGGCGCTGGCCAGCAGGCCGGCGAACAGGTTGAGCCGCTGCCACCAGGACACCGAGCGGTACACCCGCTTGAGGGTGACGCCGATGTCGCGATCGATGAGGTGCAGGGGCAGGCCGGCCGCGGCCGCCTTGTCCATGGCCATGCGCATCTCCGCCCCCGGCTCGATGCCGAACTGCTCGGCCAGGCGCTGCTGGAAGGCGCCCAGCGCCAGGCTGGCCATGACCATGGGCGCCTTGCCCTGGCGGATCACCTGGAACAGGTCGGTGCGCGCCAGCCGGTCCGGGTCCTGCAGGTTGGCGAAGCGGCTGTCGCACAGCTCGATGGCCACCGCGTCGTAGTCGCCCGAGTCGACCAGCTCGGCCACCGCCTCGGCGCTGCGGCGCGACACGTGGGCCGTGCCCAGCACGGTGACGCGGCTGCCGTCGATGTCGAGGGTGAACCGGGGCTGGCGGGAGGCGCTGTCCATGGGCGGGCCGTGGGCGGGGGTGGAGCGGCGGTTATACCGGCGCGCCGCGGGGAATGCAAAGGCCGGCCGTGACCGGCCCGACGCTTTGGCGGTGGCGCGGGCCCGGCCTCACCAGATGAGGTCGTCCGGCACCTCGTAGCCGGCGTAGGGGTCGTCCTCGGCGGGCGGCGGCTCCGGCGCCGGCTCGTGGCGGATGACGATCTTGTCCGGGTCCAGTGCGCGGATATGCTCGGCCACCGCCGCCGGGATCAGGCAGCGTCGCCCGTCCAGGAAGGTGATGGCCAGCTCGCCGGCCAGCAGCTGGCGGCGCTGTTCGGCGGTCACGTACAGGCGCTTGATGGTGGTGCCCACCTGGAACTGGTAGGGGAGGTCCGCCGCCGGGTCGTTCAGCGCGTGGGACTGGATCAGCTCGCGCACCTTGCGCCGGTTGGCCTTGCGGCGCGCGGCGGCTTCCTTGGCCTGGCGGCGCTCCTCCGCCTCCAGCTTGCGGCGCGCGGCCCAGGCGGCGGCCAGATCCGGCGCGCCGTCGTCGCGCGGTGGCCGCTCGCCGCGCGCCCGTGGCGGGGCGCCCCGGCCCTTGCGTTTCGCCTTCTGCGCCGGCGGGCGGCGCTTACCGCGCCGGGCCTGCCTGAGTTGTTCCTCGGTGGCCAGGCCGGCCTTGAGCAGTTGTTCCTGTAGCGCGTTCTTCATGGGATCGGGTCAAGCCTTCTGCAGGTTGCCGTACAGCCGCTGGTAGAGTCCGTGGCCGCGGATGAGCTTCTCGTGCGGACCTTGTTCGATGATGCGGCCGTTGTCAAAGACGAATACCTCGTCCGCGTGCAGCACGGCGCTCAGGCGGTGTGCCACGATGAGCGTGGTGCGCCCGGCCAGGAAGGCGTCCAGCGCTTCCAGCAGGCGCGCCTCGGTGACCGTGTCCAGGGCCGAGGTGGCCTCGTCCAGGATCACCACGCGCGGCTCGGACAGGATCATGCGGGCGATGGCCAGCCGCTGGCGCTGGCCGCCGGACAGGCGCACGCCGTGGCGGCCGATCCGGGTGTCCAGCCCGTCCGGCATGGCCTGCACCACCTCGCGCAGCTGGGCCACCTCCAGCGCCTCCCACAGGCGCGTCTCCGGGTAGTCGCGGCCCAGGGTGAGGTTGAAGCGCAGCGTCTCGTTGAACAGGGCCGGGTGCTGCAGCACGATGCCCACGTTCTCGCGGATCACCTCCAGGCCGATGCGCTGCTGGGGCACGCCGTCGAACAGCACCTCGCCCGAGCGCGGCGGGTAGAGGCCGATGATGACCTGCGCCAGGGTGGACTTGCCGCCGCCGCTGGCGCCCACCAGGGCCACCTTGCGCCCCGGCGGGATGTCCAGGTTGACGTGGTCCAGCACCAGCGGCCCGTCGTCGTAGGCGAAGCACACGTCGCGCACGGTGATGCCCACCGTGGGCTTGTCCAGGAAGGGGTTGACCTCGGTGGGCCAGCGCGGCTCCGGGTGCAGCGCCAGCAGGCGGTTGAGGCGCGCCAGGGCGGCGCGCGCCGAGTACCAGGCGTACTGGATGTTCAGCACCTCCTGCACCGGCGTCATCATGAACCACAGGTAGCCGAACACGGCCATCATCTTGCCGATGGTCAGGCTGGAGAACAGCACCATGAGCATGGCCAGGGCGCGGAAGATCTCGAAGCCGGTCAGGAAGATGAAAAAGGAGAAGCGGCTGGCGGCGTCCGACTTCCAGGCGTAGGCGCTGGCGTGGGTGCGGATGTCGGCCGCCTTGCGGTCCACGCGGCGGATGAAGAAGCGCTGCCGGTTGGCGGCGCGGATCTGCTGGATGGCGTCCAGCGTCTCCGCCAGCGCCTCCTGGAACAGTTCGAAGGCCTTGTTCTCGCGCCGCTTGAGCTGCTTGACCTTCTTGCCCATGCGCAGCGTGAGATAGACCACGAACGGGTTGACCAGCAGGATGAACAGGGCCAGCTGCCAGTGCATCCACAACAGCACGCCGGTCACCCCCACCAGGGTCAGCACGGCCAGGATGAAGCGCGCCACGGTGACGCCGACGAACTCGTCGATCACGTTCACGTCGGTCACCAGGTGCGAGGTCACCGTGCCCGTGCCCAGGGTCTCGTACTCGGCCATGGACACGTGCTCCAGGTGGCGCAGCAGCTGGTGGCGCAGGCGGTAGGTGATGTCCTTGGAGATGAGCGTGAACTGGCGCGTCTGGATGACGTTGAACACCAGCGAGCCCAGCCGCAGCGCCAGGGTTACCGCCAGCATGACGCCGATGTACAGGGCCGGCCGGTGCCATTCGGCTGGCAGCAGCCGGTTCAGCGTGTGCACGATCTGCGCCGGCCTGTCCAGCAGCACCTCGTCCACCAGCAGCGGCATGAGCAGCGGGATGGGCACGCTGATCAGCGCGCCGATCAGGGCGATCACATTGGCCACCACCAGCGCGCGGCGGTGGCGCAGGGCCAGCCGCAGCAGGTAGCGCGCGTCCCAGACGGGCGGCGCGGGGGTGTCAGTCGGCGGGACGCTCGCCATCGGGGCCCTGCGGTGTGGGCGGCGGCGCGGGCAGCGACAGCTCGCGGTGCAGCTTCACCAGCCGGCCGTCGGCGTCGATGTGGCAGATCACGCCCACGCTGCGCTCGCCGCTGTCCTCGTCCATCTCCACCAGCCGCACGCCGCGCACCACGTAGCCGCCCGGCGTCTTCTCCACCTTGCCCCAGCGCCGCAGGCGGGCGAACTCCGGGTGCCGGGCCGAGGCCAGCGCCTTGTCGCGGCACAGCTCAATGGCCCGCTGCGCGCCCGGGTCCAGCCAGCCGCGCACCGTGTCGTCAATGACCGGGAAGCGGTCGCGCAGGATGAGCAGCGCGATCACGCCAAGGAAGATCAGCGGCGCCGCGCGCCGCAGCGGGTGACGCCGGCGCCGCGCCGGACGGGGTGGGGTGGGCTTGTCCATGGCCGGCAGTTTCGCACATCCGCCGGCGGATTTTGATGGTGGGCGGCTTGCGCGGGGCGCGGCCAATGCATAACGTTGTTCCAGTTCATGCCCGTGACCGGAGCCGCCATGCGCACCACCCTGGACCTGCCCGAGCAACTGCTGGCCGAGGCCATGCGTCTGACCGGCAGCAAGACCAAGACCGCCGTCATCGTGCGCGCCCTGGAGGAGCTGGTGCGCAAGGCGCGCCTGCAGGAGCTCAAGGCCTGCCGGGGACGCGTCGATCTGGATATCGACCTGGATACCCTGCGGGACCGGCGCTGATGGGGGTGCTGGTCGATACCTCCATCTGGATCGACTTCTTCCGCGGCGGCCGTCACTCCCGGGCCCTGGACGCCCTCCTCGACGAAGACGAGGCGGTCACCAATGACCTCATCCTGGCCGAGCTGATCCCGGCCCTGGTGCTGCGCGGTGAGCGACGGGTGGTGGCCATGCTGCGGGCGGTGCAGCGTCCGCCCTTGCGCATCGACTGGCCGGGGCTCGTCGACCTGCAGGTGCGCTGCCTGCGGCGCGGCGCCAACGGCATCGGCATTCCAGACCTGATCATCGCCCAGCACGCCCTGCAGGCCGATTTCGCCGTCTATTCCCTCGACCGCCACTTCCGCTTGCTGGCCGATGTGGCCGGTGTGCGCCTGTTCGCTGCGGCATAGCACCTCGCCCCTCGCCAGGGCCCGCCGCCGCATCCATCCGCCACCGGGTGCGTAGGTCCATTTGGACGGGGCCGGCCGCGCTCGGCTATAGTGCGCGCCATTTTCCGCCCGGCCCCCGGCGGACATCCCTGCAGCGAGGAGGCTCCCCTGTCCGATGCCCACATGAGCGACGCCCTCCACACCTTTGCCGGCCGTCTGCGGGCCCTGCGCGAGCTGGGCCCGGACGAGCTGCTGCGCGAGACGCGCATCGGGTTGGAGAAGGAGTCGCTGCGGGTGGCGCCGGACGGGGTGATCGCCCAGACCGACCACCCGGCCGGGCTGGGCGCGGCGCTCACCCATCCCCGCATCACCACCGACTACGGCGAGGCCCTGCTGGAGCTCATCACCCGCCCGCAGACCTCCGTGCAGGCGGCCCTGGCGGAGCTGGACCTGCTGCACCGCTGGACCTACGCCAACCTGGAGCACGGCGAGTTCCTGTGGGCCACCTCCATGCCCTGCCGGCTGCGCGGCGAGGAGAGCATCCGCATCGCCGAGTACGGCCCCTCCAACGCCGGTTTCATGAAGACCGTGTACCGGCGCGGCCTGGGTTACCGCTACGGCAAGACCATGCAGGTCATCGCCGGGGTGCACTTCAACTATTCCCTGCCGGACGCCTTCTGGCGCGTGTGGCGGGAGCGGCTGGGCGATGCGCGCCCGCTGCGCGAGTTCCGCTCCGAGGCGTACATGGCCATGCTGCGCAACCTGCAGCGTTTCGGCTGGATCGTGCCCTACCTGTATGGCGCCTCGCCGGCGGTGTGCGAATCCTTCCTGGGCGGCGCCCAGACCACCCTGGAGTTCTTCGGCCACCACACCTACTACGAGCACTACGCCACCTCCCTGCGGCTGGGCGACATCGGCTACCAGAACCGGCGCGAGGGCGAGCTGGGGGTGCGCATCAGCTACAACGACCTGCCGGCCTACATCGCCAGCCTGGAGGCGGCCATCACCACGCCCTGCCCGGTGTGGGCGCGCATCGGCGTGTGCGTGAACGGGGAGTGGCGCCAGCTCAACGCCAACCGCCTGCAGATCGAGAACGAGTACTACAGCTCGGTGCGCGCCAAGGCGGTGGTGTCCGGCCTGACCAAGCCGGTGCGCGCCCTGCAGCGCCAGGGCGTGGAGTACATCGAGCTGCGCTCGGTGGACGTGAATGCCTTCGAGCCGCTGGGGGTGAGCGAGCACCAGCTGTGCTTCCTGGAGGCGCTCATGGTGTACGCCCTGCTGCTGCCCAGTCCGCCGCTGGACGCCGAGGAGCAGCAGCTCATCGACGCCAACCTCAACCTGGTGGCCCACTCCGGGCGCGACCCGCAGCTGGCCCTGCTGCGCCGCGGCGGGGAGATCTACTGCCTGCGCGACTGGGCCGGCGAGGTGCTGAACGACATGACCGAGATCTGCGCCTGGCTGGACGCCGCCAAGGGCACCGACGCCTACACGCGCAGCCTGGCGCGCCAGCTGGACAAGGTGCGCCACCCGGCGCAGATCGCCGCCACGCGCATGATGGACACCCTGGCCGAGCGGCGCGAGAGCTTCTTCGAGTTCGCCCTGCGCCAGTCGCGACAGATCGCCGAGCGCTTCGCGGCACGGCCGCCGAGCGCCGCCGAGCGGGTCGCCCTCGTGGCCGAGGTGGAGCGCTCGCGGGCCGAGGCGGAGGCCCTGGCCGCCAGCGACCGGGTGGACTTCGCCACCTTCCTGGCCGACTATTTCGCGCAGTGAGGCAACTCGCCGCCGCGGCGGTGGTCTGTGAAGCGAGACGGCAACCCAAGGAGGCCACACACCCATGACCCGACTCTTCGCCTGGCTGCTGGCCCTGGCCCTGCTCACCGGCTGCGCCGGGCTGGCGCAGCGCCCCGAACCGCCCATCGTCAGCGTGGCCGACATCCGCATGGGCGATGCCAGCCTCATGGAACAGCGCTTCGTGGTCACCCTGCGCCTGCAGAACCCCAACGACTTCGCCCTCCCGCTGCGTGGCCTGCGCTACGACCTCAAGCTGAACGGCCACGCCTTCGCCCGCGGCGTGAGCCCGGCCGCCGTCACCGTCCCCGCCTACGGCGAGAAGACCCTGCAGGTGACCGTCACCAGCAACCTGCTGTCCCTGTTCCGCCAGCTGCAGGCCCTGTCCAGGGGCGGCCCCCTCAAATACTCCCTGGCCGGCAGCATCGGCATCGCCAACCGCCACCTGCGCCTGCCCTTCAAGCAGAGCGGCGAGCTCACCCTCTAGGCGCGGGCGGCGCCCCGCCCGCGGCCCGGCGGGTTCCACTCACCCGGCCGGAGCGGCGATCTATACTCGGAAAGTCGCCGTTCATCGCGTGCACGTGAAGGGGAGCCCCGGCGCCTCGTTCCCACCGGCATTTCCAGACGCCGGCCCGGACGGATCACCCGGGTCGGCCGTTCGCTCGGCGGGGTATCCGGCACGCCATTGCAAGGGGCTTGTCCAGGGTCTGCGCCCGTCTCCATTCACCCATCTGGCAAGGAAGCGACCGCCCGGCGGGCCGTTGGCGCGGGCATCGGCTCACTGGAGGTTTAGCGTC
>Ga0256832_1003678_pt1 | contig 10394 bp, 11 predicted proteins | sample 134614metaG_FD_190534 | JGI IMG/M metagenome (GOLD analysis project Ga0256832, IMG submission 190534) | Hydrothermal vent microbial communities from Lau Basin, Pacific Ocean - 134-614 | ecosystem: Environmental > Aquatic > Marine > Hydrothermal vents | place: Pacific Ocean: Lau Basin | collected...
GGACTATCCCATAATGTTCGAAAGCAGAGAATTTGCCCGTACGCCCCAACCCGACTTGGATTTCATCCAGAATGAGCAAAGTACCGGTTTTATGACATCGCGCTTTGAGTTTTTTTAGATACTCTGCATGAGGAAGGATGAGACCCGCCTCCGCCTGTATCGTCTCCAGAAGAACAGCGGCAGTATACTCCGTGATTTTCACAAGGTCTTCCTCCCGGTTGAAGCGAATATGCCGGAATCCCGGTACCATCGGTTGATAGTGCATGGTAAATTCGATATCACTTCGCAAGCTCTCTGCAGCGATAGTGCTGCCATGGTATGCATTGGAAGCGCTAATAATCTCGGCTCTGCCCGTGTGCTTTCTGGCGAGTTTGATGGCCCCTTCTACCGCTTCACTTCCCGAGTTGACAAAATATACGGTGTCCAATGTATCGGGGAGATGAGATGTGAGCAACGATGCCAATTCGACCTGAGGTGCTTGGACATACTCCCCGTACACCATCGTATGGGCATACTGTTCTATCTGGTGTTGCACAGCGCGAATGATGTCCGGATGTCCATGCCCCAAGGCCGCAGGACCGATCCCCGAATTGAGGTCCGTGTACCGCTTTCCCCCGACATCATAGAGGTAAACGCCCTTCGCATCCCGAATCTCTAATAGACTCGGATTGGGATGTGTCAAAGCCAAATGCTTTAGAAACAACTGTTGTCGGGGACTCATGTGACGTCTTCTTTCCTCCGGTTAGCGGGCAAATGCCGTGGCTCTCTTCTCTCGTATCACCGTCACCTTTACTTGGCCGGGATACTGCATTTCATCCTGTATTTTTTGGGAAATGCTAAAGGAGAGGTCATCCACCGCTTGATCCGATACCTTTTCGCTTTCTACAATAACGCGCAACTCTCTTCCCGCTTGTAAGGCATAGGCTTTTTGTACTCCTTCGTAGGCCATGGCGAGCTCTTCGAGATCGCGGATACGCTTGAGGTAACTCTCGAGTATCTCCCTTCTCGCTCCCGGTCTGGCACCGGAAATGGCATCACAAGCCTGTACGATAGGAGAGATGATATTATTCATCTCAATCTCGTCGTGGTGGGCACCAATCGCGTTGAGGATAATGGCTGCCTCTCCATGTTTTTCTGCGATTTGCATACCGAGCAAAGCGTGGGACAATTCGGAATCCTCCTCGCTCACCTTGCCGATATCATGCAAGAGTCCCGCTCGTTTGGCCATTTTGATTTGCTTGCGACTCAATCCTAGTTCTGCTGCCATAGTGGCACACAATCTCGCCGTCTCCAATGAGTGTTTTAACAGGTTTTGACCATAAGAGGAGCGGAAACGCATCCTTCCGACCATCTTGACCAAATACGAATCCAATCCGTGAATATCCAGTTCGATAATAGATCTTTCTCCGATCTCCATAATTTGTTGATCGAGCTGCTTCTTCACTTTGGCCACGACTTCTTCAATGCGTGCCGGGTGAATGCGTCCATCGGAGACCAGCCGTTTGAGGGCAAGACGGCAGACCTCCCTTCGGATAGGGTCAAAACTGGAAATGACGATGGCCTCCGGCGTGTCGTCCACGATGATTTCCGCACCGGTCGCTGCTTCCAATGCACGTATGTTGCGCCCTTCTCTTCCGATGATTTGCCCTTTGATATCGTCGGTGTCCAAATTGTACACCGTGACAGAATTCTCGATGGTATATTCGGCACTCATCCTTTGGATGGTCTGAATGATGATTTTCTTGGATTCTTTGAGCGCTCTCGCTTTGGCTTCGGAGATGAGCTGCTTTTGGATAGACATGGCATCCGTCTCCGACTTAGCACGTACCGCCTCGAGCAATTGCTCTTTGGCTTCCGCTTCAGTCAGCTTAGCGATATTTTCGATGTTACGGATTTGCTTCTCCGTCAATGCATCCAGTTCTTCTTTTTTTGAAGCGACAATGCTGAGTTGCTTCTCGAGGTTTTGCCGTATAGCCTTTATTTCGTTGTCCCGGTTGTCGATTTCCTCTTCGAGGGCTTCAAGTTTCTCCAGTTTTACTTTATGCGCCTCCTCCTGTGCTTTCAATTGAAGTTCCCTCTCCCGCATTTCGATTTTAAAATTGGCCTTCTCCTTGTTGAGCTGTTCTTTTAGTTTGGCAAATTTTTCTTTGACCTCTCTGATCTTCTTTTGCTTGATGCTCTCATTGACATTTTCCGCCTTTGAAATAATTTTTTCCGCTTTGGTTTCCGCATCATTAATCAGCCGCTTGGCCGTTACCCGCGCTTCCTCTATCGCCAGGTCCGCCTTCTTGTTGACCTCTTCTACTCTGGCCTTATTAAGGCCTTTTAACATCAAGAATCCCACCAATATGCCTACGACGGCCCCGAGAAGGATTCCGACGAGCAATCCTGTTGTTATAATCATTTGACACAAATTTTTTAAGTAAATAATTTGCTTACCATACCATTTTGTTTTCAGGTATGAAATGGTTGATTTCAACACCTTGTGCAGACACCCGGGTATGCGTGTTACGCTTTTACCCATAGGGGATATGCTAAGCATATATATTAACATGGTCCCAACGAAACTTTTCCGCCGGTGATAGTGTCTAAAGATTGAATCTACTTGGGTTAGTCGAGTAAGGTATCCAATTTGGATTCTATTGTTTCCAAATCAGATATAAGGGAAGTATTCTCAACTGGGCTTTGTGCTTTGGATTTATTGAGATCATAAGCTAAGCTCAAGAAAGCCATCGCCACCCAGTCCTGAACGTCTTTGGAGGCATAGCTGGCTTTCATCTTCGCTACCCTGTCATTAATATCCGCTATGGTCTGATCGATAATCTTTTTTTCAGATGATTTGATCTTGAGCGGGTATTGTCGTCCTCCAATATTGGCAGTATAACTGATTAATGATTGATCTTCCATATTACCACGCACTTTCGATGAAGTCAATGACTTCACTTACTTCCTCTATAATCTCCTCTATTTTCATTCTCAACGCATCACTCTGTCCCAAGTGTCCTTTCTTCTGCTTATATGCGGCCAATTCCCGGTGCAGGTCTTCATTTTCTTTCTGCAATCCATATACCTTCTGTTCCAACTTCCCGATTTTATCCAGAATCGATGTTATCTTCAGGTGAACTGCCGACATAATAGCTTCTCATTTAGACACTATTCAATCCACAAAGTTAATAAAAATATATTTATTGCTTTTAATGTCAAAATAGAGAATTGTAATACAGACCCAAAGTATAGTAAGGTGCGTAGGTGTAATGGACCATTTGTCTATGCACGGGTTTTTGTGTAACTTTGCAGTTCAAATCGTACATTTATGGTAAACAAAGTGATTTTAGTCGGAAATTTGGGCCGTGATCCCGAAGTGAGAACCCTGGAAAACGGTACAAAAGTAGCCCGTGTCTCCATCGCTACGAATGAAACATACAGAGATAGAAACACCAACGAATTTGTTACCAATACCGAATGGCATGATCTCGTTCTGTGGAGGTTTCTTGCAGAGAAAATCGAGCGCTACACAAAGGGTACAATGGTATATGTCGAAGGAAAGTTGATTCACAGAAAATGGACCGACAAAGAGGGCATTGACAGATATTCCACCGAAGTAGTTGTCAACCAACTCAGACGGCTTTCCTCCAGAGAGCAATCTTCGAATGCCGAAAATACTCCTTTTCAAAGCAATCCGACAACCTCAGTTGATCCACCTTCTCCCCCTTCTTCTTCTGGCGATACCGCAGATAATGCACCGTCTATTGAAGACGACTTACCCTTTTAGTTTGTAAAGAAAATAATATAAATTTTGGATACCGACCCTCCTGATAGTAGCCATCGGAAAACTCTCATTTTAACGTCCATCTTTATCGTAGTTTCTACCTTACACCTCAGCCTCGCTTTGGTTGGGGTGGTGCTATTGTTATACCTATCCGCTATGATATCCGGTTCTGAAGTTGCCTTGTTTTCCCTTAATAAATCAGACTTAGAAATTCTTAGAGAGCAGTACCCCAAATCTTTTAAGCTGGTACAAAACTTGTTACGAGACCAGGGACGATTATTGGCGACCATTCTCATAGCCAACAATTTCATAAATATCGCAATCGTCGTTCTGTCGGATTACCTCGTTTGGAATTTCTTCACAGAACAAATGTTTCAAAAATTCGCTCTCTGGCTTCAAGGAACTTTACCTTTCCATTTATCCGTACACTATGTCGCTCGCACTATCAACTTTTTAATCACTGTAGTCGGTGTCACCACCTTACTGCTTCTCTTTGGAGAAGTAGCTCCCAAGATTTATGCCAAGGTCAACAGCATACAATTTGCCAAACGCATGGCTCGTCCGTTGTACTTTTTATCTAAGGCACTATATCCTCTGGCCTCTTTGTTTGTAGGGCTCTCCAATAAAATCGAAAAAGGACTGGATTCATCTGGCGTATCGGGAAGTATGACGACTAAGGATGATCTCGATAAGGCCATCTCCCTCACTGTTCATACCGATGATCCGGACAATCCGAAAGTCGAGCTCCTCAAACGCATCCTCAAACTGGATGAAGTCACCGCCAAACAAATCATGACACCTCGAGTAGATGTATTAACCGTGGATATCGACGATGATTACGATAACGTACTGGACACCGTTAAAACATCCGGTTTCTCCCGTATCCCTGTTATCGAAGAAGACTTTGACCATGTCAAAGGAATCTTATACGTCAAAGATATGCTTGGATATCTCCGAAACTCGAAAGAGAAGGACTGGAGATCCTTGATTAATACCGATATAATGTATGTTCCGGAAACCAAAAAAGGCAATGAATTGCTCAAAGACTTTCAATCAAAACACAAACACATCGCCATCGTTGTGGACGAATATGGAGGTGGCGCCGGATTGGTGACTTTAGAAGATGTGATGGAAGAGGTTATTGGCGAGATTCATGACGAATTTGATGAAGACCAAGAGGTAGAATTCCGAAGACTCAATGCCAATACCTATCAATTTGAAGGCAAAACCATGCTCAATGATGTGGCCAGAGTATTGGAGATCGATGTAGATGAATTTGATGCAGTGCGGGGAGAGGCAGATAGCCTGGCCGGCCTTATTCTCGAACATACTGGCGGCCTACCGGAAAGGGGATTTACCCTTATGATTGGGGAGGCTTATAAGATCATCGTCGAAGAGGTGGACCACCGACGTATCAAACAAGTCAAGATTATCGTGAAGGGAAAAGGTTGACTTTGAGCATCTCCAGAAGTGGATATAGCACTACCCACATCCTATCATTTGTTGTTCTAATGCAATATGTTCAGATGCTGGAGCTGCTTTTCAGGTTATTATCGACATTTCAGGGATTAACAATTGGAAGGGAAACACCTAAAAGCACCGAACACCCCTTGACCACATAGAATAAATATTTATCAGGGAGAAACGATGTTCGATATTCAAAACCATTTCATAACTGACTTTATTCAAAAAGAGGGTTTTTCTCCAATAAAGCGCTCCTTAGCGGGAAAACCCGCGCTCCACCACCTTGCGGACGATAGCAAAAAACCACCGGTTGGGGATAATGCGCCGGATAAATAAAAGCGCTTTGGCGTCCATCCCGACCGGATAGCGCACCTTGAAGGACTTACTGTTGGCTGCTTTCCATACGACTTTAGCGACTTTTTCCGGTCCGGGGGCTTTCTCCCCTTCCTTTTGCATATTCTCCATACATACTTTTTCATACGAGTCATAATCCTCGATCGACGTATCGACAAATAAATCCTGAGACCGGGAGTAAAAGTCGGTTTTAATCGCGCCGGGCTCTACACTTTTTACCCGGATACCCAGTGGTTTGAGCTCATAGTGCAAGGATTCCCCGAAGCCATCCAGCGCCCATTTAGTCGCATGGTAAGCGCTATACAATGGAAAGGTGATCAGGGCTCCCACCGAGGTAATATTGATAATCGTCCCATCGTGTTTGCTTCGAAAATGAGGCAATATTTTCCGTATGACGTTGAATACCCCAAAGACATTGACATCAAACTGCTTTCGGAGTTGTTCTCCGGTGGATTTTTCGAATACGCCTACTGCTCCATATCCCGCATTATTAACGATGACGTCGATTCCCCCAAAATCCTTTATGGCACCGGAAATGGCTGCTTCGATAGATGCTTCATCTGTAACATCCAGGCGGTACAGCTTTATATTGGGTTGTTTCGTCAATTCCGTCTCTTTCCCCGGATGACGCATGGTCGCTGCTACATTCCATCCTCTTTCCGAGAAATACATCGCAATGGCTTTGCCGATTCCGGAAGAAGCTCCTGTAATGAATATTGTCTTAGTCTGCATAATGAATAGTGTTTAATTTTTGATTTCCTTTTCTGCTATATGAATATCGGCCAACAATTTCATAATATATCCCCAATCACCGGCTAAACCTCTTTCTCAAGTCCGAATGTGCTGCCGTACGCATCACCTCTATTTGTCCGGGAGTAAAGCTGTACTCCTTCATGTAACAAGGTTTGTAATAGGACATATAGTTTTCGATTAAGGGCTTGTACACTTGTCCGGAATCATTCTTAAACCCCAACATCTCACAGTCGGAATAGTTGACATAAATCTCAAAAACAGCTCCCGGATCCGGAGGAGTATCACAAATCCTATCCCCTACCAATGCACATTTATCCGGGTCAAAATCGTCCTTGCCAAATTGCCGCTCTTCGAAAGTGTGATACAAACCGAAGAAATGCCCGAATTCGTGGGCCATAATCTTTTGATCACTGAGGTCAAACTTACTCATAACGACATTGTTGGTCCGGCGGGACAATACGTAGGAAAACCCACCGATTCTACCACAAGAAATGGAAAGAGGAGTCACTCGGCAAAAGTCCTTTTTGTGGTCAAATATGTACAGCGAAATGGTACTGTCCAGCCGGTATTTGTCAGAAAAATCGTTGTAGGGTTGATACAAATCCTCTGACAAATCCTCCAGATAAAGGTCTGAAAGAATGACATCCACCCGATCGATATAGAAGAGCAAACCGACAGGCTTAAACGCCTGATTCAGCCGGTAAATCGCTTGTCTGACACGGATCTCTTTCAGCGAGATGTCCAACGAGTCCCGCTGTACAATCCCGATGCGCAGGGGAAATCGCAAAATCTCCTTAGAGTTATTGTAGTTTTTGATCGAATCATTGGCCAACTTCAAATAAATGAGCTCTGCATTCTCCTTCTCGTCTCCGACGAGGTCACAGCGCGAAAGACACCAATTCTTGGCTTCAATCACCTGTTGAGCGGAGACCAAAACGGTAGAAAGCATTATTAAAATATAGAGTAAAATGTATCGCATAATAGAGAGTGGATTAGTATTGCCCCACAATATCAAACCATCTCCCTAAAACAACACCATTCTAACCTGACTATTCCCACTTTATGCAATACAGCAGACATTAAAAGGGTCTTCCCTCCGTTTACTTTATCTCACAGGAGAGCACTTTTTGCTCTTGGACAAATCCTTCTAATACATCTCCGATTTGCACCGGTCCGACCCCTGCAGGCGTACCGGTAAAAACCAGATCACCTGTCTGAAGTTTAAAATACTTGGATATTTGGACAATGAGTTGGTCAATGCTAAAAATCATATCGGCGGTATTGCCGGTTTGGACGATTTGTCCGTTTTTTCGCAATGAAAAATTCAATGCTTGAATGTCGGGGACCTTGGCGATGGGTTGGAATGCACCTATGGCAGCGGAGTGATCCCAAGCCTTGGCTTTTTCCCATGGGAGACCTTTGGATTTGAGTTGGCTTTGTACATCTCTCGCAGTAAAATCGAGGCCAAGGGTCCATTGGTCATAATAAGTGTGTGCGAACCCGGGTTGGACATGACGGCCGTTTTTGCATATTTTGATGACTATTTCCGCCTCGTAATGCAAATCCGAAGTAAACTCCGGATAGTACAGGGGACGATTTTTAATCAACAACGCGGTGGAGGGCTTCATAAAAATCACGGGAGACTCCGGCACCGGATTGTTGAGCTCTTTGGCGTGATTGATATAGTTGCGGCCGATGCAAAATATTTTCATAATCAGAATGCCTTGGGGTTGAGTAACCCGGTGATTTCCTTTACTTCCCGAAGCGTTTTTTGAGCCTCCTTTCTGATGGCAGCACTGGAGGCTTTGATTTGCTCCTTGTATTGCTTTTTATTGGACATAATCGTTTCATAACGCTCTTTGATGGGCGATACAAGATCGATGAGTCCCACGGAAACCGCTTCTTTAAGTTCACTGTATTTTAGTTTTCCCGCCTGGTAGTCTTTTAGTAATGTATCGTAGTCATCTGTCCGTCCGGAGGCTTTGAGCAAGGTGAATAGATTTTCGACGCCGGGACTCATAACATCCGTTTTTTCACCGGTATCCGTAACGGCGGAGCGCACCTGTTTCTGAATTCTGGCAAGGTCACCAAAAAGATTGACATAATGCTTTTCTCCCAGGCTCTTACTCATTTTTTTGTCCGGATCTGCCAAAGATCGCACTTTCGGAACCTCGGTAAACAAGGGTTCGGGTATGGGGAAATACTCCTTTCCAAATTGGTGGTTGAATCGCGTGGCGATATTTCTCGTGAGCTCTAGGTGCTGCTCCTGGTCTTTGCCCACCGGCACGAGGTCCGCTTTGTAAATCAGGATATCCGCCGCCTGAAGCACCGGATAGGCGAATAGTCCTAAAGAAATGAGCACGTCCTTATTGCTGTCCTTGAGCTGACCCATTTTGTCCTTAAATTGGGTCATACGGGTCGTTTCTCCATAAGAAGTCACACAGGACAGTATCCAATTGAGTTCCGTATGCTCGGGTACAAGGGACTGGATAAAGAGGATATCCGGTTTGACCCCACATGCGAGCAGCTGGAAAACCATTTTCCATGTGTTTTGCCGCAATTGATCCGGTTTGTACGGGGCCGTCATAGCGTGATAATCTACCACTCCAAATGTACAATCATATTGTTCCTGTAGTTTTACCCAGTTTTGCACCGCTCCAAGGTAATTGCCGAGGTGAATATCTCCGGTGGGTTGAATGGCGGATAACACCCTTTTTCTTTGACTCATAATCTTTATTCTATTTATGGAGGGGCAAAGATACAAGAACCCTTTGGATTGAAAAGGGGGATGCAGAGAGAGGAACGAAAATATGCGAGTGAAACAAATCAAGATTATTTTCGTTTAATAAAATATATTATCATATAATAACAGAGATATAGAATGACAACAGGAAAAGAAGCAAAGAGAACAATGACGGAACGCTATGAAAAGCTTATACATATTTTTGGGGAAAAGTATGTAAATTCAGACATTGAGAGTCCCTTTGATTTCATAACCATTGCAAACAAAGGGTTAAATCCTCATGTTATTCTTAACTTTAGAAATCATTTTGATATTTCTCGTGACTCCATGGCCCGGTTTTTAAATGTCTCCAGTCCCACTATTTATAGATGGATTCGGACGAATAAGAAATTAGAGAGAAATAATTCAATACAACTATTTGAATTGGCCGAGTTATTTCTCTTTGGAGCAGAAGTTTTTGAAAGTAACGAAACCTTCTTCAAATGGCTTGATTTACCGAATACAGCTCTTGGGGGTCTCCAACCAAAAGAATTATTAGAATTACCGGGTGGTATATCTAAGGTGAAAGACTTGTTGGGAAGGATTGAGTATGGAGTGTATAGTTAAGCTGTATGATTGTCTATAGAATAACCAAAAGCAAAAGGGCATCTGATATTAGTGGATATGGTGCATCTGTTTATCCCGGAAGATGGAATAAAAAGGGAACGCCGGTATTATATACAGGAGAAAGTAAAGAAATAGCCCTGCTCGAAAACATAGTTCATATTCCCCCGATGATGACACCGGAGTTAGCCCTCTTGATTATTGAAATTCCTGATGATTCTATTACTATCCTAACTCCGGAAGACTTGCCTTCAAATTGGCATCATTTTCCGGCTCCAACCGTTCTTTCGGATTTAGGCCAAAGATGGATAGATGCGGGTGATACATTAGCGTTAAAAGTACCAAGTAGTATAATACATTCAGCCAATAACATAATACTAAATTGTAGGCATAAAGAATATAGTTCTGTAAGAATCTGTAGCAAAAAGAAATTTTACTTCGATTCAAGGCTGCGTAAATAGTGACAAAACACTGCATTCGTTCATTTTTGTGAAATTTTGTAATACGCACGTGTGTATTACAAAATGCACATTTTTACAACCTCACCCCCATCCCCCTCTCCTTCATATTCAATCTGTACATCATATAATTATTTATGATGAAGGAGAGGGGGGCTTATGTTCCTCTAACGGTAGGGAATTTCATTAGGGTAATACTCAGCTAGATATAGAGTATATTCCCCTTCTCCTTTGGCTATGTATTTACTAT
>Ga0256832_1003679_pt1 | contig 10394 bp, 9 predicted proteins | sample 134614metaG_FD_190534 | JGI IMG/M metagenome (GOLD analysis project Ga0256832, IMG submission 190534) | Hydrothermal vent microbial communities from Lau Basin, Pacific Ocean - 134-614 | ecosystem: Environmental > Aquatic > Marine > Hydrothermal vents | place: Pacific Ocean: Lau Basin | collected...
GACCTGCCGCTCGGTGAGCCCCGACTCCTTGAGCTGGCGGGGGAGGAGGTAGCGCTTGGCGATCTGGAGCTTTTCGTCCTCGAGGTAGGAGGTGAACTCGATCAGCTCCATCCGGTCCATCAGCGGCTCCGGGATCAGTTGGGGGAAGTTGGCGGTGGCGATGAACATCACCTCGGAGAGGTCAAAGGGCACCCCCAGGTAGTGGTCCACGAACTCCTTGTTCTGGGCGGGGTCGAGGACCTCAAGTAGCGCCGCCGCCGGGTCGCCCTGGAAGGACTGGCCCATCTTGTCCACCTCGTCGAGGAGGAAGACCGGGTTCTTGGTCCCCGCCTGGCGCAGACCCTGGATGATGCGGCCGGGCATGGCGCCGATGTAGGTGCGCCGGTGGCCGCGGATGTCGGACTCGTCGCGGGCGCCGCCCAGGGAGATGCGCACGTACTTGCGCCCGAGCGCCCGGGCGATGGACTTGGCGATCGAGGTCTTACCGACACCCGGGGGGCCGACGAAGAGCAGGATCGGGCCCTTGTTGACCTCCTCCTCGGGGAGCTCGCCCCTTTTCGCGCGCTCGGCCTTGAGCTTGCGCACCGCCAGGTACTCGAGCACCCGGTCCTTGACCTTCTCCAGGCCGTAATGGTCCTCATCAAGGATTCGCTTGGCGCGCTCGATGTCAAGGTTATCCTCGGTACGCGTATTCCAGGGCAGGTGGATGATCCAGTCGAGGTAGGTGCGGATCACCGCCGCCTCGGCGGAGTCCGGATGCATGCGGGCGAGGCGGTTCAGCTCGCGCTCGGCCTCCTTCCGCACGACCTCGGGCAGGTTGAGGGCTTCGAGCTTCTCCCGGAGCTCCTCGACCTCGGCCTCGCCTTCCTCGCCGTGGAGCTCGCGCTGGATCGCTTTCATCTGCTCGCGCAGGAAGTACTCGCGCTGGTTCTTGTCGATTTCCTCCTTGACCTGCTTTTGGATGCGGCGCTGGGTCTCGATCAGCTCAAGCTCGGTGTTGAGGAGGGCGAGCACCCTCTTGAGCCGCTCGGCGACGTTCTCGAGCTCGAGGATCCGCTGCTTGTCCTCGAGCTTGAAGTCCATGTGGAAGGCAATGTAGTCGGCGAGTTGGGCGGGGTCCTCGAGGTTCTGGATGAACTGGGCGACGTCGGGGGCGACGTACTTGCCCTCTTTGAGGAGCTGGGCGAAGCGGTCCTTGACCTCGCGGTAGAGCGCCTGGACCTCGATCTCGTTGTCGAGAACGTCTTTTAGAGGCTCGACCTCGGCCTCGAGATGGTCCTCGGCGGCCTCGTAGCGCTTGACGCGCGCCCGGGCGAAGCACTGCACCAGCGCCTGCACCGAGCCGTCCGGGTTCTTGCGGATGCGCAACAGGTTGCAGACCGTGCCCACGGGGAAGAGATCGTCGGGGCGGGGCTCGTCCACCTCCTTGTCGCGCTGGGAAACGATTAGGACGACGCGATCGCGGTTGATCGCCTCGTCAATGGCGCGGACGCTGAGTTTGCGCCCGGCGTCGATGGGCATCACCATCGTGGGGTAGATCACCGAGCCGCGCACGGGCACGACCGGGAGTTTTTCAGGGATGGTCATGGCGTTCCTCCTTTCGTTCATGCTCTTCTCAGCCATGAGTGAACCACTATCAATATTACTACGTTATCAGATATTAGTCCAGGCACGGCCCTAGGGGCCTTGGCGGGATCTGGCATGCAGGCGAGCCCTGCCGCAGTCACCCGGGGTGGGCTCATACCGGTCCTTATTGCACGTGGCTGAAAAAAAGGGCAGCGAGCTGCATGGGCGTGTTAGTGGTGATTTGATCCGTACCGGCCAGCAGGATGCGCAAAAGCTTTTCCCTGGCGTCTTCTTCATGGGCGTCGAGCGTCCAGACGTCCACGGTTACGCCTGGGAGCAGCTGGTGCAGGAATTCGATGGGATTGAAACCGTCATCCAGCGATTGTAAAACGAACTCTTTACGCAGGTAAAACTCCTTAACGCCAGGAACCAGATAGCCCAGCGACTCCAGGCGATCCTTTAGGTACTGGGTAACGGGCCAAATGCGGCGGAACCCCAGCGGGTGATCGTCAAGATAACCGTAAGCGTTAACACGTACGGGAAGTCGGAGGAAATCGCCAATGGGGGCGTCGAGGTAGAACGCGGGGTCAAAGCCGAGCGTCAGATCCGGGGCCGCTTCCCGGAGCATGCGCAGATTCCAGTCTGCGTGGCTACCCACGACGAGCTGGAGCTTAGGATGATCGAGCAGCGGCTCCAGTGTACCTTCGAGCCAGCGCGCTTCCTCCGGCGAGAGGGGCCCCGTTTCCTTGAGATCCACCTGCACCTTGAGGGGGCGGTTGACGTCACGAAGCAGGCGCACCACCTCGCCCAGCGTGGGGACCGACTCGTTGCTGTTGCGCAGCCGGACACGCTTGAGTTCCGTGTGGGTCGTGAGCCGTACCGGTCCCACGCCCGTGGTCTCCCGTTCCAGGTTGGGGTCGTGCAGGAGGATGTACACGCCGTCCAGGGTGATGCCCACATCAAACTCGATTGCCTCTGCCCCGCGCTCAAGGACTTCCTTGAGCGCGGAGAGCGCGTTCGGAGGGTGGCGGCCCCCCCCCGTTTGTAAGCGGTGATATTTCAGGAGGACGCGGCGCCCCCGGTAATCCAAATGGGTTGGCAGGGGAGAGGGGTCCATGATCGCAATCAGGGGCCAATACGCAGGCCTTGTGCGTCGAAGTAGTGCGGTCGTTCGGGGGGGATCTTTATCCGCACCTCCGCGTTGACCGCGGGTTTTTGGCCCTCGGGGATTAGTGCCTGAAGACGCACCCCATGTGCATCGAGAACGACAAGGAACTCGCGCCCCAACGTTTCCACGACCATAACCTTAGCGGGAATCCCTTCGGCAGACAGCGTGAGATGTTCGGGGCGCACGCCGAGCCAGCCCTTTCCAATCGGGGCACCCGGGATCGGGATCTGGAAGGCGCCGCGCTTGAAGCCATCCGCGGTGAATTCCCCTTCAATCAGGTTCATGGGAGGCGAGCCCACGAAGCCGGCGACGAAGGTGTTCTTCGGGGACTGGTAGAGCACTTCCGGGGGGTCGTACTGTTGCAGGCGGCCCGTGGAGAACACCGCTACCCGGTCCGCCATCGCCAGCGCCTCGGCCTGGTCGTGGGTGACCAGGATGCTGGTGACCCCCAGGTTTTGTTGCAGGCGGCGGATCTCGGCGCGGGCGGAGAGGCGGATTTGGGTGTCGAGATTGGAGAGGGGTTCATCGAGCAGCAGTACCTGCGGCTCCTTGACCAGCGCCCGGGCCAGCGCCGCCCGCTGCTGCTGACCGCCGGAGACCTGCGCGGGTTTCCGATCGAGGATTTTGCCGATGCCCAGCAGGTCGGCGGTTTTTTGCACGCGCTCGCGGATCATGGCCTCACTGAACCGTTTGAGGCGAAGTGGAAAGGCAATGTTCTCGAACAGCGTGAGGTGGGGGTAGAGCGCGTAGGATTGGAAGACCATCCCCACGTCGCGGTCCTTGGGATGGAGGTGGTCCACCCGGCGGTCGCCAAAGTAGATCTCGCCCTCGGTGGGCCGGTAGATCCCGGCGATCATCAGGAGCGTCGTGGTCTTACCGCAGCCCGAGGGCCCGAGGAAGGCCACGAGCTCGCCGCCTTGGACCTCGAGGTTGATTCCCTCCACCGCTGTGACCCGGCCGAAGCGCTTGGTCAGGTTCTTGAGCTTAAGCGGCGTTCCGGTCATCCCTTCACCCCACCCGAGTAGATGTTCAGGAGGTAGCGCTGCCCGACCAGGAAGAGGATCAGTACCGGCAGCGCGTAAAACAGTCCCACGGCCGCGAGCAGACCGTAGTCCACGAAGGCCTCGCGGAAGAAGCTCTGCATGTAGAGCGCCAGCGTCCAGCTCTTGCCGGAGACGATGAAGGTAAAGGGCAGAATGAACTCGCCCCAAGCCGAAAGCAAGGCAAAGGTCCCGAGGGCCAGTAGGCCGGGACGGACGAGCGGCAGCGCCACCTTCCAAAACACCAGCCAGCGGCTCGCGCCGTCTACCAGCGCCGCCATCTCCATGTCCCACGAGAGGTGGTCAAAAAAGCCCTTCATCAGCCAGATCCCGAGCGGAAGCTCCAGGGAAGCCTTGACCAGGATGACCCCGATCAACGTGTCGAAGAGCCCCATGACCCGGAGAATGTAGTAGATCGCGATCAACAGGCTCACCGCTGGGAAAGCGTGGAGGACCAGGATCATCCCCAGGTAGGGGGTGCGGAAGGGGAACTTCATCCGGCTGATCGCGTAGGCCGCCATCGAGGCGATCAGCAGCTCCAGGGCGGCCACGGTAAAGGCGAAGACCGCCGAGTTCTTTAGCGCCACCCAGATAGGTGGGCGCCCGCCTACGGAGCCCTCGTAGAGGAAGCGCCAGTTCTCGGGGTCTGGCGGGCCCGCGGGGAAGAGCCCGTGAACCTGGTCGAAGATCGCGGTTAGGATTAGCCAAATAACACCGATCAATATCGGCAGCGTCAGCAGGGTGAGTACCACCCAAAAGAGTGGCCAGTTGCGGGGTAAGAGCGGCATCCGGACCTCCTAGTAGACCTCGATCTTGGGCTCAGAGACGAGGTTTTTAAAGTTGAAGATCTTCAGGTAAAAGAGGCTCACGACCACGCCGATCACCACCAGCACCGCGGCCATCGCCGCGCCGAGGCCGAACTCGACGTTGCCAAAGTAGTTGGAGAGCGCCAGGTGGTAGGCCCTCAGCGACCAGACCTCGGTGGTGTAGAACCCGGGGCCGCCGTCGGTGAGGAGCAGGATGTACTCGAAGGAGGTCAAAAGCGAGAGCGTTTGGTAGGCGGTGACGAAGAGGATCGGCCAGGCGAGCAGCGGCAGCACTACGCGCCGGATCGTCTCCCAAGTCCCCGCGCCGTCCACCGCCGCGGCGTAAAAGAGCTCCTTTGAGATCGAGCGGATCGCCGAGGTAAAGATCAGCATGCCGAAGCTTGCTCCGACGAAGCCGTTCGCCAGGATCACCACCGCCCAGGGCTGGGCGAGAATCCAGTTTTTAGAGACGCCAAGTAGGTTGCTCACGAGTCCCATCGGCGCCTCGGCCAGCAGCCCCTGCCAGATGAAGACGTAGACCACCGGCGGCAGGATGCGCGGCAGGAGCCAGAGCGCGCGGTAGGGGTCGCCGATCCGGTCGGGCACGAGGCTGGTTAAAAAGGCGAGCACGAGCCCCATGCCGACGTTGAAGGCTAGCGTCAGGATGACGTACTTCGCGGTGTTAAGGAGGATCTTTTTTAGGAAGGGGTCCGAAAGGAGCTCGCGGTAGTTTTCCAGGCCCACCCAGCTTGGGTTTTTAAAGGTGGTGGTCGAGAGGTCGGTGAAGGAGAGCAGGATCGTCGCCACCACCGGAACGAAGAAAAAGAGCACGATGAGCAGGGTGGCCGGGGCCAAAAAGAAAAAGGGAATGAGGTAGCGTCGCATGGTTCGGATGAGGGTGGGGCCGGAGGACCCGGCCCCACGCATGATCTAGCGGATCACCACCTGGTCCTTAAGCGCCCGCTTCATTTCGGCGGCGACGACCTCCACCGCCTCCTTCGGGCTTACCTGGCCGGACTCCACGGCGGAGACGCCGCGGTAGAGCGCGTCCTGCCACTTGGGGAAGTCGGGGTGTTGCGGGGCGAAGGTCGTGTAGTTCAGGAGGTAGCTAACCTCGCGGATGAAACGATCGCTCGTGAGCGTCGCGGTGGCCTGCATCACCGGCAGGTGGCCGGAGCCGACCGCGTGGCGGGCGTCGAGGTCCGGCATCATCACGAAGGCCAGGATCTTGGCGGCGAGTTCCTTGTGCTTGGAGCTGACGCTGACCATGTAGGCCTGCGGGTTGGAAAGGGTGATCGCCTTGCCGGCCTTCTTATAGCTCGGGTGCGGGGCGAAGCCAAAGTTCTGCCAGAGCCACTCCTCGCCGCCCTTGTCCTTCACCCATTGGGTCTTCCACTCCGCCCAGTTCCAGGTGCCGCCGGAGAAGAAGAGCACCTTGCCGGCGGTGATGTTCTCGTGGAAACGTTTCCAGTTGCCGTCCAGGCGGTCGCGCTCCAGGACGCCCTGGTCCACCGCCTTCTTCAGCCAGCCGAAGTAGCGGAGTGCTGCGGCCTTGTCGAAGACCAGTTTGCCGCTCGCCGCGTCGTAGGCCTGGCCGCCGAAGGCGCGGTACCACATGAGGAAGTCGGGGCCGTTCTTGGGCCGGTGGTAATAGCCCTTGCCCTTCTCGACCACGCCCTTCTTCACCGCCTCAGCAGCAACGGCGAGGAGGTCGTCCCAGGTGAACTCGCCTTTCGCAATCTTCTTAGGAAGGGCCTCGATCTCGGCGTCGGACCAACCGAGCTTTTTGAGCAGCGTCTTGTTGAAGTAAAGCGGACGGGCCTCGGTGTCCTGGGGTACGCCGAACACCGTACCCTTGAAGGTCACCGCGTTCCAGAGGGGGGGAAAGACGTCTTTGAAGGTGCCGTACGTTGCCGTCGCCTCGCTCAAGGGCGCGATGTAGCCGGCGGTTGCCCAGACGCCGATCAACGGCGCTGCCGAGGCTTGTACGATGTCCGGCGCGTTTCCCGACTGGAAGGAGAGCAGGACGCGGCGGAGGTAGGGGTCCCAGTCGGTGGTGTCGAAGTCACCTTCAAGCTTGACGCGGTAGTCGGCCCCCTCGATCTCGAGCAGCGCGTTGAGCCGCGCCACCGCCTCCTCGAGGTTTTTCAATCGGGTGATCGAGGGGTCGTCGGGACCGATGGTCCAGGCCTTGATGGTGATCGTTTTCTGCCCCAGGGCGAGCCCCAGGGCCACCGCTAACGCGAACAGGATTCGTACTGCCCTCATACTTTCAACCTCCCTTGCCTCACGGCCTTAGCGACCGTAACGGCCAACCCCTTGCTACGGAGCCTCTCCAGCGCCGGGGCCGGAGCCTCGGCATCGGTGATTAGTTCTGTGACTTCTTCCAGTTTAGCAAAACGGGCAAGTGTGGCTTTCCCGAGCTTGCTGGCATCGGCGAGCACATAACGCTCGGAGGCAGCCTTCAGCATCGCCGACTTGGTCTCGGCCTCGATGGGGTTTGGGGTGGTGAATCCCCGTTCCAGGTGCACGCCGGTGGCGCCCAGGAAGACCTTGTCTGCGTTGTAAGCTTCGAGTGTGGCTACCGCCGCAGGGCCGATCAACGCGCCCGAGTGGTGCCGCACCGTTCCGCCCGTTAGCAACAGGTCAAATGAACTCCCAGAAAGCTCGAGGGCGATCGGCAGCGAGTTGGTAATAATGAAGAGGTTTTGAAAGCTGTTTTTTAGTAATCGGGCCAGCGCCAGCGTGGTGGTGCCGGCGTCGAGGATTAGCGCGTCGTGCTCCTCGATCCGGCCCAGGGCCTCGGTGGCGATCGCTTCCTTGGCTTCCACGCGTTGGTGGATCTTTTCCTCGAAAGAGGGGTTGAAGCGGGCTCGGGGCCAGCGAATTGCGCCGCCGTGCACCCGTCTGACCTGGCCCTCGGCCTCGAGCACCGCGAGGTCTTTCCGAATCGTGACCTCGCTGACCCCGAAGCGTTCGGCGAGCTCCTCGACCCGCACCAGGTCGCGGGCATCCAGGAGCTCGAGGATGCGCGCCCGGCGTTCTTCGGCGGTCATGCCTCCTCCCTTCCGATCGGTAGTTTCAGCGCCCGGCCGGTCCAGTCTTCCCGCATCCAGGCCCAGTCGGGGTCGTCGACGACCCGGGTGGTGCGCTCGTCGCCGGCCAGGTAGTTGAGGTAGTAGACGTTGGAGCCCGGCGCCGCGACCGCGGGGTGGTACCCGCGGGGCACAAGCACCGCCTGGCCGTCCTCGACGCGAAGGGTTTCGTCGAGGTCCTCGGCGTAGACACGCTGGATGGCCCAGCCGTTTTGGGGCGTAATCCGGTAGTAGTAGACCTCCTCCAAGTAGGGCGAGCCCAGCCGGCCGTCGTGGCGGTGCGGCGGCCAGGAGGACCAGTTGCCGCTTGGCGTGTAGACCTCGAAGAGGAGGAGCCGCTCGGCGGGCAACGGGGGCGCGAGGATATGGCTGATCTGTCGGGTGACGTTGGCGCCCCCACGGATCTCCACCCGGATCTCCTTCGGACGGATCACCCGGGGCTGCAGGCGGCCCTCGGCCGGGGCACTGCCCACGGCGAAGCTAAAGGGCCCTTCGGCCTTGACCTCGATCTCGACCTCGGGCGGGGCGTAGAAGACCTCGGGCAGGGCTTCGAAGACGCTTTCGCGCGCGGTGAAGTGGGGCTCGCCGTCGAGGCGGACCTCGGCGCGTCCCGCAATCGGCACCAGCGCCGCTTCCTCGCCCGTTCGCTGGAAGCGGTAGGTCTCGCCGGGTTTGAGCTCGATGACGAAGAAGCTCAAGTATCGCCAGCCGGTGGTTTGCGGGGTGATGGCGATCCGCTCGGTGGCGGCCTGGGGGCGAAGCAGAAGTTTAGGCACGGGCCACCTCCTTGATGGAAACGACGCGACCCTCCCGCTGGCTTTTCGTCGCTGCCAGCCCAATGAGGAAGGCGTGTTCCGCGTCCTCGGGGCCGGGGGTGAGCGTTTTTCCGGCGAGCACGCCCTTCACGAAGGCTTCGAGCTCCGCGCGGTAGGCCTCCTTAAATCGGTCCATGAAGAAGTAGTAGTGATCAGCTTCGAGGCCCCCCTCGCAGTAGTACCAGGTCGGGGTCTTGGGGACCGCGTCCACCACGATCTTGCCCTTTTCGCCAAAGACCTCGGTGCGTATGTCGTAGCCGTAGCTGGTTTGGCGGCTATTTTCGACTACGCCCTGGACCCCGTCTTCGAAAAAAAGCAGGGTGGTGGCGGTGTCGACGTCGCCGATCTCGCCGATCCGGGGATCGACGCGGGCCGCACCGACGGCAAGGACCGCCGCGACCTCGCCGACCAAAAAACGCGCGAGGTCGAAGTCGTGGATCGCCATGTCAAGAAAGAGCCCGCCGCTCGACTTCAGGTACTCGAGCGGGGGCGGGGCGGGGTCACGCCCCACGGCCCGAAACTGGTCGATGCGCCCGAGCGCGCCCCGGTCGAGGAGCTCGCGGGCCCGCCGGTACCCGGGGTCGAAGCGGCGCTGGAACCCCACCTGGAAGGGTACGCCGCTTTCCCGCACCGCGGCCAGGGCTCGGCGGGTCGCCTCCAGGGTCTCGGCCACCGGCTTCTCGACGAAAATGGCCTTGCCGGCCCGGGCCGCGCGCTCGATCCACTCCGCGTGGGTAGCGGTCGGGGTGACGATGATCACCGCCTCTACCGCGGGGTCCTCGAGCACCGCTCCGGGATCGGCGACGGCCCGCTGGGCCCGGGCGTAGAAGGCGGCCATCTCCCGTGCCTTGGGGTCGGGGTCGGCGACCGCGACGACCTCGGCCTCGGGGATGCCGGCAAGCGCCCGGGCGTGCTCCTGGCCCATGCGTCCAGCACCCAAAAGCGCCACGCCGAGTCGTTTCATGCCTTGACCTCCTTCAAGACCCGTTCGGCGACCTTCTTCGCCGAGAGGCCGTAGTGCTCGAGCAGCCAGTCGTTCGGGGCGGACTCGCCCCAGCGGTCCTCGATGCCGATGCGGTGGACGGGCTTCGGGTCGTTTTCGCCGAGGACCTCGGCGACCAGGCCTCCGAGCCCACCGTAGATCGAGTGCTCCTCGGCGGTGAACACCACCCGGTAGGGCCCGAGCGCGTCCACCAGGGCCGCCTCGTCGAGGGGTTTCAGCGAGCCCACGTGGAAAACCCCGGCCTCGATCCCGGCTTTGGCGAGGAGATCCCGGGCCTCGAGCAGGCGAGCGGTTTGGACGCCGGTGCCGACCAGCGCGACGTCCTTCCCCTCGCGCAGGGTGAGGATCTGCCCAGGGGTGAAGGCATAGTCCTCGGGCAGCACCACCGGGCTCGGGTCACGTGCGAGACGGAGGTAGACCGGCCCCTCGTAGGCCGTGGCCCAGTGCATCATCGCCCGGGCCTCGACCGCGTCCAACGGGGCGAGCACCACCATATCCGGCATCGCCCGCATGATCGCCAGGTCCTCGACGTCCTGGTGGGTCTTGCCGGTGTAGCCCGTGAGGAGGCCCGAGTAGGCGGCGCCGATCTTGACGTTGGCGTGGGTCTGGGCCACCAGCATCCGCAGGGGATCGGCGGCCCGGTGGGTGAAGAAGACGGTGAACGAGGAGAGCCAGGGGATGAAGCCGAGGTGGGCGAGCCCCGCCGCCACCCCGACCAGGTTCTGCTCGGCGATGCCCATCTCCAGAAAGCGCTCGGGGAAGGCGGCCTCGAAGCGGTCGGCCTTGGTCGAGTTGGCCAGGTCGCCGTCCAGGACCAAAAGGTTCGGGTAGCGCTCGCCCAGCTCGACGAGCGTCTCGCCGAAGACCTCGCGGAGCGCGACCTCCCTCATAGCGGCACCTC
>Ga0256832_1003680_pt1 | contig 10394 bp, 9 predicted proteins | sample 134614metaG_FD_190534 | JGI IMG/M metagenome (GOLD analysis project Ga0256832, IMG submission 190534) | Hydrothermal vent microbial communities from Lau Basin, Pacific Ocean - 134-614 | ecosystem: Environmental > Aquatic > Marine > Hydrothermal vents | place: Pacific Ocean: Lau Basin | collected...
TGACTGTTTACTAGGAAAAATAATAGTATGATGATAATAATTCTCTTCATTATTGATAAACTGTCTGCCCCGATAAAGATCCGGGGATATTTGATGTCATGGTTATTTATGTACCCCTGTTTTATCGAGATTTATTTGATTTCAGATTTACCGGTTCCCGGAACTTTCAACTTTTTATTTTCAACTTTAAACTAATATGATAACGCAAAGATAAACTAAATATTTCGTTTAAACTAATTTTTTAGTTGTTTTTTGTTTATAAAATAAAAAGACCTATCAGGTTTAAAAAACCTGACAGGTTTCACTACAAATAGAATTTAGCCTTTTTGAAGTTTAAACAAAGTCTTTTATGACACTAGTGTCGCTCAAAGTAACCATGAATTCCATATTTTTGTATAAATATCCACAAAAATTTTAATATTCATAATTATTAAACTTGTGGGGACAATTTTATTATATTACAGGGAGTCTGGCTTTAACGTTAAAATAAAATACAAACAGATGAAACCGACATGATTAAAATAATTATTAAACACACAACGCCTGCCCCGACTTTTGTCGTGGGAAATGATTATTTTAATCATCAAAGGTTATCCCGACGACGGTCGGGAACCATAATGTTAAATAAAAAATAAACAGATGAAAAACTTTAAAATCAAATCAAAGTTTTCGCCGACAGGGGATCAGCCTGAGGCTATTGCTCAGCTATCTAATGGTATCTTGTCGGGAGAAAAATATCAAACTTTGCTTGGTGTAACGGGTTCGGGTAAAACCTTTACGGTAGCAAATGTCATTGAAAAGGTACAACGCCCGACGCTAATTTTAGCTCATAACAAGACATTGGCAGCCCAATTGTTTCAAGAATTTAAACAATTTTTTCCCGACAATGCCGTAGAATATTTTGTGTCTTATTATGATTACTATCAACCCGAAGCTTATTTGCCGACAAGCGGAACGTATATTGAAAAAGATTTATCCATCAATGAAGAAATCGAACGTTACAGGCTTAGCACAACCTCTTCCTTACTCTCAGGTAGACGTGATGTCATTGTTATTGCATCGGTTTCATGTCTGTATGGTATTGGAAATCCTTCGGAATTTAAGAAAAACGTTATCAAAGTCAAAAAAGATATACAGACTACCCGCACCAAACTTTTGCACAATTTGGTAACAAGTTTATATAGCCGAAGTGAAATACCCAAAGCGGGAAGTTTTATGGTTAAAGGCGATACAATTACTGTTTATCCGCCTTATACTGACCGGTATTTCCGCATCAATTTTTGGGGCGATGAAATTGACAATATCGAAATAATTCATGCAGAAACCGGAGAACTCACTGATACGGTTGACCAGTTGGATATTTATCCGGCAAATTTATTTGTAACTTCTCCGGAACGCCTCAACAATGCCATTCAAGATATTCGGCGAGACTTAGGCAAGCAAATTGCCTATTTTAAAGAAACCGGCAAACATTTAGAAGCAAAACGCCTCAAAGAACGGACGGAATTTGACTTGGAAATGATGTCGGAGCTCGGTTATTGTTCGGGAATTGAAAATTATTCACGATATCTGGATGGTAGACCACCGGGTAGTCGCCCGTTTTGTTTGTTAGACTATTTTCCGGAAGACTATTTAATGGTTATTGACGAAAGTCATGTTACTATTCCGCAAGTCCATGCCATGTATGGTGGTGACCGTTCGCGTAAAGAAACTTTGGTTGAATACGGATTTCGTTTACCCTCAGCTTTGGACAACCGTCCTTTAAAATTTGAAGAATTTGAACAAATGCAAAATCAAGTTATTTATGTCAGTGCCACACCGGCAGATTATGAACTGCAAAAATCAGGTGGTGTGGTTATAGAACAAGTTATCAGACCAACCGGATTGCTTGATCCGTTTATTGAAGTCAGACCCAGACAAAATCAAGTAGATGATTTACTGGAAGAAATTCAAAAACGGGTAGAAAAAGACGAGCGGGTATTAGTGACCACTTTGACTAAGCGTATGGCTGAGGAATTGACGAAATATCTTACCAAAATTAATATAAGAAGCCGCTACATCCATTCTGATGTTGATACGTTGGAACGGGTAGAAATCATGCACGATTTGCGTAAAGGACTTTTTGACGTTTTAGTTGGCGTCAATCTGCTTCGCGAAGGCTTAGACTTGCCCGAAGTATCATTGGTAGCTATACTCGATGCCGATAAGGAAGGTTTTTTGCGTTCGCATAAATCATTGACTCAAACTATTGGAAGGGCTGCACGACATGTCAACGGAACAGCGATTCTTTATGCTGATAAAATTACCAAAAGTATGCAGTTAACCATTGATGAAACCAACCGGCGCCGCGACAAACAAATTGCTTACAACCAAAAACACGGGATAACTCCAAAAGCCATTCAAAAAGGTTTGGACAATTTGATGAGCCAAAAACAACCTAAAACTTATGTTTACGAAAAAGATTTGCCGGAACAAGTTGCGGAAAAAAAAGTCTTTTATCAAACCCCCGGAGCTATTGAAAAACATATCAGAGAATTAAGAAAAAAAATGGAAACAGCCGCTCAAGACTTGGATTTTATCAAAGCGGCACAATACCGTGATATGATTAAAGAATTACAGGATATTAAAAATAACAAATAACAAAAAAAGCCACCTCTTAAAGAGGCAGCTTAATATTTGTGTTTTAAGCATTAAAAAGGTTAAAATTATTTCTTAAAATTTGAAGTAACTTCTCCTTTTTTAGCAGAATAGTTAACTTTTAAAGCATTGACTTTACGCAGTTCTTCTTTAATATCGGTAATGATTCCCATACCAACATCGGCGTCAGCTTTGATGGCGGTAATCATCAAGGGTTTTTCTTCTTCTCGTTTGGCGGCTCTTTCTTTCAATACAAAAGGGCCCACATCAGCGACATTGGCAAAAGCATCATCTAATTGGATGCGTGGTTCTTTACCGAATTTTGCTTGATATTTTTTGATGGGGGTTCCTACGTAAATATAAGAAACCAAACCTTTTTTTTCTATCTTTTTTACCTGGTCGGCAGAAGGCATGGACACCGCCACTTTTCTTTCGCCGTTTTCTCTCATCACAGTTGCCACCATAAAGAAAAACAGAAGCATAAATACAATATCGGGCAATGATGCCGTTGAAATGGCAGGTGTACCACTATCTTTTTTCTTTGAAAATTTACCCATAATTTATCTTTTTGGTGTTGATTCAGCTATTTTTTGTGGATAGGCGTCTTGAACCACCTTTTGTTCATCTTTGGTTAACTTGTCAAATGGTTTGCCATATTTTTGCTTGGCATAACGGTTTCTGATTTCGTTATAAGCGGCAATCAGCTCGTTATACACCGAAATATACATTTTATAACTGGTTTCCCTTGTATGTTTTATCATGATAACGGCTTTTTGCGGATTATCTGATGATTTGGGGTCTTTACCGTTATTAGTGATAAATTCAATGGCAATTTTTTTGACATCTTTAACGTCAGCCGGTTCTTCTTCTATCAACATTTTGTCTTGTCCGTTAATGACAATTTCCAAAACGTTTTTCTTTTTAATAACCGGTGGTGGTGGTGCATTTTTGTCTTCCGGCGGCGGCAATTTTCTTCTGATACCATAATTACTTTCCATAGTTGTGGTAACCAAGAAGAAAATCAATAGCAAAAAAGCTATATCTGCCATTGAGCCGGCATTGATTTCTTGTAATTTTCTTTTAGCCATTTTTTTGAATTTATATATTATTATGCTTCGTCATCATTATGAATTTCACCCTCCAATTCTTCTTCGTATTCTTCAACAGTTTTGTTGCCTCCAAAACCTATACCCGATAAAACCGGAGACAGAAACATCAACAATATGGCAATTGTTCCTAATATATAAAAAGTATATAACCCGGTATCGACCCAGTTTGAAGTTGAGGCATCAACATCAATATTAGGATAGTAATGTGCCGGCTGATTGGAAGCCAATCCGTATTTGGCTATAGCAACTATCAACAAGAACAGGACGGTTACAATAGTTGTTTGTTTTAATTTTTCGGGATGGGATAGCATTTCTTTAAACCATACCCATAGTGAAGCTAAAACGGTAATAGCCAAAACCACATAAGTAAACATAAGCATATTATTGATGGCAGAGTCGGCATTTTCCGTATCGGACATAATCATAATATAGAATACCAAGCCTATAACGGCTATTATCCCTACTATGATTTTACTGGTTAGACTTAATGTTTTATTTTCCATTTGTATAAAAATTATTTATTGTGACTATATTTTACCAACATATCTACTAATGAGATGGAAGCGTCTTCCATTTTATTGACAATGCTGTCAATTTTAGCAATGATAAAGTTGTAGAATACTTGTAAAATAATAGCAACAATCAAACCGAATACGGTTGTCAACAATGCCACTTTAATACCACCGGCTACCAATGAAGGTTGCATATCACCGGCTGCTTCAATTTTATCGAAAGCTTGAATCATACCGATAACTGTTCCCATAAATCCGAACATGGGCGCAACGGCAATAAACAAAGCCAACCAAGAAACATTTTTTTCCAATTGGCCAACTTGCACGTTGCCGTAAGAAATAACGGCTTTTTCGGCAGCATCAACGCCTTCATCCATACGTTCTAAGCCTTCGTAAAAAATAGCAGCAATAGGTCCTTTTTTATTTCTTAACAATTCTTTGGCTTCTTCAACGCCACCTTCGTCCAATGCTTGTTCTACTTCTTCTAACAATTTGTCGGTATTGGTGTCGGCAAATGATAAGTAAATAATTCTTTCAATGGCAACAGCCAATCCTAAAATTAAAGTTAATAATACAATTCCCATAAATGCCGGTCCACCTTCTACGAAACGTTTTTTTAATTCTTGATGGAAAGACAACTCTTTTGCGCCGTCATCTTTTTTGTTTTTTTGCACTTTTTTCTCGGTTTGCGCTTTTGCGTCTTGTGCTTGAAGGTTAGATGTTACAAAAAATAACATTCCAACAATAGCCAGGATAGTAAATACTTTTTTCATATCAATTTTAATTTAATAGTTTTTATTTTACTTAGTTAAACATTTATTTTAAATAGGGTAGCGGAGAGAGAGGGATTCGAACCCTCGGTACGCTTGTGGCGCACACACGCTTTCCAGGCGTGCACCTTCGGCCTCTCGGTCATCTCTCCAGCGCCACAAATATAATCGGTTTTCATTGAAACACCAAATTTCGTATTTTTCTTTTTTAAATAACGCAAATGTGTAGGTTTTTGGTATTTTTTCTTTTAAATTTTTTTATTTTGATAGAAAAATGGCTTTTTTTTTGATTTTTTAATAATTTTTTTGAGGCTAATTTTATGTCATTTCGCCTCTTAAAGCTCTTTCAAATGCAGATTTTATAGCTTTTTTTGACAAATTTTTGCCTAATAGGTACATCATTTTAGTTAATGCGGCTTCCGTTGTCAAATCTTTGCCGTTGTAAGCGCCTATAGACATCAATTTTCTCCCCGTTTCATATTTTTCGGGGGCAATACTGCCTTTTTGGCATTGAGTTATATTAATTATATGTATAGATTTTTGGTCAACGGCTTTTTTCAGTAAACTAATAAACCAATCATCGGTTGGCGCATTTCCCGAGCCGTAAGTTTCTAAAATAATGGCTTTTAACCCAGGTAAGTTTATAATATGAGACAAATAGGTTTCCGTAATGGCCGGATGAATCTTTACAACAACTACATTTTCTTCTAATTTTTTATGCACATTAAAAATACCATCGGGTACCGGCAATATGCGTTCTTTGAAAAATTTTAAATCTACGCCGGATTGTGCCAAAGGCAAATAATTGGGCGAGTCAAAGGCATTGAAATGTTCGGAGCTGGCTTTAATAGTGCGGTTGCCTCTGAGTAGTTTAAACTCAAAATAGATGCCGACTTCCGGAACAAGCGGTTGGTTATTATCATAGCTTCCGGCTATTTGAACGGATGTTATGATATTTTCTTTGGCGTCGGTGCGCAAATCGCCTATGGGTAACTGTGAACCGGTCAAAATAACCGGTTTGGACAAGTTTTCCAGCATAAAACTTAAAGCCGAAGCCGTGTATGCCATGGTGTCCGAACCATGTAACACTACAAAACCGTCATAATTGTCATAATTTTTTTCAATGATGTCTGCCAACATTAACCAATGCTCAGGACGGACATTTGAAGAGTCAATAGGTTGATCAAATGAAACGGTATCTATTTTTTTATCCATTAATTGCAATTCGGGAATATGCTCCATTAACTGCGAAAAATCGAAAGGCACTAAACTTCCGGTTTGTAAATCTTTTTGCATACCGATAGTTCCTCCGGTATATATCATTAAAATTTGATTGTTTGGCATGCTGTTCAAAATTTTGTTTCAAAAATAAACATATTATAACAATTCGACAGATAAAAAAGTCTAAAAAACAGGTTCAATATTGATTTTGGTGGGTGTTAAGTTGTTTTTGGTTTTTGTATCAGGGCAAGCGCAGCAGGTCTGTTTCATTCAAGAATTTTGCAAACATATTAATGTAGCCAAATATTAAGGCTTTCCAATTCTTTATTGTCAGTTCCGAAGAAGCATAATTAACGAAGATAATTCTATAAAAAGCGACCTGTAACGTAGATTATTGTTCATTTTTCAGATCGCTTTGTTGGGCTTTGCGGCATTATCATGCTCTATGTTATGTCAAGCATATTATTGACATCCCAAATACTGTTCTTTTTGTTAATAACTACATTTAAAAAAAAACAATCATAGCTGGCTTCCGTTAACGGAACAGATGATGATGAAGATTTTATGCTTTGTTCTTGTCATGCCTCTGGTAGGTCAAAAAAATACTTAAATTTTGTTTAGCTTAATCTTTAAAAGGTCTATAGTTACTACGGTCGCCTTTTAGTATTTTTAAGGTAACGACACAATGGTCTTGATTCTGAAACGTGTCGTCCAAATGATTGGTTAACCAAGCCATGACTTCGATAAAATCGCCGTAAATCTGTGTGCTCAAAGGGGTTTCTATCAACTCAAAACCGCTTTGTCGTAATTGCCTGATAAAATCTTTGATTGGTTGTTCAAAATCTTGATGTAATGGATAGATACTTAAATCAAAAGAAGCTTTCATAGGGGTAATTTTTTTACAAATTTACATTAAATATATGTGGTTTGTCAAGAAACAAAGAAATTTTTAAACCATATAAACATAAATTTCTTACTTTTGAGATAAGAATTTTTATGATATGACTTTTAGCATTTCAGAGACCGTAATTTTTGCATTCATCACTTTTATTTTAGGGTTTATAACTGCTTATCTTTGGGCAAAACTCAAAGCCCAAAAATCTATAAACGCCGGTATAAAAGCCCGGCAACTATTACAATTGGAATTAGAAAAACAACAACATCAACAAGAAAAAGCATTTTTATCGCAACTGAATGATAAGGACAAACAAATAGAAAAACTGGAATTACAACTCAAGCATTGGGAAGACAAGTGGCAAACCGCCCAAAATGATTTTAAGCAAAAAGAAGTTGTGATGCGAAAAGAATTTGAGTTGTTGGCGCAAAAGATTTTAGAAGACAAATCTCAAAAATTTACGGCGCTCAATCAAGATAATATGAAGCAAATTTTGACGCCCTTTCAAGAAGCGATGAAAGCTTTTAAAGAAAAGGTAGAACAAAATGAAAAAGAAAGTTTCGGACGACACCAAGCGCTTCAAGAACAACTAAAAAACTTGCAAGAACTCAATCATAAATTGAGTCAAGAAGCATTGAACTTAACTAAAGCGCTCAAAGGCGAAAGCAAAACACAAGGTATTTGGGGCGAAACTATTTTAAATCGTTTGCTTGAAAAATCGGGCTTGGAAAAAAACCGCGAATATTTTGTGCAACAAAGTTTTAAAGCTGCTGATAATACCGACCGGCAACGCGTGCAACCTGATGTCATCATTCAATTACCCGACCGGAAAAAACTCATAATCGATGCCAAAGTGTCTTTAACAGCATATGAGCGTTATATCAACGAAGAAAATCCGGAGCAACAACAAATTTTTTTGAAACAACATTTGGCCTCATTAAAAGCACACATCAACGGCTTGGCAAAAAAATCTTATGATACGCTTTTGCAAGGTGAATCGCCTGAATTTATCTTGATGTTTATCGCTGTTGAGCCGGCTTTTTCGGTAGCACTTAAAGAAGACCCGGATTTGTATCATTATGCGTTTGAACGTAATATTGTCATGGTAACCCCATCGACTTTGTTAGCCACACTCAAAATTGTCGATAATATGTGGCGCAATGAAAAGCAACGTAAAAATGCCATAGAAATTGCCACTCAAGCCGGCGCTTTATATGACAAATTTCATGGTTTAATTGTTGATTTAGAACAAGTTGGAAATAAATTGTCGGGCGCACAACAAAGTTTTGAGTCGGCTATGAATAAATTGCATACCGGGAAAGGGAACCTAATCAGCCGCGTGGAAAAATTAAAAAAACTCGGTGCCAAAGCTAAAAAGCAACTTCCGGAACATGATGATATTTAATACCAAAAACAAATATATATTAGTCCAATAAATCGTTTCTTTTTACCTGTATCTTCTTTAAAAATACTCGTTATAGCTACCGGCTATAACTGTGTTTTTATGCCTTGATACAGAAAAAACTATTCCAATTTATTTTGGACTAAAATACAATTCCTTTTGGTATAAAGAAGAATTTTTGAAGAACTATTGTGTTTATCAGACCTACCAGGTTTTCAAAACCTAGTAGGTCTTTTTAATCGTGTTTCTAAGCTTCATAATCAAAAAAAGAGCAACGGTTATTCATAAAAAAGCATGATGATAAGGTTTAATCATTATAACAACGCCAAAACATAACCTACAATCATTCCGGAAATTAAAATATAGGATTCGCGGGCATTTTTCAGCCATAGTTTTTGCAAAATTGCCAGACCGGTTAAGATGATTAATCCCAATATGATTTGTGCGGTTTCGATGCCTAAAGCAAATTCGAATAAAGGCAAAATTTTATGTGATTGTCCGGCAATCATCAATTTGAAATCGGAAGCAAAACCCAAGCCGTGAATCAGTCCGAAAAAGAAAGAAAAATAATAATGCACGCGTGTCAGTAATTTGTGATCCGTCCAAATGATATTAGACAAAGCAGTGATTAAAATCGTGTATAAAATCAAGGTTTCTATCAGACTTTCATTGACATGAATAATCCCGAAAACCGACAAGAACAAACTGGTTGTGTGAGCAATAGTAAACAAAGACACCAAATTGATAAGTTTTCGCCAGTCCTTGAAACTAAAAACCATAATCAAAGCCAATAAAAACAGAATATGGTCAATTGATGACCAACTGAGAATATGATTTAAGCCCAGTTTAAAATAGAGTTCAAAATCAGTCATTATCGTTCGAATTTTCGGGGAAAATATCTAAATTGTCTTTATAAGATTTCTTGTTTTTAAACATATTATCCATAAAAATGACCAAAGCCGGCAATAACAACAGATTAGAAAACATGGCCATTAACAAAGTCAACGATATTAATCCGCCTAAAGCCTTAGTGCCGCCATAGTTAGAAAGTAAAAAGGTTGCAAAACCGAAAAACAGCACAATAGATGTATAAAACATACTGACACCGGTTTCTTTCAACGCCTTATAAACCGAACGTTTAACCTGTCCTTTGTGCAGTTTGAGTTCGTGGCGCAGCTTGGCTAAATAATGAATAGTATCGTCCACCGAAATGCCAAATGCGATACTAAAAATCAAGATGGTTGACGGCTTGAGCGGAATATGACCAAAACCCATGATGCCGGCGGTAATTAATAAAGGTAAAATATTGGGTATCAAAGAAATAAGAGCCATTTTTAAAGATCCGCCAAACATCCATGCAATAAAAATAAAAATCAACACGATAGCCAAACCCAAGGAAACAATCAGATTATTGATTAAATAATGCGTACCTTTTAAATACAATTTAGCTTGTCCTGTCATCAAAACTTGGTATTTCTTTGCCGGAAAATATTTGTGTTCCTTCATTGCCAAATAATCTTCAACCCGTTCCATTTGCTCGGTTTCAATGTCTTTCATAAAAGTCGTAATGCGCAAATAGCGTTGCAGCGAGTCGGTATAACTTTGTAGCAAACCGGCTTTATGTCCACTGTTTTTTAAGTAAGGCATGATAAAATTCTTTTCATGCAACGACGGCAGTTGATAGTATTGCGGGTCGCCATTATAAAATGCCTGTTTGGCGTATTTTGCCAGATTGACCAAAGACACCGGGCGCGACAATTCGGGTAAATCGGCTATTTCATCTTGAAACCGGTCCATTCTTTTTAAAGTAGATAAATGTAAAGCACCTTTTTTGCGTTTGGTATCTAT
>Ga0256832_1003681_pt1 | contig 10393 bp, 10 predicted proteins | sample 134614metaG_FD_190534 | JGI IMG/M metagenome (GOLD analysis project Ga0256832, IMG submission 190534) | Hydrothermal vent microbial communities from Lau Basin, Pacific Ocean - 134-614 | ecosystem: Environmental > Aquatic > Marine > Hydrothermal vents | place: Pacific Ocean: Lau Basin | collected...
TGGCCTTTTCCACCGCCTCCTCGATCTTGGTGGGGTTGATGCGGCCGTCGGCGACCAGCATCTCCAGCGCCTTCTTGGCGATCTCCCGCCTTAGGGCGTTGAAGGAGGAGAGGATCACGGCCTCGGGGGTGTCGTCAATGATCAGGTCCACCCCGGTGAGCTGCTCGAAGGCGCGGATATTCCGGCCCTCGCGGCCGATGATCCGTCCCTTCATGGCGTCGGTGGGAATGGGGACCACGCTCACCGCGAGTTGGCTCGCAGTCTCCGAGGCCTGGCGTTGAATGGCCTGGGCGAGGATCTCGGCGGCCTTCTTCTTGGCCTCCAGCCGGGCCTTTTCCATCGCCGCCTTGACCCGGATGGCGCGCTCCTCCTCGAGCTCGGCCTCGAGCTGTTCGAAGAGCCGCCGCGTGGCCTCCTCGCGGGTGAGGCCGGCGACCTCCTCGAGCTTGAGCTCGATCTCGCGCTCGCGGGTCTGGAGTGCCTCTTCCTGCGCCTTGAGCTCGGCCTCGCGGGCGGCGAGCTTTTCTTCGAGCTCGTCGAGGCGGGCGGCGCGGGCATCAAGCTGCTCGCCTCGGCGGGCCAGCCGCTCGTCGAGCTTTTTCAGCTCCTCGCGCTCGCGGCGAATCTCCTCCCAGGCGGCCTCGATGCGCTCGGCCTCCTTCTTGAGAGCTTCCCGCTCCCGCCTGAGCTCCTCGCGCTCGCGTTCCAGCTCGGCGAGGATACGTTCCTGGGTGCGCTTGATCTCCTCGAGCAGGCGTTCCCGCTCCCGCTCGAGCTCGCGGGCCATGCGCTCTTCCTCGCGGGCCCGCTCCTCGGCCCAGCGCCGGCGCTCTTCCTCCAGCCGGGCCTCAGCCTCGGAAATGCGAGAGCGGGCCTCGGCTTCGGCCCGCTCCCGGATCTCTTTCGCCTCCGCCCGGGCGGCCTCGATCGCCGCCCGGGCCTCCTTTAGGGCTTCCTGGTTATCCACGCCCGGGGCTTGCCCCTGGCCCCGCAGGCGCAAGAGCAGGGTGGCGAACCCGCCGCCCCCGAGCAAGAGCAGGATGATGAGCAGGATATCGGTCAGGGAAAGGTTCATGGTCGCCTCCTCGTCAGGCCTCGAGTTCTTCCTCGCTCAGCGCGCCGATCTTTAAGAGCACCTTCTTGCGGATCTCGTCAGCCAGCTCGGGGTTTTGCCTCAGGTACTCGGCGGCCTTCTCCTTGCCCTGCCCGAGCCGCACGTCGCCGTAAGAAAGCCAGGAGCCGGCCTTGTCAATCACGCCCTGGTCTATGGCCACCGTGACCAGGTCGTTCATGGGGTCAATGCCCTTGCCGTAGTAGAGCTCGAGCTCGACCTCCTTGAAGGGGGGGGCCAGCTTGTTCTTGGTCACCTTGACCTTGACCCGGTTGCCGATCGGCGTGTCCTTTTTCTTAATCGGCTGGCCGACGCGCCGCACGTCGAGCCGCACCGAGGCGTAGAACTTCAGCGCCCGGCCGCCGGGGGTGACCTCGGGGTTGCCGTACATCACCCCCACCTTCTCCCGGAGCTGATTGATGAAGATCGCGGCGGTGTTGGACTTGGCGAGCACGGCGGTGAGCTTCCTGAGGGCCTGGCTCATCAGCCGTGCCTGCAGGCCGACGTGGGAATCGCCCATCTCGCCCTCGATCTCGGCTGAGGGCACCAGCGCCGCCACCGAGTCCACCACGATCACGTCCACGGCCCCCGAGCGCACCAACAGCTCGGCGATCTCCAGCGCCTGCTCGCCGGTGTCCGGCTGGCTGATCAGGAGGTCGTCGACGTTGACCCCGAGCGCGGCGGCGTAGTTGGGGTCGAGGGCGTGCTCGGCGTCAATGAAGGCGGCGACGCCGCCCTGTTTTTGCGCCTGGGCGATGATCTGTAGCGCCAGCGTGGTCTTACCGCCGGACTCGGGGCCGTAGATCTCGATGATGCGGCCGCGGGGGATGCCGCCGATCCCCAGCGCCACGTCGAGCGCCAGGCTGCCGGTGGGAATCACGTCCACCTTTTGCCGCGGGGCCTCGCCGAGGCGCATGATCGCCCCGGTGCCGAACTTCTTCTCGATGGTCTTGAGGGTGCTCTCCAGCACCCGGGTCTTTTCCGCTTGCTCCTTCTCGCTCATGTCTTGGCTCCTTTGAGGTCAAAGCTTTCCAGGATGGTGTAGCGGGGCCCGGTCTTTTCCAGGCGCGACTGCACCAGGTGAAAGCGCCGGACCGGGTAGGTGGCGTCGAAGATCACCGGCGGGACCCGCGGGGCCGGGCCCTTCTTGCGGGCCAGGGTGACGTGGGCCTTGAAGGGTTTGCCATCGTCGAACTCGGGCAGGGCCATCCGCAGCTTCTCGGCCAGCTCGAAAAAGCCCTCGCCCTCGGCCTTGGCGAACCAGACCCGGGGCGCGCCCGCCGGCGGGAAATAACCGGTCCCCTTGATACGCGCGGTGAACGGGGCGACCTCGGCGGCGACGTCGCGGCCCACGCCCTGGATGCGCCCGAGCTCGTCCTCGGCCACGTTGCCGAGGAAGAGCAGGGTGACGTGCATCTGGTCGGGGCGGGTGGGCTTCCAGGCACCTTTGAGCGCTTTCTGCGCCTCGGCCAGCTGCCGGGCGATCTCCTCGGGGACGAAGGACGCGAAGAACAGCCTCATGGATGGCTCCAGAAGTAGGCGAGCGCGGCGAAGGCGGCGCGCTGCCGGATCTTTTCCCGTCCCTGGTCGGGGAAGCGGTAGCCCTGGGCTTCGCTCCCCCGGGGGGTGGCCAGACCCACGTAGACGGTGCCCACCGGCTGTCCCGCGTGGGGCTCGGGGCCGGCCACGCCGGTGACGGCAAGGCCAAAGTCGCTGTTAAACAGGGCGCGCGCGGCTTCGGCCATCGCCCTTGCGGTCTCGGCGCTGACCGCGCCGTGGCGTTTTAGCAGCGATTCCGACACGCCAAAGCGCACCTTGGCCTCACCGGAATACGATACCACACCGCCGGGAAAAACCTTTGAAACCCCGGGCACATCGGTGAGGAGCGCCGCTAAAAGGCCCCCGGTGACCGACTCCATCACGGAGAGCGTCCTGTTCTCGGCTAAAAGGCGGCGGACGACGAGATGGGGAAGGGTGTCCTCGTCCTCGCCCCAGATCTTCTTTTTTAGCTTTTTGCGCACTTCTTTGGCGATGTCCTCGCGTCCCTTGACCATCACGTGCACCCCGTCGGCGTGGGCGTAGGTGGCGACCTCGTAGTCTTGGTGGCGGCCGAGCAGGTCGCCAAGCAGCAGGTAGACGTCGGACTCGCCGAGGCCGAACGTCTTGTAAACCTTTTGAAAAACGCGTTTTTCCGAAAGCCCGAGCAGGGCCTTGGCCCTTTTCCACATCGGCCGCCGTTCCTCCGGAGGGCCGGGGAGCGCCACCACCGCCTTCTCCCCGCCCCGCCAGAGGAAGCCGGGGGCGGTGCCCCGGGGGTTGTCCAGCCAGACGGCGCCTTCGGGCTTTTTCGCCTGCTTTTTGTTGATCTCGGGCATGGGGCGGCCGATTTTCTTGAAGAAGGCGGCGATTTTTTGGTAGACCTCGGGGTCAAACACGAGCTCGACGCCAAGCGCCCGGGCAATGGCCTCCCGGGTGAGGTCGTCGGGCGTGGGCCCGAGCCCTCCGGTAGTCACCAACAGGTCGTGGTCCAAAAGGGCGCGAGCGATCTCGCGGGTGAGCGCTTTTATGTCGTCGGCGACGCGGTAGGTGACGTCCACCTCGACTCCGTGCCCGGCCAGATCGGCGGCCAGGCGCGAGGTGTTCGTGTCGAGCGTCTCCCCGGTGATGAGCTCGCTTCCGGTGCCAAGGACGGCCGCTTTCACCCCCTCAACTTACCCTCCCTTACCACCGTGAGCCAGCGCCTGGACCCGGGGCCGAGAAAGCGTCAGACTGAGTGCGGAGGCGATGATGAAGGTTGAGCTAAATATTCCCTTCTTCGAGGAGCTCTTGGCCGCCGTGGGCCCGAGCGGCTTCGAGGCCGAGGCCGCCAAGATCTGGAAGAAAGCCGCGGAAGAGTTCGCCGACGAGGTCTGGACCGACACCGTGGGCAACACCTACGCCCGCATCAACCCGGGCAAGTCGGGCGGGCTGATGCTCGACGGCCACATTGACGAGATCGGGTTGATCGTCACCCACATTGACGAGAAGGGCTTCGTCTACGTGGACGGGCTCGGGGGCTGGGACCCGCAGGTGCTGATCGGCCAGCGGGTGCGCTTTATCGGCAAGAAGGGCCACGTGCTCGGCGTCGTCGGCCGCAAGCCGATCCACCTCCTGGAGGACGAGGAGCGGAAGAAAGTTAAGCCGCTTTCTGAGCTCTGGGTGGATCTTGGCACTGACTCCAGGGAGGAGACCGGGGCCTACCTCGAGATCGGCGCGGTGGGCGTCTTGGACCAGCCGCTTCGCTACCTCCACGGCCGGCGGCTGGTCTCGAAGGCGGTGGATAATCGCATTGGCGCCTTCGTGGCGCTCGAGGCTCTGCGCCACATGCGCGACTGGGGGGTGCAGGCCGAGGTCACGGCGGTGGCCAGCGCCCAGGAGGAGGTGAGCTACACCGGGGCCGGGGCGGCCTCGTTCGCCATCCGGCCCAAGCAGGCGATCGTCATTGACGTCACCCACTGCACCCGGGTGCCGGGTGTGGACAAGAAGACCGCCGGCCAGGCCGAGCTCGGCAAGGGCCCGGACCTCTCCACCGGCCCCTACATCCACCCCCGGCTCTTTTCCGCCCTGCGCCGCGTGGCCGAGGAGGCCAAGATCCCCTACACCGTGAGCGCCGAGGGCGGGCGCACCCACACCAACGCCGATGCCATCGCCCTCGCCCGGGAGGGGGTGCCCACCGCCATCGTCGGCATCCCCAATCGCTACATGCACTCGCCCTCGGAGATGATTGACCTCGGCGACGTCGAGCACGCGGTAGCGCTGATCGCGCGCTACGGGCTGGCGCTGGAGGAGATCACCGGGCGATGACCTTAAAAGAGGTCCAGGCCGAGGTGGACGCCTGGATCGGCGGCACCAAGGCGGGCTACTTCCCGCCGCTCTTGCAGCTTGCCCGGCTGGTCGAGGAGGTGGGCGAGCTCGCCCGGGTCCTCGCCCACCGCGAGGGGAAGCGCCCCAAACCCGGCGAGGACCCGGGGGACCTCGAGGAGGAGCTCGGCGACGTGCTCTTCGTCCTCGCCTCGCTCGCGAACCGCGAGGGGGTGGACCTCGAGGCCGCCTTCCTGCGGGCGATGGAAAAGTACCGCCGCCGCGACCGGGGCCGCTGGGGGTAGGGCGTGGAGGTCGCCCTGGTCACCGCCGGCTCCCGGGGCGACGTCGAACCCTTCCTGGCCCTGGGCGAGGCGCTGGCCGCGCGGGGGCACGCGGTGCGGCTCCTGGCCCCGGAGGGCTTTGACGCCCTCTTTTCCGGGAGCCCGGTGCGCTACCGCCCGGTGGGGCCGGACCCCCGCCTGGCCCTGGAAAAGGCCCAGCTCGCCCGGATCTTTCACGCTGGGGGGCGGGGCCTCGCCTTCGTCCGCGAGCTCATCCGTGCCTATGAGCGCGCCGCCCCTGCCTTTTTGGAGGGGATGGATCGCGAGCTAAAAGGGGCTGAGCTCGTGGTCTTCGGCAGCCTCGGCTTTCCCGCCTGGCACTGGGCCGAGGCCCACGGGGTGCCGGCGGTGCCGGCGTTTTTGCAGCCCCTCCTGCCCACCCGCGCCTTTCCCGCCCCCATCGGCCCCTGGCCTCCTGCCCTATCCCGCATCGGGGCCTTCAACCGGCTGACCTACTGGATTGCTAGCCTGCTTGCCTGGCAACTCGTGCGCCGCTCCTCCGACCGCTACCGGCGGCGGCTGGGGCTTGCCCCCCTTGGGCCCCTCGGCCCCTTCCCCCGCCTTTACCGGGAGAAGGGCCCGGTGCTTTTGGGTTTTTCCGAGACCGTCGTGCCCCGGCCGCCGGACTGGCCCGAGCGCTTGGCGATCACCGGCTACTGGCGGAGGCCGGTACGGGTTTTTCGCCCGCCGCCGGAGCTTATGGCTTTCCTGGAGGCCGGGGGCCCGGTGGTCTACGTCGGCTTTGGCAGCATGCGCCCCCCCGATCCAGGGGCCTTTTTCGCCGAGGTAAGGCAGGCGCTCAAGCTCGCCGGGGTGCGGGCGGTCCTCGCCCGGGGCTGGGCCGGGGCACCGGTGGAGGCAGACGATGACCTCTTCGTCCTCGACGAGGTGCCCCACGCCTGGCTTTTTCCCCGGGTGGCGGCGGCCGTGCACCACGGCGGGGCGGGGACCTCGGCGGCGGTCTTCACCTCCGGCGTGCCCGGGGTCTGGGTGCCCTTCATCGCCGACCAGTTCTTCTGGGCAGAGAGAGCGAGAGTGCTCGGGGTGGCGCCCCCTCCGGTGCCGGCGAGGCGCTTGGATGCCCGGGCCCTTGCCGCCGCGATCCGGGCGGCTTTGGAGCCCGGCCCCCGGGCCGCCGCCCGGAGGCTTGCCGGGCGCCTTGCCCGGGAGGACGGCGCCGCCCGGGCGGCGGCGGTTTTGGAAGACCGTTAGGTCTTTCTTGCTATTTTAGCAAGCTCGTATTACCATTCTTTCATGCGGCCCGTGCTTTTGGCCCGCGGCCTGAAGAAGGCCTACCCGGGACGCCCGGCGCCGGTGGTGGCCGTGGACGGGGTGAACCTCGCGGTCGCCGCGGGGGAGGTGCTGGCCTTCTTGGGCCCCAACGGGGCGGGAAAGACCACCACCATCAAGATGGTGGCGGGGCTCGTCCGGCCGGACGCGGGCGAGGTCCAAATCGCCGGCCGCGACCCGCATAAGGACCCCGGCGCCCTGGCGGCGCTCGGGGCCGTGCTCGAAGGGAACCGCAACGTTTACTGGCGCTTCACTCCTTTGGAGAACCTCGAGTACTTCGGCGTGCTAAAAGGGCTCAGCCCTTTTGAGGCCCGCCGCCGGGGGCTTTCGCTTTTGAAGCGCTTCGGCCTCGTCGAGAAGAAAAACGCCCTCACCCAGCAGCTCTCCCGGGGCATGCAGCAAAAGCTCGCCATCGCCGTGGCGCTCGTCCACCGGCCCCGGCTCCTGCTCCTCGACGAGCCCACCCTAGGCCTCGACGTCGAGGCCGCCGAGCAGGTCAAGGCGCTCGTTCGCGAGCTGGCCGCGGACGGCCAGGCGATCCTCCTCACCACCCACCAGCTCGGGGTCGCCCAGGCCCTCGCCGACCGGGTAGCCATCATCCGAAAGGGGAAGATCGTCGCCGAAGACCGAACCGAGGCCCTGCTTCAGCGGTTTTCCGGCGAGCACTACGTGATCGAGCTCGAGGGTGTGTTGGACGAAGCCCGAAAGGAGACCCTCCTTTCCCTCGGCGCCCGGGTGGAGGACGGCCGGGTGCTCTATTGGGGCGATTCCGAAGGGCTTTGGCGGGTGCTCGAGGCCCTGCGGCCGCTTCCCCTCCGCCGCTTGGAAAAGGACCGGGCCGACCTGACCGAGGTCTTCCTCAGGCTCGTCAAGGAGGGAGGGCATGCTTAGGCTGCTCGCGATCGAGTTCAAACGCTCGCTCTTGATGCTCGCGCGCTACCCGATGGAGCTTTTCGGCCAGATCGTGGTCATCACCCTGATCTTCTACGGCCTCTTTCTCGGGGCGCGCTACATCGCCGGGCCCACCGCCCAGTTCGGCGAGCGCCTGGACGCGCTGGTGGTGGGCTACGTGCTCTGGACGCTCGTGCTGTTCTCCATCGGGCAGATGAGCTGGGGGATCATGGAGGAGGCCCGCGAAGGCACGCTGGAACAGGTTTTTCTAACGCAGTACGGGCCGGTGAAGGTCTATCTTGCGCGGAACGCGGCGGGGCTCTTGATCAACCTGGGCCTGAACCTGATCATCCTCCTGATCATCATGGCGCTCACCGGCGCGCGTGTTCGGCTGGACCCGCTCGCCCTCCTACCGCTTTTCGGGGTGCTCCTCGCGAGCTACGGGGTAGGCTTTTTGCTGGGCGCCGCGGCGCTCTACTTCAAGCGCATCCAGGCTTTCTTGCAGATCTCCCAATTCGTATTGATGTTCCTGATCATGACCCCGTTCGAGCAGCTACCGGGCCTTTTCCGCCTGCTCGGCTTCGTGCTCCCCATGGCCCCCGGGGTGGGCATGATGCGGGGGCTGATGGCGCGGGGCGAGGCCTTCGACCCGGCGCTCTTCATGATCGCGCTCGCGAACGGCTTTTTTTACCTCGGCCTGGGGCTCGTCCTCTTTTCGCGCATGGTTCGGCTGGTGAAGCAACGGGGGATGCTCGGGGGTTACTAGGCCGATCGGGCTAACATCGAAGGCAAATGCGCACGGCCGAACGCTACCGCGGTGCGCTCCTCGGGCTCGCCATCGGCGACGCGCTGGGGGCGCAGGTGGAGTTTCTGCCCCGGGGCACCTTTCCCCCGGTCGAGGGCTTTCGGGGCGGCGGCCCTCACGACCTCGGCCCCGGCGAGTGGACCGACGACACCGCCATGGCGCTCGCGCTGGCCGAGAGCCTGGTGGAGACGGGCGGTTTTGATCCCGTTGATCAGCTCCGCCGCTACCTTCGCTGGTACAAAGAGGGCTATTTGAGCCCGAAGGGCTTTTGCTTCGACATCGGGAACACGACCCGGCGGGCGCTTGAGACCTACGAGAGAACCGGCGAGCCTTACCCCGGTCCCACCGACGAACGCACCGCGGGAAACGGTTCCCTGATGCGGCTCGCGCCGGTGCCGCTCTTCTACGCGGCCGACCCCGAAAAGGTGATCCACTACGCGGCCCTGAGCTCCAAGACCACCCACGGCGCCCCCCAGGCGGTGGACGCCTGCCGGTACTTTGCCGGGCTGCTCGTGGGGGCGGCCCGGGGCGAGTCCAAAGAGACCCTGCTCGCGCCCTTTTACAGCCCCGCCCCGGGGCTCTGGGAGAAAGCGCCGCTCCACCCCGCCGTGGCCCGGGTGGCGGCGGGCTCGTTTCGCGAGAAGACGAGGGACGAAATCCGCGCGAGCGGCTACGTGGTGGACACCCTGGAGGCCGCGCTCTGGGCCTTCAACCGCGGTCGGGACTTTAAGGAGGCCGTGCTCTTGGCCGTCAACCTCGGCGACGACGCCGACACCGTGGGCGCCGTAGCCGGTCAGCTGGCGGGGGCCTACTACGGTGAAGCCGGGATTCCCACGGAGTGGCAGGAAGGGGTGTACCTTCGAGAAAAGATCCTGGCGCTTGCGGACGCGCTTTACCGCCGGGCCTGGGGGGACGCCGCCGGCTAGCCCGGGGGAAGGTCGGCCGCCGCGAGCGCCGCGTAGATCCGCGCGGCGAGGACGAGGTCACGGGCGAGGACCCACTCCGCCTCGGTGTGGGCGAGGGTCGGGTCGCCGGGGCCGAGGCCCACGGTGGGGATGCCAGCCGCCGCGGTGTAGCGCCCGTCGGTGGCGAAGAACCAGAGTTCCGGGCGGCCCGCCTCCCCCAGCACCGCCCGCCGCGCAGCGAGGGCGGCCCGGACGAGCGGGTGGTCGGGCGGGGTGACGAAGCCCGGGGTGTTCTCGAGCTCCCCGTGCTCCCAGAGCTCGGGCACCTCGGCCTCGGCGGGAAGGCCCCGGGTGAGCTCGGCGAGGAAGGCGCGCATCTCGGCGGGGGTTTCGCCCACCGTGCGCCAGTCGAGGACGAGCTCGATCCTGCCCGGGGTGCGGTTTTGGCTCTCGGTGTCGGCCCGGAGCACGGTGGGGGTGATCTGGCTAGCGCCGAGGAGCGGGTGGGCGGCCCGACGGGCGGCAAAGAGCCGCCGGTAGAAGACGGCCAGGGCCTCGTGGGGGTTGGTGCCCGGGGCGGCGAGGGCGGCGTGGTGGGGCTCGCCGAAGAACGTGACCCGCACCCGGGCCACCCCGCGGTGGCCGTGCATGACCCGAAGCTCCGAGGGCTCGGCGACCACCGCGGCGCCGAAGCGCTCCCCCATCGTCTTCACCAGGTGCTCGGCCCCCCGTCCCCCGAGCTCCTCCTCGACCACGCTGGCGACGAACACGTCGCGCCGGGGCCGGCCCTTCAAGAAGGCCTTCAGGTAGACCGTGGCCGCGAGCGGGCCCTTGATGTCCACCGCCCCCCGGCCCCAGATCCGGCCCGCCTCGTCGAGGTGGCCGGAGAACGGCGGGTGGGGCCAGGCGGAAGGGTCCCCCGCGTCCACGTGGTCGAGGTGGGTGAGGAAGAGCCAGCCGGGGCCGGGCTCCTCCCCCCGGATGCGGCCGAGGGCGTTCCCCGCCTCGTCCACCCAGGCCTCGTCGTAGCCGAGCCGTTCGAGCTCGGCGACCACCCGGCGGGCGAGGTCGCCCTCGGCGCCGGAGGGGCTTTCGATCCGGATGAGCTCCCTTGCGAACGCGATCAGTTCCTTCAAGCGCGCACCAGCCTTCTGCGGGGGTCGAAGGCGTCCCGGGTCCAGTCGCCGAGCAGGTTGGTGGTGAGGAC
>Ga0256832_1003682_pt1 | contig 10393 bp, 5 predicted proteins | sample 134614metaG_FD_190534 | JGI IMG/M metagenome (GOLD analysis project Ga0256832, IMG submission 190534) | Hydrothermal vent microbial communities from Lau Basin, Pacific Ocean - 134-614 | ecosystem: Environmental > Aquatic > Marine > Hydrothermal vents | place: Pacific Ocean: Lau Basin | collected...
GCGATGACGCGGTCGATGGCAGCCTCGAAGTCCTTCATGGTGACCTGGTCGTGATTCTGGCGCACGGCACGGATGGCCGCCTCGTTGCAGATGTTCTCCAGGTCCGCGCCCACGAAACCGGGGGTGCGCTGGGCCACCACGCGCAGATCCACATCCGCGGCCAGCTTGAGCTTGCGGGCGTGCAGGCGCAGGATCTGCTCCCGGGCTTCCAGATCCGGCTTGTCCACGACGATCTGCCGGTCGAAACGCCCCGCCCGCAGCAGGGCCTTGTCCAGGATCTCCGGGCGGTTGGTGGCGGCCATGACCACCACGCCGGTAGAGGGATCGAAGCCATCCATTTCCGTGAGCAGCTGGTTGAGGGTCTGCTCACGCTCGTCATGCCCGCCCATGACGGGGCCCGCGCCCCGGGCCCGGCCGATGGCGTCCAGTTCGTCGATGAAGATGATGCAGGGCGCCTTTTCCCGGGCCTGCTCGAACATTTCCCGCACCCGGGCCGCGCCCACGCCCACGAACATCTCGATGAACTCGGAGCCGCTGATGTTGAAGAAAGGCACGCCCGCCTCTCCGGCCACGGCCCGGGCCATGAGGGTCTTGCCCGTGCCCGGCGGCCCCACCAGCAGTACCCCCTTGGGCATGCGCCCGCCCAGGCGCTGGATCTTCTGGGGATTCTTCAGAAACTCGATGGTTTCGCGCAGCTCTTCCTTGGCTTCATCATTGCCCGCCACGTCATCGAAGGTCACCTTGGGCAGGGAATCGGGATGGATGTGTATCCTGTTGCCGATGTTCAGAAAGCCCTTGCTCATATTGCCCATGCGCTGGGCCATCCAGCCCCAGAGCAGAAATAGCAGGCCGAAGGGCAGCACCCAGTTCATGAGGAAATTGCCCAGCCAGTTGCTGCTGCGCCGGTACACGTACTTGACGCCGTTCTCCTCCAGCAGGGTGGCCAGATCCAGGTTCCACAGGGGCGTAGTGATGAACTTCTTCGGCTCCAGGGTTTTCTCGTCCTGCACGCTGAGGGTGCCGTAGATGACCTTCTCCGTGACCACGGCGTCCTTCACCTCCTTGTTCTTCACATGCTGCAGAAACTCGGAGTAGGGGATCTCAATCTGTTTTGCCTGCTCGTAACCCTGCCATAGCTGGAAGGACAGGAAGATGAACAGCAGATACATGATGAAGTTGAAGCCCGGGCTCTGCCAGAACTTCGGGCTGCTGGTCCTGTTGATTTCGATCTCGGGCTTTTGGCTGCCGCCGCCCAGGGAGAAATTGTTCTGGTTCATGTTGTCTGGCTCCTTGTCCCTTGTGCTGTGTTCATGGTGACACAAAATGGGGGTGGAGGCTGGAAATCACAAGTAATTGTGATCTTGGGCAGCGACGAACAATCGCAGGGGGCTACCGAAACCGCCAGATGGATTTCTGATTGCAGTCTCATCCCATGAGCCACTGACCATGCCATAATACGCCTGCACCGGGAAAACCGGGCCAACAATCATCGCCGATTTAACCAACAACTTGCAGGGCGATTCAGAAATTCTGCTAAAGCGTGGCTCCTGCTCGCTCCACAGGATCTTTCGCTGCATTCTCACCTGGAGCAGGAGAAAAACCATGAATCATCACCTCAATAGATTACCGGCCAAAAGCTGCGTGTTTTGCCAGAACCCCCTGGAAGCCATCGGCGGCATGCGCATTGTCGCCCAGCACAGCTGGGCCATTGGCCTGAGCGACCGCTATCGTGGCGGCGGCAATCCACAATACCCGGAACGCTCTATTCCTTTGGAGGATGGCAGCGGCTGCTATCTGCTGGTGAAGGGTGACCCGGCCAAATGGACGGATGATGCCATCGAACGCGCACGGCAGGATTACCTGGCCGGCTTCCGCCCCTGGCTGTGCCAGAAATGCACCGGCCGGGTATGCCCGAAATGCGGCGAGCCCATCAATTACCCCATGGGTTCGGATGTGCTGTACGACAGCGGCTGCTCGTCCCATATTGCAGTCTTTCCATTCGATCCGGGATGCAGTAACAGGGACTGTGAGAAATACAGGGAATGGGAGTGGAAGACATGAAGTGTCGCGCCATTGGCGGCATTGAAATGGTGGAATGATAAACGCCGGGTGGGCTGCCGTGATATCGCCATGGTGCCTGATAGCAAGGTGCTTCTCATTGTCGTATGATTGCCAAAATTACCGCTCGAGATTCCGTCAGCGACGGAATCCACATCAGAAGAAACTGGTCAGGCATTCGCCCTGGACGAAGTGGCCAATTGTTTGAAGGCAGGCATATCATCTGGCTGGTGGCGGAGAAGATCCCAGCTTTCAGGGTGGGGCGCATGGCGTTTACCCGAGCGGATATCGTCACTGGATCAGACAACGGAGCACCGCCACCAGGTGCTGGCGCCAGATCCTGATTTTGCCTCGGAAGGGCGTACAAGCCCTTCCGGCTTTTGCGGTTCATGACATGGGAGGAAGGAATGAGCAAGGCCAATAACGGCGCCAACCTGGGCTTCGAGAGCAAGCTGTGGGAGATGGCCGACAAGATGCGCGGCCACATGGACGCTTCCGAATACAAGCACGTGGTGCTGGGGCTGGTCTTCCTCAAGTACATCTCCGACGCCTTCCAGCACAAGTACGACGAGCTGGCCGCCACGGCGGAGACGGAATACACCGACCCGGAAGACCGCGACGAATACCTCGCCGACAACATCTTCTGGGTGCCGCCCGAGGCCCGCTGGGAACAAATCCTGGCCCAGGCGCCCCAGCCTGTCATCGGCAAGGTGATCGACGAGGCCATGACCGCCATCGAGCGGGAAAACCCCAGCCTCAAGGGCGTGCTGCCCAAGGACTACGCCCGCCCCACCCTGGACAAGACCCGCCTCGGCGAACTGGTCAAGCTGGTGGGCGACATCGACCTGAAAGCCAGGGAATCCGGCGTGCGCGACCCGCTGGGACGGGTCTATGAATACTTCCTCGGCCGCTTCGCCGCCGCCGAGGGCAAGGGCGGCGGCGAGTTCTACACCCCCCAGTGCGTGGTGCAACTGCTGGTGCAAATGATTGAGCCCTACAAGGGCCGCGTGTACGATCCCTGCTGCGGCTCCGGCGGGATGTTCGTGCAGAGCGAGAAGTTCGTCGAGGAGCACGGCGGCCGGCTGGGCGATATCGCTGTCTATGGCCAGGAGTCCAACCCCACCACCTGGAAGCTGGCCAAGATGAATCTCGCCATCCGCGGCATCGACGCCGACCTCGGCCCCCACCAGGCCGACAGCTTCCACAACGATCTGCACAAGGATCTGAAGGCCGACTACATCCTCGCCAATCCGCCCTTCAACATGTCCGATTGGGGCGGCGAGCGCCTCAAAGAGGACGTGCGCTGGAAATACGGCGTGCCGCCGGCGAACAACGCCAACTACGCCTGGATCCAGCACTTCATCCACCACCTCGGCCCCAACGGCATCGCCGGCTTCGTCATGGCCAATGGCTCCATGTCCACCGCCACCACCGCGGAACTGGCCATCCGGAAGGGGATCATCGAGGACGACCTGGTGGACTGCATCATCGCCCTGCCGGGCCAGCTCTTCTACACCACCCAGATCCCCGTCTGCCTCTGGTTCCTCACCCGCAACAAGAAGGCCGACCGCAAACGCGGCTTCCGCGACCGCAGCGGCGAGACGCTCTTCATCGACGCCCGCCGCATGGGGACGCTGGTGGACCGGGTGCACCGCGAACTGACCCAAGAGGACATCGACACGATCGCAGGCGTCTATCACGCCTGGCGTACCGAATGCGGAGAATACGAAGACAAGCCCGGCTGGTGGAAATCCGCCACACTGGACGAGATCAAGGGTCATGGCTACGTGCTCACTCCCGGCCGCTATGTGGGCGCCGAGGAGGTGGAGGACGACGGTATCCCCTTCGAAGAAAGGATGGCCGAATTGACCGCACAGATTTTCGAGCAGTTCGACAAGGCGAGCAAGCTGGAAGCGACCATCAAGAAGAATCTGGAGGTGTTAGGGTATGGGGGGTGACCAGAGAGATTCGCTAACAAAAGAGCTATTTAGGTTGCCACCTGGTTGGCGCTGGGAATGGTTCACAGATGTAATGGACGTCAAGGGCGGCACGCAGCCCCCAGCATCAGAATTTATTGATCATCCGAAAGAGGGCTATGTGCGTCTAGTTCAAATAAGAGATTTCGATACTGACGAACATAAAACATATATCCCAGATTCAAAAAAATGGAGAAAATGCAAAACAGATGATGTTCTCATCGCGCGTTATGGTGCAGCACTTGGGCGTATTTGCAAAGGGCTAGAAGGCGCATACAATGTTGCATTAGCAAAAGTTGACAACAAAAAATTACACAAGCAATTTATTTTTTATCTACTTAAATCGAAATACTTCCAAGGCCCACTTTTGGCTTCTGGGGCGAGGAGCGCGCAATCTGGTTTTAACAAACAAACATTGTCTGTAATTACACTTCCAATCCCACCATTGGAAGAACAACGCGCCATCGCCCACATTCTCGGCACGCTGGACGACAAGATCGAGCTGAACCGGCAGATGAACCGCACGCTGGAGGCCATGGCCCAGGCGCTGTTCAAGAGCTTCTTTCTCGACTTCGACCCGGTGGTGGTCAACGCCCTACGCGCCGGCAACCCCATCCCCGAAAAATTCGCCCAACGCGCCGCCCACTACCGCGGCAACCCCGACGCCCTGCGCCTGCCCGAAGAGACCCTGCGTCAGTTCCCCGACCGCTTCCAGGACTCCGAACTGGGGCCGATTCCGGAGGGGTGGGAGGTTGGAATATTAGCTGACCTTGCGGAGTTAAATTCGGATAGCTGGAACCAAAAAACTCTGCCGGACGAAATTTTATATGTCGATTTGTCTAATACAAAATTCGGTATTATCGAATCGGTGAAAACTTTTAACAAACAAGATGCACCCAGTCGAGCACGCAGAATATTGAAACCCGGTGATACCATTATTGGCGTAGTGCGCCCTGCAAACAAATCTTACGCCATGATAGGAGAGACGCCTAACATTCTAACCGGAAGCACAGGATTTGCCGTTCTTAGCCCGAAGTCTGCGGTGTTTCGTGAATATGTTTATCTTCAGGCGACAAACGAAGAAAACATAACTCGCTTAGCCCGCTTGGCTGATGGCGCAGCCTATCCTGCCGTGCGCCCAAATGTTGTTGCAGATACAAAATGCGTGATTTCAGATGAACAGGTGCTAAAGCTGTTTCACGAAGCAACTGTCGCCTTATACGATAAATTTCACAAGAATAATTCTGAATCGGAAACTCTATCGACCCTCCGCGACACCCTCCTCCCCAAACTCATCTCCGGCGAGCTGCGCGTGCCGGATGCCGAGAAGGTGGTAGAGGATGTGCTGTGACCCTGCGCGTACCAGTCAATCCCATGTCGCCGCGTGGACGCTGCACGCCGGGCAAGGATTAGGCCAGGTGGTTGAGCTGCTTGCACACGGCTCCCTATTTAAGGATAATCCATTATCGTTAAATAGTTCGAGTCCTTATTCACTGTTCGTTAAACAAGCAAGAGGTCTCCATGGTCGAGCGGGGCAGCACAGGAGAGTACCTTGCCAGCGTGGCCGGCGGCGAGACGGTTCGCGCATTTGTGCCCGCGCCCTTGCCGCCGGCGCCGTCGCTGCGCTTCACCCCCGAGCGGCGGCGCCTTCTGGAGCGGGCCACCCTGGCTCTGGGACGGCTGGACAGCATCACCCTGCTGCTGCCCGATCCGGAGATCTTTCTCTATTCCTATGTGCGGCGCGAGGCGGTGCTTTCGTCCCAGATCGAGGGCACCCAGTCCTCGCTGTCGGACCTGTTGCAGTTCGAGCTGAGCGAGGCGCCGGGTGTTCCTTTCGATGATGTGGTGGAAGTCTCCAACTATGTTCGGGCGCTGGAGCACGGCCTGGCGCGCCTGGCCGACGGCCTGCCTTTGTGCAACCGCTTGCTGCGGGAGATGCATGAGATCCTGCTTTCCCGGGGACGGGGCAGCGGCAAGCGGCCTGGCGAGTTCCGGCGCAGCCAGAACTGGATCGGCGGTACCCGTCCAGGCAATGCCTTTTTCGTGCCACCTCCACCCCAGGTGGTCGAGTCCTGCATGGCCGATCTGGAGCGATTCATACATGACCCCAAACAGCCCTATCCGACGCTGGTCAAGGCGGCGCTGGCCCATGTGCAGTTCGAGACGGTCCATCCCTTCCTGGATGGCAATGGCCGACTGGGGCGGTTGTTGATCTCTTTCATGCTCCATCACGAAGGCATGCTCTCGCGGCCCCTTCTGTACTTGAGCCTCTATTTCAAGACCCATCGCCAGGCCTATTATGAGTGCCTGAATCAGGTGCGGACCAGGGGCGACTGGGAGGGGTGGATCGACTTCTTCCTGGAGGGCGTCGAACAGACGGCGCTGGATGCGGTGGAAACAGCGCGCAGGCTGGTTGCCCTGATGCGTCAGGACGAGCAGCGCATCCATGGGCTGGGGAGGCGGGCCGGCACCGCCCTACGGGTACACCGGAAGCTCTGTCACCGTCCTCTGCAATCCATCAAGGAGGTGGCCCATGAGCTTGAACTGTCATACCCGGCTGTATCGAATAGCCTGCAGGCACTGACCGAGCTAGGCATCGTGCACGAAATCACTGGCCGACAGCGTAACCGCATCTATGCCTATCAGGCCTTCATCGATGTACTGAACGAGGGCGCACAGCCGCTGTGAGCAAAACGACGGAGGACAGCATCGAACAACTGGCCCTCGCCCAGCTCGCCGAACTGGGTTGGCGTACCGCCTTCGGTCCGGACATCGCCTGCGACGGCCCCAATCCCGAGCGCGACTCCAGGGCCAATTATGGCGATGTGGTGCTTGTAGAACGGCTCCGAAACGCCCTGACGCGCATCAATCCGGATCTGCCCCGGAAAGCCATCGAAGAGGCGATCCGCAAGGTACTCACGCCCGAGAGCCCCGCGCTCATCGAGAACAACCGCCGTTTCCACCGGATGCTCACCGACGGGGTGGATGTCTCCTGGATGGCGCTCGAGGGGGAGCGCCACGGCAAGGTGTGGCTGGTGGATATGGAAAGCCCCGCAAACAACGACTGGTTGGCGGTCAACCAGTTCACGGTGATCGAGAACAAGCATGAGCGCCGGCCCGACATCGTACTGTTCGTCAATGGCCTGCCGCTGGCGGTGATCGAGCTGAAGAACCCCGCCAGCGAGAACGCCACCCTGCGCCTTGCCTTCAACCAGTTGCAGACCTACAAGGAGCAGATCCCCTCGCTGTTCGTTTACAACGCACTGCTGGTGATCTCGGACGGCATGCAGGCCCGCTTCGGAACCCTCACCGCCGGTTGGGACCGGTTCATGCCCTGGCGGACTATCGATGGCACTGATCTGTACCGGGAGCCCGGCAACGAGAAGCAGACCGATGGCGAGGTGCAGCCGGGACTGACCACGCTGCTCAGGGGCATATTCGATCCCGCCCGCTGCCAAGACTATTTCCTGAATTTCATCACCTTCGAGGACGACGGTGGCGACACAAACAGCATCGCCAAGAAGGCGGCCGGTTACCACCAGTATCACGCGGTCAACAAGGCGGTGGGCTACACGCTGGAGGCCTGCGGCATCGAGGCCCCGGCTGGGCTTCACTATGGCCGGTTCCGGGAGGCGGAACAGGGCGATCCTTTCCGGGTGGGAGAAGAGCAGGGGGAATACGGTCGCCAGTTTGGCGACCACCGCATCGGCGTGGTCTGGCACACCCAGGGGTCGGGCAAGAGCCTCTCCATGCTGTTCTACGCCAGCAAGGTGATCCGCCATCCCTACATGGAGAACCCGACCCTCCTCGTCATCACCGATCGCAACGATCTGGACGATCAGCTCTTCGGCACCTTCGCCGCCAACCGGCTACTGCTGCGCCAGACGCCGGTGCAGGCGGAAAGCCGCAAGCAGTTGCGTGAACTGCTGCAAGTGGCTTCGGGTGGGGTGATCTTCACCACCATCCAGAAGTTTCTGCCGGAGAAGAAGGGAGACACCTACCCGCTGCTTTCCGAGCGGCGCAACATCGTGGTGATCGCCGACGAGGCCCACCGCAGCCAGTACGACTTTATCGACGGCTTCGCCCGTCACATGCACGACGCCCTGCCCAATGCTTCCTTCATCGGCTTTACCGGCACTCCCATCGAGAAGGACGATCGCAGCACGCCCGCTGTGTTCGGTGACTACATCGACCGCTACGACATCCTGCGTGCCGTGGAGGATGGCGCCACCGTACCCATCTACTACGAGAGCCGCCTGGCCCGAATCGAACTGGATGAATCGGAAAAACCTCACCTGGATGCAGAATTCGAGGAGATCACCGAGACCGAGGAGGAGGAAAGCAGCAAACAGCGGCTGCGCAGCAAATGGGCATCATTGGAGGCTCTGGTCGGCGCACCGAAACGCATCGGGCTGATTGCAAAGGATCTGGTGGAACATTTCGAGCGTCGCCAGGAGGCAATGACGGGCAAGGCCATGGTGGTCTGCATGAGCCGCCGCATCTGCGTAGAAATGTACGACGCCATCACCCGGCTGCGACCCGAATGGCACAGCGAGGACGACGACAAGGGACTGATCAAGGTGGTGATGTCGGGCTCGGCCACCGACCATCTCGACTGGCAGAAACATATCCGCAACAAGGCGGGCCGGGAGGCCCTGGCCAAGCGCTTCAAAGATCCCGATGACGAATTGCAACTGGTGATCGTGCGCGACATGTGGCTCACCGGCTTCGATGCGCCCTGCATGCACACCATGTATCTGGACAAGCCCATGAGCGGGCACAACCTTATGCAGGCCATCGCGCGGGTCAACCGTGTTTTCCGTGACAAGCCCGGGGGACTGGTCGTGGACTATCTCGGCCTGGCGGATTCGCTCAAACGCGCATTGGCAACCTACACGGCCAGTGGAGGCAGAGGCCAGGCCACGCTTGATCAGAACGAGGCGGTGGCCGTGATGAAGGAGAAATACGAGGTCGTGTGCGGGCTGCTGCACGGCTTCGACTATCGCGCGTTGCTTTCAGCATCGACGGCGGAACGCATGAGCGGGATTGCGCAGGCGATGGACTTCATCCTCGCACAGGAAGACGGCAAGAAGCGCTATCTTCAGGCCGTCACCGCCCTGTCGAAGGCCTTTGCCCTGGCGGTGCCCCACGATGAGGCGCTGGCCATTCGTGATGAGGTGGGCCTGTTCCAGGAGATCCGCGCCAACTTGGTAAAGGCCACGGTGAGCAATTCCGAGCGTTCACCGGAGGAGATGGAAGCCGCCGTCCGGCAACTGATTTCCAGGGCCGTGTCCAGTACTGAGGTGGTGGACATATTCGCTGCCGCCGGTCTGGACAAGCCGGACATCTCGATTCTCTCTGACGAGTTCCTGGCCGAGGTGCGGGAACTGCCTCAGCGCAATCTGGCGCTGGAGCTGCTCAAGAAGCTGCTCAACGACGAGATCCGCACCCGGATGCGCAAGAACGTCGTTCAGGCGCGTGCTTTCTCGGAAATGCTGGAGGAAGCGGTCAACAAGTATCACAACCGCGCCATTGCGGCCGCCGAGGTGATCGAGGAGTTGATCCAACTGGCGAAGGAGATGCGAGAGGCTTCGAGGCGGGGTGAAAATCTAGGGCTCACCGAAGACGAAATCGCGTTCTATGATGCGCTTGAAGTCAACGATAGCGCCGTGAAGGTACTGGGTGACGAGACCCTGAAGAAGATCGCCCAGGAGTTGGTGCAATCAGTCCGACGCAGCATCACTGTCGACTGGATACAGCGGGAAAACGCGCGCGCCAAAATCCGGGTCATGGTCAAGCGGATCCTGCGGCGGTTCGGATATCCACCGGACAAGCAGGAGCGGGCTACCGAACTGGTATTGGAGCAGGCAGAAGTATTGTGCAGGGAATGGGTCTAATTGGGGAAGCAACTGCTGGAACAGCTCATTGATGGCGATGAAGAATTGCCTGCCTACGAGCCTGGGCCACGGGCGAAGGATAATGATGCATGTCTTTGTCGCTTCATTGACCTATCTCGAACTGTGAGAAAATGGCTTGGTGGAAACAGAGCAAGTGAAACTGAGTACTGATTTGTTCTGTGGGTTCTTCAAGTCCGTGTTTTCCACAGCCCCGGAGAATACAAAGCCTTCCGTAACGAAAAAGGCCAATCCGGACAGATTGGCCTTGAAATATTGGTGGAGGCGGGGGGATTACTCAGCACATCCCTGTGCCTCGCCCTGCGGGCCGCCGCTGCGCGGCGTTCGGCAGCGCTCCCGGCGCTGCTCGTCGAACCCGAACGGGGGTTCTCATCCACCCCGCTCAAAATGCCGAAGGGCCACCCGCTGGGTGACCCTTCGTCATTTGGTGGAGGCGGGGGGAAT
>Ga0256832_1003683_pt1 | contig 10392 bp, 13 predicted proteins | sample 134614metaG_FD_190534 | JGI IMG/M metagenome (GOLD analysis project Ga0256832, IMG submission 190534) | Hydrothermal vent microbial communities from Lau Basin, Pacific Ocean - 134-614 | ecosystem: Environmental > Aquatic > Marine > Hydrothermal vents | place: Pacific Ocean: Lau Basin | collected...
ATCCGTACCCGCCAGATGGCTCAGGTTCAGTTGCCAGAGGAGATGATCTTGCAGGGTTTGGGGACGGCTCTGATGAACGAGGGGATCGAAGTCGGGATCCGCACCATTGCCCCCAGCGGTGTACCCTTCAAAGTGATCGGCCCACTCGCTGTCCACCGGCAATTCCTCGGGAATCGTTTCCTTGGCCTCCGGTGAAATCTCCTGCTCTAGGGCGGATTCTCGGGTTTCCCGCCCTTGGCTCTCCTCCGAGATCGCCTCGCCCTTTCCTTCCGCTTCTTCTTCCCGCTCCAACAGGGGGTTGGATTCCAGCGCTTCTTGGATCTCCCGTTGCAGGTCGAGGCTAGAGAGCTGTAACAGGCGGATTGCCTGCTGAAGCTGCGGGGTCAGGGTCAACTGTTGACCCACCCGAAGCTGCATGGATGGCTTCATGGTCGCATGGAAGGCGTTGTGGATAGATCGGTTGGATCACTCATGCTTTTATTGTAGCGGAGAACCGGCGCTTTGCTATAACCGGAAGTGTTCGCCTAGGTAGACCGCCCGAACTTCCTCATCCTCCAACAGGAACGCAGGCGTGCCTTCTGCGATCACCCGTCCTTCGTTGATGATATAGGCGCGGTCGCAGATATCCAGGGTTTCCCGCACATTGTGATCCGTAATCAGGATGCCGATCTGGCGCTGGCGCAGATGGAGAATGATGTTTTTGATGTCCCGCACGGCGATGGGATCCACGCCGGCGAACGGCTCATCCAAGAGCATCACCTTGGGTTCCACCGCCAGCGCCCGAGCGATTTCCAATCGTCGCCGTTCTCCGCCGGAAAGGCTCAGGGCGAGGGAATCCGCCACATGGGCGATGCCCAATTCTTCCAGCAATGCCAAACTGTGATTCCGCCGCGCTCGTTTGGAAAGATCTCGGCGGGTTTCCAGCACGGCCAGCAAGTTATCTCGGGCGCTGAGCTTGCGGAACACGGAAGGTTCTTGGGCGAGATAGCTCAAGCCCCGCCGGGCCCGGGCGTGCATGGGCAGATGACCCACTTCCCGCTGATCCAGCCAGATGGCACCCTGATCCGCTCGGATCAAACCCACGATCATATAGAAACAGGTGGTCTTGCCCGCCCCATTGGGTCCCAGCAGACCCACCACTTCCCCCGCGTTCACGCTGAGATCGACCCCCCGAACCACCGGTCGCCGCCGGTAGTGCTTCACCAATCCTTGGGCGGCTAAGGTGCTCATCGCTGGTCGGGATGGATGAGGATCCGCACCCGCTCCTTGCCCTGCACCTGTGCGCCCGCCTTCACCCGAGCGTGGGCGCGGTCGTAGACGATGCGGTCGTTGCGGAAACTGTCCTCACCCTGATAGACCACCGCCTGACCGATGAGGATGATTTCATCTTTCTCGGTCAGATATTCCATGCGCTGGGCTTGGGCGCGCAGGGGTCGGGTTTCTCCCTCCAGCGCCTGCCGATAGGTGGCGGGATTGCCCAAGGCGACGATCCGTTCCGGCTGACGGTCTTCCCGATGATAGATGGTTACCTGATCTGCATGGATCTCCAAGGTGCCCTGGCGAATGAGCACATGCCCTTTGTAAATGCTGATGGCGCGGTTTTCATCCAGCTCTGCATCGTCCGCTTCCAGATATAAGGGTTGCTGCTGATCCGATTCCAAGGCCAAGCTCGGCGGACTCAGCAGGATGAACAGCCATAAAAGGGGAATCCACATGAGCCTAGCCTGTACCTGTCTACCGAAGATCGAATTGTTGGCGCACCCGCCCGAAGAGGTGGACGCGCATGGGGGTATCAAACCAGACTTCCCCCCCTCGAGCGCTGCTCAGCCAATCGGCGCGGCTCGTCCCATGGATGGGTGCCTCGGTTCGCCCGTACTGTTCCTCCGTGCGCAGGAACAGATCATAGGTTTTGATGTGAATCGGCGGTTGGTCTGCGCGGGCCGCTCGGTCGATGAAGACCGGACCCAGCAAGCGGATTTCCTCAGCGTCCTCATCTGCCCAACCCCGAGGCGCTCGAATCCGCCAAGGGGCTTCCCCCGCTCGGTACAGGCTGAGCCGAGGAGCGTCGATCTCGTTGTCCCGAGTTTGGGGAAAATGGCGCAGTTCCTGCCCCGAGAGCCGCCGCGCTGGCTGGCCATCTGCGCCCATGAGGGTTACGGAAAAGCCGATCACAAGGTAATCCGGCACCCGAGCTTGGGGGGTGCTGATCCCCTCGGCAGGCTGCCGTTCGTAGATCCACCAGCTCATCAGTCCTAAGAGGGCGAGCACCAAGGCGAGTACCGTAGGGCGGGTTGGGGGCATCCTATGAATAGTCCGCTAGGAGGCGCTGCCAATGCCCTTGGGCTTTGAGGATCAGTTCGCACACCCCGCGTCCCCCCGGTTGCTCCGTGATCCAGTGGGCTTGCTGCTGGACCAGGGGATGAGCATCGGCCACGGCAATGGCCAGGCCCACCCGCCGCAGGATCGGCAAATCCACCACATCATCCCCCACATAAGCGATGTCTTCATCCGCTAGGTTCAGCTCCGCTTTCAGGTGCTCATAGGCGGGTAGTTTCTGCCGTCGGCCCTGAAAGATATGCGCGATGCCCAAGCTCTCCATGCGGATGCGCACCACTTCCGAGGTGCGGCCGGTGATGATGGCCTGTTGGATGCCCGCTTGCCGCAGCATCACCATGCCGTGACCGTCTCGGGAGTGGAACGCCTTGTACTCCTGACCATCGTCCCCCAGATAGAGGCTGCCATCCGTGAGCACCCCATCCACATCGAAGATCACCAGCCGGACGCGGCGGGCTCGGGTGAAAATTTCTTCCATCGCGGCCTTCCTGTTCTCAGACTACGCCAGCGCGTAGCAGGTCGTGCATGTTCAAGGCACCGATCAGCTTGCCCTGTTCATCGAGGACGAGCAGGGCGTTGATCTTCCGCAATTCCATGATGCGCAGGGCTTCTGCTGCCAGGCGATCCGGCCCAATGGTAACCGGTTTTTTCGTCATCACTCGCTCGATGGGCGTGCGGTGAATATCGATGGCTGCGTCCAAACTGCGGCGCAGATCCCCGTCCGTGTAAATGCCGACGACGCGCCCCCGCGCATCCAGCACAGCGCTCATGCCCAGACCCTTGCGGGACATCTCCACCAGGGTTTCCTTGAGGGTTGTACCCAAGGCTACTTGGGGAATGGCATCCCCACGGTGCATGAGATCGGCCACATGGAGCAACAGCCGGCGGCCCAGGGTGCCGGCGGGATGGGAACGGGCGAAATCCTCTCGGGTGAAACCTCTGCTTTCCAAGAGCGCCACTGCCAAAGCATCGCCCATGGCGAGGGCGGCGGTGGTGCTGGCGGTGGGTGCCAGTCCCAAGGGGCAGGCTTCCTGAGCTACGCGCACATCTAGGTTCACTTCCGCAGCCTGGGCCAAGCGGGAACGGGGATTGCCGGTCATGGCGATCAGGGGCACTCCCAAGCGCTTGATGAGGGGCACCAGGAGCAAGAGTTCCTCGGTTTCCCCGGAATTGGACAGGGCGAGGACCAGATCCCCGGACAGGATCATGCCCAGATCCCCATGGCTCGCTTCCCCCGGATGGACGAAGAAGGCGGGGCTGCCCGTGCTGGCGAGGGTCGCGGCGATCTTGCCGGCAATATGACCGGATTTCCCCATGCCCAGGACCACGATGCGCCCCCGACAGCTCAGCATCCGTTCGCAGGCCGCCGCGAAATCTTCATCGATGCGCTGGGCCAGCGCTTGCACGGCCTGGGCTTCCATTTCGATGACGGCACGACCCAGCGCGCATAACCGTTTCGCCTGTTCAGAATCTCCCATCCATCCCTCCAAGCAACCGCGAGAATTGTTTCAAAGCCCTGTCCCGGCTGCAACTCAGAAGCCCCTTTCCTTGACGATCCTCTACGGGGCATAGAAAATAAAAGGTTACCCAATCAATGCAGGAAAACCCTTGGCCTAGGGGAACGGAAGCTATGGATTCAGTGGTTCGCATCCGTGGACTCAGGTTCGCCCGGGCGGGAAAGCCGATTCTGACGGACATCGATCTAACTGTCGCTCCGGGTTCAGTCAGCGCTATCCTAGGGCCGAGCGGTTCAGGGAAAACCACCCTGTTGCAGCTCATCAGCGGCCAATTGCGCCCTCAAGTGGGTCGGGTGGAATTGATGGGTCAGGCTCTCACCCACCTGAGCCGCCGCCGGCTTTATCAACTGCGCACCCGCATGGGAATGCTCTTCCAGAACAGCGCCCTGCTGACGGATCTCAGCGTGTTCGAGAATGTAGCCTATCCCCTGCGCGCCCATACGGATCTTCCCGAATCCATGATTCGCAAGCTGGTGTTGTTGAAACTCCAGTCCGTCGGGCTGCGGGGGGCTAGAGATCTCATGCCCAACCAGCTCTCCGGCGGTATGGCGCGGCGGGTGGCGCTGGCGCGGGCCATGGCCTTGGATCCCCGCCTGCTCCTCTATGACGAACCCTTCACCGGTCAGGATCCCATCTCCTTGGGCATCTTGGTGCGCTTGATCCGCCAGTTCAACGATGCGAGCCGACTCACCAGCATTTTGGTCTCCCACGATGTGCAGGAAACCCTCCGCATCGCGGACTATGTTTACCTCTTGGATCGGGGCAGGATCGTCGCTCGGGGCACGCCGGAACAGCTTGCGGAAACGGATGACCCTTGGGTGCGGCAGTTTCTTCAGGGGTTGCCCGACGGACCCGTGGGTTTTCATTATCCCGCGCCGGATCTGCTGGCGGATCTGCTGGAGAGTGCCTAGCCGTGCGCCGGCTCCTCGCCCAGCTCGGTCGCCGAGGGATCGAATTCTTCGCCCGTCTGGGTCGGCGTCTGCTGCTCCTCCTCCGCATCTTGGCGGGTACAGGGGCGCTTTTCCGAGATTTCCCACTGTTGATCCGCCAGCTCTACGGCATCGGCGTGCGCTCGGTGGTGATCGTCAGCCTGTCCGGCTTCTTCGTGGGCATGGTGCTGAGCTTGCAGGGCTATACCGTGTTGTCCCAGTTCGGGGCGAAAGAAAGTCTGGGCATCCTGGTCGCCGCTTCCTTGGTGCGGGAGCTGGGTCCGGTGGTCACGGCCCTCTTGGTCGCCGGTCGGGCGGGTTCCGCCCTGACGGCGGAAATCGGACTGATGAAGACCACGGAGCAGCTCGCCGCCTTGGAGATGATGGCGGTGGATCCCATCCGGCGGGTGCTGGTCCCGCGCTTCTTCGGCGGCCTGCTCGCCATGCCCCTGTTGGCAGGGTTCTTCAGCGCCTTCGGCATCCTCGGCGGCTATCTGGTAGGGGTGGATTTGCTGGGGGTGGATGCGGGGGCCTTCTGGGGACAGATGCAGCAGGGCATCGACTGCCATAAAGACCTCTGCAACGGTGTGCTCAAGAGCTTGGTCTTCGGATGGGTCGTGATCTGGATCGCCTTGTTCGAGGGCTATGACAGCTTGCCCACCTCGGAAGGGGTGGGTTATGCCACCACCCGCACCGTCGTGCAATCCGCCCTGACGGTGCTCTGCTTGGATTTCATCCTGACCGCTTTGTTATTAGGAGTTTGAGTCTTGGACCGTTCGCCTCAGATCGAGATCGCCGTAGGTGTCTTTTTGGCGGCGGGTTTTCTCGCGCTCTTCTTTCTCGCCTTACAGGCGACGAACTTTCGTCTTGCCAGCGGCATGGAGGGTTATACCCTCATGGCGCGGTTTGAGAACATCGGCACCCTGCGGGTGCGCGCGCCGGTTACCATGGCGGGGGTGCGCATTGGGCGCGTAGCTGACATCCGGTTCGATCCTAACACCTATGAGGCGGTGGTTACCCTGCGAATCGATCCAAAAATCCGCACGATTCCAGACGACACTTTCGCCAGCATCTACACCTCGGGACTGCTGGGAGAACAATATGTGGGACTTTCCCCGGGCGGCAGCGACCGCTATCTTCAGGACGGCGATACCTTCGCCAACACCCAATCCGCCCTGATTCTGGAGCAGATGATCGGTCAGTTTCTCTTCAAAAGCGCGGAGGAGGCAGTGCAATGAAGTATGCGCTTTTGCTCTTCGCCCTGTGGTTCAGCACCTATCCGGTAGGTGCCGCACAGGACGACGCCACAGCACTGGTCAAGCGGGTGGCGGATCAGATGCTGAGTACCCTGCAACGAGAGCGCACCCGCATCGAACGGGATCCCCGTCGGATCTATCGCTTGGTGGAAGATCAGCTCGTGCCCCATTTCGACTTCGAGAAGATCACTCGGGCGGCGGTGGGTCGCTATTGGAGACAGGCAACGCCAGCCCAGCGTCAACGCCTGATCGAGGCGTTCCGGCAAGTGCTGGTGCGCACCTATGCCCAGACCCTGTTGAAGTACTCGGGCCAGCAGATCCGCTATTTCCCCGCGAAACCCGGGCGACGGCGGGGCACCGTAACCGTGTCCACCGAGGTGCGGGAAGCGGGCGGTCCGCCCATCCCCGTGGACTACCGCATGGTTTGGAAGGGGAATGCTTGGAAAGTCTATGATGTGGTCATCGACCATGTGAGCTTGGTAGCCAACTACCGGCACAGTTTCCAGAATCAGATCCATCGCCAGGGCATCGATGGGTTGATCGATCGTTTACAAGCGATGAATCGGGGAGGGGCTTCTTGAGCCGAGCACGCTTGCAATCTCAGGGAGCGGGACAGTTCCGGTTGGAAGGGGTGCTGGATTTTGCCTCCGTGGCTGCATTGGCTCGGGAAACAGATCGGCTGTTCCAAGGCACAGGCGTTGTGGAGCTGGATCTCGCCCAGGTGCAGGAGAGCAACAGCGCCGGTCTGGTCCTGCTCCTGACCTGGTGGGAGGCGGCCAAGCGTCGCAACCGCAACCTGCGCTTCCATCATCTGCCGGAATCTTTGGAACGGCTGGCCCTGCTCACAGATCTGGATACCCTGCTCCCCCAAGCTGGAGAAGGCGATGGATAAATTGCTGATTCAAGGTGGATATCCGCTGGTTGGGGAAGTGCCCATCGCCGGTGCCAAGAACGCCGCCCTGCCGATCCTAGCAGCTACCCTCTTAGCCGAGGGGGAAGTAAAGCTCAGGAATGTGCCCTCCCTGCGGGACATCCGCACCACCCAAGCCCTGCTCAGCCGTCTGGGCGTGCGATTCCAGCAGGACGGGCAAGTCCTGCACGCGGATGCGCGGCAGATCCATGCTTTTTCCGCTCCCTATGAACTGGTGCGCACCATGCGAGCCTCGATCCTGGTGCTGGGACCCTTGGTAGCCCGCTTTGGTCGGGCGGATGTGTCCCTGCCCGGGGGCTGTGCCATCGGTGCCCGTCCGGTCAATCTCCATCTGGCGGGTTTGCAGGCTATGGGGGCGGAAATCCAAGTGGAAAGCGGCTACATCCGCGCCCGAGCCAAGCGGTTGCGGGGGGCACGGCTCGTCATGGAGCTGGTGACGGTGACGGGCACCCAAAATCTGATGATGGCAGCGAGCCTCGCCCAAGGGGAGACCCTCATCGAGAATGCGGCGCGGGAGCCGGAAGTCTTGGATCTCGCCAACTTTCTCAAGGGCATGGGGGCACAGATTCAGGGGGCGGGCACGGATCGCATTCACATCCAAGGGGTGGAAGCGCTGAAGGGCTGTGAACATCGGATTCTGCCCGACCGCATCGAAGCCGGTACCTATCTGGTGGCTGCTGCCATGACCGGCGGTCAGATCACCGCCAGCGGCATCAATCCGGAACTCTTAGATGCGGTGCTTTCTAAGCTGCGGGAAGCCGGCGCGCGGTTGGCAACTGGGTCTGACTGGATTCAACTGGATATGAAAGGTCGCCGCCCCCGAGCTGTTCAGATTCACACCGCCCCCTATCCCGCCTTTCCCACGGACATGCAAGCCCAGTTCTGCGCCCTGAACAGCATTGCGGAAGGAGTGGGCGCGGTTACTGAAACCATCTTCGAGAACCGGTTCATGCATGTGCCCGAGCTTCAGCGCATGGGGGCGGATATCCTGCTGGAAGGCAATGTAGCCATCTGCCGAGGCGTTCGACAACTGACGGGAGCGCCCGTGATGGCGACCGATCTGCGGGCCTCGGCGGGATTGGTCTTGGCGGGGCTGGTGGCGGAGGGGGAAACCCTCATCGACCGCATCTATCATATCGACCGAGGCTATGACAACATCGAGGCAAAGCTCTCTCGGTTAGGAGCAAAAATCCGCCGCCTCTCTGGGACCTCCACTTGAAAGGATCTGCCATGTTAGCCATCAAGCGACTCGCCACCACTGATCCCGACTTCGATGCCCAACTGAGCGCCCTGCTGTCTTGGGAATCCATTTCCGATGCCCAGGTGCAGGAACGGGTTGCGGAGATTTTGCAGAACCTGCGCCAGCGGGGCGATGCTGCCCTGTTGGATTACACCCGAAAATTCGACGGTTGGGCACCGGATTCTGCGGCGGATCTCCGCATTCCCCTCTCCCGCTTGGAAGAGGCCCTGTACCATCTGGATGCGGAACAACGCCAGGCCTTGGAAACCGCTGCCGACCGCATCCGCGCCTATGCGGAACATCAAAAATTGGTGAGCTGGCGCTATGAGGAGGCGGACGGCAATCTGCTGGGTCAGCAGATCATGCCCTTGGATCGGGTGGGTCTCTATGTGCCCGGCGGCAAGGCTGCCTATCCCTCCTCCGTCCTGATGAATGCGATTCCCGCCAAAGTAGCGCAAGTGCCCGAGCTAATCATGGTGGTGCCCACGCCCGCTGGCGCGCTGAATGAACTGGTCCTCGCCGCCGCCTGCGTGGCGGGGGTGGATCGGGTCTTCGCCATCGGAGGTGCCCAAGCCATCGGTGCCCTAGCCTATGGCACGGAGACCGTGCCCGCCGTGGATAAGATCGTGGGCCCGGGCAACAGCTATGTGGCAACCGCCAAGCGGGCGGTGTTCGGCACCGTGGGCATTGATATGATCGCGGGCCCCTCGGAAATCCTCATCCTCTGCGACGGGCAGACCGAGCCGGATTGGATCGCCATGGATCTCTTCTCCCAAGCGGAACATGATGAGGATGCCCAGTCCATTCTGATCACTTGGGAACCGGATTATTTTTCCCAGGTCGAGGCGGCGATCCAGCGCCTGCTGCCCGAGATGGAACGGCGGGAGATCATCGCCAAAGCGCTGGAAAATCGGGGAGCGTTTATCCAAGTGCGGGATGAGGATGAAGCCCTGCGGGTAGCCAATCGCATCGCACCGGAGCATCTGGAGCTTTCCGTAGCGGATCCCCAGGCGCTGGTTTCCCGCATCCGTCATGCAGGGGCGATCTTTTTAGGTCGCCACACCCCCGAAGCCTTGGGGGATTACTGCGCCGGACCCAACCATGTGCTGCCCACCTCCCGCACGGCCCGTTTCTCCTCTCCCCTGGGAGTCTACGACTTTCAGAAGCGATCCAGCTTGGTTCAGGTTTCTCCAGCCGGTGCGGCGACCCTGGCTAAGACTGCTGCGATCCTCGCCCGAGGGGAAGGGCTTCCCGCCCATGCCTGTTCTGCGGAATATCGCGGGAAGAAATAGCCTCAATCGAACAGGTTATCGAAGGCGCTGGCGAAATCCCGATAGGCTTCATAGCCGTCCTTGTCCATCACCTGATCGATGACCCAGCGATTTTCCCCCGCCTCCCCCATCCAAGTTTGGATGGAGAAGCCCAGATGGCGGAGAAAGGGATAGCTGGGTCCCTCCTCCGTCATGCGAAAATCGGCGTATTCCTCGGAGCGCTCGTCAAGCTGTTCGACGAAGCGCCGTCCGTGATCCCCAGGACCTAAAAGCTCTTCTGCATTTTCCTGCCAATGGGCGATGAGCTGCTTGACCAGGCTGGTGATGAGGATGCGGCGGGCTTCCTGATCCATCCGTTCCGCAGCGAGTCGGTCGGCGATCTGTACCAGAAAGATCAGATATTCCTGAATCACGCTCAGCCGTTGGGCATCGTCCCGATAGAGAAAGCGCGCGCAGTGGAGCTGAATAGCCTTGTCCAAGGCCAAGCGCCAGGCGATAAAGGCGAGGGCGCTGGCGATCTCGGGGAGTGCGCGTTGGGCTTCCTCCAGATTCCAATGGCTTTTGATTCTCAGGGCCATGGGTGCTCAACCTCGATCTGCCGCCAGGTGATAGGGCGCGGGATCGAAGATGGGCTCTCGTCCCAAGAGCTGATCGGCGAGCAAACGGGCAGAGGCGGGGGCGGTGACCACGCCGTTTCGGAAGTGCCCGGCGTTGTAATACAGGCCCTCGACCTCGGGATAAGGACCGATATAGGGAATGCCTTGGGGAGAGCTGGGGCGAAGTCCCGCCCAATGCTGTTCGATGGGCCGATGCTTGAGGAAAGGGAAGAGGCTGAGGGCGGCTCGATAGAGGGATTCCTTGGCTTCGGCAGTGGTGATCTTCTGAAAACCCCGATATTCCAGGGTGCTGCCGAT
>Ga0256832_1003684_pt1 | contig 10391 bp, 7 predicted proteins | sample 134614metaG_FD_190534 | JGI IMG/M metagenome (GOLD analysis project Ga0256832, IMG submission 190534) | Hydrothermal vent microbial communities from Lau Basin, Pacific Ocean - 134-614 | ecosystem: Environmental > Aquatic > Marine > Hydrothermal vents | place: Pacific Ocean: Lau Basin | collected...
TATCTCTGGCTTGCCGCGCTGGCCTCGGTGGCCGGGCCTCCGGCCCCGGGCGAGGACTGGCTGCAACGCAATGCCCGCATGGCGGCCCGGGTGCTGGAGAACTATCCCGGACTCCGCTCACGCTACGTGCGCCTGGTGGCCGCCCACCTCGCCCAGCGGCCGGAACCGGCATCGCTGCCGCCGGACGAGGCGGCCCGGGAGCGCGCCATCCGACATGCGCTCGAGCATCCCGGCGAGGCCCCGGCGTCCCTGCCGCCTGCCGCACGACCGCCCTGGCCGGTGCCGCTGTGGCTGCATCCCGAGCCGCCGGTGGCAACGGGCGCAGGCCCGGCGGGCGAGTCGCCCGAGGCAGCGGAACCCGAGGCCTCCGGTCCGGCCGAGTCGGTCGAGAGCGGCAAGCGGCGGCGAGGGGAGCGGGTCGAGATGCCGAACGGCCGCGACGGCCTGCTCGCCTTCCGGCTCGAGAGCCTCTTCACTCGGGCCGAATACGTGCGCGTGGACCGCACCACCGAGGAAGGGGAGGACAGAGATGCCAAAAGCGCCCTGGAAGACCTGGAGGCGCTCAGCGTAGCGCGGGACCGCGAACGCAGCAGCACGCGGCTGCGGTTCGATCTCGACCTGCCGCCCGAGGACCGGGACGACATCCGTCTCGGCGAAGGCATCCCGCTGCCCGAGTGGGACTGGAAGCGAGAATGCCTGCTGCCGGATCACTGCCGGCTGCAACGCATGCTGGCGCGCGATGCCGAGCCGGCCCCCCTGCCGGCGCACCTGAGAGCCCGGGCACGCCGGGTGCGGGCGCTGTTCGAGGTCTTCAAGCCGCGGCGGATCTGGCTGAGCAGGCAGTCCGACGGCACCGAACCGGACATCGACGCCTGGCTGCTGCACATGGCGGACCGGCTGCGCGGGCAGCCGCCGGCCGATGCCGCCCTCTACCGGGACTTCCGCAATCTCGAGCGCGACCTCGCCTGTCTGCTGCTCGCCGACCTGTCGCTCTCCACCGACAGCTGGGTCGACAACGACCGGCGCGTGATCGACGTCATCCGCGACAGCCTGTTCCTGTTCTCGGAGGCACTGGCCGCCACCGGCGACCGCTTCGCGCTCTACGGTTTCTCCTCTCGTTATCGCAGCCACGTGCGGTTCCACCACCTCAAGGGCTTCGACGAGACCTGGGGCGATGTCGTGCGCGGCCGCATCCAGGCCATCCGTCCCGGCTACTACACCCGCATGGGCGCGGCCATCCGCTACGCCACCCGCCTGCTCGAGCAGGAACCGGCCAGCCAGCGCCTGCTGCTGATCCTCACCGACGGCAAGCCCAACGATCTCGACCGCTACGAGGGCCGCTACGGTATCGAGGACACCCGCGTGGCCGTCCGCGAGGCCATCGAGAAAGGGCTGCAGCCCTTCTGCGTCACCATCGACGAGAAGGCGCGCGACTATCTCCCCTACCTGTTCGGCGCCAACCGCTGGCTGCTGGTGCGCAACGCCGCCGAACTGCCGAAGAAACTGCCCGCCCTCTATGCCCGGCTGACGGCCTGATATTGAATTTCGTGCATTTCCTTCATTGAGAACCAATATTGACGAAATGAAAATCTATAGTAAATTTCGTTGTGTTTGGCCGTCTCGGTTTGTTGCATCATCAAGGGAGGTTTGTCATATGAGAATTCAAACAATCGCTGTTTCAATGGCGACGCTTTTTTTGGTTGCTTGTGCTAGCGATCCAGACAAGATAGATACGGCTTATGTCTCGCCTTTAAAATATAAAGACTATGATTGTGATCAAATTGCCATGGAAATGGATTATGTAGGAAATCGAACCACTCAACTTTATCAAAGATTGAAGAAGGAAGCTGATGCAGATAAATGGCAGATGGGGGTCGGTTTGGTTTTGTTTTGGCCCACGCTTTTCTTATTGGAGGGTGGAGACGGGCCTGAAGCAGCCGAATATGCCCAATTGAAAGGCCAATATAAAGCATTGCAAGAAGTTTCAGTTAGAAAAAAATGCAATATTGCAGCTAAATCACCTGAACAAATAATTAAAGACGCAGAAGAAAAGGCGAAACAGAAAAGCAAGCAAGAATCTATGCTTGATGACGATGCTTGAAAATTAATAATCGAGCGGGCTCAGATAACTGCAAGTCGGATCAGGCGTGATACGCCTGATCCGACCTATTTGATTTTGGTCAACCTGGAAGCCCGCGCAGCAGTTCCCTTCAGTCATCCCGGAAAGCGCGTAGCGCTTATCCGGGATCCAGGGATGGATACAACCATTGCGGCATGGATCAGCGTGGTTTCTGGATTCCGGGTCTCGCCCCCTCTGTTCGCTCGCCCGGAATGACGAAAGAAGGAATCGGCTCGCGCTCCACCGGCTCAAGGCCGGAGCCGCCTGGCCGGAATGACAGAAGAAAAAGCGCACGCAAGGAACAACTGCCGTTGTCTCACTCACAGCCCTGTCAGGGAGTATTGAACATGCAATCTTCCATTTCCGTGGATTCAGTGGATTCCGTGGCTATCCTGTCTTTCGTGGAGCTGTAAACCCTCGGCGTTCTCTGCGCCTCTGCGAACTCTGCGTTCCGTGACGAGATTTTCCGACCGAAATCCCTTTCCGTGGATTCGGCGGATGCCGTGGCCGTGCTCCAGCTCAGGCGCCTTCGCGGATGTACTGCCGCAGGCGGTCGACGTCGTGCACCACGATGAGGTTGTCCTGCACGCTGAGCCAGCCCTGTTTCTGCAGGCGCGAGAAGGTGCGCGAGAGCGTCTCCGGTGTGATGGAGACACGCGCGGCGATCACGTGTTTGGGGATATCGAGACGGATCTCGGTGTCGGGTCCGCCCTGGTCTTCCGGGATCTGGTCGAGGAGATAGGCGATGACCCGGAAGGTGGCATTGTGCAGGGTGAGGCGGTCGATCTCGGCCACGTGTTCGTGCAGGCGGCGGCTGAGCCGGGCCATGACCGCAAAGCAGGCATCAATGGATTCGCGCAGGATGCCGGCATAGGTCTGCAGGTCGATGCAATAGACTCGGCAGGCGTTGAGCGCCGTGGCCGTCACCGGATAGCGCGCCATGCCGGAGAAGAGCACGGCCTCGGCGAAGGTGTTGCCCGGGGCGACCAGATGGATGACCTTTTCCTGGCCCTCCGGCGAGATGCGCGAGAGCTTGATGCGGCCGGATTCGAGCAGGTAGATGTCGGTGGCCGGCTGGTCCTGTTCGAACAGCTGGGCCTCCGGGTCGAGCCGGGCCAGCCGCGTCCGGTCGAGCACGCGCTCGAGCTGTTCGTCGTCGAGCGCGGAGAACAGGGGGTTCTCGTGAAACGTGACACGCGCCCGCTCACGGTCTTCGGCATGCAGGGGAATGCGGGTCATCGACCTTCCTCCGGTGCGTTGCGGCGCGGGCATTATACCCCTGCACGCACTCCGATGGTGCAGAGTTTACTGTTTCAGCGGATAGACGTTGTCGGGCAGGGCGGTTGCGGATTCGAGCAGGTGGCCGAGCGGTTCGGGCTCGCCGATGTAGTTGCCCTGGGCGAAATCGACGCCGTAGCTGCGCAGCAGGCGAAGGATGGCCTCGTCCTCCACGTATTCGGCGATGGTCACCTTGCCCAGCGCATGGGCCACCTGGTTCATCGACTGGACCATGGCCTGGTCCACGGTCTCCTTCGCCATGCCCTGCACGAAGCTTCCGTCGATCTTGAGCTTGTCCACCGGCAGGTGCTTGAGATAGGCGAACGAACTGAAGCCGGAGCCGAAGTCGTCTAGCGCGAACAGGCAGCCGATGCGCTTGAGTTCGGTGATGAATCGTTCGGCCGCGGCCAGGTTGGCAATGGCGGCGGTCTCGGTGATCTCGAAGGTGAGCGCCGAGGGCTCGAGGCCCGTGGCCTCGAGACGCTCGCGGATGAGTGGCAGCAGCTGCTCGTCTTCGAACGCCTTGCCCGAGAGGTTGATCGAGAAACGGACCGGCCGGCCCTCGGCATGGAGCCGGGCGAGCGTGTCGATGGCGCGCGTGACGATCCAGCGATCCACGGCATGGATGAGCCCGAAGCGTTCCGCCGCCGGCATGAAGCCGCCGGGCAGGATGACGCTGCCGTCGTCGCAGACCATGCGCACCAGCACCTCGTAGTCGCACACCTCGCCGTCCGCCACCTGGGCGATGGGCTGATAGACGAGCTGGAAGCGGTCCTGTTCCAGCATCTCGCGCACCCGCGCAGCCCAGCCCATGTCCTCGGCCATGCCGGCCTTGTCCTGATCCTCCGGCACATAGAGGTGTACGCGGTTGCGCCCCTCCGTCTTGGCCATGTTGCAGGCCAGATCCGCGTGGGCCAGCACCTCGTCCGCCGAGCGGATGCTGCGGTCGATGAGGGCGCCGCCGAGGCTGCAGGAGACGTTGAAGCCCTTGCCCTCGCAATAGAAGGTGTAGTCGTCGAACAGGGCGCGGAAGTTCTCGCCCACCCGGGCGAGCTGTTCCATGCCCACGTTGTAGACCAGCAGCGTGAATTCGTCGCCGCCGAAGCGGGCGAGCAGATCGCCCTCGCGCACGTGCGAGGAGAGCAGTTCGCTGATCTCGATCAGCAGCCGGTCGCCGGCGGCATGACCGAGGGTGTCGTTGATGTACTTGAACTGGTCGAGGTCGATATAGAAGAGGCCGCAGGTGGCCCCGTTGCGCGCCACCCGGGCCACGGTGCGTTCCAGTTCCTCCTGGAAATAGTGGCGGTTGAACAGGCCGGTGAGCGAGTCGTGTTCGGCCTGGTAGGCGAGCTGTTCCTGGAAGGCCTTCTGTTCCGTGATGTCGCGCGCCGTGCCGCTGATGCGTACCACCCGGCCGTCCTCGTCGAGGTGGGGGCGGGCATTGAAGCTCAGATGATGCCGGTGGCCATGGCGATCCACGTGCACGGTCTCGTACTGGACCAGCTCGTGTCCGGACAGCACGTCCTGCATGGCCTTTTCGTCGCGCTCGCGCGTGTCCGGGCTCTGGAACTCCGAGAGGTGCCGGCCGATCATCTCCTGCGGAGAATAGCCGTAGATGGACTGGCTGGCGCCGTTGACGTAGAGCCAGTGCCCTTCCGTGTCCATGCTCCAGACCAGGTCGTGGGCGGTCTCGACCAGGTCGCGATAGCGCGCCTCGGCCTGGCGCAGATTGTCCTCGGCTTCCTTGCGCTTGGTGATGTCGGCCACCAGGCAGGTGTAGAGCGTGCGGCCGCCGGCCTGCATCTCGCTGACCCGGATCGAGACCGGGATGGGCTTGCCGTTGCGGTGCACGCCCCGGGTCTCGCACTCGCTGAGCGTGATCGGCGGCGGCTCGCCTTCCTCGACCACGTCCGGCAGCAGCCAGGCGAGCGACTTGCCGCGGATCTCGGCGGACAGGTAGCCGAAGAGGTGTTCCGCCGCCGGATTGAAGGTGTCGATGCACCCCTTCTCGTCGACCACGATGATGCCTTCCGCTGCCGTATCGATGATTGCGCGCATGTGCGACTCCTGATCTCCAAGACGCCGGAAGAGTTTGCCGAGGGTTTGGGTGAGGTACCCGATCTCGTCGGTCGAACGCGGGCGCAGCCCGGCGAGTTCCTCGTGCGCCGACGCGCCGCTGCCGCCGAGCACTTCCTGGGCCGGCTGCAGCGCCTGGCGCATGCCGCGGATCGCCAGCGAGGTCGAGGCCAGCAGGGCGCTGAGCACCAGGCCGAAGAGCATCATCAGCTGCAGGTCGAGCGAACCGCCACCGAGCCAGTGATACTGGAGCAGCAGGAGACAGCCGAGCAGCGGCGCGACGCCGCCCAGCAGTGCGATGCGGTTGCGCAGGTGGCCGTGCACCTCCCGCAGACCGAGCCAGGGTACCAGTCTTCCCAGCAGGTCCAGGCCGTGCAGGTAGCCCGGCAGGCCGATGAGAAAGGCCAGCGCACCCTCGAGCAGCAGGAGGTTGGCCAGGGTGGGCGGGTCGAGATCCGGCAGGGCGAGGCCGGTGGCCAGCAGCACGCCCAGCGACAGCTGCGGCAGCCACCAGCGGCGGCCGAACTGGCGCAGCCGCCGCGCGAGCGCGGGCGGTGCCAGTTCGCCTCCCGGCACGGCCGCTTCGTCCAGGCGTTGGCGGATCCAGTCGGTCAGCGGGCCGAGCAGCCGCCGATGCTGCCACAGGCCGGCCAGCCAGACCACCCCGACAGCGAGCCCCAGCCGCCAGTCGAGGACGCGTTCCAGGGGCGCGAGTCCCAGCCGATGGGCGGCGATCAGACCGGTCACCGGCATCAGCAGCAGGCTGATGCCGGCCCAGCGCAGATAGCTTCTTTCGATACGGTCGATGTCCAGTCTCGAGGTCACGGCATCTCCTGCAGGCCGCAGGGCGCGGCCGACGAGGGTACGGTAAAGGGAAATTCAGGGGCGAAGGGGCTTGTGGCCATGTGGCCGGGAGGAAAACCCTTGAGGTCCACGTATGGTGTTTTCACCTGCCATCCCCGGGCGGTTTCCGAATATAATCACGATTTCGCCGCGCCGTGCAAGGCCTTCTTTCCGGAAACGAGGAGCATGCCCATGAAACGCCGATCCTTCCTGCGCACCGCCGGTACCGGCGCCGTGGCCGCCGGCACGCTGCTGGCCGGCGCCCCTGCCATCGCCGGCAAGCGCATCCGCTGGAAGATGGTCACCACCTGGCCCAAGAACTTCCCCGGGCTGGGCACGGGCGCCAATCACCTGGCCAGGCGCATCGAGGAGATGAGCGGCGGCCGCATACGGGTCAAGGTCTATGGCGCCAAGGAGCTGGTGCCGGCGTTCGAGGTGTTCGATGCGGTGGCGCGCGGCACGGCGCAGCTGGGGCACGGTGCCGCCTACTACTGGAAGGGCAAGTCCGAGACCGCCCAGTTCTTCTCCACCGTGCCCTTCGGCATGACGGCCCGCGAGATGAACGGCTGGCTGTTCCATGGCGGCGGCATGGAGCTCTGGCGCGAACTCTACGAGCCGTTCGGGCTGATCCCGGCCGCGGCCGGCAACTCGGGCGTGCAGATGGCCGGCTGGTTCAACAAGGAGATCCGTTCCGTCGACGATCTCAAGGGCCTGAAGATGCGCATCCCCGGACTGGGCGGCGAGGTGCTGCGGCGGGCCGGCGGCACGCCGGTGAGCCTCCCCGGCGGCGAGCTCTTCACCTCCCTGCAGTCGGGCGCGATCGATGCCACCGAATGGGTCAATCCCTACAACGATCTCGCCTTCGGCCTCTACAAGGCCGCCAAATACTATTACTATCCCGGCTGGCACGAGCCCGGCACCACGCTCGAGTGCCTCATCAACCGCAAGGCCTTCGAGGCGTTGCCGAAGGATCTGCAGGCGATCGTGCTCGCCGCCTGCCGCATCGCCAACGAGGACATCCTCGACGAATACACGGCCCGCAACAATGCCGCCCTGCGCACCCTGGTCGAGAAGCACAAGGTCGACGTGCGCCCCCTGCCCGACGACGTCCTCGCCCGGTTGCGGGAAATCTCCGATGAGGTCGTCGCCGAGATCGCCGACAAGGATCCCTTCGCCCGCAAGGTCTACGATTCCTACCGCAGATTCTACAGCGAGACGAAGGCCTGGACGGACATCTCGGAGAAGGCCTACCTGAACGCCCGAGGCTGATCGAGAGGAAGACAGGCCGGGTCAGGCGGGCTGTTACAGTGAGTCAGGTACCGGGTAGCATTGTCGCAGGGCGTTATTTGGACTAAATTGTGTCTCATCGAACCAGGGGGTGCCACGATGAGATATTCCCGCCAGATCAAGCCCATCAGTTACCTCAAGGCGCACGCGGCGGATGTCGTGCGTGAACTGAACGAGCGGCGTGAGCCGATGATCATTACCCAGAACGGCGAGGCCCGGCTGGTGGTCCAGGATGTGGAGAGTTACGAGCAGACCCAGGAGACGCTGGCGCTGCTCAAGATCCTGGCGCTGGGGAACCAGCAGATCGAGGCCGGTCGTGTCGTGGCCGCTGAAAAGGCCTTCCGCAAGCTCCGCAAGCGCCGATCCGCGGGGCAATGACCTTTCGGGTGCTGCTCACCGAGGATGCGCTGCATGATCTCGAGGCGCTGGATGACTACATCAGCGCCCGTGACGGGCCGGACAGGGCGGATTATGTCCTCGACCGCATTGAGGCCGCGATCCTCGGATTGAAGGATTTTCCGGAACGGGGAAACTATCCCCCGGAACTGGCTTCGCTGGGCATCAGGGAGTATCGGGAGGTCTTCTTCAAGCCCTACCGGATCATCTACCGTATCATGGGCAAGAAGGTCATTGTCTATCTGGTCGCCGATGGCCGCAGGGACATGCAGACACTGCTGGCACGGCGCTTGCTGAATCGATAGGTGACGGATCGAACACTATTTTTCAGGCGACCGGAATCGCAGGGTTATCAAGGTTCTGTTTCCAGGAATTCCACTTCGCCGCTGGCGAGCGAGTATTCGGCACCGACGATCCTGAGGCCCTCGCTGACGAGCTTCTCGAGGATGGGGGAACCCTGCCGGAGCTGGCGCACGGAAGCTTGTATGTTGGCGCGCACGGCCTGTTCGATCAGATCGTCGTCGTGCGGCGCGCCCGTCTCCAGCAGGGGCGCCACGGCCGGCCGGATGCGGTTGACGATGGCCGCGAGGTTCGGGGAGCGCTGTTCGCTGGGGCGCTCGAGCTCCTCGAGGGTGGCCTGCACGGCGCCACACTGCGAGTGGCCCAGCACCACGACGAGACGGGTACCGAACCGCTCGGCGGCGAACTCGATGCTGCCGATCTGCGAGGGCGCCACGATGTTGCCGGCGACCCGGATCACGAACAGGTCGCCCAGGCCCTGATCGAAGACGATCTCGGCCGGCACGCGCGAATCGGAACAGCCCAGGACGATGGCAAAGGGGGCCTGACCGCCGACCAGCCGGATGCGACGGCTGGCATCGGTCGATCCCGGTTCCCGGCCATGCAGCCCGGCGACGAACCGGGCATTGCCTTCCTGCAGGCGGCTAAGGGCTTCGTCTGGATCGATCATGCGGATGTCCTTCCTGGCTTGTGCCGGGCCGGTAGGGTACCGGAATTTTCCGTGGCACTGAATCTCAGCAGCCCCCGGCGAAGTCCTGCTGCCGCCAGGCCTCGTAGAGGGCCACAGCCACGCTGTTGGAGAGGTTCAGGCTGCGGCTGCCCGGGCGCATGGGGATGCGCAGCCGCTGCGGCTCCGGCACCTGCGCGAGCACCGCATCGGGCAGCCCGCGGGTCTCGGGGCCGAACAGCAGGATGTCGCCCGGGCGGAACCGGGCCTCGTGCAGCCGGCGACCGGCGCGGGTGGTGAAGGCGTGGAGTCTGCCGTCGGCGAGCCGCCCGAGGCAGGCAGCCAGATCCGCATGTTCCTCCACCTCGGCCCATTCGCGGTAGTCGAGGCCGGCGCGCCGCAGCCGGGCGTCGTCCATGGCGAAGCCGAGCGGATGGATCAGGTGCAGGCGGCTGCCGGTGTTGGCGCAAAGGCGTATGATATTGCCCGTATTGGGTGGAATCTCGGGCTGATAGAGCACCACATGGAACATTCGCCGATTGTACCTTTTCCTGCCGCGGGAGGCGTTTCGTGACGCGCGACCCCGAGCTGGCCGAGCGCCTGCAGGTCGATTTCTGCGGTCTGGACTTCCAGACCCCCATCGTACTGCTCTCGGGCTGCGTGGGCTTCGGCGACGAATACACGCGGGTGGCCGGTTTCTCCCACAGCGAGGTCGGCGCCGTGTGCCTGAAGGGCACCACGGGCGAGCCGCGTCTGGGCAATCCGCCGCACCGGGTCTGCGAGACGCCCGCCGGCATGCTCAACGCCATCGGGCTGCAGAACCCGGGCGTCGACCACGTGGTGGAGAACATCCTGCCGGAACTGGATTTCACCGAGACGCGGTTCATCGCCAATGTCTCGGGCTCGACCATCGAAGAGTACGTGCGAGTCACCGAGCGTTTCGACGACTCGCCCATCGATGCCATCGAGATCAACATCTCCTGTCCCAACGTGAAGGAAGGCGGGGTGGCCTTCGGCAACGACCCGGACATGTCCGCCCGGGTGGTCGAGGCCTGCCGGCGGGTCACCCGCAAGCCGCTCATCACCAAGCTCTCGCCCAATCAGACCGACATCGCCGAGAACGCCCGGCGCTGCATCGAGGCGGGCACCGACGCCTTCGCCGTCATCAACACGTTGATGGGCATGGCCATCGACATCGAGTCGCGCACCCCGGTGCTCGGCAACAACCAGGGCGGCCTGTCGGGTCCGGCCATCAAGCCGGTCGCCCTGCTCAAGGTGCATCAGGTCTATCAGGTGGCCAGCCCGCACGGCATCCCCATCATCGGCCAGGGCGGGCTCACCACCCCCGAGGACGCCATCGAGTTCCTCATCGCCGGCGCCACCGCCGTGGGCGTGGGCACGGCGCTCTTCTACGACCCCCTCGCG
>Ga0256832_1003685_pt1 | contig 10391 bp, 12 predicted proteins | sample 134614metaG_FD_190534 | JGI IMG/M metagenome (GOLD analysis project Ga0256832, IMG submission 190534) | Hydrothermal vent microbial communities from Lau Basin, Pacific Ocean - 134-614 | ecosystem: Environmental > Aquatic > Marine > Hydrothermal vents | place: Pacific Ocean: Lau Basin | collected...
CACCCGCGCCACGAGAGACTTGCCGCCTCGCGGCACGATGAGATCGATGTTGCCGTCCAATCCGCGCAGCATCTCGCCGACCGCCGCGCGATCGGTGGTCGGCACCATCTGGATGGCATCGGCCGGCAGCCCGGCCTCTTCCAGCCCCTTGCGCAGGCATTCCACGAGAATGCCGGAAGAGTGGAAGGAGTCCGATCCTCCGCGCAGGATGGCGGCGTTTCCGGATTTCATGCACAACGCCCCGGCATCGGCGGTGACGTTGGGGCGCGATTCGTAGATGATGCCGATGACGCCGATGGGGACCCGCACCCGGGCGATGCGCAGGCCGTTTGGGCGTTCCCATTCCGCCATGACGGAGCCCACGGGATCGGGCAGTCCGGCGATGGCCTCCAGACCGGAGGCGATACCGTCGATGCGCTGCGCATCAAGAGCCAGACGGTCGATGAAGGCATCCGTCCGGCCCGCCTTGCGGGCGTTTTCCACATCCTTCGCGTTGGCTTCAAGTATCTCCGCTTCCCGGGCGCGGATGGCGGCGGCCATGGCCTGCAACGCGGCATTCTTCGCTTCCGTGGAGGCTCCTGCCAGCGCATCGGCGGCGCGACGCGCCCTGCGGCCCACTTCGGCCATCGTCGTCTTCACGTCAGTCATCGTTCTCCTGTCCCGTCCAGACCAGATCGTCCCTGTGCACCATCACGTCACGGCCCTGATACCCCAGCGCCGCCTCGATCTCTCCCGACCGCAGCCCCTTGATGCGCTCCACCTCGCCACGGCTGTAGTTGACCAGGCCGCGCGCCAGTTCGCGCCCCCGACGATCGAGAATGCGCACCGCATCACCGCGCTCGAACTCCCCTTCGGCTGCCGTCACACCCACCGGAAGCAGACTCTTGTTGCTGCGCAGAGCGGTCACGGCTCCGTCGTCGACCACCAGCGCGCCGGAGGGCACCAGGGAGCCGGCGATCCAGCGCTTGCGGGCGGCCACCGGACTTGCCGAGGAGGTGAACCACGTGCAGCGGGCACCGTCAAGGATGCGGCGCAGAGGATGCGCATGCCGCCCGGAGGCGATGACCATGCTCACCCCCGCATGGGTGGCGATGCGCGCGGCCTCCAGCTTGGTGCGCATGCCGCCGGAACCGACGGAGGAGACCGCATCGCCGGCCATGGCATCGATTTCGGGAGTGATGCGTTCCACTTCCGGAATGTGCCGCGCGCCTTCGGTCTCCGGCGGGGCGGTGTATAGCCCGTCCACGTCGGAAAGCAGCACCAGGCAGTCGGCATGGATCATGGAGGCCACACGCGCCGCCAGCCGGTCGTTGTCGCCGTAGCGGATTTCGTCTGTGGCCACCGTGTCGTTTTCGTTGATGACCGGCACGGCGCGACGCTTCAGCAGGGTATTCAGGGTGGCCCGGGCGTTGAGATAACGTCGGCGCTCCTCGGTATCCATGAGCGTGAGCAGAATCTGCCCCGCCACCATGTCGTGGCGGCCCAGCGCCTCGGACCAGGCCTTGGCCAGCGCGATCTGCCCCACCGCCGCCGCCGCCTGACTCTCTTCCAGTTTCTGGCGCGAGCGTTTCTGGGGCAGGCCCAGCAGGCGCGCCCCCAGGGCGATGGACCCCGAGGACACCGCCAGTATGTCGGCGCCCCTTGCGTGCAGGGTGGCGAGATCCTCGGCCAGCGACGCCAGCCAGTCGCGGTTCAGCCGCCCCGTCCCCGGATCGACCAGCAGGGCGGAACCGACCTTCACGACGATGCGGCGGGCGTTCTCCAGCCGGTGGCTCATGGGCTCCAGCCTCCATCCTCGGCCCTCTGCCGTTCGGCCTCCGCCTCACGCTCCGCCGCACGCGACTTCGAGACGGTTTCCATCAATCGGCCCATCGCCTCGCGCACGCCCTCTCCGGTGGCCGCAGATAGCAGCAACGGCGAGATGCCGGTGCGTTCGCGGAAATCCTCGACCACCATTCTGCGCGTGTCTTCGTCCACCAGATCGATCTTGGACAGGGCGACGATCTCCGGCTTGGAAGCCAGGGAGCCATCGCCGTAGGCGGAAAGCTCGCCGCGGATGGTGCGATAGTCGTGCACGGCATCCTGCGCGGTGATGTCGATCAGATGCAGCAGCACGGCGGTGCGTTCCACATGACCGAGAAAGCGGTCACCGAGACCGGCGCCTTCGTGTGCGCCCTCGATGAGACCGGGAATGTCCGCCAGCACGAAGGAATCCACGCCCACCTTCACCACGCCGAGGTTCGGATGCAGAGTCGTGAACGGATAGTCGGCAATTTTCGGTTTCGCCGCCGAAACCGTCGCCAGCAGCGTCGACTTGCCGGCGTTGGGAAGCCCAACGAGGCCGGCATCGGCGATCAGCTTCAGCCGCAACCAGATCCAGCGCTCTTCGCCCGGTGCACCGGGATTGGCATGACGGGGCGCCCGGTTGGTGGACGACTTGAAATGCGCGTTGCCGAAACCGCCGTTGCCGCCACGCGCCAGCAGTACGCGCTGTCCGGGCTCGGTGAGGTCGGCGATCAGCGTCTCCCGATCCTCATCCAGAATCTGTGTGCCCACCGGCACCTTCAGCACCACATCCCGCCCTTTTCGCCCGGTGCGGTTGGCGCCCATGCCGTGCATGCCCTTGCCGGCCTTGAAATGCTGCTGATAGCGATAGTCGATGAGGGTGTTCAGATCATCGACCGCCTCGACCCACACGTCGCCCCCACGACCGCCGTCACCGCCATCGGGGCCGCCAAACTCCACATACTTTTCACGCCGGAAGGAGACACATCCCGCGCCACCGTCGCCTGAACGGATGTACACCTTGGCCTGATCCAGAAACTTCATGACTTCTCAATGCCTTGCCTTGTTCGTCAGGCCCTTCATGTGGGGATTGAGGCAGTCTTTTTCAGCCCCTTCCGGGATGCAGAAAGCCGACGGAAGCAGCTCGCTGCTCCGCCGGCTTCTCCGAAACCGTATCGTGCGTCGCGTGTTCCGGGAAGGGCGGATCAGTCGCCCGCCGGCTCCACCGACACGAAGTTGCGGCCGCCCATGGCGGTGTGGAACTTCACCCGCCCCTCGACCAGGGCGAAGATCGTGTGATCCTTGCCCATGCCGACGTTTTCGCCGGGATGCCACCTGGTGCCGCGCTGGCGGATGATGATGTTGCCCGGCGCCACGAACTCGCCACCGAACTTCTTCACGCCGAGACGCTTGCTGACGGAATCGCGGCCGTTGCGGGACGAACCGCCTGCCTTCTTGTGAGCCATTGTCCTGCTCCTCCAGAGTGTGTCTCTTCACCTCGCCCTCTTCGCCCCGCCGTCCGTGCCGCAGGAGATGCGCACCGCAGGCGGGCGGAGAGAGCCGGAATCAGTTGTCCTTCTTCGCAGCCTTCTTCTGGTCCACCTTGGCGCGCGGCGGTTTGCCGGCCATGAGCTCCTTCGCCTGCTCGATCCACTCCTCGCGCTCGATGCGGCCGCGCAGACTGAGCTTCTCGTCGAGCTCCTTCGCCTGCTCGGGCGTCAGCTCGGCGATCTGGCGGAAGGTGGTGATGCCGGCCTCGTTCAGCTTCTTCACCAGCACCGGACCGACGCCGGACAGCAGCGAGAGATCGTCGCCGCCCTCCTTGTCCGCCTTCTTCTCCGCCTTGGCGGGAGCCGGCTTCGCGGCCTTCTTCGGCGTGGCCTTCTTGCCCGAAGGCTTCTTGCCGCCGGTCAGGATCTCGGTGACCTTCAGCACCGTCAGGTCCTGCCTGTGCCCTTTCTTGCGGCGGTAGTGCTTGCGGCGCTTCTTCTTGAAGATGATGATCTTCGGCCCGCGCGTCTGCTCGACGAGCTCGCAGGCCACCGAAGCGCCATCCACGAAGGGGCTGCCGATCTGGACGCCGTCACCGTCGGCCACCATCAGAACCTCGGAGATGACCACGGTATCGCCGGGCTCGCCGGCCAGCTTCTCCACGGTGATGACATCCTCGGGGGCGACACGGTACTGCTTGCCGCCGGTCTTGATGATCGCATACATCGCTTGCTTTCCTTTTGTTTTCCGTTCCGTGCCGTCCGGCGCCGCTTCGGGTTTCCCCGGCGGACTTCCTTGTTGTCGTTCTTGTCGGCCTTGGGCAACGGAAAAGCGCGGACGGAAGTTTTCTCCGTCCGCTTTTTTCGCGTGCGCGTGCTTATGCCCGCACTCCGGTCTTCCTGTCAAGCAAAAAGGCTGCAGCGCACGCTCATTTCGGGGCGAGGATCATGACCATCTGACGCCCTTCCATCTTGGGCCTCAGCTCCACCTTGACCTCATCCTCGCTCAGCTCGCCGACGACCCGTTCCAGAAGCTCGCGGCCCAGGTTGGCATGCGCCATCTCGCGGCCACGGAAACGTACCGACACCTTGACCTTGTCGCCCTTGGAGAGGAACTTCTTCAGCGCCTTCATCTTCACCTCGTAATCGTGGGTGTCGATGGTGGGGCGCATCTTGATCTCCTTGACCTCGACGGTCTTCTGCTTTTTGCGCGCCTCGGCGGCCTTCTTCTGAGCCTGGTACTTGTACTTGCCGTAGTCGAGAATCTTGCACACCGGCGGATTCACGTTCGGCGCCACCTCCACCAGGTCGAGCCCGGCAGCCTCGGCCAGCGCCAGCGCGTCCTGAATGGGCAGCACGCCGCGCTTCTCCCCGTTCTCGTCGATCACCAGCACTTCCGCCGCCGTGATCCGGCCGTTGACTCTCGGTCCCTCGTCACGGGGCTTCACCGGTCCCCTGTATGGCCTGCGAATGGTATCGCCTCCCTTTCCTGACTACGTGCAATCGAATCGCCCACGCGAAAGCATCGCGCCGACGAATGCAATATACATCTTGATCGAGGCGCTCAAGTCAAGCTGTATAAGCACCACGACAGAACAATATTCCTCCTCCGCACGACAAGGACCATCAGATGACTGAATTTTCCACCCTGACCAGCCCCGCCGGCGACGCCATCGCCTGGGTCAACGACGGAACCGCGCCTGCCGACGACGCTCCCTGCGGCCTGCTCTGGCTCGGCGGCTTCATGTCCGACATGGAAGGCTCCAAGGCCACCTCCCTCGGCCAGGTGGCGGCGATGACCGGGCGCTCCGCCGTGCGCTTCGACTATTCCGGACACGGCGTCTCCTCCGGCGCCTTCGCCGATGGCACCATCGGGCGCTGGCTCGACGAGGCGGAGGCCGTCTTCCGCGAGGTCGCGCGCGGCCCGCGCATTCTCGTGGGCTCCTCCATGGGCGGCTGGATCGCCATGCTGCTGGCCCGCCGGCTGATGCGCGAGGCCCCGGACGAGGCCGCCCGTATCCGCGGCATGGTGCTGCTGGCTCCGGCCGCCGACATGACGAAGGATCTCATGTGGGACAAGTTTCCGGAGGACATGCGTCGCACCCTGGAGGCGGAGGGACACGTGCACGTGCCCAGCGACTACGGCGACACCCCCTACCTCATCACCCGTGACCTGATCGAGGAGGGGCGTCGCCACCTGATGCTGGAGGAGGGGCTGGACGTACCCTTCCCCGTCCGCGTACTGCAGGGAGAAGCCGACCGCGACGTGCCCTGGGAGCACGGCCTGAAGGTCTATCGCGCCCTGCGGGGAGAGGACGTCACATTCACCCTGATCCGCGGCGCCGATCACCGCCTTTCCTCGCCGCGCGATCTGCGGCTGCTTCACGAGGTGGTGCTCGCCCTGTGCGCCCGCGCCGATCAGGACGCCTGATTTCCGACACGGCGCAACAAGGCAAGGGAAAAGGGGCCGCCCCGACCGTTGCGGGGCGGCCCCTTCCGATTCATCGATCAACCGTGCTCGTGCGCGTCGTCGCCTCAGGAGGCCTGTGCGGCCGCCTCCAGCGCCTTGATGCGCTTGCTCAGACGGGACACCTTGCGCGCCGCGGCGTTCTTGTGCAGCACACCCTTCTGTGCACCGCGCATGATCTCCGGCTGGGCGATGCGCAGCATCTCCTTCGCGGCGGCCGCATCGCCCTCGGCGATCGCCTTCTCCACCTTGCGGATGAAGGTGCGCACGCGGGACTTGCGGGCCTTGTTGATCAGGGTGCGGCGCGCCGTCTGGCGCATGGCTTTCTTGGCTGTGCGTGTATTGGGCATCTTGCGTTACCTGTCCATTCCGTCGTGACGACCGGTGCCGCCACGGCAACATGACGGGCGCGCACCGGCGATCGGCGCGTCCCGCGACTGTTCCGTGCGGGGGCTTATACCGGCGGGGATGCCCCCCGTCAACCGGCTTCCTTCAGCTTCCCGACCAGCGTGGCCTGCGCTTCTCCAGAAACGCTTCCATGCCCTCCTTGCGGTCGGGCGTGGCAAAAAGCGCATGAAACAGCCGCCGCTCGAAACGCAGCCCCTCCTGCAGCGGCGTCTCGTAGGCGCGCAGCACCGCCTCCTTGGCGGCGAGAACGGCGGTCCGCGAATGTCCGGCGATCTCCCGGGCTGCGGTCAGCGCCTCCTCCATCAGCCGGCCGGCGGGCACCACCCGCGCCACGAGGCCGCAGGCCTCCGCTTCGCGTGCGTCCATCATGCGGCCGGTGAGGATCAGGTCCATGGCTTTCGCCTTGCCGACGGCGCGGGTCAGCCGCTGCGTACCGCCGGCGCCGGGAATGATGCCGAGGCGGATCTCCGGCTGGCCGAAGCGGGCGTTTTCCGCAGCAATGATGATATCGCACATCATGGCCAGTTCGCAGCCGCCACCCAGAGCATAGCCGGCCACCGCGGCCACCAGCGGTTTGCGCACCGCGGCCACACGGTCCCATTCGCCCAGGAAATCCTCCAGCCAGATGGCCGGCCACCGGCGATCCTTCATTTCCGCGATGTCGGCGCCGGCGGCGAAGGCCTTCTCCGATCCGGTGATGACGGTGCAGCCGATGGAATCATCCTCCTCGAACGCCCGCAGCGCCCCGTTCAGTTCCGCGATCAGCGCGTCGCAAAGAGCGTTGAGCGCCTTCGGCCGGTGCAGTCTGACGATACCGACGTCTCCCTCGCGTTCCACCCTGATGTGCTCGTGGGACATGGACCGGCCCTCCTTCCTTGCGCCTTTGCCTCGACCGAATAAATCACTACATTGTCTGACGCACCCGATGGCTGCGGTCAATCACGCACGGGAACACACCATGACGAAGGCGCAACCGGGACTGGCCGATCTCAGCGAGCGGGCACGGGAGATCTTCCACCGGCTCGTGGAGACCTATATCGCCACCGGTGAACCGGTGGGCTCGCGCACCATTTCGCGCGCCCCGGGGATCAATCTCTCCCCCGCCTCGGTGCGCAACGTCATGGCGGATCTGGAGGATCTCGGCCTCATCTACGCGCCCCACACGTCCGCCGGCCGCATGCCGACGCAGCAGGGCCTGCGTTTCTTCGTCGATGCGGTCATGGAGCACGCCGTGCTGCCGCCGGAGGAGCAGGCGCGCATCGACGCCCATCTCGCGGAGATCGATCCCGCGGCCGGCATGGACAGGGCGCTGGAACAGGCCTCGGCCATTCTTTCCGGTCTTTCGCATTGCGCCGGGCTGGTGGTCACCCCGCGCACGGATCCGCGTCTGCGGCACATAGAGTTCGTGCGGCTGTCGCCGGAGCGGGCCCTCGTGATCCTGGTGGGCGAGGACGGGACGGTGGAAAACCGGGCCATCGAGGTGCCGGCCGACATGTCCACCTCCGCTCTGAACGAGGCGGCCAACTACATCAATACGCGCTACAGCGGCATGACGCTCAGCGAGATCCGCCGACGGCTGGCGGAAGAGCTGGAAAGCCTCCGCCGCGAGCTCGATACCCTGTCGGCGGAGATCGTCGCCGAGGGACTGGCGGTCTGGTCGGGGAACTCGCCGGAGGAGCGCCGCCTCATCGTGCGCGGGCAGGCCAACCTGATAGCCGATGCGGAGAAACTGGACGATCTGGAGCGCCTGCGCCGGCTGTTCGAGGATCTGGAGGAGAAAAGCGGGCTCACCGACCTGCTGTCGCTGGCCGAGGAGGGCGAGGGCGTGCGCATCTTCATCGGCAGCGAGAACCGGCTGTTCTCGCTCTCCGGATCCTCCGTCATCGTGGCGCCCTACGGCGATTCCGGCCACGACGTGGTGGGGGTGCTGGGGGTTATCGGCCCGACGCGGCTGCCCTACGGCCGCATCATTCCCGTGGTGGACTACACCGCACGGGCGATATCCCGCCTCTTCTCTTGATTTTTCGCAGCCGCGTGCAGATATCTGTCGCGACATGGAAAGCATCCGGGGCATGATGCCCCGCGCAAGGGACATTCGCGAGGAAGGACACCAGGAACGATGAACGACGAGAACAGAAAGGCGGAAGAGCGGGCCGGAGAGCAGGCGCAGTCCGGCTGGACGCGAAAGGCGGCCGATGAGACGGCACCGGAAGGTGCGGAGGAGCAGGCCGCCGAAAGCGGCGAGACCGCTGCCGCCGAGGGCGAGGTGGACGTCGCCGCGCTGCTGGCGGAAAACGCCGAGCTGAAGGAGAAGCTGCTGCGCGCCATGGCCGACATGGACAATCTGCGCAAGCGGCTGGAGCGCGAAAAGGAGGAAGCGGTGAAGTACGCCGCCGCCCAGTTCGCCCGCGACATGCTCTCCGTCTCCGACAATCTTTCGCGCGCCCTGGAGGCCGTGCCGCCGGAGAAGCGCGAGGAGGGCTCGGAGTTCCTGAAGAATCTGATCGAGGGCGTGGAGATGACGCTGAAGGAGCTGCTCAACACCTTCGAGCGGCACAACATCCGGCGCATCCGTCCGATGGGGGAGAAGTTCGATCCCAATTTCCACGAAGCCATGTTCGAGGTCACCGATACCGACGCGGAGACCGGCACCGTGGTCCACGTGATGCAGGACGGCTATACCCATCATGACCGGGTGCTGCGTCCGGCCATGGTGGGCGTGGCCAAGCAGGAAAAGAAGGACGGCTGATCCACCTCGATCACCGGCCCGCACCTGCGGCAGCGGGAAACCGGATACGTCACGGCCGCCATTTCCGGATTGGAAATGGCGGCCGTTTCCATTCCGGTCCCCGTGCGTGCATCAGGAAACGCCGTGACTACTCCTCGTCGCCGTCGGTGGCGGCCTCGGTCGCCACCAGTTTCCAGTTGGGATCACCCGAGGTCATGTCGCGCTCGAAGGTCCAGATGTCGGTGACCATGGTCAGGCGGTTCGGGTCGCCGTCGATGACGTTGCCCCTGGCATCCTTCAGCGCGGTGATGACCTCGGAGACGAACTTCACGGTGATGGAGCCGATGGTGTCGCGCACCTCGGCATCGACGATCCGTGCCTCGTCGAGCCCCACGAACTCCAGCTCCAGCGTCTCTCCCTTGCGTTTGCGCTCGTCGATGGCCTGCACGAACCCCTGATAAACCTCCTTCGCGAGCAGAGGCTTCAGGGTCTTCTTGTCCCCTTCGGCGAAGGCGGTGACGATCATCTCGTAGGCAGCTCCGGCGCCGTCCAGGAAGTGCTTCACGGAAAACGACGGATCCAGCTCCTTCATGCGCTCCAGGGCGCGGGCCAGCGGCGTGCCTTCCTCCGCCACGCCCTCCCAGACTGGCGGTTCGTCTTCCGGCGGCAGGCCGCGCTGCGGCTCTTCGCCGGCGCCCGGAAAGGAGATCACGCGGTCATCGGCGCCATTGGCGGAGGCCGGCTTCTTCTCGACCGGCGGAAAGTCGATGGTCTTCTCGTGACCGGTGCGCGTACCCAATACGGAGCGCAGCTTGAAGAAGACCACGACCGCGATGGCGAGGAGCAGAAGATTGAGCGGATCGAAAACCTGGTTCATGGACGTCCTTCCGGCCCTGTTCCCTGAGAGCTGTCCGGGCTCCGGAACTCGCGGAAAATCCGCCCGGAGCGTGAAATCGGCGCCGCAAGCGCCTATATTGGCTTTCAACAGTATATAGCCCCGGCTCCGGCGCAAACAATGGCCTTGCGGCGCCTGCGGGCGTTTTCTGCCCCATGACATGCCTTTGCGCAACACGGCGGGGCGTTACGTGGAGAAAGTTTCATGGTCCTTCTGCTTCTGCTGGCGCTGTTCATCGGTATACCCGCGGTGGAAATCGCCGCGTTCATCCGGGTCGGGGCGGCGGTCGGCGTCTTCAACACCGTGGCCTTCACCTTTCTGACCGCCTTTCTGGGCGTCGTTCTCGTGCGCTGGCAGGGTTTCCGTGCCCTGGAGGAGCTGCGACGGGCCATGGAAGAGGGGCGCCCGCCCGTGCTGGAGATCGTCTCCGGAGCGCTACTGCTGCTGGCCGGAATCCTGCTGCTGATTCCCGGTTTCGTCACCGATGCGGCGGGCTTCCTGCTGCTTGTGCCGCCGCTGCGCCGTCTGCTGGCCGGACTGATTCTCGCACGGCTTGTCGAAAAGGCGGAAGTGCGGGTGCACGAGACGCCCACGGGAACGGTCATCGAGGCGGAAGTG
>Ga0256832_1003686_pt1 | contig 10391 bp, 6 predicted proteins | sample 134614metaG_FD_190534 | JGI IMG/M metagenome (GOLD analysis project Ga0256832, IMG submission 190534) | Hydrothermal vent microbial communities from Lau Basin, Pacific Ocean - 134-614 | ecosystem: Environmental > Aquatic > Marine > Hydrothermal vents | place: Pacific Ocean: Lau Basin | collected...
GATCCATGAGGAAAAGTATTTTTGTATGTTGTTTCAGAACACAAATTTAACTTTTCCTCTTTTTTTAAAAAAATTCACTCAAAACCGTCGGGTAGAGTATCAACTTCATTAATAACATGTTAAAAAATCATCATTATGCAAAAAGGAATTATTTATACGCTACTACTCGCCCTATTAGTACTAACCGGCGCGACCTCCCTCCCAACGAAGAATTTTACCTTTACGGGGAAAATAACCGACTCCGCCGGCGAGTCACTTATCGGAGCATCTGTCCTCGTGAAAGGCACTGAAAAAGGAACCGTTACCGATTTTGACGGGAAATTTTCCTTCACCGATAAGGATTCCTGCCTAACCATCATAGCCTCCTATACCGGTTTTGAATCGAAAGAGACCAAGGTGTGTGCCGGTGAAAGCCCCATTGTCATTGCCCTTACAGAAAGTGTCGAATTATCGGAAGTGGTTGTCACCGCTCGCTCTGTCAGAATAGAGAAAAAGACTATGGGCCTTGCTTCCCGCGCAGTAGGCACCAAATCACGCCCAAAAAGACGCAAAAGAGCAGAATCCGTGGAAGATGCTTTTATGCGGGGCAAACCCATTTCAAAAGATGCCGAATACGATATGGCTTATGCCGAACCCGGTACTCCACCCCGCTCGCGTATGACCGCCGGGCAACTCACTGCCGCCGAGTGGAACGACCTCAAAAACTGGGAAGACTGGCTTGACGTCTCCAAAGAAGACCTCGGCGAATGGGCTAAAGTGTGGAAAACAAACCCGGGTAAGCGCTATTCCGTCATCGTCAGAAATGAGGACAACACCCCCATCCCCAACGCCACCGTACAGCTTATCGACAAAAAAGGAACTGCCGTCTGGCAATCCCTAACCGATAATACAGGAAGAGCCGAACTCTGGCTAAAATCCGGCAAAGCAGCCAAAGTGACCGTCTCCCACCAAGGTGAAACAACCGAAATCAAAAAGCCCAAAGCCTATAACAAAGGTATTAATAACGTCCATATCAAAAGCGAATGCCCGACAACCGGTGGTGTTGAAGTTGTCTTCGCCGTCGATGCAACCGGCTCAATGGGTGATGAAATCGCCTACCTTCAAGCCGAGTTAATGGATGTATTGGAGCGCGTCACCAAGACACCCGTCATCGAAAACCTACGCACCGGAGCCGTCTTTTATCGCGACCATGAGGATGAATACCTCGTCCAGAAGTCACCCCTTTCCGATGGCTCCAAAAAGACGCTTGCTTTCATTGACAAGCAGTCAGCCGGTGGTGGTGGCGACAACCCCGAAGCCGTGGAGGTAGGTCTCGAAGCAGCTATTGAAGAGATGGACTGGTCGGAAGGTGCCATTGCGCGAATTGTATTCTTCGTATTGGATGCACCACCCCATAACCAGCCCGAGATACAGCAAAAGATGAATACGCTGATGTCCAAAGCTGCCGCTAAAGGCATCCGAATCATCCCCATGCTCGCAAGCAACTCCCACGGAGAAACCGAGTACCTTATGCGCACCCTCGCCATCGGCACCAACGGTCGTCTTTTGTTCCTGACCGATGATAGCGGTATTGGCGACCCACACGCCGAGCCATCCGTCGGTCCCTACCGCGTAGAGAAAGCCAACGATTTGATGTTTAGATTAATCCTCGAATTTGCCGCTTTCAAGCCCTGTGAGGATGATGACAACAATCAATATCAGGTCGTTAACAGCCAAAACGACAAGCTAGAGGTGAGTTGCTACCCCATCCCTGCCAACGAATTCGTTCTCGCTGACCTCAAAACGACCGCCGACAGGGTTGAAATCATCGACGCGCAGGGAAAAGTCATCATGACCACCGAAGATTTACCTATCGGAGTCACCTCCATCGACATCGCAAATCTCGTGCCCGGCACCTATTATATGAAATTCACAAAAGGCGAAAATGTAGAGACGGTAACGATTGTGAAGGTGTAATGGTGATAAGTTACTTCCGATAAGCACGAATCAATTCAATGACTCTGATTATTTTGCGAGAAAGATGAATGGGAATGGGAATTTTGTTTTCAAAACTCGTTTTGATTTCTCCTTTTAAAAGGACAGGGAAATGAGCATTTGAATATTGAACATCGAACATCGATTAACGAACGCCGATTTTAGAAGTTGTTAACAAAATGAATTTGATTTAGAAAAACGGTCGTTAAATCTGAAATCGTTAATCGGTGTTCCTTGTTCTTAAATCAAAAGATGAGAAATGCTCCAATCAATTTTACAATTAATACGCAGCAGTTCAGCCAATCTCTTTCTGCGAGAAGGATAGTAGCGGTATCGTTCCGATTTTTCGGAACGGTAGGAGCGGATAGCCTGACCCGAGTGTGCGAGGGGCTCGCCCAAAATATTTAAACCAGAGTCTTAAACTTCCCCTTACTCTTTCTGATTTTTACTGCCACGACCTTGTATTCGGGGCATAACGCCTCGCTGCAATGCTCGTCGGAGGTGATGTTGTTAACCATGATTTCGGGGAAGTGGAAGGTGGTGCTCAGAATGCCCGGGTTGACGTCTTCGGTAAGGTGTGCCTTGATGTCAACCTTGCCTCTTGGCGACTGTAAGCAGACCATATCTCCATCTTTTATGCCCTTGGCGGCGGCATCGTCGGGGTGTATCCAGAGGACATCTTCACCGAGTATCTCCACATTGCCGGTGCGGCGTGTCATGGCACCGCAGTTGTAGTGTTCCAGGTCGCGATTGGTCGTGAGGATGTAGGGATATTCCTGTCCGTTGTTTTTGATTTCCCTCGTCTCCTCGAAGGGGTGAAACTCGAAGTAGCCCTTGCCGCGCTTGAAGGAGTCGGTATGGAGTATTTGCGTATCTTTCCCATCCTTGCCGACAGGCCATTGCTTGCCATTGATACCCAGTTCTTCCCACTTAATACCGGCGAAGAATGGCACGATTTGGGATATTTCTTCCAGCATACCATCGGGCGTATAATCGGGTTGTGCATAGCCCATTCTGTTCATCATTTCGACGATGATTTGGCCATCCGCTTTGGTGTTGCCGATGGGTTGTACGACCTGATTGACGCGCTGTACACGTCGTTCTCCGTTGGTGAAAGTTCCCGATTTTTCGAGGAAGGAAGCACCGGGGAGGATGACGTCGGCGTATTTGGCGGTTTCGGTTATAAAAAGCTCTTGTACGATGACTAATTCGGTGTTTTCGAGCGCCTTGATGACCTTTTGGGTATTGGGGTCGGTCTGCACGACATCCTCGCCTATAATCCAGATGGCTTTTAATTGTCCGGCAATGGCAGCATCGAACATCTCGGGGATTTTATAACCCACTTCGGTTGGTACATCTACACCGTAAAATGCCCGGTATTTTGCCTGAATATCTGCATTGGTGACATCGAGATAGCCGGCTCCCTGATGGGGTTGTACACCCATGTCGGCAGCTCCCTGTACGTTGTTTTGTCCGCGCAGTGGGTTGACGCCTACGCCTTTGCGGCCGATATTGCCCGTCATCATGGCGAGGTTTGCTATTTGCATAACAGCAAAGGTGCCCTGGCTGTGCTCCGTGACGCCCAAGCCGTGGAAGCTCATCGCTGCATCGGCTGTGGCATAAGCGATAGCCGCCTCGCGTACCCAGTCTTTGTCAACGCCGGAGATAGCCTCCATTTTGTCCACATCGAGGGCTTTTATTTTGTTGAGGAAGTCGTCATAACCTTCCGTTCTTACCCGGATGAAGTCATCGTCGGTCAGTCCTTCGGTGACGATGTAATACATCATCATATTTAGTACGGCTACGTTGGTGCCGGGGCGCAGGGCGAGATGGTAAGTAGCGTACTTTGCCAGTTCGGTACGGCGCGGATCAATGACAATTAAAGTCTTGTCCGACTTCATGGCAAATTGTTTAATCTTGGCACCGGTCACGGGGTGGGCAGCGGTGGGATTGGCACCTATTACCATGATACAATCAGTATGCTGAATACCGGATACGGAATTGGTCGCTGCCCCTGTACCGAAAGTGCGTTGCATACCAAGCGCGGTAGGGGAATGGCATATCCTTGCACAGCCATCAATGTTGTTGGTGTGTAAGACGGCTCGGAAAAACTTCTGCATGAGGTAGTTTTCCTCGTTGGTACAGCGGGAGGAGGAAATACCGGCTATGCTGTCTGGTCCCGTTGTGTTTTTATAGTGGTTCAGCTTGTCAGTTATGTAGTTGTAGGCTTCGTCCCAACTTACTTTTTCAAATTGTCCGTTTCTTTTAATTAAAGGGTCGGTCAAACGGTCGGGGTGGTCGTAGAACTTGAAGGCATAACGTCCTTTGAGGCAGGTATGTCCTCCGTTGACGGCTGCATCGTAAGGCGCACGAATGGAAATAACCTTATCTCCGCGATGGCTAACCTCGAGGTTGCAGCCAACACCACAATAGGTACAAACCGTCCGTGTTTTATCGGCATCGACGATGGATTTGGATTGGAAAACATCCGAGATGGCACTCGTCGGGCAAGCCTGCGCACAGGCGCCACAACTCACACAATCGGAGGCAAAGAAGGATTCGTCCATGCCTTTAATGATGTGTGCATCAAAGCCACGCCCTGCCATGCTTAATACGAATTGCCCCTGTACTTCATCACAGGCTCGCACACAGCGGTAGCAATTGATACATTTGGAGAGGTCGGAGGTCATATAGGGGTGGCTGAGGTCTTTTTGCCGGTGTAGGTGGTTGGCTCCTTGTGGGTAACGCACCTCTCTGATACCTACCCGTGCGGCTACATCCTGCAACTCACAATTGCCGTTGACCTCGCAGGTGAGGCATTCTAAGGGGTGGTCGGTTAGTACCAATTCGATGATATTTTTGCGTAGTTTTTGTACGCTATCGCTATTGGGATAGATGTAGCTTCCTTCCATGATGGGGGTATGGCAGGAGGCGACGGTTTTGGTCGGTCCGCCTTGTTTGAGGGCTACTTCTACGCTACAAATCCGGCAGGAGCCGGTGGGCTTGAGGTTGGGAGCATCACAAAGGGTTGGGATGCTTTTCTCTCCCTGTATTCGCTTGACGAAGTTAAGGATGGTCTCTCCTTGTTGGTACTCGTATGGTTGATTATTTATGTAGGCAATCATGGCTGTTATCTTTTAGAGTGGCAAGATACGATTTTTTTTGTAAAGGCGGTTTTAGCCGCCTAAAAAAATAGAATGAGGAGGTGGTTGAAGTCGGCTGTATTATGAGCTCCGATATCCAAGCTGACTGCCGTTGGCGAAGTCAGGCGGGCTGACGCAGGAAGTAATCTACTTTTATGTGGCTAAAGCCACTCTATATTATCCTTTTTTGCCCGTCCGCTGAAGCAGACGGTAATAGTTTAAAACAATTGAGAATTAAAAACCGGTCTGCTCGTTGCGAGGTGTCGTCGCGAAACACATCGCTCCCGAAAACGTTATTGTCCCCCTGTTATAATTGTAGACTGAAAGCCTACGCCAATATCCGCATTGCGACCGCAGGTCGCAGCGAGCAGCTTTGTTTGAATGATTACTGAATACCCCGAGCTGACTGGAGCAATAGCGGAAGGAAGATCGGGGAGCGGGTTTTTGGGAAATGAATTTCTTTTTCAAGAGACGGCTCGGGGATCTTCCTCCTGCGTCGTCAGCTTCCCGATCCTATGTTTATTTGAAAATAACATTTTTATATCAAAATTGTTACTTTAAGATAACAAAAGCAGTAGAAAATTGTTATTTGATGATAATAATATGTGGTTTTGTGGCAAAGTAATACGGATGGGAGAGTTTTTTTATCAATCAAATCGAGAGCTTTTATACGGTCGTCCTACCGTCAAAGGGCGATTTTTTAATTGACAATCAATACACATTTGAGATAGGCGGACCAGGGAAGAGTGGCCGGCAGGTACACGGCATCCCCGATTCCTTTGTGGTAAAGGATGATATTGAAAATGGGGTGGGTAATACGATACCTCTTTGGTTGTTTGGTTTTTTGTATTGAGTTTACAAGTTCACAAAATACCCCGCCAACTCTTCCTCAAAATACTGCATGGCATTGCGAACAGGCAGCGGGATGCCACCTCCATGTGCACAGAGTGATCCTTCTTTCAACGTCGTTAATAAATCATCGAATAGGGCTTTGTCAATCTTATAGTTGTCGTACAGCGCCTTTTCGAGCATTTCGTGAGCGCGCTTGGTGCCGAGCCGGCAAGGGAAGCATTTGCCGCAGCTTTCGTATTGAGCAAAATCCATGAGATGGGTTAGGAAGTTAATCATTGGGAAATCTTTGGGGATACAAACAATGGATGCATGACCAAGCAGGAATCCCTCCTTTGCAAATGACTCAAAATCAATCGTTAAATCCGGAATTTTTTCGATGGGTACAATGCCGCCGAGTGGCCCTCCGATTTGCATCGCTTTTACGGGTGATTTGAAGCCACCACCGAGTTTTTCGATGACGGTAGCCAGCTTAGTACCCATTTCCACTTCGTAGATACCGGGCTTGTTGAAGAAGCTGTCGAGGCTGATGAGTTTGGTTCCTTTGGAGCGTTCTGTTCCCATTTTTGCGTAAGCAGTACCCCCGTTTTTGATGATAAAAGGAAGGGCTGCCAGCGTCTCCACATTATTGACGACGGTTGGTTTCAGGAACAATCCCTGTTGTGTCGGGAAGGGCGGTCGCGTGCGCACCTCGGGGCGTTGCCCTTCGATGGAGTTGATGAGGGCGGTCTCCTCACCGCAAATATATGCGCCTTGTGCTTTGATGATTTTAAAGTCGAAATTAAAATTTTTATGTCCCAAAATATCGAATCCGAGGAGGTCGGCTTGTCGCAATGCTTCAATAGCCTGCTTCGTGATGGTGACGGCATCGGGGTATTCTGCCCGAATGTAGAGGACACCCCAGTCTGCCCCCGTAATATATCCGGCGATTATCATGCCGAAGAGGACAGCGTAGGGCTGTTGTTCCAGTAAGTAGCGGTCGGAGTAAGCTCCGGGGTCGCCTTCGTCGGCATTACAGATGATAAACTTGAGGTCGCTCGCTTCTTCTTTGCAGGATTTCAATTTGATGCCCATAGGAAAGCCGGCGCCGCCGCGTCCTCTGAGACCGGAGTTGATGATTTCGTCGAGTAGTTGGTCACGGGATTTTTGTAGGGCGTTGCTGAGCAATTCCTGTGCTTCCTGCATAGAGAAGTTTGTCGTCAATACGGGGTTTCCCAGCGCTTCTACGTGGTAATTGTCCCGCCCGGCAGGCTTTTTGGTGATGATTTTAGAGATGTCGGCACTATCACCGGAGTAGTTTTGTCCATCGTATTGGAAGGCACCATTTTCGTGGCATCTGCCAAGGCAGGTGATGTGGCCGATTTCTTCTTTTTTGAAGTGCTGTTGCAATTTTTCCTGTACGGCATTCTGCTTGCCGGCGCAGACACAAGCCGTCCCGTTGCAGACATAGACTTTTTTGCCTCGGTTTTCAGGCTTCATGAAGTCATAGAAGGTCGTGGCGCCGTAAGTCGTCGCTTTCCCGATGAGAAATTCTTCTGCCAGCGCGGCGAGTTCTTCTTTGGATGGTGTACCGTCGTGTTGGGCGGCATCTCCCATTTTTTCAAATAGATTATCGACGATTCCTTTTCGGAAGGATAGGTTGCTTAGATTTTCGGACATTTTTTAATGATTTTAAAAGGAGAACACGGATGACACGGATGTTACGAATCAGAATGGATTTTTTAATCTGTGTCAATCGGTAACATTCGTGTCATCTGTGTTCCCTAAAGGAAAACTATAACAAGTAGCTCCTCCCTCCCTACAAAACGCAAACAGGGTAATCCCTAATTCCCGTGCATAATCGACGGCGAGGCTTGAGGGAGCAGAAACTGCCGCTAATATAGGTATTTTTGCCCGAAAAGCCTTCAAAACGATCTCATAAGATACTCTTCCGCTCACGGTGAGGCAATGCGCCTGCTGCAATTGCTTGTTGAGCAGGGTTTCGCCGATGGATTTATCGACGGCATTGTGGCGACCGACATCTTCTTTGATGGATAGTAAATCGCCTGTTTGGGTGAAAATGGCAGCGGCATGAGAGCCACCGGATTTGCTAAATAAATCCTGTTTTTCCTCCATTTTTTGGAATAGGGCGTTGAGTTGCTCCAAGGCGATGTTTGCCCCGGCTTTTAATGTGCCGGAGAGGTCATCCATCTGTGTTTTTCCGCAAATGCCACAGGAGGAGACGGAGATGAGGCTTCGTTCGTTTTCGATGCCACTTTGGATTTGTTTTTCGGGGATATTGACCGACGCGATGGTCTTATCGGCTTGTTTCTCGAATACAATGGGTGGTGAGATTAACTCGTCGGTATAGACGTCTTCACAGTATAAAAGTCCGCGCACCAGGGGCTCATCATCGCCGGGGGTGCGCATGGTGATGGTGAAGGGCTTTCCGTTGATGACAATTTGCAAAGCCTCCTCCTCCACCAAAATATCATTGACGGAAGTCGTTTTGTTCGTTGTATATTTGCTGGCGATATAGTTTTTATGTGCCATGAATTGTTAAATTTTTGATATAGTCGGCAGAAATATCCTTACAAAGAGTCCAAAAAGTTCCTCCCTTTTTTTGTAATCACGTAGCGTTGGTGGGGGCTTCTCGGTTTGTCCGGAATGGTCATTTTTAATAATTCCTCTTCGAGGAGTGGAGACAAAATTTCTTTTCGGAAGTATTTTTTATCATTAATACCTGTAGTAATCCTGATCTGTTCTCCTGTCTTTGGACTTTTGCAATAATTCAGGATAGATTTAACCCGAGTAGCTTGGGGGGTAGCTTGGGGGGTAGCTTGGGGGGTAGCTTGGGGGGTAGCTTTAACAAAGTGTGCCTGCACTGTGAAACTAACTTTGAAATAGGTTCGCTGTTCATCTGTTTCAAAAATCGGTTTTAAAGATTCATTTTTTTCTATCTCTTTTAAAATCGTTGGTATTCCTGTTTGCCTTCCTTCCGTAAGGTGTAATTCCTTTAGAAATTCTCCGATGCGGCGGTTTCTGTATTTCCTGACATCAAACCGATAATTTTTCAAATTTTCTTCATTTAACGGGGGTAATGGTCCAGGGAAACTGATGATATCAATGCGATTGGGGAAAATTCTGATTTCAATGGGAGAGTCATTGTTATATCCGCGATGATATACGGCATTACAGACCGCTTCTTCCAGTGCGAGGTAGGGATAATTAAAAAAACGATCAGCTTCAGCCCTATCGGGGCTTTTGATTATCTTTTCTTTTACGACTTGATTTTCGAGAAAATCTAAACAGTTGTAAAGTTGTTCGGAAAGATTGCCTGTAAATATTTTTTCAGTATAACTCGTTCCTGCTTCGTCATCAAATAATACAATTTCAATTTTAGCCGAAGGAAATATTTTTTGCGGGTGTTTGGCAAAAAATAACAGACCCACATTTTTAGGTAGGAGATTCTCATCGGAACCTTCGGCGATATTCATCTTACGGGCAATATCTTCAATGGTCATTTGCCCCAACTCTTTTTCCATCTCACTACCGACTCTATTCAGAAATGTTCGGATGCTAAATAAGTCAAAGTCATTAACAGAGTGGCGATAGTTTACTCTGTCGTCAAATGGAATTTGATTGGACATTCCGATTAGTTCTCTTTCTTCCTCAATTGTTGGCTTGACAGTATTAGAATATTTTCTTATGAAATAGAAATATTGCGAGCCTTTTTTTAAGCTATTTGGAGCTTTATACGGACGTACACTTCCACCAGGACACCATAAAATCAGGATTTTTTTATTTTGAAAATCAATTGGCTCTACAATAGGGAAGTAATTAGGGATAATCTTACGGCAAATTTGGTTTAACTCCTTTTGAATGCTGTCAATTTCCTCAATTTTGACACCCACAGGTGGTAATACGGCAGTACCGTTTTTTTCTTCAATACCTATGACAATATAACCTCCACCCCAGTTGTTCAGGTCATTGGCAAAGGCGGTAATGGTTTTTAAAGTTCTTTCTGGGTTCCAACCTTTACGAAGCTCTATCCGCTCCCATTCTACGGTTTTTCCGCTGATTAATTCATTAATATTGATTGGTAATGCCATATTGTAGTCGTATCTTCACGAAGGTAAAGGTACGTTAATTATTTTATTTTTTGCGAAAAGCAAAAAAATGAAGCAGATTAAAACGGGATTCATTATCTTTCCGTCCTGAAAAAGGAAATTATGTCGAAAAAAGCAGATATTAAGAAGAATAGCAACAAGGATTCTATGTTGCTTTTGGTGTCGAAAGTCAACTACCGATTGGATAAAATATGGAAGGGTGGAGGTGATAAACGAATCGCCAAGCAGCATTCTAAAGGTAAAATGACAGCTCGTGAGCGCATCGCTCAATTGGTAGATAAAGACAGCGTTTTTCTGGAGATTGGGGCATTTGCCG
>Ga0256832_1003687_pt1 | contig 10390 bp, 8 predicted proteins | sample 134614metaG_FD_190534 | JGI IMG/M metagenome (GOLD analysis project Ga0256832, IMG submission 190534) | Hydrothermal vent microbial communities from Lau Basin, Pacific Ocean - 134-614 | ecosystem: Environmental > Aquatic > Marine > Hydrothermal vents | place: Pacific Ocean: Lau Basin | collected...
TCACTGCCACAGGGAGGCAATACCCCGGCTTTCGAGCGTATGATCATGTTCGCAGTGATGGCTCCCGGCATCATCTGTGAGAACTTGTCCAGGTCGCTGATCTCCTGCACTTCACCGTTGCCAAACAATTCTCCCAGCAGGTAATGATCCTTGAACGCCGCCCTTGGATAATTGATGCCTTTTTCCGCCCCTGGCATGATGTCAAACTCATCCTGTATCCGCGCCACCTCCGGATCACTGCGCCCTTCTTCCCCGGCAAGCAGAGCGCTCACGCCCCGCCCCAGCTCCGCATAGTGGGCTGAAGCCCAGACAACAGCGGCCACCAGGGCCAGGGGAATCCATTTCCACTTCCCGGTGAGCAAGGCAGTGACAGCGCTTCCCAGTGAGGTCTCCCAGGGTTTTTCCCTGGCTTCCCGGCTGCCCAGTTTGGGCGGCACAATGGTCATCAGCAAGGGGATCAGGGTGGTGGTGGTGAGGATGAGCGTGGACATGCCAAAAATGCCAAAGTAGGCATAGGCCTTGTAGAAAGAGATATCCACGAAGGAGATGGCGAAAAAGCCGTGCAGATCTGTACCGATGGACAGGGATGCAGGCACGATGGTATGGCGAATGGCCTCGTAGGCCGCTTGATCCACATCATGGGGATTACGCTGCAGTTCCTGGGTAAAGCGCCGGGTCACCTGCATGGCGTGGCCAATGCCAATGGCCAGCAGCAGCATGGGGGTGAGCACCATCATGGTGGTGAGCTTGAACTGGGTAAAGCCCATCAGCCCCAGGGTGAGAACAATGGTAATGCCCACTCCCAGCAGGGGAAACACCGAGCAGTTCCAGTGCTGGAATTCGTACCAGAGCACCAGCAGTACGATGAGCAGGGAAATACCGAACAGCCAGGCCTTGTCGCGGATCTCCTCTACCATGGCGGCAAGGAAATAAGGTTCCCCGGAAACGATGAACTCTACCCGGTCGCCGTAGCGCTGTTCGTAACGCGCCTGGAGTTCATGCACGGACTTGATCCAGTCCAGATAGTGATTCTTCAGGCCATTGCTGAAATCACCGATGATAAATGTCGCCCGGGCAGTACATTCTTCATGAGCATGAGCCACGGATTGGTTGGACAAGACCCCGTTCTTGTCCACCAGATTGCATTTGTTGCCCTGAGCATCCTCGTAGTACACCAGCAGAGGCTCCAGCACCGGGTGGGTTTGTATGCCCTGCTTCAGGAAACGGATTTGCTGTTCCCGCACCTTGGCGTCGGCAGACAGGCCAGAAGCGGGAATCAGACGCTTGAAGTCCAATCCTCCATCCTTGGACAATCCCAGGTGGCGCATGCGGGAAGAGGGAAGCCCGATGAAATTCTCCTCATTGGCAAAAGCGAGTTTGCTGGCATCCTTGTAAAAATCATCCAGCATCTGCACGAACCAGGGCTGAAAGATATCGCCCTGACGCAGCTTGAAACCCCAGACCATGATATTGCCCATGCCGTACTGGCGCTCAGCATACAGGTTGGTGGCGATGTAACGGTTGGTGAGGGGCAACAGGGAGTCAGGATCATTGCGCAGGTTTACGTCCTTGATATAGAAGGCGCCGGCAATGGCGAAAGCGAAGATGCCAAAGATAACCGCCCAGCGGTGACGTAACATGAAACGCGCATATCGATCGGCAACCGGTGCTTTTTCCTTCCCCATGGGCGCCAGACCTCAGCGCTTGCCAAACTTTTTCAGCGTGGCCTCCGACCAGAATGCATCGGGCAGATCCTGGTTGAGCTGAATAGTGCTGCGCGGCACATACACCATGCTGTCTACCCCACTGTCATGGGTGATAGCGTAAATGTAACGCGGATACTGAATTCGGGGGTCTTCCTGATCCAGGGACTGCCAGTCGATGACAATCGTCTTGATCTTCTTTCCGGCCTTGTAATAGACCGTGCGATAGATGGCAAAGGTTTTCTTGTCAATCTCACTGATGTGATAGTCGTACCACCAGTTCTTGAACTTGGTGGTGCTCTTGACCACATAAACCGCCTTGCCCTTGTGCCCGCACTGGGAATCCGGAAGCTTGCGTGTGTAACGGCTGACCTCTTTGGGACCCAGGGTCATCACCGGAAGGCAATCCTGAAACACATCGCTTCTGAGAAGTTCATGCGTTTCGTCCTCTGGCTTGCGCAGCACCAGCTCACCATAGGTGAGGTTGGTGCCCACCCAGGTGTCTTCGTAAGAAGGCTCGTTGATGCGGCGGATCTTGCGTAACGCAGGCAGCCACACACTCATGATGCCCGGCTTGTTTTCATCCGCATAGCTGACAAAAAGAATGCCTGTTCCCTTTGCCTTGCCAGATTTGATGATGGCCATCTGCATGGAGTCCAGCTCCGGACTCTGGGGATGGCTGTTGCCGTAGGTTTCAAAAGTATTGACGATAGGACGCCGCCCATTCTTCCTGCGCTCCAGAGGAGCACGGTTCACAAGCACAGCGACTTCTTTTCCATGCTGCTTGCTCACGGCATTTCTGACCAGCAGTCCATGGGAAACGGCATACACCTGTTCGGCTATCTGCTGACCATTCAACTCACCCTGGGGATAGGGCGGCGCCTTCAATGCCCAAGCTTGCGAGAAAAACAACAGAAGAATACTGACACACAACGTTCTTATTATCATGTACAGGAGTTTGCCAGCTAAGGCCATTCCCGTCCACTGCTGCGCAGCTATTTAGAACTTTCTTATATTCTGCATTGGAAAATTTCCCTTGGACGCTGAGCACTCGGATACTGGCTATTTCAGGCTATTCCATTGCCCTCAATGTCATGCCAAACTCGAGATAATGAAAAGACGCTCGTCTGTAGGTCGGACTTCAGTCCATACAACGGCGGATTGTCGGGCTAAAGCCCGACCTACAATTGGCTTGGTCAGAACCATTTGTAAGTTCAGCCATGGGCAACCAGCAGGTAGATGACCAGCAGGAATATCGCCACCATGGTGCTGGTTTCCACCCAGTTCACCTTGCCGTCATCCTGCACGGCTTTCCACAACACCAGCATGGAAGGAAAGCCCAGCAGAATGGCGCTGGTGGTATGGATGTCAATAGGAATCACGCCGTCGGCGCCATCCAGGGAAGGGATGATGCCGGTCTGGGTGAACAACGCCAGCAGAATCATGGCGATTGGCAAAACCAGAAACGGCACCTGGGTGATGGCGCCGGAGGCATTGGCCATGGCAATGCTGTACTTTTTCTGGAAATGGGCCGTCCCGATCATGATGAAAGCACCGGCTGCGGAGAACAGGCTCAATATGATGGCGCCAAACATTTCCGAGTACCCTGCCTGCTCCAGCCGATGCACCAGGATATCAGCAAACTCGCCCACGGCATGCCCGCCAACTACAGACACCAGCAGACCTGCCAGGCCAAAAGCGGCAATAGTTCCCATGGCCATAGGCCGTGCATCCGGAGTTTCCTCCACCGGAATATCTTCCGCTGATTCCGGCTGATGTGCTGTTGAAAAACGCTTGATGAGCCGGGAAGTCGCGACGACCTGAATGGCCAGAAGAATAACGCCAAAAACATACAGGTCAGTGGCATTGAGCGAGGCAACCCCACCCCCCCTCACATCGAAGGCTTTCATCAGCAGCATGATCACCCCGAGGCTGAAAAACACACCAGCCGCCGCCGCATACAGATCCGTACTCAATCCGACCAGGGGTTTTGGCAGGCTGGCATTGCCCTCCACGTCCCGGGGTAACAAACCACAATACAAGCCAAAAGCAGCAGCGCCGACATGCAGGGTCAGCACGGTGACGATGAAGCCCACCCGGGGCGTGGCTATCAGCACGAAAGCCAGCATGACCATTTCGGGAATGTTGCTGGACAAGCCCGCCATGGTACCCGCCACAAAGGAATTCATCTTTTTGCGTTTGGCATAACCGTCCACGGCCTTGATCATCATTTCAGAGGATGAAAAAACGATCATCAGGCCGCCCACGCCCAACAGCAATGCCTTCAGCCAGCTCTCCCCAGGGATGAGAAACTGGCCGGCAGCCACCAGAACAAATCCGGCGATCAGCAGCCAGAGCCAGTGTTTATTGTCAGGGTTGTCTTGAGACACGGCCGATTCCTTGCAGATATATATTAATGTTGAAATACACCCAGCAAATCCCCCTCACCCTAACCCTCTCCCCCGTGGGGGAGAGGGGACTTTTCCCTGATCGGGGGGTGGATTGATCACATACCATGGCGGTTAGCGTGGCTTCGCGCCATGATTGCAGGTCGGGCTGAAGCCCGACCTACGGCTACAGGTTTTTCCGCCATCAATGTTTTCAGGGTTCCCGCCCGGACCGCTCAAACAGTGAATCAGTTGTTCTGAATCACGATATTCGGGAACTTGGCCGCGTAGCTCTTGGCCTGCACCGCCAGCTTGGCTGCGGACTTGCGGGCGATCTCCCGGTAGATCTCGGAAGTACGGCAGTCCGGCTCGGCGACCACCGTGGGCTTGCCGGAGTCGGTCTCCTCTCGGATGCGTTTTTCCAGAGGCAGGGCGCCCAGGAAATCCACGCCGTACTGTTCAGACATGCTCTTGCCGCCGCCTTCACCGAAGATATGCTCTTCATGGCCGCAGTTGGAACAAATGTGGATGCTCATGTTCTCCACGATACCCAGCACCGGCACCTCCACCTTCTCAAACATCTTGAAACCCTTGCGGGCGTCCAGCAGGGCGATATCCTGCGGCGTGGTGACGATGATCGCACCGGATACAGGCACCTTCTGCGCCAGGGTCAGCTGGGTGTCGCCGGTGCCAGGGGGCAGGTCGATGATCAGATAGTCCAGGTCGGACCAGTTGGTGTCGTTGAGCAGTTGCTCCAAGGCCTGGGTGACCATGGGGCCACGCCAGATCATGGGCGTCTCTTCGTCAATGAGGAAGCCAATGGACATGGCCTGCAGGTGATAGCTGTTCATGGGCTCCAGGGTTTTGCCATCAGGAGACTCGGGCTGCCCGGAGATGCCCAGCATGCGCGGCTGGGAGGGGCCGTAGATGTCCGCGTCCAGGATGCCCACCTTGGCGCCTTCCTGGGACAGGGCCAGAGCCAGGTTTACAGCGGTGGTGGACTTGCCCACGCCGCCCTTGCCGGAAGCCACGGCGATGATATTCTTGATGTTGTCGATGGGCTTGAGGGATTTCTGCACAGAGTGGGCTTCCACCTTCCAGCTCAGGTCAACCTCGCAGTCGCTTACCCCGTCCACCCCTTTCGCCGCTTCACACAGGCCGGCTTTTATGTCATCAGCCACGCTCTTGGCGGGAAAGCCCAGCACCACGGTCAGTTTGACCTTACCGCCGTCGATCTGGATATCCTTGACCATCTTGGTGCTGACCAGATCTTTGCCAAGATCCGGCTGGACATAGCCTTTCAGGGCTTCTTCGATTGCTTCTTTGGTCACTTCTGACATGATTTGTTACTCCTGCCCCGGGGGCAAAACGAATTCTTCAACTGGGCGCAATTTTACACCACTGGCGGGCTAATACCAACTAAAACACTCGGACATTACCCCTCTGTTCTGTGAGATAATGATCAGCTTATGCAGATCGGGCTGAAGCCCGACCTACAGGCCCACGACAACCTAAAAAATAGCGACAATCATGCGAAAGATCCTCGTCACCAGCGCCCTTCCCTATGCCAATGCCCCCCTGCACATCGGCCATATCGTGGAATACACCCAGACAGACATCTGGGCCCGTTTTCAGAAAATGCGTGGGAACCAGTGCTGGTATATCTGCGCGGATGACTCCCATGGTACGCCCATCATGCTTCATGCGCGCCAGAAAGGGATCACGCCAGAGGAGCTGATCGCCGCCATGCACGAAGATCACCAGGCGGACTTCCGGGATTTCCGCATTGGCTTCGATAACTTCCACAGCACCCATTCTGACGAAAACCGGGAACTGGCCAGCCTGATCTATGAGCGCAACCTGGCGGCGGGACACATCACCAGCCGCAAGATCGTGCAGGCCTACGATCCGGAAGAGAACATGTTTCTGCCGGACCGTTTCATCAAGGGCGAGTGCCCCAAGTGCGGCGCGGCGGATCAGTACGGCGACAATTGCGAAGTCTGCGGCGCCACCTACAGTCCCACGGAACTGAAAAACAGCTATTCCGTGGTGTCCGGCGCCAAACCCATAGAAAAGGAAACCGAACATTTCTTCTTCAAGCTGGCAGACTTCGAAGACATGCTCAAAGCCTGGACCCGGGGCGGCCACCTGCAGCCCGAGGTGGCCAACAAGCTGGACGAATGGTTCGAGGCCGGCCTGCGCGAATGGGACATCAGCCGCGACGCCCCCTACTTCGGCTTCGAGATTCCCGGCCATCCGGGCAAGTATTTCTACGTCTGGCTGGACGCCCCCATCGGCTACATGGCCAGCTTCAAGAACTTCTGCGAAAAGCAGGGCCTGGACTTCGACGAGTACTGGGCAGAAGATGCCGGCACCGAGCTGTATCACTTCATCGGCAAGGACATCATCTATTTCCACGCCCTGTTCTGGCCCGCCATGCTGGAGGGCGCGGGATTCCGCAAGCCCACCACCATCCACGCCCACGGTTTCCTTACCGTGGACGGGCAGAAAATGTCCAAGTCCCGCGGCAGCTTCATCAAGGCGCGCACCTACCTGGATCACCTGGATCCGGAATACCTGCGCTATTACTTCGCCGCCAAGCTGGGTTCCGGCGTGGACGACATCGACCTGAATCTGGAAGACTTCGTGCAGCGGGTCAATTCCGACCTGGTGGGCAAGGTGGTGAACATCGCCAGCCGCTGCGCCGGCTTCATCAGCAAGCGTTTTGATGGCAGGCTGTCCGAAACCCTGTCCGAGCCGGAGCTGTTCAAGACATTCACGGACGCCAGCGAATCCATCGCCGAACACTACGAAAAGCGCGAGTTCAGCCGCGCCGTGCGCGAAATCATGGCCCTGGCGGACAGGGCCAACCAGTATATCGACGAGAAACAGCCCTGGGTGGTGGCCAAAGAGGAAGGCCGCGAGCAGGAACTGCAGGACATCTGTTCCATGGGCATCAACCTGTTCCGGGTGCTCATGGTCTATCTGCGCCCCATACTGCCGGGCACGGCGGAAAGCGCCGAGGCTTTCCTCAACGTCGCCCCCCTGCAATGGCAGGACGCCACCACGCCCCTGCTGGATCATGAGATCAACAAATTCAAAGCCCTGATGACCCGCGTCGATCCCAAAAAAGTCCAGGCCATGGTGGAATCCTCTAAAGAAGACATGCAGGCCAAGCCCCAGAAAAGCGCCCCTGCCAAGGCAAAACAGGACGCCATCGCCGACACCATCGAGTTCGACGATTTCGCCAAGGTGGACCTGCGCGTGGCGCGCATCACCAAGGCTCAGGCCGTTGAAGGCGCGGACAAGCTGCTGCAACTCACTCTGGATCTGGGCGGGGAGACCCGCAATGTCTTCGCCGGCATCAAGGCGGCCTATGATCCCGGCGAACTGGAAGGGCGCCTCACCGTGATGGTCGCCAACCTGGCCCCGCGTAAGATGCGCTTTGGCGTCTCCGAGGGCATGGTGCTGGCCGCCGGGCCTGGCGGCAAAGACATCTTCCTGCTCAGCCCCGATGAGGGCGCGCAGCCGGGCATGAAGGTGAAGTGAGCATGTACGCTGGCGGCTGTCTTTGTGGAAAAGTTCGCTTCGAGATTCATGGACGCATAGAGAACATTGTCTATTGTCATTGCTCCCTGTGCCGCAAAGCCCAGGGCAGCGCTTTCGCCACCAATGGTGTCGTGCAACGCAAGGATTTTGTTTTTCTCCAGGGTGAAGGCGAAATGACTGCCTTTGAATCCTCGCCGGGACAGCACAAACACTTCTGCAAGCACTGCGGTTCGCCCATCATCAGCACCAACGAAGCCACACCCCATGAAGTGCGCATCCGCCTGGGCACTATCGAAACCCCTGTGGAAGAACGTCCCGGCGCCCATATCTTTGCTTCCTCGAAAGCCGTCTGGGACAGGATCTGCGATGACCTGCCCCAGTACGACGGTTACGAACCCGGCAGAAACCCGAAGGAATGATTCGGGCAGCACTTCTTTTCCCGGTGGTTTTCTCCCTGGTCAGTTGCACCACTGCAAACCCTCCCCGCAGCATCGACTACCGCTGCGACAATGACTACCCCCTGCGCGTGGAGCTGGATGGCCAGCAGGCCAGAATCTATCTGCACGACCGTACCCTGGTACTGCCCCGCCGCCCAGACATGAAAGGCGAGCGCTATGTCAGTGACGACCGTCAGCAGCTTTTCCTGCGCAAGGGAACCCGGGCCGTACTGGCAGTCAGCGCCGGGCATGGCATTTTACGCTGCAGCGAGGTTCCTTGAATCCACCTGCACTGACTAGCCTGGGCATTGCGTTGCATCAACGGAATCCGGACATGCCTGTGGCAGAATGCCTGCTCCAAAAAGATCCGGAGTACCATCATGAAGAACATTCGCCACCATTTTATTGCTGTATTGCTCCTGCTGACCGCCTTTGGCAGCCAGGCGCAGGCACAAGGTTCCAAAGTCGCGATGATTCTCAGCACCGACAACCCTCAGGTGGCCGGTATGGCCCTGCACATGGCCTGGGGCATGAAGCGCATGAGCGGCGCCAATGTCACCGTGGTACTGGGTGCAGGCAGTGTGAAGTTCGCGTTGAAGAAAGGCGACAGCCCCATGTTCTCCCCCAAGAAGAAGAACCTGCGCGCCCTGATTCAGGATGTTCTTGACCAGGGAGCCAAAGTCTATGTCTGTGGGCTCTGCGCGTATGCTCAGAAAGTCGGGCAGGACGATCTCGTGAAGGGTGTAAGTATCCAAAGTGGCGACGTCATCATGCCCCTGCTGGCTGACCCCGGCGTAAAGGTCATCAGTTTCTGATGCAGCTGCAAATATACTGAGCCAGAGCTACTGATTCCAGCTCCCCGGATTATACTCATCAACATCAGCAACCATCAGAACCGGATTTTCAATTTTATTCTGCGTGAGTGGATACTGGGGGCTGCCTTCGCTGGCTACGCAATAACTTCCGCCTACCTTCGCAGGCTGCCTGCATATTCCATCAGCGAATGGCAGGTTCTGCTCATTCTGTTCAGCCTGTTTGTCACCGTACAGGGCCTGCAGGACAGTGGACTAATGGAAACTGTGGCCCAGCGCGTGGAAAGAGGCAAGGCGTTAAGTCTGAAGCTGCTGGCAGGCTGTTTTGTGCTCTCCATGATCGTCACCAACGATGTAGCTCTTGTGGTGATGGTGCCTCTGACCCTGTCCCTGAATGTGCGGTACAAGGACTGGCTGGTCATCTTTGAAGCACTGGCAGCCAATGCCGGATCAGCACTGACCCCTTTCGGCAATCCCCAGAACCTGTTCATCTACTGGTTCTACAATCTGGAAGCCAAGGAATTCATTGCCAGCATTGCTCCCTTCTCCCTGGCCTTTCTGGCACTACTGCTCATAGCCGCCTGGAGGCTAAAAACGCCGGCCACCGAAGTCAGAAAGCCCCCTGCCAGGATACTGCGCACCTCCTGGATATTTGCGCTGCTCCTGTTGCTGGTGCTCCTCACCGCGCTTCGCCTGTTACCCCTGTGGACTGCGGCAGTTGCTCTTGCCGTCTCTTTTCTGTTCCAGCGCAGCGCCTTCCGGGTGGACTATTCCCTGTTGCTGAGTTTCTTTTTCTTTTTTGGACTGGCAGAAAATCTGAAAACTCTGCTCACTGCCGAACTGGCGCATTCCGGGCATGTCTTCCTGTTTTCGGCCCTGGCAAGCCAAATCATGAGCAATGTACCGGCCACTCTGCTCTTCGCCAAATTCACCGGCAATTGGGAAGCGCTGCTCTGGGGCAGCAATGCTGGTGGCTTTGGCAGCCTGTTCGCATCCCTTGCCAACCTGATCGCCTACAGATTCTATGTCAGTCAGGAGAACAGCACGGACAACAAAGTCTTTACCCTGAAGTTCCTTGTTGCCGGCTATACTGCTTTCTTTCTAGCTATAGGATGGTATTTCCTGGTTCAAAATATCCATTGACTGTCATAGCGTGCGATTATGCAGCCCGGTCCATAAATAATCCCCGATCTGTAGGTCGGACTTCAGTCCGACATTGCCTCTTTGTGGCAACTCTTGCCGGGCTGAAGCCCGACCTACCGAAATAAAAACAGCCTGTCAGATGTTTTGCAGGAACTCCACCGCTACCGGCAGCTCCCGGGTGCGCGCGAAATCCGGCATGGCGTCCAGAAAAGTGTGTCCGTAATTCTTGCGCAACAGGCGCGGGTCGCAGAGCACCAGCACGCCCTTGTCGGTGACATCGCGTATCAGGCGGCCGGCCCCCTGTTTGAGGGCAATGGCCGCCTGGGGCACCTGGTATTCCATGAAGGGATTGCCCCCGG
>Ga0256832_1003688_pt1 | contig 10388 bp, 9 predicted proteins | sample 134614metaG_FD_190534 | JGI IMG/M metagenome (GOLD analysis project Ga0256832, IMG submission 190534) | Hydrothermal vent microbial communities from Lau Basin, Pacific Ocean - 134-614 | ecosystem: Environmental > Aquatic > Marine > Hydrothermal vents | place: Pacific Ocean: Lau Basin | collected...
GGCCGACATGCGTCGCACGTACAGAGCCTCGCCTTCACCTCTGTCGAGCTTCTCCAGGGCTTCCTGCAGGGTCTCGTGCAGCTGTATGGGTGCCAGTTCCAGGCGCATGCCGGGTATATTCATCAGGTCGATGCGCGTTTCGCCTGCTTCCTCCCCGCTTTCTTCTGCTTCACCGATGTCTATCGTTACACCATCGTACTGGGCTTCCAGGTAACCCGCCAGGGCGATGCCCGAGAGTATGGCCCGGGGTGTCTTGTCTTCCACGATGACGATCCAGCGGGGCTTGTGTTCCAGCAGCTTCCAGGCCTCTTCCGGTGACACGAGGCGTTGGCTGCGCACAAAACTCTTGTCCATGACGCTGGCCACGCCCACCCGGCGCAGGGCGGCGATGATCGGATGCTGGCGGTAGTCCAGCCCCTTGGCCTTGAGCATGGTGATAAACAGGGATTCCTGGCCAAAGACCTCGCTGGCCGTGAGTCCGGCGATGACCACCACCAGCATGCCCGGCATGATGATTTGCGGGTTGTCCGTCAGCTCCAGCAGGGCGGTCAGGGCGGCCAGAGGCGCCTGCAGGCTGGCGCCCATCACCGCGCTCATACCCAGCATGGCGTAGAGGCCCGGCTGAATCTCCAGCCCAGGCAGCCAGTGGGCCAGCACATGGCCGAAGCCGCCGCCCAGGGTGGCGCCGATGAAGAAAGAGGGGCCGATCATGCCGCCGGGAACGTTCAGGGCGGAGCAGACGCTGGTGGCGATGAGCTTGGCGGCGGCCATGAGCAGCAGAATGCCCGCGCCATAGCCGCCCACGAGGGTCAGGTTGATGGTGTCATAGCCAATGCCCATGATCTCCGGTATCCACATGCCCAGCAGGGCGGTGGACAGGCCGGCCGCCAGCATCTGTCCCTCGATGGGCCAGGTCTTGCCGCGGCTGGCGATGCCGCGCACCAGGCGGATGAAGCCAGCGGCCAGGGCGCCACTGAACAGCCCCAGCAGAATCACCAGGGGGATCTCCTTCAGGCTGGACAGTTCCATCACCGGCACGCTGAATACCGCCGCGTTGCCCAAGGCGGCGTTGGACACCACGGTGGCGGTGACGGCGCTGAGGATAACCGGAATGAAGCTGGCCAGCTGGTAGTCCATCATGATGACTTCCAGGGCAAAGATCACTCCGGCCAAGGGGGTGTTGAAGGAGGCGGCGATGCCCGCCGCCGTGCCGCAGCCCACCAGGGTGCGCACGGCATTATTGGGTAGCTCCAGCTTCTGTCCCAGCAGGCTGCCGGTGCAGGCGCCGAGAAAGATATGCGCCCCCTCGCGGCCCACGGAATGCCCGCTCACCAGGGCGATGGCCACGCCGAAGAACTGCAGCAGGAAGCCCCGCAGGGTGAGGTGGCCCTGGTGATAGGCCATGCGCTCCAGCACCCGGGCCACGCCCAGTACATAGAGACCCTTGGCGAACCAGCGGAACATGAAGGCCAGCAGGATGGCGCCCAACAGGGGATAGCCGAAACGCGCCAGCAGGGACAGGGATTCGAAAGCGTCCGGCCCCCTGCCGTGCAGGGCCAGGTTCTGGATGCTCTCCACCAGCACCCGGAACAGCACGATGACGCCCCCGGCCAGCAGCCCCGTGACCAGGCCCAGGGCGGCGAGCTGCAGCAGGGCGTCGGGACGGGCCAGGTGCAGGCGCATGTCTTCCAGCTGCGTGCCCAGCCACTCCCTGGTCTTCTGGTACAGATTCACTTGCCCGGTCATAAATAGCATAATAAGGCATCCCTCATGTCATTGGATAACCCATGAAGTTCACCCCCGAATCCTTCCGCGCCTGGGAGCACAAGAAAATCACCCTGCTGGGCATGTCAGGAGTGGGCAAGACCTACATCTCCAACATGCTGCGGCAGCACGACTGGTTTCATTATTCCGGCGACTACCGTATCGGCACCCGTTACCTGGACGAGCTGATTCTGGACCTGGTCAAGGCCCGCGCCATGGAGCAGCCTTTTCTGCGCGACCTGTTGCGCAAGGACTGGATCTATATCCGTAACAACATCAAGGTGGACGACTTGGGGCCGGTGCTGAGCTTCGTGGGCAAGCTGGGCAATCCGGAGCAGGGCGGGGTGCCCCTGGAAGACTTCGTGCGCCGCCAGGCCCAGTACCGGGAAGCGGAAATCGCCGCCGTGCGTGACGTGCCCGAGTTCATCCGCAAGGCCCGGGAAGTCTATGGCTACCAGCATTTCATCAACGACATGGGGGGCAGTCTGTGTGAACTGGATGAGCCCGGCGTCATCGAGCTGCTGGCGGAGCACACCCTGATCCTGTACATCAAGATCACCGACGAGGAACAGGAGCGGCAGCTCATCGCCCGCGCCCAGTCCGCGCCCAAGCCCCTGTATTATCGTCCCGAGTTTCTGCTGGAACAGCTGGACATCTACCTGCGGGAGAACGGTCTGACCTACGCGGCCCAGATGGATCCTGACGATTTCACCCGCTGGGTGTTCCCGCGCCTGTTTCATTCGCGCATTCCACGTTATGAGGCCATTGCCAGGGAAGGATACACCGTGACTTCGAAAGAGCTGTCCGAAGTGAAAAACGAAGCGGAGTTTCTCGATTTGCTGGAACGGGCCATTGCCCGGGAGGAAAGCTGATGCCTCTGGTTGCCCATAACGATCTGCCTACCTTCGAGCGCCTGCGCCAGGAGGGCCAGCTGGTGCTGCCCACGGGGCGCGCCATGCACCAGCACATTCGCGAGCTGCACATCGGCCTGCTCAACATGATGCCTGACAAGGCCCTGGCGGCCACCGAGCGCCAGTTCTTCCGCCTGGTGGGGGAGAGCAATCCCATCGCCCAGTTCTATGTGCATCCTTTCACCCTGCCGGAACTGCCGCGCGGCGAGCAGGCCCGGGCGCATATCGATACCTACTATGAAAGCTTTGACGAGATCCGCGAGCAGGGGCTGGATGCCCTCATCATCACCGGCGCCAACGTCACCGGGCCGGAGCTGGCCAACCAGCCGTTCTGGGAGCCCCTCATCAGGGTCATAGACTGGGCCTGGGAGAACGTCACCTCTACCCTCTGCTCCTGTCTGGCCACCCACGCGGTACTGCAGTTCCGCTACGGCCAGCATCGCCAGCCCCAGGAGCGAAAAGTCTGGGGTGTGTTTCCCCACCAGGTGGTGGACAAGCGTCATCCCCTGGTGAATGACGTGAACAGCCGTTTTCACGTGCCTCATTCCCGATGGAACGCAGTGACGCCTGCCCAGTTCCGCGAGGCTGGCCTGCGGGTGCTGGTGGAGAGCGAGGACATCGGCGTACACCTGGCCACCAGCCATGACGGCCTGCGTTTCGTTTTCTTCCAGGGACACCCGGAGTACGACACCGTATCCCTGCTCAAGGAATACAAGCGTGAAGTGCTGCGCTGGATTGCCGGAGAGATCGAGGACTATCCCCCCATGCCGGACAACTATCTCAGCCTGCAGCAGACAGCCATCTTTGACGAATACGCCTGGCGCCTGAAGCGGGCCCGTGAGGCGGGGGAGAATCTGCCGGAGTTTCCCGAAAGCCTGGTGGCGGGCAACATCGACAATATCTGGCATGATACCGCCGAGGCCGTGGTGGCCAACTGGATCGGCCTTGTCTATCAGGTCACCCACCGTGAACGCCACCTGCCTTTCATGGATGGCGTGGACCCCGACAATCCCCTCGGCTTGCTGCGGATACCCGGCTGAACGCCTTTGTGGTAAATTCAGAGCAAGGAGGAGGAACCCATGCGTACAACAGCTCTTGGCATGATGATGTTTGCACTGGCGGCTGCCGGTTTGGCCCGGGCAGAGGGTTATTACCCTGCCGGGGAAGGTCCCGGCTCCATCAACTGGCCGCCCCCCGGCGGCGCATCTGCTCCTCCTCCCGGCGTGCCCGCTTATGTTCCGCCGGGGCAGGATTTCAGGCCATACCCAGACTACCAGCAGGCCCAGCGTTTCCGCAGTCCCGCCACCCGGCAGTTCCGAAAGGAGCTCATTGCACCGCCGGGGGAAGACTGGCCCAAGGCTGAGTACTATCAGGGTGAGGAGCAGGCCGCGCCGGAGTCGCATCCCGGTCAGCTGCGTCCTGAGCCCATGGAACGGGGTGAACCGGTGGAGGTGGTGCCCCCGCCCAGCGTGCCCGTCGGTGAGGTGAAGTCTCCTCTGTCGGACAAACCCGAGCGCGGCTGGCGGCCCATGAAGGAGAAACAGGAGCTGGAGGCCATGGAAGAGCGCACGGAGCCGCCGAAACCAGAGGAGAAGAAACCTCTGAAAATGCGTGAAATCAAACCTGTTTCTCCCTTGCATGAACCCCCGGGAGAAACGCAGCCTTCGGAGCCGCTGAAGGAAGATGCCGGCCAGTCCGTCATGCCGCCCGGAAAGCCCCATTTCCTGCGACCCCTGGTTTCCGGAATGAGCATCCACCACCCTGAAGAGGGTATTGCAAAAGGCGGCATCCTCCTGGCAAAGTGAAGATCTGTTTGGCCGGAATGATGAAGCATCCAATTCGGAGATACAGAAATGAAGTCAATATCCGCTTCAGAAATCGCTAAAATGCCAATTCAACAGCGTATTCAGCTTGTAGAAGATATTTGGGATTCAATTGCGGAAATGCCGGAAGCAGTCGAAGTTCCCGAGTGGCATATACGAGAGTTGGAAAAACGTCTGGAAGCATACCATGCCAATCCGAATGAAGGATCACCCTGGAAGGATGTAATAAAAAGAATAGTAAGGTAAAAACAAAATGCTTGTTGTCAGCAAGGAAGTAGAAAAAGACATCAAGTTCGCGTACGAATGGTACGAAGATCGGCAGGTCACCTTGGGAACTGAATTTATCAAGGAGATCAGCTCGAAGCTACGGAAAATTGAAGAACGCCCGGATTCCTATATGGAAGTCAAGGACAATATTCGCCGGGCTCTTTGTAACAGGTTCCCTTATTCGATTTACTTTATACGCGAAAACATGAATATTGTTGTTATTGCGGTGCTTCATCAGCGGAGAAATCCTGCGGTGTGGCAGGCAAGAAAAAAGCCGCCGACTGAAGCTGCCGGCGGCTGGAATCAAAGCCTGGATGGGATGTCCAGGGAGAAAATCAGGCGATGCCCAGCTTCTCCTTGATCACGGCAACCACCTCGTCACTGGAAGTGGCGTTGATGTCCCACAGCATGCCTTCCTTTTCATAGAAGCCCACCAGGGGAGCCGTCTGTTCGTTGAACACGTCCAGGCGCTTGGAGATGGCTTCCTCGGTTTCGTCCTCGCGCTGCACGACCTTGCCGCCGCACTTGTCGCAAACGCCTTCCACCTTGGGAGGATTGCTTTTCACGTTGTAGATGGCGCCGCAGTCCTCGCAGGTGCGGCGGGTGGTGAGGCGGTCCAGGATGACGTCACGGGGCACGTTCAGGTTGACCACGCCGTCCAGCTCGATGTTCAGCTTGGCCAGCAGATCCTTCAGTGCCTCGGCCTGGGGGATGGTGCGGGGGAAGCCGTCCAGGAGGAAGCCGGACTTGCAGTCGTCTTCCAGCAGGCGCTCGCCCATGATGCCCATGATCAGCTCGTCGGGCACCAGTTCGCCGCGGCTCATGTAGCCTTGCGCTTCCTTGCCCAGATCCGTGCCTTCCTTCACGGCGGCGCGCAGGATGTCGCCGGTGGAAATCTGTACAGAACCGTCGATGGCGGTGAGCATCTTGGCCACGGTGCCCTTGCCGGCGCCGGGAGCGCCCAAAAGAATCAGTCTCATTGTGGAATTCTCCAAAAAATTCAGGTGATGAAAATGCTTGTGAGCCATGGTCGAGCAGGCTCAAGTGGCGCGTATTTTAATGGCGTAGGGGAAAAAATGCCATGAATGCTTTGTTTTCCGGTGAGGTCCTTGTTCCCCCCTCACCCCAAACCCCTCTCCCAGAGGGAGAGGGGCGGGGTCGGAGTCAAATCATCTCTGGTAGTTGAAATTTTGGGATGTTCTCCTGATTTGACTCCGACCCCTTGGATTCCTGATTTGACTCCGACCCCTGGGGTTCAATTTTCCCTTCTCCCTTTGGGAGAGGGCCAGGAGAATCCAACTTGAGCAGAGTCATTGCCTTTCCCGCGGCAAGGCCCATAATAAGCTTCCCTTTCCCACTCACTTGTCCGGCATGTACCGCAAGCGGCTCCGACAATCCGGAAAACAGCTCATTTCCCGGCGCGTGTGGCGTACCCGGGCGGTGTTCCTCATGGGCGCCATCCTGGTGGGCATCGCCGCCACCATGCTGGCCTGGGGCAGTGACTGGGCCAGTGAAACCTTTCTCCATGTCATCAGCGACAGACCCTGGCTGCCTTTCCTCATCACACCCCTGGGGCTGATGCTCATCATCTGGATGACCCGCAACCTGTTCGTCGGTGCCGAGGGCAGCGGTATTCCCCAGGCCATTGCCGCCCTGCATCTCAAGCGCCACAAGCACCTGCGCCACCGGCTGCTGTCCCTGCCTATTGCCTTCGGCAAGGGCATCATGATTATCATGGGCCTGCTTTGCGGCGCCTCCATCGGTCGGGAAGGGCCGACCATCCACATTGCCGCGTCCATCTCCTTTGCCCTGACCCGCTTTGCCCGGTTTCCCCATCATGACATCAGCCGGGGACTGATTCTGGCCGGTGGCGCGGCAGGTCTGGCGGCGGCTTTCAACACGCCCCTGGCCGGGGTCATGTTCGCCATAGAGGAAATGGCCAAGAACTTCGAGGAGAAGACCAACGGCACTGTGTTTACGGCAGTGATCATCGCCGGCATCACCGCCTTGGCCATCAATGGCAACTATGCTTATTTCGGCACCGTGTTTGCGACCGCGGACTTTCCCGAGATTTTTTCCGCCGTGGCGCTCTGTGGCGTGGTGGGTGGCCTGGCGGGGGGCTCCTTCAGTGCTTTCCTGGTGTATGGCGGACGTTATATCCGTCCCTGGCGTAACCGGCACCCTTATCTGCTGGCCCTGATCATCGGCCTGCTGCTGGCGGGTATCGGCCTGGTGTCCGGGGGCCAGACCTGGGGCACGGGCTACACCGAGGCCAAGACCGCTCTCATGGGCATAGGGCTGGATTCCGAGGGCTATCCTGTCTTCAAGTACCTGGCTACCCTGCTGTCTTACTGGAGTGGTATTCCCGGCGGCATCTTTGCGCCATCTTTGTCCATCGGCGCCGGCCTGGGAGCGGAACTGTCCCAGTGGCTGCCCGATGTTACCGTGGCCACCGTGGCCCTGCTGGGCATGGCCGCCTATTTCACCGGGGTGGTGCAAACGCCCCTGACGGCGGTGATCATCATCATGGAGATGACGGACAACCAGGGCATCCTGCTGCCGGTGATGGCCGTGGCCCTCATTGCCGACGGGGTTTCCAAGCTCATCAATCCCCAGCCCATCTACCGGGCCCTGGCGGAAGATTTCATCCGCGACCTGTCCTCCCATCACGGCGGTAACAAGGCACTGGAAAAATGATTTCCGTCATCGGTGCCCTGGTGCCCGTGTTTCTCATTATTCTGCTTGGGGTTTTGCTCAGGCGCTTCCGGGTGTTTGATGATGCGGCATGGCGGGGTTTCGAGAACCTGTGTTATTTCGTGCTCTTTCCCGTGCTGCTGGTCAAAACCCTGGCCACGGCGCAGCTGGGAACGGTGCAGGTGCTGGGTTTTGCCGGCGCCCTGCTGTTCGCCATCGGTGCCATGAGCCTGCTGTTGCTGGGCCTTTACCCCTTGCTGCGCCGTTTCGGCATAGGGCCTGCCGCTTTCAGCAGCCTGTTCCAGGGAGCGACCCGTTGGCACGGCTTCATTGCCCTGTCAATCGTGGGCCTGCTGTTCGGCGATGAGGGCGTGACCTGGATGGCCATCACCATGGCTGTCATCATCCCGCCCCTGAACATCATCAACGTCATGATGCTGGCGCATTTTGGTTCCGCTGACAGCAGGCTGGGAGGCGTGTTGCTGAAATTGGGTCGCAATCCCTTCATCATTGCCTGCATCATGGGCGCTTTTCTGAACCTGGCGGATTTGGGCCTGCCGGGCCCCCTGTATGATGTACTGGATATCCTGGGCGGCGGCGCCCTGGGACTGGGTCTGCTCACCGTGGGCGCCGGGCTGAACATTCACCTGGTACTGCAAAACCGCCTGCTGGTTGGGTTTGGCGCTTTGGTGCGTCTGCTGGGCATGCCCGGGTTCATGTTTCTGGGTTGTTGGCTGTTTGGCATCGAAGGTATTGCGCGGACGGTTGCCGTCATTGCCGGGGCCGTGCCCACGGCCGCCTCATCTTTCATCCTGGCCCGGCAGATGGGTGGGGATGTGCCTCTTATGGCCAACCTGATTACCGTGCAGGTATTGCTGGCCGTGTTCAGTCTGCCGCTGATGATGTGGCTGGCAGGATTCTGAAGCAGGAAAAGAGGGGTGTTTTTTTTGTATCATTTGTTCTATATTGGTTCTCTATTGTGAGACATGAGTGACTTTCCCGGAGATGAGAGCAGAAGCAGAAAAAGACATCGACAGGCTGTTGCGGCAGGGCCTGCTCTGGCGGGGAGATGCGCCCGCGCGGGTCCGGGAGGCCGTGGTGAGCAGTGGCTTTGCCCGGCTGGACGAGGCCATGGGCGGCGGCTGGCCCCGGGGGGCGCTTACGGAGATTCTTTCTACCGGGCCGGGCCTGTCCCTGCTGCTGCCGGCTTTGGCGAATCTGAGCCGGGGGAAACACTGGCTGGCCTGGGTGAATGCCCCCTGGCTGCCCTATGCGCCGGCCCTGTCGGCGCGGGGCCTGGATGTGTCGCGGGTGCTGCTCATCCGCGGGCGGGATGATGCCCAGGCTTTGTGGGCGGCAGAGCAGGCCCTGCGCTCGGGCAACTGCGTCGCCGTGATGCTCTGGCCAAAAAGGATTTCCATCACCCGGGCGCGCCGCCTGCAGCTGGCGGCAGAGGAGGGTGACTGCCTGGGTTTGCTGTTCCGTTCTCCCGGAGCGGCCGCGCAGTCCTCCATGGCCGCTCTGCGCCTGGAAGTGAAGCCTCACCAGGCCGGGCTGGAAGTGAAGGTGCTCAAGCGCCCCGCCGGCTGGGGCGGCGGAAGGCTGGTGCTGCCATGTGGTGGCTAGGCCTGTATTTCCCCGATTTGCCCCTGGAAGTGTTCTGGGCCGGGGAGGACAGGCCCTTGGCCGTGACCCGGCGCAACAGGGGGCGGGATATCATCGACCGCTGCAATGAGCCGGCCCGGGCGGCTGGCATCCGTCCGGGCATGCCCCTGAACGCCGCCCTGGCCCTGGCGCCGGCCCTGTGCCTGCACGAGCGGGACAGGAAAGCCGAGCGGCAGCGCCTGGAGTCCATCGCCGCCTGGGCCTGGCGCTACAGCTCGCGCATCAGCTTCGATCCCCTGCTTCTGCTCCTGGAGGTGGGCGGCAGCGCAAGACTGTTCGGTGGCATGGGGGCTTTGCTGGAAAGCCTGCGTGCCGATGAGCGGGCGCCCGTCGCCGTGGAATATCATGCCCTGGCGCCTTCCCCCGGGGCGGCGGCTTTGCTGGCGCGCCTGCGCCCTGGCTGCCGGGTGGAAAAGGTCGAAGATCTGATGCCGGTATTGGCGGACATTCCCCTGGCCAGGTTCACCCGGGATGAAAAGCTGCTGGCCCTGATGCGGGGCATCGGCCTGTCCAGCATCGGTGATGCTCTGGCGCTGCCCCGGCCGGAACTGGCCCGGCGGGTGGGGCCGGAGCCCGTGCTGCTGCTGGACCGCCTGCTGGGCCGGGCCCCGGACCCGCGCCCCCTGTGGCAGCCGCCGGAAGTTTTTGAACAGCGCCTGTTGCTGCTGGCGGAAATCGAACAGGCCCCGGCCCTGCAGTTTCCCGCCCGGCGCCTGGTGGAGGAACTGTGCGCCTTTCTGCGTGGCCGGGATGCGGCGGCCCAGCGCCTGCACTGGCGCTTTCTGCACCGGGACGCGCCCCCCAGCTGTCTGGAGCAGGGCCTGCTGACGCCGACGAATCAGCCGGCGCGTATTCTGGAGCTGTTCCGCCAGCATCTGGAGCGCCTGCGCCTGCCCGAAGCCGTGGTGGAACTGTCGTTGCGGGTGGAGGACTGGCAGGCGGCGGACCGGGCTCATGGGGATTTGTTCGACGCACCCCGGGGACAGGACCACGCCTTCCTGGAACGCCTGCGGGCACGCCTGGGGGAGGAGGCCGTGCGGGGCCTGCGGGGGCTCCCCGATCATCGCCCGGAAAATGCCTGGGCCTACCGGGAGCCTGTGGCGGCATCCGCTCCTGAAGAAAAGTCCGCCGCCGGGGAAGAAGCGCCCCTGTGGCTGCTGCCCCGGCCCCGGCGTCTGCGTCAGCGCCAGGGCCGCCCCTGGCATGAAGGGTATCTGGAGCTGGAGGGCTTCTCCCGGCGTATCGAAACCGGCTGGTGGGACGG
>Ga0256832_1003689_pt1 | contig 10387 bp, 10 predicted proteins | sample 134614metaG_FD_190534 | JGI IMG/M metagenome (GOLD analysis project Ga0256832, IMG submission 190534) | Hydrothermal vent microbial communities from Lau Basin, Pacific Ocean - 134-614 | ecosystem: Environmental > Aquatic > Marine > Hydrothermal vents | place: Pacific Ocean: Lau Basin | collected...
CAGGGTATCCACAAAAAGCTCGCCCCTGGAATTGACGATAATATCATAATGCTTAAGATCTCCGATATTACGCAGATACCGGAAACTCCTCCCGCCATCGGTGGACAGGGACAGGTTCACCCCAAGCTCAGAAGAAATAAAGATATCCGATACATAGATTTCTCCCGCCGGTCCCAAAACCATATCGACGATCTCAGTTCCACTGCTGCCGGTGGTAACCTCCGGCGTGTTCCAGCTTTGTCCGTCATCATAGGAGTGATAGATATAGGAATAACCGTCCGTCAGATAACAGGAATCACCCTTAGAGACGATCTCCCGGGCAAAACGAAAAACAGAATCCCACTGGCCGCCAAAGTCTGTAGAGCGATAAGTCACCCCCCAGGTACTGGCAAAAAAGGTATTATTCCCGTTGATGGTAAAATAAACAAAGATGGTGTCCGGGAGTTGCCGGAATTCAGCCCAGTTCATGCCCGTACTGTCCGATTTATAGATACGGTCCGCTGAAAGAAGATAAAGGTTTTGATCGCTATCCTCGGCAAAAGAGGCAATTTTCCCGCCGCTGCCGGGGGAAACTTTGTACCATCCTGTTTGCGCGGATAAAGAGGAAAGAGCGATAAACAGTAAAAAGGCCGTGGTTCGCATGGGAACCTCCTTTTGCTTATAGGGGAAAACGGCGGGCTCGCCAGACTTTTTTAAGCTTGGGTAAATGTATGTTTTAACAAGGCCTTTTTCAAGGCGTTGTTTTCCCCCTTGTTTCGTTATGCCGCGGGGGGCAGCACATAAAAGTAAACGGCCATAAAGTGGCAAAAGCTTCCCAGTAAAACAAACAGATGAAAGATGGCGTGATTGAGTTTTATTTTTTTGATGCTGTAGATAACGGCGCCCAGGGTATAGGCCGCGCCGCCGGCAAAAAGCCAGCGCAGTCCGTCCGCGGCCAGACGATCCATCAGCGGTGAAATAACAAACACGATCAGCCAGCCCATAAAAACATACATCAGCGTGGAGAGGAGGTTGTAGCGGCCGGTGAAGAAGATTTTTAAAATGATACCGGTCAGGGCCATGCCCCAGGAGAGACCGAAAATTATCCAACCGGTAGTCCCATGCAGGGTGACCAGCGTAAACGGCGTATAGGTTCCGGCAATCAGCACATAGATGGAGGCGTGGTCAAAAATACGCAGCCGCTTGCGGATCACCGGACTTTGCGCTTTGTGATAAAAGGTGGAGGCGCTATACAGCACGATCATACTGGCGCCGTAAATGGCCGCGCTGACGATGTGCCAGGCCGTTCCGTACAGTGAGGCTTTGATCACCAGGCATATCAGGGCCACAATGCTTAAGGCCAGGCCAAAGGCATGGGAAAACACATTGATCCTTTCCTCAAGGGGACTGTAGATAACCATTCCATCCGTACTTTTCATGGGAGACTCCTTGAATGATGACGGCCTGTGAATATCAGACGGTCAAAGATATCGGTTTTGTCAAAGAGATCAAAACGATATTTCCCTCACTTTGCCCGGCCGGGCGCTCCGCGGGTATTGCCGGTTCTTTTTTCATAGTCCGTATATCTCTTTTTTGCTAAATTAGCGGCATGAAAACAATCGACACCTATAAAACGGAAAATGCGGATCAGGCCGTGGAGCTGGCCGCCGTCCTGGCAGAACGCTTTAAACCCGGCGACGTCATCCTGCTGCAGGGGGATTTGGGCAGCGGAAAAACCTTTATGGTACAGCAGATTTGCCGCCATTGGCAGGTGGCCGAAGCGGTTACCAGCCCCACCTTTACCCTGATTCAGCATTATCAGGGTCGTTATCCCGTCATCCACATGGATCTTTACCGACTGGAAAGCGATGCTGAACTGGACGAACTGGGCTGGGAAGAGTTTATCAACGAACAGACTGTGGCCTTTATCGAATGGCCCGAACGTTTGATGCCCTGGCTGGCGACCTGCTATCTTTTACACATTGAACGCCACAACAACGGGAACCGTGTTTATACCCTGAGCCGTAAGGAGCCGTCATGATTTTGGCCATTGAAACCAGCGACCGCTTATGCAGCGTGGCTTTTTACCACCAGGGCCGCACGCTGATGGAGTTCAACAACGAACTGCCCATGCAACACACCAGTCTGGTGGGGCGCTGGGTGGGCGAAGGGCTAAGCTTTATTGCCGGCCAACCGGCCCATGCCGGGCTAAAGGTGCATGCCGTGGCCGTGAACAACGGGCCCGGTTCCTTTACCGGTTTGCGCATCGGACTCAGCTACGGCCGTGGTTACGCCTACGGTAAAAACCTGCCCATGGTGGCCCTTTCCAACCACCAGGTGCTGGCCGTGCAGGCCCCGGTAACAAAGCGACCGCTGTTTACCCTTATCCACAGCCGAAAAGGTGAAGTCTATCTGGCGGAAATCGAATGGCGCGACGACTTCCCCCTGCTCAGGGAACACCGCACCTCACTCCTGGAAAAGATCAGCGGGCACGTACCCGGCGACGCGGTATTGGCGCTCTCCCCCTACCTGAATCTGGATGCGGCATTAAAAAAAGAGTGGCGCGATACGGGCCTTTTGTTGTTGGAGTCCACGCGCTACAACGCCTCGCTGACCGCCCGCCTTGGCCAGAGAAAACTGGAACTGTTCGGCCCGGATGAAGATAAGGCGCTGGACCCCATGTACATTCATCCTTTTGCCGGCAGTTTATGAGCGTTACCTTCCGCCGCATGGAGGCCGCAGACCTGGACGGCGTGATGGAAATAGAACAGGCCGCTTTTCATGACGCCTGGACGCGGGAGATGATCGCCGCCGAGCTGGCCCCCGATTTTTTCCGCTGCCCGTTGGTAATGGAAACGGATGGCCGGCTGTGTGCCTTTGCTTTTTTATGGCTGTTTGAAGACGAAGCACATCTTAACAATTTTGCCGTTCACCCCCGTTTTCGCAGAAAAGGTTTGGGCTTGAAATTTTTACATTATATATTTGAACGCTTTCGACACAACAAAGAGATGTTTCTCGAGGTGCGCGCCTCCAATACCGCTGCCGTAAATCTGTACCGTAAATGCGGTTTCCGGCAGATCGATCTGCGTAAAAAATACTACATGGACGGCGAGGATGCCCTGGTTTTGAAAAAAGAGTTAAAGTGAGGTCAAAATGGATTGGTTTAAACGTAAGAAAAAAATTAATGCCGCCGCCCCTAAAAAGGATGTGCCCGACGGCCTGTGGGTAAAATGCGACGGCTGCGGCGCCATCATCTATAAAAAAGAGCTGGAAAAAAAGTATTATGTCTGCGCCGATTGTGATCACCATTTCCGTATCGGCAGCGACGTCTATATCGATCTGCTTTTGGATGAGGGTACTTTTAAGGAGTTTAATGCCGGCATGGCCTCGGCCGACCCGCTGGAATTCGTGGATGTAAAAAGCTACAAGGATAAATACCTGGCCACGGTAAAGAAGACCGGCCTGAAGGAAGCGGTCATTACCGGCACGGGAAAAATCAACAAACAAAGCGTGGTGATCGCCCTTATGGATTTCCGCTTTATGGGCGGCAGCATGGGCTCCGTGGTGGGTGAAAAAATAGGCCGCGCCATCGACATGGCCTATAAAAAGAAACAACCGCTGATCATCCTCTCCGCTTCCGGCGGGGCGCGCATGCACGAAGGAGTGCTCAGCCTGATGCAGTTGGCCAAAACCAGCGCCAAACTGGCCCGACTGGCCAGCATAAAGGTCCCCTATATCTCCCTGCTGACCAACCCCACCACCGGCGGTACCACGGCCAGCTACGCCATGCTGGGTGATATCAACATCGCCGAGCCGGGGGCCCTGATCGGTTTTGCCGGGCCGCGGGTGATAAAGCAAACCATCGGCCAGGATCTGCCCAAGGGCTTTCAGCGCAGCGAGTTTGTTCGCGACCACGGCTTTTTGGATATGATCGTACACCGCCATGAACTGAAACAACGCATCAGCGACGCCCTGAAATTTTTCAAACATAAAAATCCGGTTAAATAACCTTTAACGGAGAAAGGCGCGATGAGAAACACCCTGCTTACCTTCGCCCTGCTTGTGCCGGTCTTAATGAGTTGCACCGAGACACATCCCTTCGAGTTCTCCGATGATGAAATCCTGAAACTGGTCTACTCGGATTATAAATTCCCCGAGGGCTTTTATACGGAAGAGACCGACAGCGGCAGTTTTTATTATGAAAACACCGTCAGCATAAAAGCCCTGAATGAACGGGAAGCGGTCTGGATTGAGCTTTCCACCAACAGCCGGGATACGGCCCGTTACTGGTCGGAACAATCCGCGCTCAACAGCGCCTATTACCGCAGGCTGGTCGGCGAGCGGGAAACGGAAAAGTTTTTTGAATTCCGCCGCGTATGGGAACAGCACCCCGGTGACGTCATTCTTTCCCGCGTGCATAAGCGCGGCTATCTGGATCGCTCCATGTACGATTCCTTTAATAAGGGAGCGGTGGTCGGCCGCTATAATGTACGCCCGATGACGGTGGACGGCGTCAGGGAGCTTATCGAATATCTGGTTTTTGTAAATGAATATAACAACGGCAGTTACAAAGTGCTTTCCTCCGGGTGCCGGGAAGAGGAGAGCTTCTTTCTGCATACCCTGACGGAATTGATCATCTCATATGGCGATTGGGGCCTGAATGACCGGATTACCGTGCGCAGGGCCTCTTACCGCGTGGATAAAAGCAGCGGAGAGATTCACTATAGTACGGAAGAGATCCAGACACTGCAAGGCCGTGCCAACGGAGGCGGCGTAGTTCCCTGACGAAAACGGGTAAACGGCAGTTCCGGCACGATAACCGCCCGTAATATTATTTTTCACTAAGCCCTCCGCCTTAACAGACCGAAAAGGATTGTATCCCGTGATTATTTCCCAAAACAGAATTTAAAACAAGGAAAAAGCATGCCATCTATTTTGGTTGTCAATGACGACGGTATTTACGCCCCGGGCATCAAAGCATTGGCCGGGGCACTCAGGTCCGTGGGAGAGGTTACCGTGGTGGCGCCGCTGGCCGAACGCAGCGCCATCGGTCACGCCATCACCGTTTACGATCCCCTGCGGGTGGTTGAAATCGAGCGGGACAGTGTTTTCTTCGGCCATGCCGTCAGCGGCACGCCGGCCGACTGCGTAAAAATCGCCGTGAAGTGTCTGATGGAGGAGCCGCCCGACATCATCGTCAGCGGCATCAACCAGGGTTCCAACACAGCCACCAACGTCATCTATTCCGGCACGGTCTCCGCCGCGGCCGAGGGCGTCATCCTGGGCATACCGGCCATTGCCGTTTCCCTGGTCAGCTTTGAAAAAAAGAACTTTGGCTACGCGGCCAAGGTGGCCCGCCACCTGACGCGGCTGGTACTGGAAAAGGGACTGCCGCCGCGCACCCTGCTTAACGTAAACGTGCCCCCGCTGGCGGAGGAAGAGATCGAGGACGTTCTGCCCGCGCGGCAGGGCGAAGGCCGCTATGAAGAACGCTTTGACAAACGCTTCGATCCGCAAAACCGCCCCTATTACTGGATGGCCGGTAAGCGGATGATTCTGGACAGCGCCGACGATGTGGACGACGTTATTGTGATGCACAACAAGGTATCTGTCACCCCCATTCAATATGATCTAACCCATCACGAATTCTTAAAGGAACTTGCCACGTGGAAACTAAAGCCTTAGGACATGAAACCATACTTATTCTGGATTTCGGATCGCAATATACCCAGCTTATTGCCCGCCGGGTGCGTGAAAGCGGCGTCTTTTGCGAAATTCATCCCTACAATTACAACTGGAAAGATAACCGCCCGCCCCTGCTAAAGGGCATCATCCTCTCCGGCAGCCCTTTTTCCGTTAACGACCCGCGGGCCCCGCTTATTTCCAGGGAAATTTATGACAGCGGCGTTCCGCTTTTGGGCATCTGTTACGGCCTGCAACTGACCACCCACCTGTTGGGCGGCAAGGTGGAAGCCTCTTCCAAAAAGGAATACGGTCGCGCCGAACTGTTTGTGAAAGAGGATTCTCCCCTTTTTAAAAACATACCGGAGGAAAGCACCGTCTGGATGAGCCATGGAGACAAGGTGCTGCAACTACCGGACGATTTTAAGGCCATCGCCACCACAGGCAACTCACCCTTTGCCGCCATACAGCACCGGGAAAAAGCCATTTTCGGTCTGCAGTTTCATCCGGAGGTAGCCCACAGCGCTTTTGGCCGGAAAATGGTGGAGAACTTCCTTTTTGAGGTGTGCGGCTGCCGCGGAGACTGGTCGCCCGAATCCTTTATCGAAGAGAGTATCCGCCAGATCCGCGAAACCGTGGGCGACGCGCGGGTACTGCTGGGACTGAGCGGCGGGGTGGACTCCAGCGTGGCCGCCGTGCTCATTCACAGAGCCATCGGCGATCAGTTACATTGCATGTTCATCGATACCGGCCTGTTGCGCCTCGACGAAGCGGTGCAGGTGGAAAAGATGTTCCGTGACGCCTACAAAATAAAGCTGACCACGGTGGACAGCAGCGAACAGTTTTACAAAGCCCTGGAAGGCGTAAGCGACCCGGAGAAAAAACGTAAGATTATCGGCCATGAATTTATTAATGTCTTTGAGAAAGAGTCCCGAAGATTGGGAGACTTCACCTTTTTGGCCCAGGGCACCCTCTATCCCGACGTGATAGAGAGCGTCTCATTTAAGGGGCCGTCGGCCACCATAAAGTCGCACCATAATGTGGGCGGCCTGCCGGAAAAGATGGGTTTTAAGCTTTTGGAGCCCCTGCGCGAGCTGTTTAAGGATGAAGTACGGGCCGTGGGCCGGGCCCTGGGTTTGCCGCAAAATCTTATCGGCCGGCATCCGTTTCCCGGGCCGGGACTGGCGGTGCGTATTTTGGGTGAAATTACAAAAGAACGCATTCACCTTTTGCAATTAGCGGACGATATTTATATGCAGGAACTGCATAACTTTGGATTGTATGATAAAATCTGGCAGGCCTTTGCCGTTTTCCTGCCGGTAAACACCGTCGGCGTAATGGGTGATGAGCGCACTTATGAGTCGGTTATCGGCCTGCGCGCGGTTACCAGCACCGACGGCATGACGGCGGATTGGTTTCCCATGCCCTACGAGGCTCTGGGACGCATTTCCAACCGCATTATAAACGAAGTAAAAGGAATCAACCGCGTGGTATACGATGTGAGCTCCAAGCCACCGGCTACCATTGAGTGGGAATAATTTTAAGGAGAATAATTTTATGTGTGGAATTGTAGGCTATCTCGGCACGAAAGAGGCCGTGGATGTTTTGATCGGCGGACTGAAGCGTCTGGAGTATCGGGGCTACGACTCGGCCGGCATCGCCGTACAAAACGGCACCGGCGTCAACATGGTCAAGGAAGTGGGTAAAATACGCAATCTGGAAGCGGCCCTGGAAAATTCGCCCCTGAAAGGCAATGTGGGTATCGGGCACACTCGCTGGGCCACACATGGCGAACCCAATCAAAACAACGCCCACCCCCATACGGACGGCACCGGTAACATCGTTTTGATCCATAACGGCATTATCGAAAATTATGCCAGTCTGAAAAAAATGCTGGTGGACAAGGGACATAGCTTTAAATCCGAAACCGATACCGAGATCCTGGTACACCTGATCGAAGAGTTTTACAAGGATGACTTCGAGGAGGCCATCCGCAAAGCCCTGCACGAAGTGGACGGCACCTATGGCATCGCCGTGGTCAGCACCTATATGCCCGATCATATCTTTGTGGCCCGCAAGGGCAGCCCCATTGTTATTGGCGTGGGCAAGGATGAGTTTTTCGTGGCCTCGGACGTTACTCCGCTGGTGCAATACACGCGGGATGTCTTCTATCTGGATGATTATGAGATGGCCATAATTTCCAAAAAGGGTATCATCACCAAAACCATTGAAAACAAAAAGATCAAGAAAAACGTTGAGCGTGTGACCATCGAGCTGGAATCCATAGAAAAAGGCGGTTTCGACCATTTTATGCTCAAGGAGATTTACGAGCAGCCCAAAACCATCATGGACGCCATGCGCGGCCGTATCATCAAGGATGAGGGCATCGTAAAGCTGGGCGGCCTGGAAGCGGTAGCCGACCGGATGGTCAAGGCCAACAAAATTGTTATCACCGCCTCGGGCACATCGTGGCATGCCGCCTTGCTGGGCGAGTATCTGATCGAAGAGTTTTGCCGCATTCCCGTAGAGGTGGAGTATGCCTCCGAGTTCCGCTACCGCAACCCCATCGTTGATGAAAACGATGTGATTATCGCCATCTCCCAATCCGGGGAAACGGCGGATACCCTGGCCGCTCTGCGCGAAGGTAAGCGCAAAGGCGCCCTGGTAGTGGGTGTGGTTAACGCTGTGGGTTCCACCATTGCCCGCGAGACGGACGCCGGCGTTTATATCCATGCCGGGCCGGAGATCGGTGTGGCCAGTACCAAGGCCTTTACCTCCCAGGTTACGGTTTTAACCCTGATCACCCTGATGATTGCCCGCCGGCGTAACATGAGTTCCGAAACGGGCCGGGCCATGGTGGATGAATTGCTGCGCATCCCGGAAAAGGTACAGATTATATTAAACCAAAACGATTACATTCGCGATTTTGCCCGCCGTTATACCGATGAGCGCAACTTTCTCTATCTGGGACGGGGCTTCAACTTCCCCGTGGCTCTGGAAGGGGCGCTGAAGCTGAAGGAGATATCCTACATCCATGCCGAGGGCTACCCGGCGGCGGAGATGAAGCATGGGCCCATCGCCCTGATCGACAAGGATATGCCGGTGGTTTTTCTGGCCACCAAGGATGCCATCTATGATAAGGTGATCAGCAATATCGAAGAGGTTAAGGCGCGCGGCGGACGCATCATCTGCATCGCCACCCAGGGGGATGACGTCATCCAGAAATATGCCGACCATGTGATTTATGTGCCGGAAACGCTAAAGGCGCTGACGCCGCTGCTTTCGGTGATTCCGCTGCAACTGCTCTCCTATCACGTGGCCGTTATGCGCGGCTGCGATGTGGATCAGCCCAGAAATCTGGCCAAGAGCGTTACCGTGGAATAAGATTATTTTTTTCATCCCCCGCCCAATCCGCGGGGGATTTTTTTCACTATTCTTCCCGGCCTTGATTTATAATCCCATAAAAATACTTTTTTCAAAATAAGCGGTTTTTTGCTTTTAATTAAGTTTTAATATTGTATCCGACTATGACGGAAAGACACGCCTAAAAATAAGCTAATAAGCTCCAAGGTATGAATACTCTTATTCTACTAAGGTTTGGTTAAAAAATAAGGTTTTGATCTCCTGCGCAGGGATAAGGAAAAAATAGTCGTGATAAAATATCATCTGCTTGTTTGGATAAAGGCAGAAAGGCATTAAAGTTCCTATTTTACCCAATCTTGACGGTAAAAACATAACATAAAGAGGGAACGGTGTTCATCTCATTCTTCACGCATCACGGACAATCAGGAAATATACCCGGAAAGAGCAGGCCTGCATCAGTGCTTTATGTTAAATAATATCCTTGCCACATGGGAAACGGGAATTTGAATACCCACTATTTCCAACATATAGTTTTATTTATTTTATCACTACAAGCTTCACCACACTGATGTCCAATCCGGATTTTAATTTAAGATAGTAGACGCCACTGGACAGAGTCCCCGCGTCAAATCCTGTTTTATATTTCCCGGCTCCTTTATGGGATTTTACCAAATCGACAATCTTTTGCCCCCTGGTATTGTATAAGGACAAGGTAATATAATCCGGTTTTTCCAAAATATATTCAATTGTCGTATATGAATTAAAGGGATTGGGATAGTTTTGCCTTAATAAAATGCGGACGGGCTTATTGGCGGGTTCCCTGGCAATTTGAGTGGTTTTTAACCGATAGCGGGCAAAATAAGCGGAAGGATGCTCCCCGATATGTGTGAACTCTCCCCCCACATAAATATCTTCGCCGTCAACCGCCATGGCCTGCACGGTATTGTCACAGCCGGGCCCCATACTAAGCCATTCCGCTCCGTCCCAACGGATGATTCTATCCCCGTCTTCATTATTAGCGGCATTTACAAATTTCCCGCCAACAAACAGTTCAGGGCCCTTAAAAGCAATGGCATAAACAATATTGTTGATCTCAACGCCAATATCTTCCCAATCCTTCCCGTTCCATTTGGCGATGTAGTTTGCCTGACCATTGCTCCCGGCCCTTGTAAACGCGCCCCCGGCAAAGAGTATGTTTTTATCCTTAAACGCGAAAGTCCATGCGGGATTATTAAATCCCCGGGCCATGGCGTTCCAGGCGGCCCCATACCATCTGGCAACCTTATCCGCGTCATAATTTCCGCCCGCGTTTATAAACTCTCCGGCCGCAAATACGGTATCCCCGTTTACGGCCACGGCATAG
>Ga0256832_1003690_pt1 | contig 10386 bp, 1 predicted proteins | sample 134614metaG_FD_190534 | JGI IMG/M metagenome (GOLD analysis project Ga0256832, IMG submission 190534) | Hydrothermal vent microbial communities from Lau Basin, Pacific Ocean - 134-614 | ecosystem: Environmental > Aquatic > Marine > Hydrothermal vents | place: Pacific Ocean: Lau Basin | collected...
AGCGCATGGTCGTGAGCCGACCATCATCAAAATATGGGAGCTCGATCTCCTCATCGATGGTCGTGCAATAGTTCTCGGCAAATAGTTGCAAGTGCGCCGCATCCCGAGCCACATCGGACCAAAACTCCTGGTCACATTCTGAACCCGAGACGATTCCTGGTCCGTTGCCGTCCTGGTCAAGGACGGCAATCTCACCGTGCGCGAGATCGCGGAGCAGCTCGGCGTGTCACCGGCCACCTTCTACCGTTATTTCCCCGGTGGTCGTGCCTCGCAATCGTAGCCTGAGAGCAAACCGCCGACCTCACCGTTCCCTTCCTGCCTCATGCCAGACCCTCCACACAGGCGAGAGGAGATACTCGGCCACCGTACGGCGGCCGAGCAAGATCTCCGCCGTCACATGCATCCCTGCAGATAGCTGATAACGCCGACCTTCACGCACCAACGCACCTTCGTGCAGGGTGACGAGCGCCTTGTAACGCAGGGGTTGAGCCAACATCGGAGGCAGTCCGGCTTCACGCACTTCCTCCCCGGTCTGCGCATCGGCGCTCACGTACTCCACGGTGCCCTCCCCCATACCATACTTCTGGAAGGGGTAAGCGGCGAACTTCAGCCTGACCGCCTGCCCCGGCCGAACGAAGCCGATGTCCTCGTTGGAGATCCACACTTCGGCCTTGAGGCTTTCCCTCGACGGTACCAAGGTGGCCAGCACGGTACCGGGTTGCACCACGGTGCCGGCGGTATGGGAGGCCAGCTCCTTGACGATCCCGTCCTGAGGAGCCCTGAGCTCCATCAAGGTACGGCGGTGACGCTGCTTCGCCAGCTCCTGGGTCAGGGCATCCAGCTTGGCCCGGACCTCCTGCCGCTCTGCATGTAGCCGACGCCGGTACTCGGCCACGATCTGCCCGAGCTTCTTTTTCGATTGCTCGATGCCGGCCTCCGCCGAGGCGATGAGGTGAACCTGGGTGGCGAGTTCCTGCTCCTTCTCGATCCGCTCCCGGCGTTTCTCGAGCAAGCGCAATTGCGCGGAATACCCCCCGTCCGCCAGTTTCTCGAAGGCGCTCTCCTCCTCCCGATAAAGCGGCAGCAGGGCTTCCAGCCGCTTCTTCTGCTGCCGGGCGGCCGCCAGTTCCTGCTCGGCCTTGCGGAGACGGCTGCGCTCCTCGTCCAGCGCCGCGGCCAGGGCCTCGCGGTTGGCACGATACCGGGCCGCGGCCTCTTCCACCAGGTCCTCCGGCACGCCGGAGCCGGGCTCGAACGGCTTGCCTTCCAGCTCGGCGTCGATCCTCGCGAGCGCCAAACGCATCCGGGCATGGTCGGACTCGAGCGCCTCGAGATCGGCTTCCGCGGCGAGGGTGTCCATACGCATGAGCACGTCGCCCGCCCTGACATGGTCGCCTTCGCGTACGAGGATCTCTTTGACGATGCCCGCCTCCGCGGGCTGCACGATCTTGAGGTAGCCCGACGGCACGAGTCGGCCTTCGGCTACCGCGACGACGTCCAGCTGGCCGACCGCCGCCCACGCCAGCAAAAAGGTCAGAAAAACGAGCAGCGTCCACAGAACCAGGCGGCCCAGCGGATTGGGCGCCGTCTCCTGGAGGCGGACGAGCGGAGGATGAAACGCCAGATAATCCGGCCCTGTGGAACGCTCATGCGGCGCGGACATCCGTCCTCACCCCCTTCCTTCGCGCCGCCACGGTTCAAGCCAGGCGGGCCTCGAGATGCTCGAACCCCTCACGCAGGCCGGCGAACCGTCGCAGCCTCGCGCCTGCCGCACCGAGACCGACAGCGTCGATGCCGCCGTGCGACCTCGGCGCATCGCCACGCAGCAGACCGGTAAGCCCCGCAAGATCGGCGCCCAGCCTCGGGTCCTCCCACTGGGGCGACGCCCCTTGCCGATCCGCATCAAGGCGTTCGAGCGCCTCGGCCAGCCGGGACCAATGCTGGCGGATACTGTCTCGATCGCTGCAAACGGCTTCCGTCTCCTTCTCGAAACCTCCAAGACGCCGCAGCCGCCATACCGTCCCCGGTTCCGGACGCCGGAACCGCACCGCTTTCCCTTCGTCGTCCCCGAAGCCCTGGAAGAGGCGGGCGAGAGCCTCCTCGGGGTTCTCGTCCTCCCGATCCGCATCCTGTGCCGACGACCGCTCCGGCGGGAAGAGTGGCGGAACGCTGGCCATTTTCCGTCCCCTCGAAGGCCGCCCGCCTTCCTTGGCGAACCGGACGTGGAAAACACCTGTGGCCTCGGGATGGGTTTCGTGCCCGTCGCTCGCCGAGACGCGGACATGGAGCGGATGCCGGGCTCCCTCGGGCGCGGTCCCGCTGAAGGTCAGCGTCTCGGGATCGAACGACAGCCAGGCCGGCAGGGGCCGTCCATCCGCCAACGCAGCGCTGAAGCGCAAGCGGTCGTTCGCGTCCGGATCGATGAACACGTCGCCGGGCAGCTGCCACGAGAAGGAAGACCCGGGGGCCAGCCGCACGGAAGGCAGCCTTCCGACGCGCCGAGGGGGGTCGTCGGTTCCCCGCACCGTCACGCGGAGTTCGCCGACGGTCGTCTCCTCGCCGTTGTCCGCCGTGTAGAGGAAGGTATCGACGGCGGTCTCCCCCGCCCCAAGCGACTGGACCTTGGCGGAACGATTGTCGAGCACATAGCCATAAAGCCCGTTAGGCAGCAGTCCCAGCACACCGTATTCGCCGCGCCGGATGCCCGGGTCGGCCACCTCGAGCGGCCGTCCGTCCGGATCGCTGTCGTTGGCCAGCACATTGCCCCAGGCGAAGATCCGGCGATCCTCGATCACGGCCGCCTCGTCCGGTACGGTGATCGGAGCGCTCTCGACTTCCAGGGTGAAGGTCTGGCTCACGGAAGCGCCCGCCTGGTCGGTGGCCGTGATCCGGATCTCGAACTCGCCGGCCGTCACCGGCGTGCCGCCGAGCACACCCCTGGCGGAATCGAAACTCAGCCATTCAGGCAACGGGCTTCCGTCCGCCAGCGTCGCCTGATAGGTGAGCACGTCGCCCGCGTCCACGTCGTAGAAGGCGCCGTCCGGCACCTGCCAGCTGAAACTGCGGCCGACCTTCGCCTCCTGGTCCTCCAAGGCGAGGCCGATTTGCGGGGGATCGTTGACGTTGATCACCGTCAAGGTGAAGTCCTGCCATGCCTGCGCGCCTTCCAGGTCGGTGACCTTCACCCGCAGGGGCATATCACCCACCTCGTCGTTGGTGGGCAGGCCGCTGAAGCTGCGCGTGGCCCCATCGAAAGACAACCATTCCGGCAATGGGCTGCCATCGGACAGCTCGGCCGACCAGGTCAACACGTCTCCCACGTCCACGTCGATGAAGGCCTCCTCCGGCACGGTGAACGTGAAGGGCGCATCCTCCATCACCGCCCGATCCTCGATGGGCCGAAAGGCTTGCGGGGCATCGTTGGTGTTCAGCACCTCGATGCGGAAGCCATAGAAGCCCGAGGCCCCCTTGGTATCCATGCCCTGGACGATCACGTCGAACGCGCCCACGTCCTCGTTGCGGGGCGTGCCGGAAAAGGTGCGGGTGGCCGCGTCATACTGGAGCCAGGCCGGCCAGGCGCTGTCGGCTCCCCCGACGCCGACCCGCATCCTCACCGCATCCCCATCCGTGTCCGTGAACAGGTCCGCCGGCAGGGTCAGATCGAATGGCGAATCCTCCAGTACCGTCTGGTCCGGCACCTTTCCCGGGGTCGCTTCCGGTGCGCGGTTGAGGAATTCCTCCAGGCTCATGCGGAGGTTGCCCTCGAACTCGAAGGTATCGATGACCTTCGAAAGCGCCTGTCCCCGCACCCGCACCTCGTCGCCACCTGTGCCATACCGCACCAGCATGTCGTCCCCTTCCCAGCTCAGGACGACATCCGCCGGCGCGATGCCGGGACCGAAAGTGAGCAGGTTGCCGACACCGTTTGCTGCATCGTCCTCGATCACGTCCACGCCGTCACCGAGGTTCACGACATAGGCGTCCCGGCCCGCCCCGCCGCGCAGGACGTCGTTGCCGGTACCGCCGGTGAGCACGTCTTCGCCGGCACCGCTCTCCAACAGATCGTCCGCCCCGTAGCCGTACAAGCGATCGCCTCCGTCGGTCCCGGTGAGCGCATCGGCGCCGTTGCCACCCTCGACGATGAAGGTCCAGGAAACCAGCGTCGCGTAATCCACCACCGTACCGTCGGCGAACTCGATGGTCTCCACGGTATGGGGACCCCGCACATCGGTCGGATCGAATCCGGTCAGCCGCACCACGTCGCCCGGTTCCCCGTAGGGAATCAGCAATACGTATCCCCCTTGGCCGTCCGGAGCGAACCTCAGGTTGTTGCGCAGCGCCGCCGGATCGATAGCGGGTCCGAAACGCAGGACGTTGCCGCTCCCGGGCAGGGCCCGGTCGTCGATGGTCACCTCGCCATCGCCGGGATTCACCACGAAGGTGTCGTTGCCGCCTCCTCCCACCAGCCGGTCTCCGCCTGGCGTGGCGTCGATCAGATCCTCGCCCGCGCCCCCTTCGACCAGGTCGCCGAACAGGGTGCCGCCGAGCGCGTCGTTGCCATCGGTGCCGATAATGTGGAAACCGCGCGCGAGCAGGTCCTGGTAGCCGATCTCGACACCGTCGGGACCGAAACGGAAGCGCTCCACCGCCCGGGGACCGAGCGGATTCATGGGGTCGAAACCCGACAACCGGATCCGGTTGCCCGTGCGCCCGATGTCGATGACCAGGAAGCCCTCCGCATCGAAGGACAGGCGCAGATCGTCGAGCGTGGTGCCGGCCGGCAACACCAGCACGTTCGGTGCGCCGCCCTCCTCGGCGTCCACGATGGTGTCGGTGCCCTCGCCTGAGGCTGTCACATAGATGTCGCCGCCCGGGCCGCCGGCGATCAGATCGTCACCGGCACGCCCCTCGATCCAGTCGGCAAGCGCCGTGCCCTCCAGCTTGTCGTCGTCGGGCGTGCCGATCAAGCGGATGCCCCGGGCGAGCAGCTCCTCATAGGAAAGCTCGATGCCCTGGTCCGGCAGGGCGACCTGTGCCACCGGCCCTTGCATGCCCGGCAGGCGGGGATCGAAACCGGCGAACCGTACCCGGTCGCCGCCCTCGCCGATCTGGAGTATCAGGTCGCGCCCGTCGAAAGCGAGGAACAGTTCCCCGGCGTTCACGTCGCCGGTCAGTTCGAGCCGGTTGACGTCTCCGGGACGCCAGTTCTCCAGGATCACCGTCTCCGTCACGCGGACGCGCGTCCAGGGCCGATGGATGCGGTAGGTATCCGATCCGGCGCCGCCCGCCAGCCGGTCCGATCCCCCGGCGCCATCGAGCACGTCGTCGCCCTCACCGCCGACGAGCGTATCCGCGAAGGGCGTGCCGCTCAGCGGGCCGCCGTCTTCCCCCACGGTCTCGGTGACGCCCGCAGGCTCGATGCCCACCGTCGCGATCTCCGTGCCGTCCGCGAACCGGAAGATATCGACCGAACGCGTGCGGGTCGCCCGCGTGGCATCGTAGCCGCGCAGAACCAGCCGATCGCCCGGACGGCCGGCGAACTCGATCACCAGGTCGCCGCCTTCCTCCCGGTAGCGCAGGTCTTCCGGACGGATACCGGTCCCGAAGACGAGCACGTTGGGCGCGGCGTCCACCGCGAAGAGGGGCGGAAACTCGACGGCGGGCAGATCGCCGATCTCGCCGCCTGGCAACCCTCCGCCTCCAGGCAATTCGAATCCGTCGGCTGGCGGCGCATCCAACGGCCAGTGATCGTCCTCGATGGTGACTTCGCCGTCACCCGGCTGGTAGAGGTACGTGTCGCCGCCCCGACCGCCGTAGAGCACGTCCCGGCCGCCGCCGCCTGCCAGCGTGTCGTTTCCCTGGCCACCGCGCAGCACGTCGTTCCCCGGACCGCCGTCCAGATCGTCGTCACCCGGACCGCCTTCGAGCACGTCGCCACCTGCCCCACCGGCCAACAGGTCATCGCCGTCCAGACCGAGCACGACATCGTCTCCGGCGCCTGCATCCAGCGAATCCGCGGCCGGCGTGCCGTACAGCACGTCATCGCCCGCCGTCGGGGCGTTGGCCGCGAAAGCGGGAACTGCGAACAAGTCACCCGTCTGCGCATAGGCCACGGCCTCCAATCCGCCGGCGGGCGCCTCGGAACCAGTCAGCTCGAAACCCGTGCCGTCGAAAGGCAGGGGCGCCTCCAGCGTGGAGGACGCAAGCGCGGCCGCATGCTTTCGCAGCCAACCGGCGAAGTCGAATATGCGCACCCGCCCCTCGATGTCCACGAATTGCAGCCGTTCGAGCGTGCCGGGCAGGCTGCCTGCCGTGACGTCTTCCAGGGTAACGGATCCCGATGCGCCGCCGTCGACCCGAAGCACCAGCCGGCCTTGCGCATCAAAGGCCGCGGAAATCTGTTCGGGCGCGATGCCGGCGCCGAAGGAGAGCGTGTCTTTCCCATCGCCGGCGGTCAGCACGTCGTCTCCGTCGCCCGCGTTGAAGGCGAAGACGTCGTCGCCTCGGCCGCCCTCCAGGCGGTCGTCGCCCGCCTCGCCCGCGAGCAGATCGTCGCCCGGACCGGCGACGACCGTGTCCCGACCGGTGCCGGCGGACACGACATCGTCGCCGCCCCCCAGAAATACGTGGTCGTCGTTGCCGCGTGCCCGCACGGTCACGGACTCGCCCGTGCCATCGAAGATTTCGTCATCGCCCTGACTGCCTATCAGGGTCGTGGGCGCACCGAAGCTGCGCCACTGCTCACCCAGCACGCCGCCGTCCGCACGGGCGATCATTTCCTCCAGCGTGAATTCGGTGCCGTCGGCGAAACGGAACCGCCGCACGGCGCCCTGACCGAGATCGGTCCCAGGATCCTCGTTGCGCACCACCAGGGCATCGTCGCCGCCCACACCCACCACCAGACTGGTATAACCCACGCTACCAGGTGCGGTGTCGCTGCTCGGCTCACCAAGCTGGACCGAAACGTCCGCGGGCGTGATACCGGGAGCGAACACCACCGTATCGTCGGCGAGCGTCACGGCGGCGGCCCAGACGGTGTCCAGTCCGGTGCCAGGGGCCACCACATAGGTATTGACGCCTTCGCCGCCGTGCAGTTGGTCGCGGTCTGCTCCGCCGTCCAGGACATCGTTCCCGCTCTCGCCGAAGAGATCGTCGGCGCCTGCCCCGCCATAAAGGGTGTCGTCACCCTCCCGGCCGTAGAGGGTGCTCTGCTTGTCCGTCCCCGTAAGCACGTCGTCGGCGGGCGAACCATAGAGGATCTCGGAACGCTCGCCCAGATTGAGCAACCTGGAAACATCCGCCTCGCTCAGCACCGCCCCGTTGGCGAACTCGAAGCGGTCGATGCGTTGGCTGGCGTTCACCCAACCCTCGATGCGCACCGAATCGCCGGAACTCCGGACGGTCGCCACGAGATCCGCACCGTCGCGGGCGAAATCGACGTCGTTCTGCCCGATGCCTGCCTTGAATCGCAACTTGCCGTCCGCATCCTGGATGACGTCCTGGCCGTCACCGATGCCGAACACGTACGTGTCGTAGCCGCCGAGATCCTGGAAGCGGTCGTTGCCGGCACCGCCTTCCAGCGTGTCGGCCTCGTAGCTCCCGACGATCTCGTCGTCACCGGCGGTACCGGCAAGGGCGCGCACGGACAGTTCCGCCCGGTCCCAGAAAGTACCGTCGGCAAAACTCACTCCTTCGATCCCGGTACCGGTGGAAGCCGCCCAGGTCTTGGCCTGATCGCGCACCACGATTCGACTGGCATCAGGCAGCATGACCGCCATGCCGCCCAGTTGCGTCCAGCGCACCGTCACATCCCCAGGCAAGAGGCCGGGCGCCACCTCCACGACATCCTGCGAGGTGGCATCCCCTCTTTCCCGTACTTCGTCGATGCCGCCCCCAAGATCCAGGCGATAGCTGTCCGAACCCGCGCCGCCCTCGAGCACGTCGTTACCGGCACCGCCGTCCAGGCTGTCGTCGCCCGTGCCTCCCTTCAGCCAGTCATCGCCCCCGGCGCCGGCGATCACATCGTCACGGTTCTCGAATCCCCTGAGAATCTCATCGCCATCCTCACCCAGCAACACGCGGTTTTTGATCTCCTCGGCGTCCCAGACGGTCCCGTCAGAGAAGACGATCTCCTCCACGGCATAATTCTGGGCATCGAATTGCCCCTCGATGGTGAGGGTCTCGCCGGTATCTCGAATGGTCAAGCGGACACTGTCCCTCGTCCACCAGCCCTCCTGCGTCTGCACCCGCTCCAGACGGACATCCGCCGGTGCGATCCCCGCCTCGAGCTCGATGCGGTCCACCTCCGAAAAATCCCAGGAGACCTCCCGGATCACGTCATGGCCGTCGCCGCGCCCGAAGCGGTAGGTGTCCCCCCGCGGGTCGGAATCCCAGATTTCCCCGTTCCAGTCCATGACGGCACCACCACGCAGCACGTCGTTCCCCGGACCGCCGTCCAGCACGTCCCGGCCCGCGCCGCCAGCCAGCAGATCGTCGCCCGCCTGCCCAGTGAGCAGATCGTTCCCTTCCGTGCCGACGATGACATCATCCTCTGACGTTCCCGCGAACAGCAGTGCCTGAACTTCCCGGTACGTCCACTCCGTACCATCGTCAAATACGATACGCTCGATCAGGTAAGGGGTCCGGCCGTCCGCCCACCCCTTGTCGAAATAGTTCGTGATGGTGACCCGATCCGTCGTCCCCCGAACGGCCAGCACCAGGTCGTGACCGTCTCGCGACAGCCGAATATCCGACGGCGCAACGCCCGCCTTGAAACGCAAGGTATCGACATCACCCTCCATCGAACCGCCATCGGTGATCCGATCTGCACCATCTCCACGACCGAACAGGTAGGTGTCACCACCATTGGTGCCGTTCCCGGGCTCCAGTGTCCACTCCCAATGCCCACCGGCGGTGTCAGCCACCCATCGCATACCCGCCATACCAAAGAGCAGATCGTTCCCCGGACCGCCATCGATCACGTCGTCGCCAGCTTGGCCTACGAGGATGTCGTCACCTCCTAGCCCCTGGATCCTGTCGCCGGCGCTTGAACCGAGAATGGCATCGTCGCCCTCCGTGGCCGGAGGCACCGTCGCCCGCAATGCATCCTCGTGACTCCATACGGTGCCGTCGTCGAAGACATAGGCCCCCACGCCGTTCTCACCCCAGCGGTCGCCATAGGCCGGTATCTCCAACGTCTCGCCGGTGTCGATGATCCTGAACCTCAGGTTGCCCCAGACATCTTCCTCGACCTCGACGTCGGCAGGCGTCAGCCCAAGGAAGCGCACCCGGTCGGTGCGCTGCCCCTTTTCCAGCCTGTCCTTGATCACGTCGTTGCCGGAACCCCGCCCGAACACGTAGGTGTCGGAACCCGCCTGGCCGTAGAGCACGTCGTCGCCCGCGCCTCCGGAGATCAGGTCGGCTCCGTCACCGGCCAGGATGCGGTCGTCGCCTCCTTCCCCGAACAGCCGGTCGCCGCCCTTTCCACCATACAGGACGTCGGCGCCGTCGCCGCCAAGCACGATGTCCGTTCCTCCGGTGAGGTCCGCCCGGTCATCCCCTGCCGTGAGTTCTTTCACCCCGAATTCCGCCAGCAGCGCCGCCACCTCCGGCGTGTCCGGCAAGGACGCCTTCATGCGGTCGAACGCCGCCAGCCCCTCCCAGTTGGTGCCGGAAAGCAGCCCACCCGCATAGCGGTCCAACTCCAGCAGGTCCGCCAGCGCGTTCACAGGATCCACCGCCATCTTGTCCCGGATCGCCCGGTCGATAGCGGTGGCATCGAGTCTCAGGCCGTCCTCGGCGATAACGAGCGTGATCGAATCCAGATAGGGCTTCAGCCTCGTCTGCAGCGCCAGCGCAGCATAGACGTTTTCCCTGAGCGTCTCGTAGGCGCGGTCCAGCAAGTCGAGCTGCGCCTGAGAGAAATCCACCTGCAGCGTCGGCAGAATCGGCCCCACCGAAGCGACACCACTCGCTCCAGAAGTGCTGTAACCTCCCCGAATAACCGACAGTCCCGTCTCCGCGCTTGGCGTCTCCCGGCGCTCCTCCGGGAGATTGAAGAAATATTGCCCGTTGAACGCCTCCAGCACGTGCAGCTTGCGCTGCCACGCGGCGATCAGCTTCCGGTAGGCCTCCGTGAGGAAGGGCGATCCCGCGTCCGTCTTGAGAGCGCCGGCAGCCGCCCCGCCGCCCGAACCGGAGGCGGCCTCCACGAACGCCGCCGTATCGGCGATGTTCCGCTCGCGCCGTTCACGCCCGAACCCCGCATACTCGATCCGGAACTTGCCCTTCGCGCGCTCCTCCAGCGTACCCGCCATCCCCGAGGTGTCCGCCCAGGCCACGAGCAGCTCGTCCAGCAGCGCACGCTGCTCCGCCCGCGTCGAGGCC
>Ga0256832_1003691_pt1 | contig 10385 bp, 6 predicted proteins | sample 134614metaG_FD_190534 | JGI IMG/M metagenome (GOLD analysis project Ga0256832, IMG submission 190534) | Hydrothermal vent microbial communities from Lau Basin, Pacific Ocean - 134-614 | ecosystem: Environmental > Aquatic > Marine > Hydrothermal vents | place: Pacific Ocean: Lau Basin | collected...
AGCCAGCAAAGGTGAGGGAACCAGACGAGCCAGACGCGGCAGAAAAAACGGCACGCCATAAACAATCACAAGGGCGGCAATACCCAGCAATAAAGAAGGCATATCATACTGCTGAATATATTGAGGAAGGGATTCAGCTGCCTGCAGGGGTTTAGAATCCGCTGCATGACCAAACAGGGGGCCAAACTGCAGCAAAATAATAATAACCCCTATCCCGGTCATAAAACCGGACACCACCGGATGAGGGACCAGTTCAATATATTTACCAAACTTTAATAAACCCAGAGCTATTTGAAACAGTCCGCCCAGTGCCACCACGGTAAAAGCCAGTGCCGCGCCCTGCATGGGATCATCCGGATACATGCCGGTATACTGAATAAAAATAGCCGACATTACGACAGTCATGGGACCAGTCGGCCCTGATACCTGAGCCGGAGTCCCCCCCAGAAGCGCCGCAAAAAAACCGACAAATATAGCGCCGTACATTCCGGCAATTGGCCCTGCCCCTGAAGCCACACCCATGGCCATAGCCAGCGGCAAAGCAACCACAGCCGCCGTCAAACCACCGTATATATCACCACGTAAATTTTTAAAATGAAGACCGTTAATAAAAATCATATCCATCCTGACTTATACAAAACTTTTCAACAGGCAAAAAAAAACCCCTTATCTTATGACAAAGAGTCTAATGACTTATTTGACTTCGACTAAGGGGCTTTTTTGTGAAACAGTTTTTTACTGTGGTTGCACTTGTGCAGCCTGCAGACCTTTCGGGCCCTTTTCCACTTCATAGGTTACACTCTGACCTTCGTTCAGAGTTTTAAAACCATCACCTAAAATTGCACGAAAATGTACAAAAACATCATCGCTACCGTCATCAGGGCTGATAAAACCATAACCTTTAGATTCGTTGAACCACTTAACTGTACCAGTACTCATTGTATAAATCCTAAAACTAACTTAAATTACAAAGCAAGTGACTATTCGTTCAGGTCATTCAGGCTCGATAAAAAGCCGACCGAAGGGATAATGACTTACGTTATTGGGGTTGTGCAGATGAAACAATGAGGATTTGACTATATCAGTAATTTGCGGATAAAAGTTTGTTATAAATGTTTTATCTGAAAATACTTAACGAAAAAACCGCCTTGAGTCATTGCAGGCCACTCGACTATAACGGATTTCTATAAAAAATCCAACAGTCTAGACAAGGATATGCAAAAAAAACACGACATGCAATAGGGTTTTACCTTATATTTCACTCTTTTTGAGGGTTAAATGCAATAATCAAAGCCTGACCACCCGATTTCTACCCTGATCTTTAGCCTGGTATAATGCTCTATCCGCCTTTGAAATGAGCTGTTTAATGGTATTATTTTCCTCATCAAACTGTGCCACACCAAAACTGGCGGTTAAATGTCCAACAATTTTAAAGTTATGTTTGGCTATTAATAGTCTTAATTTTTCTGCCTGAATCATGGCTTTATGAATATCGGTGTTAGGGATAATCAGCATAAATTCTTCACCGCCCCAACGCCCGAAAATATCGGTTTTACGGATATGCTTTTTAATGACCTGGGTAAATTCAACCAGCACCACATCGCCGGATTGATGTCCATAACGGTCATTAACCTGTTTAAACAGGTCAATATCAATAATCATAATACTAAAGGGCTGCTTATACCGGTCATACAGATTAGCCTGTTGTTCCAGTTCAGCATCCAGCTTCAGGCGGTTATAAATTTGAGTCAGATTATCGGTAATGGTCAAACGCTGCAGTTGTTCATTGTACTTTCTCAGAACATAAAAACGGTACAGAATAAACATTAAAACCACCGCGCTCAGAATAAGCCACGGCCATAAATCTCTGTAATTAACAACCTGCTCATAACGGATCGACAACCATTGGTTTAAAATGTCCTGTTTCTGTTTTTCAGAAATATCGGCTATGGCCTTATCAAAAATGTTTTTTAACAGCGGTTCATCATTACGAGTAGCGACACCTAATTGCCACTGCTCATCAAATTTACCGGCAATTTTAATTTCTCCCACAAAATTTCTCTGGGACTCGTAACCAATAGTGACCAGAGTACCGATAAAGCCGTAGAGTTCTCCATGGTTTACTTTTTCCAGCCCGTCATAAAGTGAGTCTACATCAACAATGGTCAGGCCGGGAAATTTTTTTCTGAGAATTTCCCCAAAGGCATAGCCTTTAACAACACCCAGTTTCTTACCCTCAAGTTTAGAAATATCCACCACAAAAAACTTATCCATTTTAGTCGCCAGAACCAGGGGGATGGTCAGGTACGGCCGGGTAAAATCCATATAGGTCAGCCGTTCTTCTGTAGGCATAGCCAGCGAAAAAATATCACATTTTCTGGCTTTAGCGTATTCAATAGATTGTGTCCAGGATACTGTAGGCACCAGTTCAATAGGCACACCAATTTTCTTTTGCAAAATAGCGATATAGTCGGCAGTCATGCCAATGTGCTTACCCTTTTCAATTTTTTCCAGCGGCATCCAGGCCGGATCGATACACATGGTAATTTTCTGTTTACTGTGCAGATAACTGCGTTCTTCATCGGTCAGGCTGATCTGTGCCAGTACCGTTAATGAAAAAGCGCCACATAAGAATGTTGTTAATAATTGTGTTAACAGACGAGTCATTTTTTCAGTAAATACCCTGTTTAATCATTATTTTTATTATTGTCCATTAATTGTTTTATAAACTCATCCACTGCAACCGGCTTTGAAAAATAGTAGCCCTGAAACAGATGGCAGTCATTAGCCAGTAGAAAATCCATCTGCTTCTTATTTTCCACCCCTTCAGCAATCACTTCAAGTCCCAGGTTTCTTGCCATCATAATAATGGTTCTGACAATAGCATCATCATTTTTATCAATCCCGATATCACGAATAAAGCTGCGATCAATTTTAAGCATATTAACCGGCAGTAATTTCAGATAAGACAGGGAAGAGTATCCAGTGCCAAAATCATCAATGGAGAAATGAATACCCATTTTCTGCATCTGTTTCATTTTTTCTGCAAACAGAGAAAAGTTTCCCACCAGGGTCTGTTCAGTTATTTCCAGCTCCAGGAAGTCAGCGGGTATCTGATATTTATCCAGCAGGTTTTTTACTTCATCAACAAAGTCCTTGCGACTGAATTCCCAGGGACTGACATTAATAGCAACCCGTCTAAATGATTCAGGCACTTCTCCGGCCAAAATTTCCTGCAAACGCTCCAGTACCAGGGACATGACTATTTTACCCAATGCATGGATCTGACCCGATTCTTCCGCAACCGGTATAAATTCAGCTGGAGAAATAAAGCCTTTTTCAGGATGCTTCCAGCGCACCAGGGTTTCTGCAGATATGATCTGCCCCTGAGTATTATACTGAGGCTGCAGGTAAATACTCAGCGCCTTGTGTTTTATTGCAGTACGCAGTTCATTCTGTAAATACAGGCGGTGTTCCAGAATATTCTGCATATAGTTGGAAAACTGCTTAATGGTGTTTTTACCGCTGTTTTTAGCCTGATACATGGCAATATCAGCATATTTAACCAGGTCATGACTGTCCCGACTTTCTTCCGGAAATAATACAATACCGATACTGCAGCTGATCTGATGTTGCTGCCCTTCTAACATATAGGGCTGACTGAGAATTTCCAGAATTTTACTGGCCGTGGTATTAGCCTGTGCAGAGGCGGTCATCTGATCCGGACTCAAATCCGATAACACCACAACAAATTCATCCCCGCCCAGACGACAGGCCAGATCTTCTTTTCTAATTAAACTGTCCAGACGTTTTGCCGCTTCCTGTAATAGTAAATCGCCTACCCGATGACCGCAGGTGTCATTAACGGTTTTAAAATCATCCAGATCAATAAACAACAGTGCTCCGGTAATTTTATGACGGTAATTACGGGCAATTTCTTCTTCCAGGCGTTCCATTAACATACGACGATTGGGCAGATTGGTTAGAGGATCGAATAAGGATAACTGCTGGGCTTTCATTTCTGCCAGCTTCTGATTATTAATTTTCTCAGCGATAATATCGGTCATGGTATTAAGACCTTTTTTAATCTCTGATATTTCATCCCGGCCACTGATATTTTTGATACGAGCCGTTAGATTTCCGCTTTTAATTTCGGTGATCTGGTTGAGAATTTCCTGAACCTGAGCAACCAGGTATCTGGAAAATAAAAAACCTGCAAACAGAGCCATAAAAATAATAATTATCAGCCCCGCCATAATGGTATCAATGTAGTCATTCAGACGGGAATACATGGCTTTTTTATTTACAACAATAAACAGGCCCAGCTTCCATTGAGGTATTTTTTTATAAAAATAAACATATTCACCCTGCTCCCGTATTTTAACCGGATGAATATTGACGGTATTCATATGAATAATACTGGCGTTTTCTCCCTGCAGTTTTTTGTTATCCGGCCCGACAAACAGAATTTGCCTGGCATTTTTATCCAGCACAATAATGTTTTTAAAATTATCCGTATAATTACTGTTAATTTCCCGTTTTATTCTGCTAAGAACTTTCTGATAATAGGTATTTACATTTTCCAGGCCATGTTTCTGTAAGGCAAAATATTCACCTTCAATAAAGGACTGCAGATTATCCATATCTTTTTGAATAAGCTGGCTGTTCAGATCATAGATAATTCCACGGATAGTATTAATACTAAAAAAAGTAGTGGTTAATGCCGTCACCAGGACGATGATCAGGGTGAATAAACTAAGACGGGCTAATAGTTTCATTTATCTATTGCTTCCCATCGAAATGATTTTGCATTACGCAAAAACTCCAGTTCAAATACAATACCCAGTTTTTCTGCAAGATCCAGGTTCACTGAAGCAATGACCTGATGATTAGTCACCAGGGGGATATTTTCCGGTGATTCACCGGCCAGAATTCTCAGTGCTGTTTTTGCAGTATAGATCCCCTGTTCTTCGGGTACCTGTAAAAATCCAACAAGCACATACGGCCGCATATTAATCTGTACTGAACCCGTTGGAATTCGGGTATTATTTAAAATAAAAGGATAGATATCCCCTGGTTTCCAGCCTGTGATACTCATACTGTTTTCAATAATAAGTATATCGACTTCATTCTGAAGTTTTATATAGGCCTGTTTCCACTGTTTTATATCAGAAACAAAAATTTTATGATCAAATTTAACTTTAGCCTTATCTTCATAATTCTTTACGCTCTTTCGATCACTGATGACATTACCTGCCAGAACACCAATGGATTTGCCTTTAGCATAACGCCTTAATTCTTTTACCAGCTCAGCCATCATCGATATTTCTACCATGCCTGTAGCATTTTTATAGGGATAGCCATAAGCCGAGGCATCCCAGTTTATGCCGCAGAAAACAACAGGAATTGAATGGTTTTTATAAAAGGGCTCAATTAAATACTTACTGGCATTATCATCACAGGCAATAATTACATCAGGATTAAACTGTTCTATTGCTGCTTTGGCTTTTAGAGCTGAAGCTTTGATAAATGCTTCATCCTGATGACGTTTGGTGTCCATAGAAAAGACTTTAAATTCAACGCCTGATGTTTCCAGTATAGAGCGGGCACCAGCCACTACCCCCGCTGACCATGCATAGCCGGAATGATAAGAGTCAATAAACATTACCCGTTTCTTATGTTGAGGTTCAGAAACAGAATCTGCATAAACACTCAATGAGAATAAAGGGAATATAAGTAAAAACAGAATAAGTTTTTTTATAAAACGGAGCACATCAGTATCTCATTAATAACAAACAGACGGACTCATTTAAGATTAGATTATGAATGCTATTAAATCAATATGAGCTCAACCATCATCACAGACATACTACCCTTAGACATAAGCAGTATTAATTCGTTTTATTTAAGGTGTAATAATGCGGGCAGGGATGCCCGCACTCCCGGAATTAAACGAATTTTCCAGAACGGTTATTTAGCGGCTATTTTTTCTTTGGCAGATAAATATCCGTACAGGTACCTTCAGCTACTTCCGTGGCAAAGTTCAGCGTTTCTGACAGAGTGGGATGAGGGTGAATGGTCAGAGCGACATCTTCCATTTCTGCGCCCATTTCAACGGCCAGAGCCGCTTCGGCAATCAGCTCACCGGCGTTCTTGCCTAAAATACCGGCACCCAGCATCTGGTGGGTATTTTTGTCATATAACACTTTGGTCATTCCCACATCAGCTCCCACTGATAAAGCCCGCCCACTGGCAGCCCAGGGGAATACGCCTTTTTCATAGTCAATGCCTTCGGCCTTAAGCTGCTCTTCAGTCTGACCGCACCAGGCCACTTCCGGATCGGTATAGGCGACGGATGGAATGGTACGGGCATCAAAATGCCGCGGCTGTCCGTCAATGACCTCAGCCGCCACTTTGGCTTCATGGGTCGCTTTATGTGCCAGCATGGGTTGCCCCACCACATCGCCAATGGCAAAAATATGCTCAACATTAGTACGCTGCTGGGAATCCACCGGAATAAAGCCATACTCATTAACCTGTACCCCGGCCTTATCAGCATCAATCAGCTTGCCGTTCGGGGAGCGGCCGATGGCCACCAGGACATTATCAAAAGTATCCTGTTCAGGTGCTTTATCGCCTTCAAACTTGCACACAATACCTTCATCAGTAGGGGTCAGTTCGGTTACCCGGGTATTGACAAAGATATTCTCATAACGTTTTTTCACAGTACGTTCAAAAGGCTTGAGCAGATCACGATCGGCTCCGGGGATCAGACCCGACCCCAGTTCCACCACGGTGACTTTTGCCCCAAGGGCATGATAAACCGTGGCCATTTCCAGGCCGATAATACCGCCGCCCACAACCAGCAGGCGTTCAGGTATATTGTTAACTTCCAGGGCATCGGTTGAGTCCCAGACCCGTTCATCATCCCAGGGAATAAAGGGCAGTCTGGTAACCGAAGAACCGGCCGCAATAATACAATGTTCAAAGCCCACCACCTGCACAGAACCGTCTGCTGCCTCAACAGCAATGGTATGAGGGGAAGTAAATTTACCGTAGCCGTTAACAATCTGCACCTTGCGCTGTTTGGCCAGCTGTTTCAGACCACCGGTTAAACGCCCGACCACTTTGTTTTTATGCTCACGCAGTTTATTAATATCAATTTCCGGCTCCTGGTAGGTCACCCCCAGGTCAGAAAACTCCCGGGCTTCACTGACTACTTCAGCCACGTGCAGCAGTGCCTTAGAGGGGATACAACCGACATTCAGACAGACACCGCCCAGAAAATCATCCTTCTCAATCAGCACCACCTGTTTACCCAGATCCGCCGCACGGAAGGCCGCAGTATAACCGCCGGGGCCGGAACCCAGCACGACCACCTGAGCCTGAATATCCACATCACCGCTGAAGCTGGCGACAGCCGGTGCTTCAGGTTCTGCTTTAGCACTGGGCTGTACAGGAGTATCCTGTTCTGCTGCCGGCGCTGCAGTATCCGCTTCAGACACTGCGGTTTCCGCCTGTGCCGTTTCAGTGGCTTCCAGTTCTGCAATAACTGAACCTTCAGATACCTTGTCACCCAGCTTAACCTTAATGGATTTAACTACACCGGCAGCCGAGGAGGGTATTTCCATACTGGCCTTATCTGACTCCACAGTGATCAGCGGATCTTCTTCATTAATGGTATCGCCCTCGGACACCAGCACTTCAATAATTTCTACTTCATCAAAATCGCCGATATCGGGGACTTTTAATTCCATGATCTGACTCATTCTTATCTCTCCCGGTTACATCAGCAAATAGCGAACATCAGACAGCACCCGGCTCAGGAAGGTACTGAAGGCCGCGCCTTCCGCACCATCAATTACCCGGTGATCATAAGACAGAGACAATGGGCACATCAGGCGCGGTTCAAATTCTGAACCGTTCCAGACCGGCTGCATTCTGGAGCGGGAAACGCCCAGAATAGCCACTTCCGGAGCATTAACAATCGGCGTAAAGCTGGTGCCGCCGATACCGCCAAGACTGGAAATGGTAAAACAGCCGCCCTGCATTTCAGAAGGCTTGAGTTTCTTGTCTCTGGCTTTCTGGGATACTTCTCTAAGCTCGGTAGCCAGTTCTGTCAGGCTTTTCTTATCCACATCGCGGATCACCGGCACCACCAGGCCGTCCGGCGTCGCCACAGCAATGCCGATATGGTAGTATTTTTTCAGAATCAGGGCGTCACCGGAGGCATCCAGTGAGGAGTTAAAACGCGGAAATTCTTTCAGCGCTGCAACGACGGCTTTCATCAGGAAGGACACCATGGTGAACTTAACCCCCTTATCCGCATATTCCTGATTGCTCTTTTTACGGAAGGCTTCCAGCTCAGTAATGTCCGCCTCGTCAAACTGCGTAACATGAGGAATATTCACCCAGTTACGATGCAGGAACTTGCCGGTCAGAATATTGATCTTGGACAGTTTGGTGGTTTCAATATCACCCCACTGGGAGAAATCAATTTCCGGCATGGGTTCCACACCCAGGCTGGCACCGCCGGAAGGGGCTTTTAAAGCCTGTTTAACATAATCCTGCACATTTTCCTTAAGGATACGGCCATTGCGGCCGGTACCGGAGACCTTGCTCAGATCCACACCCAGTTCCCGGGCAAACTTACGTACCGCCGGAGAAGCATGAGCCCGTTTAAAATTATCGTGATCAATATTAAGGGTTGGCGGCGGGCGCTTAGCCGGGGGTACGGCAGGCTTTTCAGGTGCTGCTGCTTTTTCAGGTGCTTGAGCAGCCGGTGCCGCTTTTTGTTCAGGGGCACTGGCTGAAGGAGCTTCAACCGCTTCTGCTTTTGCCGGTTCTGCTGCAGAATCCGCATCCAGCAATAAGACCAGCGAACCTTCTGATACCCGATCACCCACCTTAACTTTAATTTTGGCCACAGTTCCGCTGTGACTGCTGGGGATCTCCATGGTGGCCTTATCCGATTCCACGGTGATCAGGGAATCTTCTTCATTAATATGATCCCCTTCGGCAACCAGGACTTCAATCACTTCAACATCATCAAAGTCACCAATATCCGGTACAAATACTTCTATCATCTTACTCATCAGTGGTTCCCTCCCTATGCCGTAGCCGGATTTGGCTTATTGACATCAATGCCGTATTTCTCAATGGCTTCCTGAACCTTACCGGCCGGGAACTGCCCCTCATCAGCCAGAACTTTCAGAGCCGCCACAACGATATAAACCGCATTGACTTCAAAGTGCTTACGTAACTGGGCACGGGTATCAGAACGGCCAAAACCATCGGTACCCAGCACTTCATAACGGGCCGGCACCCACTTTCTAATCTGATCCGAATAGCCCTTGATATAGTCGGTGGCCGATAATACCGGACCCCGGCGATCTTTCAGACACTTTTCAATATAGGAAACCTTTGGTTCTTCCAGTGGATGCAGCATATTCCAGCGGTCAACATCCTGTGCTTCACGGCGCAGTTCATTGTAACTGGTCACACTCCAGACATCGGCATCCACCGACCATTCCTTGTCCAGTATGTCTGCGGCCTGAATGACTTCCCGTAAAATAGTACCGGAACCCATTAGCTGGATCTTCTTACGGCGCTTACCTCCGCCCTGCAATAAATACATACCCTTGAGTATGCCTTTTTCCACACCTTTAGGCATAACAGGCTGCGGGTAGTTTTCATTCATTACGGTAATGTAGTAGAACACATTTTCCTGTTCCTTATACATACGCCGCATACCTTCATGAATAATCACCGCCAGTTCATAGGCAAAGGTCGGATCATAGGTAATACAGTTAGGAATGGTGGCCGCCATAATATGCGAATGACCGTCCTGATGCTGCAGACCTTCACCGGCCAGGGTAGTACGGCCGGCTGTACCGCCCAGCAGGAAGCCGCGCGCCTGCATATCACCGGCCATCCAGGCCAGATCACCGACCCGCTGAAAACCGAACATGGAATAGTAAATATAAAACGGTATCATATTCACACCATTGGTGCTGTAGGACGTGGCCGCCGCTATCCAGGAGGACATGGCGCCGGCTTCGTTAATACCTTCCTGCAGAATGTGACCGGACTTGTCTTCTTTATAAAACATAACCTGATCTTTATCCTGAGGGGTGTATAACTGCCCTACAGAAGAATAGATACCCAATTGCCGGAACATGCCTTCCATACCAAAAGTACGGGCTTCATCCGGAACAATGGGGAGGATATTATCACCAATGTTTTTATCGCGGCTTAATAAGGTCAGCATGCGCACAAATGCCATGGTGGTGGACATTTCCCGATCACCGGAACCTTTTAACAGGGGATCAAAAATGGATAATTTGGGAATTTCCAGCGGTGCCGCCACGCGGTTACGCACCGGC